>Ga0193753_10000350_pt1 | contig 46102 bp, 48 predicted proteins | sample H1c2metaG_FD_144925 | JGI IMG/M metagenome (GOLD analysis project Ga0193753, IMG submission 144925) | Soil microbial communities from a riparian zone of the East river system, Colorado, United States - H1c2 | ecosystem: Environmental > Terrestrial > Soil > Riparian zone | place: USA: East...
TAGCACCCTTTTGAATATGACTCACTATCTCACGGCGAACTTTGACAAGTCTCGCGCTGCGGACAAGTTTACGAATACCGAAGCCAGATTTAAAAAAACGAACAAAAAACGATGAAATCATAGATTATTTTGATTTTGGATAAATAATGTTGGTTTCTTTTGTATAATGTCTTTTCTGCCATGAAACTTCCGGGTCTCCGAGAAGTACCGACACTCCGAGAAGCGCATAAACATCACGTCGTTTAGTCATACTTCCCCCTTGGGCAATCATTGAAAGAACTTTTTTCTTATGCTGTGCGAGATGAAGTTTATTTGAAAGCCCCCTCAAACCGAACCCTGAACGCACAACTCTCCAAATAAATGTAGTTTCCATGTGTAAGTTTCTAAATTTTATAATGGTGTGCCGTCTTTCACTATCTTCCATGGCTCACCCACAAGTATAGCTCCTGGGTATGTGATAAATTTCTTGGTGGAATCGATAATCTGGAATGGTACGGAAACTTCGCTTGTCGGATCTTGGTATATACGAACCATCATCGTGTATTGCCCAAGCTGTAGCGAAATACCTGGAGTAACGGGGAATCTAAAGGTGGATACATAACTTCCTGCAGCGCGCCCTGCAGCTAGATTTGGATTTTTATCTGTATCACGGGTGAAGAATACGAGATTGCCGTGCTCATTGATACAGCGAAGGATCATCATGAATTCTGAACGAGAGTCTTTGAGATCATAACTTACTTCTACTGAGAAAGGTCGACCCGCCTCAAGTTCAGTCGCAAGCAGTCCATCGCTATTTTTGAAACTGATTTTGCGTATCTGTTGAGTCTTTTCCGGAATGGCTGGAAAATCATACACGGCCTCATGTACCCTACTGCTCTGACGATCTAAATAGTTTTTGATGACCTCCTCCGTAGGGCCGAACATCTTCACCTCACCATGTTCAAGGAGAACTGAACGGTCACACAGTCCTTGCACTGCCTCAAGATTATGGCTAACGAAAAGGATAGTTCTATTGTCTCTCTTGGCTACTTCGTGAATTTTGGCGAGACATTTCTTTTGAAAACTTATGTCTCCGACAGCGAGTACTTCATCGATAAGCAAAATATCCGGCTCCATGTGGACGGCTACCGAGAAAGCCAACCTCACATGCATGCCTGACGAGTAACGCTTTACGGGAGTATCTATAAACTGTTCCATCTCAGCAAACTTCACGATATCTTCAAACTTACGGACTATCTCTTTCCTTTTCATCCCCAAGATAGCACCACTAAAGAAAATGTTTTCGCGACCAGTTAACTCTGGATGAAAACCTGTACCTACTTCAAGCAAAGAAGATATCCTTCCACGAATAATCACCTCACCTGAAGTGGGCTCAGTAATACGATTCAAAATCTTGAGCAACGTAGACTTGCCCGCACCATTGGCCCCGATCAGACCAACGATCTCTCCTTTCTGAATATCGAGACTCACATCCGTAAGTGCCCAGAATGTTTCTTTTTTATCAAACCCTGCAACCTTCTTAGCTTTGTTCCCCAATGACTTAAAGGGAGACCTTATAACATTCATAAGCACATCACGAAGAGCGACATAGCGCTCCGATCCACGATGGATAGAATACGACTTAGATATATTTTTTATTTCGATAATAGGAGTCATGGGTTATATAAGATCAGCGAAACGTTTTTCAGATTTCTTGAAATACAAAAGTCCCAAAAGAAAGATCACCATGGCCGTCGCTGCTGAAAGAAAAAGTAAAAACCAATTGATAGCAGTTCCGCCAAACAAAGCGGCACGCATAGCTTTGATAACTCCTGTCATGGGATTGAGTGCAAGTAACCATGCATAAGCGCCCAGGATACTTGAAGGATATATAACTGGCGTCAAGAACAAAAGAAGTTGCACAAAGAAGGGCAAGATATATTTGACGTCACGATACTTCACATTGATCGCGGCAAGAAAAAGACCCAAACCTACTGCAAACACACATGTGATAGCGACCAAGAAAGGTACTATCAGGAGTCCGAGAAGGTTTGGCAAGAAACCATAGTAGATCATAAGACACACAAGAACACATGAAGCTATAAGGAAATCCACCAGATTAGAAAACAGAGAAGAGATCGGCAGTATAAGACGAGGAAAATAAACTTTGGTAAGAAGACTTTCCTGACTGACGAGACTGTTACTGGCCTGAAGAAGGGTTGCAGAAAAAAGTTGCCAGAGTAAGAGGCCAGCAAAGACGAATACAGGATATGGGATGTTGTCTGACGGTATCTTTGCGAAAGTGCCAAAGAAGACCGTAAATATCACCATGGTGATAACTGGCTGGAAGATGGCCCAAAGGACACCCAATACTGTCTGTTTGTAACGAATTTTGAGATCGCGCCACGTGAAGAAATAGAGAAGCTCTTTTTGGGCCCAGAGTTCCTTAAAATCCATGAGGGATAAAGGTTTTTTGGCGCGAATGATAGTCGTCATGCGATCATGAATATAGCATTTTATGAGCTTAGAATCCAGCAGAACGAAGCTTTGTCAGCACGATAGGTAAAGATATACGCAAGGAAAACATTGCACGCACAGCCTTCATACCGTCACCTACTATTGCAAGAGTACTCTTTCTACCTGCATATCGATCTTCATTCCAAATAACAGGGATCTGCGCTATGGATATATGAAGCCTGTTTAGTAAGGCCACGAACTCCAAATCTGCCCACCACGTAGAGTCAGTAGTAGCTTCCATAACTTGAGCCACTCGTTCATTCATAATTTTGAGGGGACACTGCGAATCCGTCTTATCGATACCAACGATATATTTTGCGAGCATATGAAAAATATATGAACTCAATCGACGCGCCGGCGTTCGACTTTCCATGTTACTCGTCTTTGCGAAACGTGTGCCAACCACCACTTCTGTTGATCCGTTCAAAACCATATCTAGTGCTGACAAAATATAGTCAGGATGAATAGGAAGATCCGCATCAGTAAAGCCGACCACTCCTCCCCTATTCATTGACCTCGCTTGAGCAAAACCTGCACGAAGCGCCCTCCCCTTGCCTCGCTCCTTGAGTCGGATAACAGAGACTCGGGTATCTTTCATATTTTCTATAACTCGAGCTGTACCGTCAGTAGAAAGATTGTCTACAACAATGATATTCCATAAAATGGGACTTTTTGCTTCAAATACAGTTACGATGAGGTCCACTGTCTGAGCAATAATATCAACCTCGTTACATGCAGGTATAACTAAAGTAAATTTTTGATCGGATAAAGTATTCATACTATACGTAAGATTGTTTTCTATTTTTATTTCTTCTCAAGCACCACCATCGTTCTTGTGGCAAAGAGAGCGGGTATCAAATCAAAAAACTTTTCCAAAGAAACAATATAAGGTAAAAATCGATGCGGATAAAAAGAAGGCTTACTAAATCCCCCACATAAAACATAGGAAAGTGCTGAGTATCTTTTGACACTTACAATCTTCCACTCTTTTTCTAATATCTTTCTATATGTAGATGATTTTCCAAACAATTTGTAAGAATTGCCTTGCGCAGCATAATATTTTCCATCAGGGTCCACTCCCTCTGGGGTGTACCATTCCATATCTTGAAAAAGGGCCACCGGTTCATGATGAAAAACTCCATACACGAGATATCCAAGCACAGAGACAGTAGGGTCACAGATGATCACCCTTCCCCCACTTACAAGCACACGTTCAAACTCTTTGAGAGCTGAGCCCGGAAACCGCAAATGGTGCAATACATCAAAAAGCACGAGATGTGAAACTGTGCCATCTTCAAATGAAAGTGAATACGCGGTTTCGACTTGGTCTACCCACTTAGTCGGAAATATATCCGTTGAGACACTCTTGGGGTACATCTTTTTGAAATTTCCAATACCCGCACCTATCTCGACTACTTTCCCCGTAACTTCGGGTCTGATCCATCCGATGATCTCGTTATAAAACCTCTCGTACACTTTGCGTAAGGTGGGCTTCTTTTCCCACTTAAGTACATTTTTCATCATCTCTACTTCATGTCTATCTATAGGCGTTGTGTGTATCATATAAATTTGAGTTTGCGCGCTGCAAAAATAGTCATCTTGAGAAGCAGCCACCCGTGTTTCCACCGACTAATGTTAGTTGCTCCATAGATACGCTCTTTGTAATGAACCGGCATGTCTATGATCTTCATATTGTGTTTCACAGCACCAAACAAAAGATCGAAGTCACCAAAAGGATCGAAGTCACCGAAGAAGGATCTATTGGCTTTGATCTGTTCGTATTCTTTTTTCCAGAGGACCTTGGTGCCACAAAGAGTATCCTTTATAGGTTGTCCGATGATATATGAGAAAGCAAAACTAAAAAATTTATTGCCAAAGAAGTTCAAGAGCCTCATGGATTCCTTTTCCATGGGGTATACGAGGCGCGATCCATTGATAAAATCGGCTCGATTGTCAGCAAGAGCGCGATAGAACTTCACCACCTCCTCCGGCGGCACTGTCATGTCTGCATCATATATAGCTAGGATATCTCCAGTGGCCATATCGAATCCCTTACGAACTGCATCCCCCTTCCCTTTTCCCCCTTGAACGGCATAAGATAACCTCTTATCTCCTCGATAATTTGTAACTACACGTTCGATTTCAGAAAGTGTATTGTCACTGGAGTGTCCTTCTATAAATATGATCTCAGTAAATGCTCCGAGAAGGGGCAACTCATGTACGATCTTTTCGACTGTGCCAGCCTCATTTCGAGCCGGAACTACAATAGAGATCGAGGGATGGACCGGAGATTTTTCGTGTACCACTTTCCTTGCAACTACATATCGAAAAACTCCAAGACGTGAAAACGGCCAAATATTTACCACTATCTTATTGAAAAAAGCTGAGACGAGGGGGATGTATTTGGGCAACAACATCTTTGATCCCGATTTGACGATTTCAAATCCCGCAAGCGTTACAGAATTGTTGAGATCCACGCGAGAGAGCCAATTTTGTTCTACCGAAGGAGCTCTGAGACGTAATTTTGAGGCAATTCGCAGTACCGGTTCCCAGAGCTCACTGTACTGAGTGATAACAAGGCGACCGTCGGGGGTAAGCCCTTGCCAGGCGTCACGAAATACATCTTCTATATCATAGACGTATCCGAGTACGTCTGAGAGGACGATATACTCAAAATCATGTCCTGCTTTTCGTATGTCCTCTACCGGCTCTTCTATAAGAAGACTTCTTGCATCATTCGGTACCGTAAAACGGATGAACGCATCCACATAATCATGATAGAAATGATTTTTACGTCTCCAGACATGCCTCTTGTTACCAAGAAGTTCAAAATACTTTTTTACTGATTCGGTGGTTTGCATGCGTATATATTTCCCTTGATAACTCCGCTCGAAGTTTCAAAAAGAGTATCACATTTTGAGAAAAAATCACTATAGAATCCTTTATAAAGAGGTGGTACACCGATCACCATGTATTCGCCTGTATATGCAGCAAACTTTTGTCTGTGAACTCCTTCAAACGCCGGGGTGGCATAAAACCGACCGGCGTATATTCCCTTGTGCACCAGAGCCTGTGCACCAGTATCGTTATACGTTATTATTTGTTTTATTTCAGGGTGTTGCTCCAAAAATATAAGACTATCACGTAAAACTACAGGCGCGCTTCCGTTCAGTCCACCATGAATATACTCTTCGATAAAGACGCCGTTATACACGAGTGCGATAGCAAGCAGAATTATGACACACACTACTCTCCACTTTTTTTTAATAAGACCGAGCACGACGCAGATCATCGATACTATGTAAGAGATACCGATAAAGAGAAAGGATACGTAAAATCCCATAGGACCTGAACCGCCATTTAAAGGAGTGAGTACATTCCATTGACCATGAGCCACACGAGAGAACCATTCCGTCTTTGGATACAAGGCCACCACGCTCTGAGGTGTAAAGTTACAATACAGCATTATTGCACTAACAATCACCACGCCAACCACAAGAAGACGATTGTTACGTAAAACAGTTTTTATATTCTTTCCTTCAAATACCTTGTCGATAATGATACCTACGATCACGCATATAGGTACGATAATGAACATCAGATATTTATCCAATGCTCCTCTCGAAAAATCGAAAAGAATAAAATAGAATATACTTCCTGCGATGAGATAGAGCCAAAAGACACGAGTTTTACGCACTACATCGCGATCTATCCATATAAGAAGAAGGGCGAGGGGCGAGATATAGTATAGCGCTTTCACGCCCTGTACAACGATCTGGATATAGTTTCTCCCCGCCTCCTCGGTAAACTGATTTGCATGATGAAGCATGAAATCAATATTGAACGCCGGATAGACTCCTTGTATGACATACAGAAGGAAAACGTACCCCACACCAAACCCAAAAAGTGATGCGACATATATGAAACTTGTACGTACAGATATCTTCCTCCGATATTCCCACGCGAAATCCAGTGCCAGAGTGCCCACCACCAATATAAAACTAAGCTTAAGAAGGAACCCTGCGTAGAGTGCAAGCATAAGAATACTAAACCAACGCCACTTCGTCGCTTCAACAGTCTCCTTACATCTATCGTACGCGTATACTGAGAGAAGTAAGAAAAATGGCAATAGACTTCCATCTACATCTGTCATGAGTGAACCCAGTACATTGTAGTAGCAAAAAATAAACAAAAGCGACGAAAGAAGTGCCGCAGTAGCATTGGTTCGTCTAAGCACAACGAGATACAAAAAAACGAGAGCCCCAGCTCCAAAGAGTATGAACACCAGACGCATGGCATCTTCCCCGAGGATACGGTAAGAGGTCACAAAGAATATCTGCTGAAGCGGTGGATGGGCAAAGAGTGTACCTGCTTGTTCAATGGACGAGGAAGCTGTGACGGCTTTCCATTCATCCTGATGATATGGCAAAGTATGACCTGGTACTCGTAAAGCTACGAAAACAACGACAAGAGCGATAAGCGTAAAAAGGGTCTTTTTATTCATGAGAATGTTTCTTGAAAACAAAGCTCTGGTAGAGAAAATAGTTCATGATTGCGATGATCCCACTAATAAAGAACTGCGCCACGATATAATTGATATGAAGATGATCTACAAAAATATATAGAAGCAAGGTATTGAGTCCTACATTTGTAGAAATGATGATCATGAAGTATGTAACAAGTTGGGATTTCCAGCGATCCATAGAATGATCTGTATATGTCCAAAATTTTTGCATGACATAACTTACCGAAAAGGCTACGAGAAAAGCCAATATCCCTGAATAAAGGTACCAGATCCCAATGACAGAAGTAAAAATATAAATGAAGAGGAGATCAACAAAAGCTGCTGTACCTCCGGAGATAAGATATCGAACCACTCTCAGGTGCTTATGAAACTGCACGGGCACAAAAAATAATATTACACGATCAAGTTTGTGGAAAAATTTCATTGGGGTCTGTTTATTTTATAGCGTGTATCTCTTCTTCTATCCTCTTCCCCAAAAATTGTAGTGAATGTTTCTGTATAACGTACTCTCGAAATTCTTTTTGAAGTGCCTGTACTTCTTCTGGAGCAGATGTAAGCAGAATGCGCAACTTGCTTACGAGATCATCGAGCGAACCTTCCTTGAAGACCAATCTCTCATCGATCTGGCCTCGGAGATTTTCATTAGATGAAAGAGCAAGGGCGTGACATGAAGCAGCCTCAAATATCATTTTGTCATACATACCGCTTGGGCTTAAGTTAACAAAGATTTGATAGTCTCGGAAGACTTCAGGAGTCTTATCATTGGGCATGCCGGGATGAAACGATATACTATCACTCAAGTTCATAGATTTCACCTTTTCTCGGAGGCCTTCGGCATACTCCGCATCCTTGGGAAGTGCATCTCCAAAGATGGCTACAGTACTCTTTACACCCTGATCTCGCAATTGCCCCACTGCATCTATGAGAATATGCGGGCGTTTGACTTTATTTATACGGGCAAAAAACAATATAGAGTGAGGTATTCTTTTTTCGACTGCGTCTGGAGTATGAAGAGATGTATCTATACCGAGGGGCATGAAAACAATATTTGGAAACGTGGCCGTGTAAGAATACTTAGATGTACAGAACACTTTGTGTGCAAGCCATCCTGCTGTACGGGTAAGAAAACTACCCGCATGATGATTGCGCCACATGCTAACTCTTTTACCCATAAGTCTCCAGATGACTCCACCAAGATTGATATATTCTTGGTTCATATGTGAAAGAACGGCATCATAGTTTTTCCGTTCGTGGAATATGTACCAGTAAAAATGAATAAGATACTGCAGACGAGACTGTCGTTCTTCCTTGCCCAGTGAAAGTACTCTTACATTTGAAGGAAGACCATGTTCCCCTTCTTCCAAACAGATCACAACGATGGATTCGAAGTGTTTGGAAAATTCTATTATCCAACGGTGAAAAAAGCTGAGATAATGATCATTTCGGTCTACTTTTTGGGTGATGAGAAGAAGCCTCATGAAAGTCTTTCTATGATAGCACGAGCAACGTCTCTCGGTTCATAGCCCACTATAGTAGCACCCACCTCACGTGCCACACCAACGTCTGTAGAAACTATTTTTGTACCAGCAGCCTCTGCCTCGATAAGGGTGAGGCCATAGCCTTCATAGAAAGAAAGATTCACAAAAAGATCCGCTGTTTTGTAATACGACACAAGAATATCTTGAGATACCCATTCTTCAAATACGATTGATTTCTGTGCCCCGCCATCCGCCTGTACCTGTCTGGCTTCTTCTTTCAACCTTTTCAATTCTTTGCCCTTACCCACGATAATCAAACCTGCTCCAGGGATCTTAGTTCGAACTTCTCGCCACGCACGAATCGCCAGATGAATATTTTTTTCTTTTTCAAGCCGTGAGGCCATAAGCACTATTTTTTTGAATTGGGGGTACTTCGTGTGGAGATCGATGGTGATAGGTGTCTGCATGATCTTTTCTCTGTCTACCACTATAGGTCGTACAGTGATCTTTGTCTCGTCTATCTTGAGATCTTGTACCACATACGTTTTTATCCTCTCAGATACTACACGGATAGTGTCGGCCTGAGGTATGTAACTTAACGCCATAGCTTTTCTGATTTTATTTTCCAGAGGTACCGCAAAATACGGAGAACCGATATCCGTGTGAATATTGAGTTCAAGCGGGATATTAAAACGTTTCATCAATGAAACTCCTACCATAGCAGTAAGCGATGAATCTTCAGTTGTAATGTGGGTTATACCTCTTCCATTTATGATAAATCGACCAAGCTTGATGGCATCGAGAGGATAGAACCATCGTGATCGAGACTGGGTCGGATATACCCACATATTCGGAGCAACAAAAATCTCTTTTTGCTCTCGCGGGGTAAATACGATCACATGAAGCTCTTCATATTTTGTGGCGTACTCGATCTGACGCAAGGACACTTCACTTCCCTGTTCGAACATCTTCTTGTCAGTTGAAATCATGAGAAGTTTCATAATGTTTTATGGGGTTTAACCTCAACAACTTCCAGAAACACCTTGTACAACTCATCTAAGGTTTTTTTAATAGAGAAATCTCCGGCTCGTTTCTGGGCATTCAAAGACAGCATACGTTCATACGTGTGATCTCCAGCCACACGTTCAGCCTCAACCACAAAGGCTGCTGTATCATGTGGATCGATAAGAACGCCATTTTTGCCTGTCTCGATAATCTCTTCAAGATTACCTATGTCGGAGGCTATGACGGGAACTCCTACATGCATCGCTTCAACGATTTGAAATGAAAAACTTTCGAAAGTTGAAAGGAGCGCACATATGTGTGAGCGATGAATGACTGCAAACAACTCCGGACGCGATATTTGTCCAAGAAATGTGACTCGATCGGCAACGCCTTTTTCTGCAGCAATCGCACGTAATCTCTCCTTATCTGGACCATCGCCAGCTATAAGCAGTTTCCAACGAGGCATCTCACTCAGAGCGTCGATAAGTGTATCGAAACCTTTCCATGGAACGAGTCGCCCGGCACTTATGATAGTAAGTTCAGGAAACTTAAGCTCTTTTTCAAACTCCACAGTGAGATCTATGCCATTATAGATAGTTTTTACTTCGCGTGTGTTTTGAAGCCAGCCACTTACTAGTGCTGAAAAATAATTACTAGGAGTTATAACAACATCAGCATGACGCACCGAATAGCGTTGAATAGATCTCATCAATTCGATCTTCAAAGAATATTTCTTTGTCTGAAACTCATCGATCGAATCAGTCACTTTGTATTGTTGTTGCGCTTGTTCCCACGCATGATCACCAGCTACACGCATAACCACTTTTTTTCTGAGGAAAAATGCCGCCATAACGGACGGAAATCCAGTGCTTATAGTATCTTGAGTAAAAATAAGATCTGATGTTCGCCCCTCTTTTAAGATTCGAGAAAAATAAATCAAATGTCTCAACCAACGGGAATGTCGTCGCACCTCACGAAAGGCTAGGACTATTACCTTATCTCCCCTCTTTTCCAATTCGTCTCTAAGAAGTGCAGCGTAGGTTGCAGGTCCTCCTATTTCAGGAGGAAAGATGCCCGTTGCTATGAGTATTTTCATATAGGTTAATTATATCGCATCTAAGGATTACGAGAGCATGCGAAATATCTTGGCCATATCATCACTTATATGGGACCATTGGTATTTTTCCCGTACCATAGCGCCTGCCCTCTTTACTATATATGAATATGATTCGGGATCCTTTATAAGTTTCTCTACTTTCTGAGCGATACTTCGAGGATTTTTAACTTCACAAAAAAGCCCGGTTTCTCCATCTATCAAGAAATCTGGGATCCCTCCTACTGGTGTAGCTATAACAGGTATCTCGGCGGCCATAGCTTCAAGAAATGAATTGCCAAGACCTTCAGTAAGAGACGGTCGGATAAATATATCTGAGACATGGAGATAGTGGGGCATGTCAGCATGAGCTACATACCCAAGAAACCTTACACGATGTTCAAGAAGTAATGTGGCGACCTGCATCTTGAGTGTAGTTTCCAATTGGCCTTGTCCTAAAATAAGGAGCGAAATGGTGGGCGATAGATATGAAAGCGCGGAAATGATATCACCAATGGCATTTTTCTCAGAAAGACGAGATGTGGTAATAAGAAATGTATCCCCCGGTTTTTTACCTAGTTTTATTTTGAGATCTTGAAGAGCCTTGTTTTTGCTCATCTCAACTTTTCCATGTTGCGGAGCAAAAAGTTCTATATCTACTGCATTTGGCACCACCACTATAGGTCCACGCGCACCCATCTTTTCTGCCCACTCTGCAAGAAATTTTGATATTACCTGAAGATAATCTGCACTTTGAAATATCTTACAAAAAACGGGTTTGAGTACACCTGCGCGCAATTCAAAATGTTCACCCTCCTGTATAGTGAGAAGCGACGGAACGTGAGGAAATTTCCTTTTAAAGAGAAGTGCTGCAAATCCAGCATAGCTTGCCATGATGGCCCAGAGAGTATCGAAGTGGTGTACTTTATGAAGCTCCACAGCTTTGGAGTACGCAACAAAAGGATAGAGAAGTTTTTGAATGATTCCTGGACCTTTGAATATCCGGTGAACAGTGACTGTCCCCACTTTTTCCACAGACTTTTCCCCACCCCCATTGAGTGCGATCATGTGGAACTCAAACTCCTCTTCACTTATTCGATCAGTTATCTCCTTTACAGCTACTTCAGCACCAGCCACCCTTCGATGGTAATAAAACAACGAAAATATGAGGATGCGACGCATGTGGTTTATTCTACTTATATTTGAGGGGAAAGCTAATCCAGCTTCAAAATATTCGCAAGTACATCCTCGGGCACTTCAGGGGGTTTGGGGGTAGTTTCTCCCTTCGATATCGATCCCGCTTGTGGTGATTGGACATGTGAGGCGGCAGTGTTCTCCATCGGCTTTTTTTCTTCTGTTTTAGGAGCCGGGTGAGATGCTTGTGTAGCTGGCAAAACTGGAGTAGATATAGTTCGCGATGACGTTCCGCTCGATATGACAGGAGCAGTTTTGGATTTACCCAAAACTGCAGCAAGGGCATTTCTAAGTTCATTTACATTTTCTGGAGAACGAGCTTTGGGATCGGCTTTTATGGCCGGCTTGGCTGTCAGCGTTGAGAGCGAGACAGGCTTCTGAGGTATCGGAGCCTGGGGCGTTGCCAGGGGAGTTTTGACACTATGCGTAAGAGGAGCTGTAGATATTGAAGACACCGGTGGCTTAGGAGCTTCCTCTGGTTGAGGTTTGACTGTATCCATCTTAGGAACAATAACGGAAGGAACCCTCTCTTCCCTTTCTATAGGTTTTGGATCATAGGACGTCGGGGGGGCTATATTTTTTTCAACTACAGAGCGCGTAGCGCCTAACGACTTTGGCACGGCCACTTTTGGTACAGGAACTTTTTTTTCTACAAAAGCCGAGGCTACTACTTTGGGGGCAAGAGTTGGAGCAGTATCCGTAATTTTAGCGGCAAAGGGTTTGGCTATGGGAGGAGTGGGAGCAGCGACACTCGCGATTGTGGGAGCTGCCGTTACAACCTTTGGGGTCACGGCTTTTGCTGTAGGTTCGTGGAACTTTACTATACCCTCCTCAACCTCGGCTCGTGGACGAGTAAATTGGTCTCGGGAGGACTGTATTATCTCTGTAACGTAAGAAGCTTCCGGATGAGCAATGGGTGGAAGGGTTGTCGCGGAAAAAGGAGGAGACGAAAGTCCATCGATCATCAGCTTCATATAGATCTGTGCGAAGCCGAGATTTACCAGATCTTCGATAACGAACACCGGAGCAAACTCCTGCTCGAAAGCTTCTGCATCGGTGGCACCTACGCGGAAGGCTATCATGGTACCAACGTTACCGAAGACTGCGGGACGAACGAGCTCATCCATCTGTTCTATATATTGGTGAGCTATGGTTAGATTGAGTTTGTATTTGCGGGCTTCAGAAAGAATATCCGCAAAAGAGGCGTTAGCGAAGTTTTGAAATTCGTCAACAAAAAGATAGAAGTTGGGAAGATTCTTCATGATCCGATCTGGTACATCGGCGCGCGACATAGCTGCGAGGTAGATCTTTGTAACAAGCAGTCCTCCCAGAAGCTTCATATTTTCATCACCGATACGTCCTTTGGAAAGGTTGATGATGATGATCTTGCGCGAGTCCATTGCCTCACGAAAATCGAAAGACGAGACAGGTTGTCCGATCATATTGCGAATCAATGGATTGGCTGTGAACTGTCCTACCTTGTTCTGGATGGCGGGCACGGCTTCTGCGGCCTGACGTTCCGTGTAGTTGGCGAATTCTTTGTTCCAAAAAGCCTTGACGGATGGATCCTGAACATGAGAAACAATCTCCTTGCGGTAATCCTTATCAGAAAGCATGCGGTTAACACCGAGCAGTGTTGTGTTCGGCGCTTCAAGAAGCGCCAGAAGCGTATTGGTCAATATGTATTCCATACGCGCAGACCAGGCATCTTCCCAGATCTTTTTGAACGTACTCATGAGGCCGGAAGTTACCAGATGTCTTTTTGCAGGATCTACACTTTCAAGTACGTTAAATGAGATCGGAAACTCGACATCGAAGGGTGCAATATAGATAACATCCTTGATACGCTCCTTCGGTACATACTCGAGCATAAGATCGGCCGTCTTGCCGTGGGGATCGATGAAAGCCATCCCTTCCCCATTTTGTATATCTTGCACAGCCATGTTCTCAAGGAGAGTCGACTTTCCCATACCCGTCTTTCCGATCACATATACGTGTCTGGTGCGATCTTTTGCACGGATACCAAACTTAACACGTTTGTTACGGGCATCTGTTTCAGCAAAATAGGTTATGCGATTTTCATCCTGAGAAAATGGGATCATAATTTCAAATATTATACTACAAAAAATGGACCTGATGAAGTACTGAAACTATGTATGAACTCATAAAAAACAGAACCCGACACACCATGTAGTGCATCGGGTTCGAAGGGTTGCTAACTATTGGGCTAACTGACGACGCGGCGCAGGTACCGCTACGGCTGAACGGAGTGCTTGCAATTTGCTCCGCACAAAGTTTTTTGCCTCCTGGATAACGCCAGGAGCTTCCTCTTTCTGTGTACCGCCACCCGGAAGAGGTATCCAAACCATGATTTTATCTCGACCGAAGGGGCGACCGTCTCTTACGATCGCGTTGACTTCTTGGTTGCTAACCAGATCCAAAACCAGATCTGCCGACGGGGTGCTGATCTTTCGTGCCATAACTATGCTATACGTTTTTTGATGTGTATTGCGTTTCAACCTCGGACATATCCGAACCCTGAAAACACAATGAGACTAACTCCGGAAATAAATGGTACCACAGTGAAAAAATCCTGCAAGTGGGGAAAACTAGAAACTCTTTGTAGTTTTAACCTATCAAAAAAAACGCATACTCGTGCTTAGATCATCCTCTCTCTTAGGCCCACGTAAAGAATTATGTTACTGATAATACGTAGTCGTAGCCACCTCAAGAAGAATCTGTGCACCACTTTGAAGAGGGGTGCTCGTCGAACTCAAGGTCTCCCCTTTGGGTAATAAACTTTCCTTGTTGTAAACGGCACCTGCATTCCATAGCATCCAACTCGTTAGTCCTACATCGTATGTGGCCTGCATCTGAGTGCGGACCATGGCGGGCGTATACGTTGCGCCGAGATTAAATGCTTGTAACCATGGACGAAGTTTAAATGGAGAAGTTGTAGCGAGAGTTGCCCTTGTTACAGCACTACTCATGGAAGCATGGATGACATCGTACGGATGAGCTGCGGGATCTTCTATACCATGATAACCCTTGCCAAAGTGTGAAGGGTAAACCATGGGTGCAACATAGTCAAAATTGATCAAAGCATCCTCAAGAACTTGACCTATACCTAAGTCATCATTGGAACTTGTAACCAGACCGAAGAGGTCCGCGGAAGTTACTATAGATGTCGATGCAAATGCATTGTGAATATAATCAAAAAATGATCGCATCGTCTGTGCTCTGGTCTTACCCTCTCCCCAGGTATATGCGATGTCTTTCATGTTTCCATCGGAAGGAAAACGAATGTAATCAAAATTGAGCTCATCGAAACCTTGAGCATAGGCTTCATTACCTATCCGGACGAGATAATCCCATACAGGGGTCGCGGCCGCATCCAACCATTTAACTCCCTTGCGATCCTGCCAGATTGCACCAGATTTTGTTTTAACTGCCCACTCAGGGTGGCGACTCACGAGATACGAGTCCTGAAATGACGAGATCCTCGCGATCACATATACGCCCTTCTCATGAAGTGAGTCGATAAGTTCCTTCACATCGGGAATGCGTTTTTCTGCAGCACCCTCTCTCACAAGCTCAGGGTCATGTACCACAAAACTTATACGACCACTATAATCTTTTACATCTATAACCACAGCATTTATCTCTGTCGTATCGACAAGATCAAACATCTCCTTTCTAAAGCGGGGATGGCCTGCGGCCCAACTAGTATAGTAGACCGCGCGCACAGAATCTGGAGTAGGAATATGAGCTGGAATAACTGGCTCAATCGGGACAACTACAGCAGCTGCGACGAGAGGTTGTTGCGGAGTCATAGTTTCTATCGGATAGGAGACTTTTCCAAATGGAAGATAGAGAATAGCGAAGAAGATGATGGTGCAGAGTACAAAAGCTCCAACTATGATGATTGTTATACGGGCGCTCCCATTATCCCACAACGATTTTATCATTAACTCAAAGGTAAATTGGAATTGGTAATATCATCTCCACTTCTCTCAACGTCATCGCCCTTGTGCTCTACATATGGCATGTGTCTTTCCTTACGACGCCTGTCAGAAATATCCTCCAGACGATAGGAAACTACAACGATAATAAGACCTGTTGCCACGGCAAAGATTGGTTTCCAATCGGATGGAAATCCGAGAAACAAAAAAACCATGACCCAGAGACCTAGTATGATAAGTAGTTGCCGTTTCGACATAGTGTTGCCATTATAGCGTCAAGCGAGGACTTGTGGAAGCTCGCTTGCACAAGTTCGATGGTCCAACAGGATCGACCACTGGGTCGAAAACAATGTATGAGTAGCACAACTATAGCGCGCCATGATACGATTGCGCCAGAAGAAAGCCGTCTTATGAATTTTTTGTTCAATAAGCAACTTAGATTTGCCGACCTTAAATCCTTCTTGCATTCAAAGATCATTTACATCAAGGTCAGTAATTCTCTACCGAGCATCGAACGTCCCTATACGTACTGCGGAGTAGCAGAAACTCACAAAGTTTTACTTTCACTTACTCTCGACCCCGCATGTATAGTTCAGAGAATTGTCTTCAACACTCGGTGGTATGTAGAAACTCACCATGTCATCGCAGTATCGTCTCTCGGAAATCTCCGAACTTTCCGCCCCATCCAAGGCACATTACGAAAAAAATTTCCCGTAATCATGGAGGACCCCTCCCGACATCATGAAAAAGATAGACTGGTTCTCCGCAACACTCACGATCGAATGGAGATAGCCCTCGGAGGAGAGTTGCGGCAGGAAATCCTAAGCATTAGAGAGGAGTGTCCCGACGCAACAAAGTGAAGCTTAAGCCACATTTTTGTGGCTTTTTTCTAGGACTCACAAACTAAGACACTATGACTACGAACTCTCCTCGAACCTTATCAGCATGAATCTCAAAGTATATGCGAACTTCCTCGGGTGTTCCCGAAACTACTTCTTCAAATATTTTCGTAAGTTCACGACAAACGACAATTTTTTTAGACATCTCCACTAAATGCAATTTTAATGAGTCCAGTGTTTTCATAATTCTGTGCGGCGATTCATAAAACACCATAGTTCGCGAAGATCCTGCAATTTCCTTAAATAAGGTTTCCCGCCCCTTTTTGTGTGGTAAAAAACCCAAAAATATAAAATCGGCACAAGGAACTCCAGCGATCGAAAGTGCCGCAGTCAAAGCTGAGGGCCCAGGAATGGCTTCGATTTTTAATTCCCTTTTTTCTATTTCATCTTTCATCTCATCTCGAAGTCGACGTACCAATTCTGAACCAGGGTCAGAAATGCCTGGCGTGCCCGCATCGGAAACTAACGCTATATTTTTTCCCCCTTTAAGAAGGGCTACGATTTCTTCCACACGCGATATGGTACTGTGCGCGTGGTAGGACATCGTCTTTACACTCACACCATGACGGTCGAGTAGTCTCTTGGTCATCCGAGTATCTTCACATAAGACGAGATCTACTGCCTTCAATACAGAAAGTGCCCTCAAAGTTATATCTTCAAGATTGCCTATGGGTGTACCTATAACAGAAAAAGTGGCCATATATTCACCTTAGCATATCCAATTGAGAATAGTTCGCGGGTATACTACACTGACCATATGTCCCAATCTCACCCCATCATATATGTAACTCGCGACATTGAGCGCGCTCTGGGTATTGCTCCGAGTGCGGATTATCGCATCATCACCAATAGAACACCTTACGCGGAGTCGATAGCCAAAGACTACCCAGCGTATATAACTCTCATCGATACTACACATCACGCCCTCCTTGATACGGCTGAACTTCTCGAACATGAGATAGCTATCGAAACCATCACGCAAACTAAAGGTGATATCTTGGTTTTCAAAAATACTTCACGTATCGAAAGTATTACCAAACATCATTCTTGGAAACTTCTAAACCCTTCTGCAGTACTTGCCGAAAAAGTGGAAAACAAGATTACCCAGATAGACTGGCTCGGAAAAATTGGTGACGATTGGCTACCTCTACACCACATCTTACATGCGAAAGAAATACTCTGGAAAAATGGACCTCTTATCATTCAGTGGGCCCATGGACACACCGGTGATAGTACCCTCCTTGTAAATACCGCATCCGAACTCGAAGCTATACAAAAGATTTTTCCAGAACGCCTTGCTCGAGTCAGCGCCTATATCCACGGACCTTCATTTACCATGAACGTTGTAGTTAGCCCTGACAAAACTATTATCGGGAATCCTAGTTACCAGATTACAGGTATTCCCCCGTTTACTGAAGGGGCATTTACAACCATAGGTAACGATTGGAGTCTGCCGTATTCTTTATTAGATGAATCTGAACTCTCCACTTTAAATGACCTGGCTATCCTGATTGGGGAAAAACTTCGTACTGAAGGGTGGAAAGGTCTCTATGGTATAGATGTTATAAAAGACGAAGAGCGGGGCAGGTTTTTCTTAATCGAAATAAATGCTCGCCAACCTGCATCAACCACCTATGAGTCTCTGCTTCAAAAGCGTTTCAGAGATCAGGGCATCACGGGCATAACACTATTTGAGACCCACCTTCTGGCACTTCGTGGAGAATCCATACATGAATCCCTTGTACCTGTAAATGATGGCTCACAGATCATCCAGCGTATAACCTCACGCACAAAACATGTTTCACCCACTGCTATCAAGGTACTTGAAGAGCGCGGATACACCGTCATCTCTTACAGCAATACCAATGAAAATGCTGATCTCATCCGTATCCAGAGTATCCGAGATATTATGGAAACTCATGGAAAATTCAACGCTCGCGGCAAAGAGATCGTAGAGATTATGTCCGCTTAAAGGAGTATGATATTGTTTTCATATGATAACCAAGACTCTTTCAGCGGCTGCACTCTCACTCATCGACACATACCGTAATTTCAAATTAGCCAATGCTATCTGTAGCGTGCCTTACTATAACAATAAGACACGAAATCTCCGTGGAGCACTTCGTGCATATGTAGGCAAAGGGAGTCCTAAAGATATTTATGAGGAGATTGAGATCATCTTACTCAAAGACAAAGTAGACTTCTCCACCCTAACTGGTCCATCACTTCACAAAGTACTTGTCGATCACAATATAGGCATCGACTGTTCGGCTCTTGCTTATTACACTCTTTCTGTAGAAAGCGAAGACCGCAAGCTCGGACCTTTGAGTAAAAATATTTCTTTTATATATAGCCAAGGTCTCTTCGGAAAGATGAAATCGAATCTCAATCCAGAAAGAAATTGTGACGTCCTGACTTTTGCAGATGAGCGCAACAGTAAAAATATCCCTCTCACAGAAGTTCTTCCAGGTGATATCGTGGCCATGACCGCAGGACCCGAAGACGCAGAACGAAATCATATCTTAGTAGTGCACCAAGTAGAGTACGAAGAGGGTGTCCCTCTCCGTTTTCACTATACCCACGCTGTGGCCTACCCCGAAGATGGTCTTTACGGAACTGGTATGAAACACGGCTGGATCGAGATCCTCGATTCTTCAAAACCTCTTGTCGAACAACGCTGGTCCGAAAACGACATCGAAGGTGAAGCACTTCGTATCTATCGTCGAGCACAAAAATCTCTCACGCAGCTCCGCAGACTCAATTGGTTCTGATCATTTTTCGTGATATCGTATAGCTCATGATAAGCATCCTTCAGGGCACCGCAGACCTGGCCTATATTCTCGGTTTCTCATTATTGGGAGCTATAGTTGCCTTCCTCTGGGCACCTCTCCTCATCAACGTTCTCAGACATTTCAGTGTAGTCAAAGGAACCAAGACTGAACTTTCTACTATCGGCTCACACCAAAACAAAGCAAACACTCCTGTCATGGGAGGACTGCTTGTGGTTATCACTGTTGCATTCATTACTTATTTTCTAAATTGGAATCGGAGCTTCACGTACGTTCCTATCGGCGTGATGCTTCTTTCAGCAGCACTTGGAGCTATCGATGACTTCATGAACATCTATGGTTCTGAGCGTCGTTCACGCAAACTCAAACATATCTTGACCCTTATCAAAGTCCACAAAGATTGGAAGATGCGCACGTGGTACATACTTACCTTGCCCTGGACTCTTTTCAAAAGGCTCTCGGTTTGGTTTGGCTCTCGTCCAGGAAAAGGTGTCTTCGTCCACGAAAAACTTATCCTCCAGTTTATAGCTGGAAGTATCACCGCGTGGTGGATCTATGCCAAACTCGGACCTGCCTGGCACTATATTTATTTCCCTGATATATCCATACACGCCCTCAATATAAACATGATCAGATACAGTATCGATGCTGGCTGGTTCATAGTCCCGATTATCATTTTTGTCGTGATGTTCACCGCCAACGCCGTTAACATCGCCGATGGTATGGACGGCCTTGCGGGAGGTATGCTTATCACTACATTTAGTGCACTTATACTTTTAAGCTGGATCAATGGTTTTGGTGAAGTAGCTATCTTGAACGCCACCACCGTTGGAGCTCTGGTTGCATATACATATTTCAATATCAAACCTGCCAGATTCATGATGGGAGATGTTGGCTCCTTAGGACTTGGAGCCCTTCTAGCGGTAAATGCGATCGCTATCGGTGAGATCATCCCTCTCTTTTTCCTTGGATTCATGTTTTATATCGAAGCACTTTCAGTAGTCATCCAAGTTGCTTCCAAATACATCCTCGGCCGTCGTGTCTTTCGTATGGCACCTCTCCATCACCACTTCGAATTGAATGGCTGGAGTGAAGAAAAAACCGTTATGCGTTTCTGGGTTGCCCACTTCATATTTGTGGTATTTGGTTTCTGGTTGGCTTTGCATTAAAAAGTCAGTTTCTTTATGAATTATCTTCATTGGAATGAAAAAGCAATAACAGACTTCTCAGAAAAAAACATTGCCGATATGTACGATCAAGGCTACGTTTTCACTCGTATAAGTAAGGGCGCCATGCAGCAGACGCGTTCAGCACGGATAGACATAAGTAAGTTCGCCCTTTCAAGTGAAAATCGACGTATCCTAAAGAAGATCGAGGGTGTCGAATATGAAGTTGCTCCACTTCCTTATCACGCCTACGATTTCACTATTGGTAAACTCGGCAAAGATTTTTATGACACTAAGTTTGCTGTAGGCACTATGAGTGCTCAAAAGATAAAAGAAATGCTTACTGATTCTGGCAAAAGCAATTTCAATGTATTATTTATCTACTCGATCTCGCCCGTTGGCGAAGCGCGTACTCGCCTCGGGTATGCCATCTCCTATGAGTCACCACTTCTCTTTCATTACTCCTATCCTTTTTATGATCTCGAGAGGTCTTCGAAAGACATGGGTCTCGGCATGATGCTCCGTGCCATAGAGTTTGCCCACGCAAAAAATATTCCCTACGTATATCTCGGTTCCCTACAACGACCCACGGATACATATAAATTCCAATTCAAAGGTCTTGAGTGGTTCGATGGCACACAATGGCGTGAGGATGAAGAGGGGGCAAAAGAAGCACTTAAATAGGTTATACTGACTTAATCATGCCAGTTAACTCAAAATATGTGCATATCGTTGGTATTTGTGGGGTTGCCACAAGTGCCATAGCTATCGCATTCCATAAAGAAGGTTGGAAAGTTACCGGCAGTGACAAAGGCTTTTACCCTCCTGTTTCCACTCATCTTACTGAAGCAGGTATCTCTTATTATGCAGGATGGCATCCAGAGAATATTCAAGCGGGAGGCACTCCTGATTTCATCATGATAGGAGGCATAGGCACGAGTCCCAACAATCCCGAAGTTATCTATGCACAGGAACACAACATTCCAGTGTACCCCTTCGCCGAGGTACTTCAAAAATATTTCATTAAGAAAAATTCTATTGTCGCGGTAGGTACATGGGGCAAGACGACTTCTGCAAGCCTTCTTTCCTTTATCTTGATTGAAGCTGGTTTAGATCCAAGCTATTTTAGCGGAGGTCTTTCTTTGTCGCATGATACAGGTGCCATACGTGATTCAGAATGGAGCGTAGTTGAAGGTGATGAATACCAAGTTTCGATCTCAGATAAGCGTCCGAAGTTCAATTTTTATTCACCTACCCATCTCCTTCTCACATCTGTTTCGTGGGATCACGCCGATCTATATCCTACAGAAAAAGAATATTTCGATACATTTAAAAGGGATGATTGTGGCCTGCACTGACAATAAAGGAGTAAATGAAATCTTGTCCGGATCGAAAACCAAGATTATTTCCTATGGTGCAAAAAATGATCCTGTGTACATGTACAAAAATGTACGTCAGTCCAAAGACGGGATTTCATTTGATATAAAGAAGGGTGCCCTTTCTTATACCATCCACTCTCCCATGATCGGTGCCTTCAATGCAGAAAATATCACTGCTTGTTTCGCCATGGCATCGGAGATAGGTATCCCATCGGAGAAGATCATCCAGACAATCGCAGATTTCAAGGGTATCAAGCGTCGTTTTGAGAAACGTCACGAAGGCTCGGTTACCGTATATGATTGTCATGCCCCTACTGCTGAGAAGGCGCAGTCGGTACTTCAAACTCTCCGAGAGATTTATCCAGGTAAGATCGTCGCCATCTTCGAACCAAACATTGGCGGACGAAGCAAAGAGTCAGTAAACAAATACGATGGTGCATTTTCTACCGCAGATACCGTCATCATCCCTCGTCTCTCAAAACTCAAAGTGGCGGAAGATAAAACGTCGGCACCGCTCGAAGGTGACGAACTTACTGCTCTTATCTCCAAGACTCATCCTCATGCAATCTACATAGAAGATGATGCTCTCGTTATCGAAAGCATTGCGCGCGAGACGACCGCAGGAGAAGTGATCGTTTTCCTTGGGTCGCACGGTTTCCGTGGCATGATCGAAGAAGTCGTAAAGAAATTTACATAAAAATATCCCTTCTACAGGAGTAATCTAGAGCCGAAGTAATTCGACTCTGAGTGCCATAGAGCGGCGTATTTTATTACACTACTTTCCTTCATCCACAATCTCAGTGATAACCGCACCTCCCTCGCCGATATTTTTGACAAGGAGTGTCATACCACAGTGGTTACATTCGATAACCATGCCTATAGCGAGATTTGGATAACGAGAAAGGTCGATAGTGTTCTTACATTCAGGACATATACAAAGCATATTCATAGTTTTAAGATTTTGAGAAAACATGTAATAGGTAGCGAGCGAGTCGAACTGTCGCCCTCATCGTCTGAAAAATCACACTTTCCATAGTAACGGAAATAAGTGTAAACTACAACTCTATGAAAACCTTAGTGACACCTCAAGAAAAGTACCCTCAGTTGGCCAAAACACTCGGGATAGACGCCCTTTATTTCAAACGCGAAGATCTTCATCCGTACCAGTCTCACAAGGGTCGTTCTATTCCAGTAATGATCGATGAATATGTAGCTCAGGGTGATAGACGTTTTGCTATCTCTTCTTCAGGTAACGCAGCTCTTGCTGCAACTCTGCATATTCAGAAACTCAATTCTACTCGTATAGAAGGCGAGAGCATCAACCTAGAGGTCTATGTAGGCATTCATATAGACAAAGACAAACTCGACCTTCTCAAGTCGTATGCCGATTCGAACATTCGCGTGCTTAGTAAAGAAAGACCCCTCCAGGCAGTTACCCTCGCCTCAGGGGAAGGTGTACGCAGTCTCCGTCAATCCACCGATGATCTTGCACTCAAAGGATACGAAGTTCTTGCGGAGGAAATTGCTTCTACAAAAGATGTGGGTGCGGTTTTTGTGGCGAGCTCTTCGGGCACTACTGCACAAGCTCTCGCAGAATATTTCTTAGCTCATTCACTCCCTATCCAAGTCCATCTCGTCCAAACCACTTCTTGCCACCCTTTCGCAGATGACTTTGAACTTTTCGAAGGTACTGCTGAGCCATCTATAGCAGATGCCATTATTGGTCAAAGTTCGCCTCGCCGACCTCACGTAGTTAGTGCTACCCGGAAGTCCGGAGGGTTTGGCTGGATCGCCACCAATAACGAAATACAAACCGCTCAAGAGCTTACAGAAAAACACGCGTCCATTTCCCTTTCAACAAATAGTGCTCTGGCTGTAGCAGGAGTGATGCAAGCAGTGTATCGAAGTTGGGATTTTGGCGGAGCGGTAGTTTGCATTATCGGAGGGAGGTAAAATTAGAAACCAGTATTACTGGTTCTACAACGACCTCACCGCCCTCACAAATCTCTCACCTCGCTCTGCCCTGGACCTATCCAATCCCCCTGCACCAAACCCCGGACTAAAAAGTACTTTATCTCCTTTACGTGCATGTTCAAGTGACATACGAACCGCCTCCTCAATAGAGGGTGCCGAATGAACCGTGGCCCCATCCATATCTTTTAAAATATTTCTTTGCCTGAGCGTGCCGCTCCCAGGGACCAAGATGACACTATGTGCACACTCGGGTATCTGTGTGTATAAACCTTTGTAATCCATGTTCCCATCTACACCTGTATCCATGCCTCCAAAGATGAGAACTACATTTTTGTTTTGTGCCAGGCAGGTAAGAGCGACTTTCGTCGAACCTGCGGAAACAGAAGCTGTATCATTATAAAATTCGATGTTCTTTACTTTCTTTACTGGCTCTATCCTGCCTCGAAGGGCTTTCCATTTCTCGAGCAAGGACTGTGCATCATTGTCTCCCACCTTGAATAGTCGTGCTGCCTGGAGCGCCAAGGATGCGTTGTCGCGATCGTGAAGCCCTCTTCCCTGTACCTCCCAGTCAAGAGGCACAAGGGAGCTCTTGGTGCGGAGCATCTTTGCTTTGGGTTGAAATTTCAACTTATGGGTAGCATCGATGATCTCATCACTTGCGATGATGAAGTTGTTATATGTCTGATACGAAAGTATCTCGAAAGGAATCTGATTGTATGATGTGGGTGGAGGCAAAGTCGTGAATATGGCTACGTGCGGACTTGAGCGAATGTCATAAAGCTCCTTCATCATGGACTCGATGATGCGTACTAAGACTATATCACCGCTTTTTATTTTCTTAAGATGCGCAAGTATACCTTCATCTGATTCGGGATCAATAGTAAAAAATCCCTGACCATCGTGTTTTTTTGTAGCAAACTCAAGCATGGGCGAGAGCATGCTCATGACGGTAGCCTTGCCACAGCCACCCATAACTCCTACTACTGTAACTGGAGGGGCCAATTTAAAAAAAAGAGTCTCGGCATATTCGATAGGTATCTTCTTATCTTCCACTATTTTCAAAAATTGAGAATCCCTCGAATACTCAGAAGAAAGGATGATAAGATCCATATCAAGAAGATCTTCTGCGGGAATAGAACCGCAGACGTAGTTCGCAAGCCCAATAGAGCGCAGGTAGACCAGATGACTCTTGAGTCGCGCCTCGCTTCGGAGGTCGTAGATAGCTACTATGGCCCCTGCTTTTATGAGAAATTTCACATCTTCAACCATCTCGCCATGTGGCCCAAGACCTACCACGGCTATACGTTTATCCTTAAAATAGTCGCGAGATGTCATGGGGGCTATTATAGAGAATAAGTTGCTAATAATAAAGATTGTTATTTGATACAATATGAGGTAATGGAAAGATTCGATCTCAAAAAAGAAGAAATGAAGCATCTCGAAAACGCCTTCAAAAGCTCCCCGGAATTATTTAAAAAAACAAATTACATTGAGGATGATTCATTCCTAACAAAATTCGGTATCCATATTCCCGGCAAACACAATTGTCCGCTCGGTTTTCTCAAACTCTACCCCAGCGATTTTATCGTAGAAGAAATCTCTACTTCAGGCAAAATATCCACCATCAATTACCCAGAAGAAGCTATCCTTTTCCCAAAAAAAGATCCAACCAATCCCAATCACCGCGCAATCTTTGCTACTCTCGTAAAATGCGGCATCACCACAAATGAAGCTGTAGATGAAATGGTCAAGAAGATAGGCTGTACTCCCAAAGATATCCGTTATGCAGGTCTCAAAGATAAAAACGCCATCACTTCTCAGGCTATATCTTTTCATAACGTTCCCATTGAGAAAATACAAGAAATATCGTCTACTCACTATTTTCTTAAAGATATTTACTTCGATAAAGGAAGCATAGAAAAAGGGTCACTTTCTGGAAATCGTTTTACCCTTTTCATTCGAACTCCTGAAAAAGTAGACCAACATGCCTTTAAGATTCAAGAAGGTCTTGTTACTCATACAGGTTTCTATAACTTTTATTATTTGCAAAGATTTGGAGCACCTCGTTTTATGAATTTTCAATGGGGATTTGACATTCTCCGTGGAAAATACAAAGAAACAATCATGAGCTTCCTTACAACTACCTCGTCTCGAGAACTTGAGTATTTCCAACATATACGAAAAGAGATCGCCTCCAAACTCCCAGACTGGGAAGCAATATACCCTCTTATAGAAAAGTATCCTCTTATTTTTTTCCTAGAACAAAAGATTGTTAGTCACCTTCGTCAAAAGCCAGAGGATTATCTGGGTGCATTACAGGCCATACCTGACCAGGTCATGCTGTGGACATACGGGTTCAGTTCTCTCCTTTTTAACCAGACCCTCTCGGCGTATATCAAAAATGGTGTGGATATGCCGCAAGAAATCCCCCTTCTCCTCAGCGACAAAAAAGAAGATGTCGATTTTTATTCCTCAATGTTAAAATCTATAAAATATTACCCTCCGGTATTTAAAAACGTGTATCCTTTTCCTCATATTCAATTCAAACGTCGCATGGTTCCTACAATAGAAAAGATCGGTATCGAAAAAATCACCTTTGTAGATGATGGGGTAGCATTGCGTTTTTCATTAAAAAAAGGAGAATACGCCACCACTTTTCTCTCTCATCTTTTTAATATTGTCTCGGGTAGTGTTCCTCAAAATGTGTCCACAAAAGAAATCGACAGCCCGGCTCTTCTTATGGATCACTCCATATCAAGTACGCTTTCTCGTTTCAAAGAGATCAATATGCCTAAAAAAGAATTTTCTTTTGGGACAGAAGTATCTATATAAAGAGATAATGAAAAGTGGCTGACAACAAAGTTGTCAGCCACTTGAGAGAGAGTTTTTCTTATTCGTTCTCCTCATTAACGAATGCCGTTGTCTGCGCAACGATCAGCCGTCCCTCGCGGACCACCACTGCATGTCTGGGTGTGGCATCCGGCATGCGCCCTCCAAAGTTGAGGGTGATTGTTCTGTCGGGATTGGCCCATCCATGGCAGTAATTCCAGCAGGTGCGCGACAAGGCTCGCCGCTGTTCTATCGCTTCTCGCGGCAATTCCACGAGTTTGAAACCTTCCAGACCGACTTCAACCTGCATATTCACAACAACCACGTATTTGTCTGAAGACTTGGGGTTGGCCGGTTTAAAAAACCAATGGCATCCCGTCACTCGGTACCCCACATTCGATAAGCCCTGGATCAAGAACCCCGCATGGATGTTCTGGATATTCGGGATAAAGTGGATGCCGGTATCTGTCCGCCCCGGACGAACGCGCCCAGTCTGAGCCAGGTGCCCGTAACCTTTGGTGTAAGCTTCACGGGTGTGAAGCTTATCCATCTCCTGGTCGGATTCTCTCCGCACCTCAGGAATCCCCGAGGGAAGGTGTGTCGGGTTTGTAAACAGGAGCTTGGCGATCACCGTCTGGTAAAACGCCTGAGAACCAACTTCCGCTGAATCTCCAAACGTGTTGAGTGCTTTAGGAACTTGAACCACTTGAACCTCCTCGTATTGAATTGTGTAAGATCTAGGTAATTTAACTCCATTTGATTAAAAATCAGACAGAATTACCATACTCGTTACTGTGCTATTATAGCACAGTATCACCCCTAAAGTCAATAGGTGGCCAAATTTCCAATGTATCCACCCAAGGACGAAATAGAGCCCTCATTTCTATAAAAACGGTTTCAAATTTACCTTCTATGGGTCTCTCGACTAAATAAAAAACCGCCAGAAAGACTGACGGTTGAGTAGAGAGCGACTTCAATAATCCTACCTTTCACCTTGAGAGTAGCTACCTGGTGCCCTCCTGCCGAAGCGGAGAGCGTCTGAAGCGAGGTTGATTGGTCTCGCCACTTGTGCGTAGCCGGGTAGTCGATCGCGAGCGATACGGGCAAGTGAAGTGCGAGTCTCGATACACTGATTGACCCTATCAAGAACTTCGCGAGAACGAGCAGGGTCGGCACTTAGCCATTTAAGTACCGCTCGCTCCAATTGTCTTTTTAGGTTCTCTTCAAAAGAGCGCCATCCCGAGCCGAGATGAAACTCCTGGTAATGTTCTGCGATGAGCGCATGCCCATCATGGTTCACTGACGAACGAAGCTTTTTTTCGAAAGGTGATCGATCGGCCATGTCGTCGTAAATGAACAGTACAACATCGGCATTCAAGGGATCATCTACACAATCTCCATACAAAGCAGCTACTCGGAGGATTTTTGTGAGTGGGTTAGATTTGCGATTAGTTTCATCTGATTGAATAGTTGAGCGTACGTTGATTTTCATCCACTTCAAAATCTACCCTTCTATTGGCGTTTAGTCAATCCCATACCTGTTCTCGTAAGTCTTTGGGTACTATTGCATGACCATAAGTTTCTTAACCTTGATCATCTCCTGGAGCATGGCTTGAAGCTTGAGACTCTCCTCTGAGATATATTCCCCTTCCACTACGAAGTAAGAAAACTTTTTAAGGAATGTTCCATAAAGATCTTGGAAATATTCCTCAAGTATCTTGTGCTGCTCGGGAGTCGTTATAACTTTCGATCCTCTACTCGAGGGTCCATCGAGTACATGGAGTACTTCCAGAGGTCTTTCTATACCTTCGTACTCAATAGACGAGTGACTCAAAATACCCTCAAGAGAGGGTGACGTGATGTGGTAGTCTCGCATGATAATTGACTAATAGTTATCATTCACACTTGTGAATGTATTTTTTGTGATGATGACATGATCGAGCACAGATATACCCAGGATCTTCCCCGCCTGGATAAGCTGTGTGGTGACCTCGATATCTTGATCGCTTGGAGTGGATTCGCCTGATGGATGATTGTGGGCAAGTACTATGGCAGCGGCGTTACATTCGATGGCTGCACGAAATACTTCGCGCGGATGGATCATGTTTGCGTTCACAGTACCAATAGAGATCACTTCGTCGCGAAGGATGCGATTGTGGCTATTGAGATATAGCCCTCGAAGATGCTCCTTGGGTAAGTTTCGCATGTCCTGCAGATACTCATATACATCCTGAGCACTACGGATAACCGTAAAGCCCGACTCGGTCTTATCGTAGAAGCGACGACCCAACTCTCCACACGCAACGATCTGACACGCCTTCACTATAGGTATGTCCATATCAGTTGCAAGCTTGTGGGCATCGCGTTCGGCGAGAATACTCTTTTCGCCATAATCACGGATGATGCGGCTGGTCATCTCAAGCACGTCTTCTTTGACTGTCCCGACACTCAAGACTACTGCCAAAAGTTCCTTGAGGGTGAGCGCCTCAGGACCAGCTGACATCAGTTTTTCTCGTGGCCTCCCTTCCGTAGGAAGGTCGTGAATGGTGAGCACGTATTCACGTACCTTACGGTCAAGGATCACAGAGTTGTCGCGGATTGCATATGTCTGCATGCGAGGATTATAGCATGCGAAAGATGCAAGTACATCAACTCAAAACCCGACTTATAGAGTTTCTACGAGGATAAGATTGGTTTCACTTGAATGACCAAAAGGTACCCCTGCTACAACGACTACCTTGTCGCCTTTTTTGGCAAAATCATTATTGAGAGCTGCTTTACGTACTACTTCCATGACTTCTTCTATAGTTTTAAATGTAGGAACAACCTCAGGACAACAACCGTAGGTCAACATCAGTGCAGCCGCATATTCTGACTTGTCTGTAAGGGCCAAAACTTGTTCTGCTGGACGATACCGGGCAATCATACGCGCCGTGGTACCTGTACGTGTGAGGGCGACGATAAGCGAAGCTCCGACTGCGTGTGCAGTCCTTACTGCCGAACGCGAGATAACATCAGTTACACCATGAGCCTTGTCGTATTCGGCGATAGTGTCGCGTGTAAATACTTCTGCCTCAACTTTATTTGCTATGCGTGACATCACTTTGACCGCTTCGACAGGATAATCTCCAAGAGTAGTCTCTTCTGAAAGCATGACCGCATCTGTGCCATCGATGATAGCATTTGCAATATCAGAAACTTCAGCACGCGTAGGAACTGGATTTTTGATCATTGATTCGAGCATCTGAGTGGCTGTAATAACCGGCTTACCTACTGCATTACACTTACTGATCATCAGTTTCTGAGCCAAAGGCACATCTTCTGCTGGAATCTCGATAGCCAGGTCTCCACGAGCAACCATGAGACCATCGCTTGCTGCAATAACATCATCGAGCACCTCAAGAGCCTCGGGAGTTTCGATCTTGGCGATAATACGAGCATGTGAACCAACATTCTTCAAAATCTCCCGAAGTTCAAGAATGTCAGATGCGCGACGCACAAATGAAAGTGCGATAAAATCAACTTTATTTTTTATGCCAAACTCGAGATCTGCTCGATCCCTTTCCGTAAGAGAACTAATAGAAAGATTTGCTCCAGGTACGTTTACACCTTTCTTTCCCTTGAGTTCGCCTCCGACGATAACTTTACAAGTGATATCGTTGCCTTTTATAGCGGTAACTTCGAGATTGAGACGGCCATCACGCAACATAATAGTTCCGCCCACTTTCACCTCTTTGGGAAGAAGAGGATAATTTACAAACACCTTATCATCGGTTCCGTCCATCTGATCTGTAGTAAGAGTAAATGTAGCCCCTGGCTTGAGTATGGTACCCTCATCTTTTGCAAATGTGCCTATGCGGATCTTGGGTCCTCCGAGGTCCTGAAGAATAGCCACGGTTTTTCCTGTATTTTTCATAACTGTACGCATATTGTCTACACGCGCCTGATGCTCAGCAAAATCACCATGAGAGAAATTGAGACGCATCACATTCATGCCCGCCATAACCAGCTCTGTCAGTTTTTCCACACTCTCAGTAGCAGGCCCTATAGTACACACAATCTTAGTTTTCTTGCCAGCATTCATAAGAATCAGTAGTTTAAGTTATTAGTAACGAACACCTATCATAGCGGATTTTTTAGCAAAATCAAAGTCACATATCTAGAAATATGCAGGGCTTAGTTGTAACCAAAAAGGGATTGTTTTTATTTTACACTAACGCATGACCGAAGAAGTCGGCTTTGGTTGCACAGGATAACGTTCTGGGTCTATGGTCCGTGTAAAACAGACTTGACCAACCTCATGCTTCCAATTGTCATTGGTACCATCGTATGGATAAATCCGAGATGGATAGGCCATATCTATGCCCCCATAGTAGCCTCCACCAAACTCACCTCTTCCCTTGATATCTTGAGTAGGCCGATCAAAGTTTGCACACAACTGGAAGGTTGTAGATGCATTCTTGGTATATGAATACGATGACTTTGTCTCAGGATCGGTGGGCAATGTCATGCCATAAAGACCATCATTGAGCTCATCCAATGCCGTTGGTAACTGTCCTTTGGTCATCCAATAACTTATAAGCTGACTCTGAATAGAAGCGAGATCATTGACTCTTTGACCATCCAAACGATATGCACGCTGCGTGCCAGGACTACCGACTGCAACAAATCCCCCGATGATAGCGACAAGTACGATCACCAACCCTGCACCTGCCAATGTGTAGCGAGCTTTCTTACCACTCTCTGCAGCATCACGACGATCCAAAAGATAATAGGTAAATATGACTCCACAAATAATAAGTATAGCCAGGACCTTGTAGCCAAAACGTGCAGTAAGCTCTCCACTTAGATATGTGTTGATGAGGGCTATGAGATCTCCTACGATAGTTGCACCTGCCAAGAAAAGCGTGAGGTGTATGCGCCACTTTCGGATCCATAAAGACATCTTCTCTGGCATCGTTTTATAATCACGATGAATAAACCACTCCAGAACATAGAGAAGTGGAACGAGGACAAGGAGCATAGAGATGGGCCAAGCAATACTATTTCCATAGAAAGACCCTGCCAACGCATCGGGAATGGCATAATTGATCACACTAAAACTCAAGTTGATAAGAGCGATAGCGGCAGCATAGAGCACTACCGTAGCGCCCAGATGAAGGAAAAAATCTTTGGGTGTTGTTTTCATATACGAATTATATACCACTGATGCAAATTTGAGAATCATAATTTTGATAGCAAAGCTAGCTTTTTTGTGGTTTTTCTGCTATTTTTCAGAGCACGTCAGTCAATGAGACAATTGGATCTAGATCGATTTTAGCCAACATTTGCGCGCATAGCTCAGTTGGTAGAGCACACCACTGATACTGGTGGGGTCCTAGGTTCGACTCCTAGTGCGCGCACCCCTTGTGTTAGTACAATTTCGTGATATCTTGAATTTAGAAGGATGTCGATATATGAATAGAAAGAAGTCTACTTCGGTAAGAAAGAAGCCTGGTCTTCGGGTGGACGTTGAACATCTTCTGGGTTGCAAAAGGTGGACACCTACAACTCTACGCGATGTACTAGAGACAGCATCTCTGGTGGCAAGACGTTCTGGTTCATCCATGCTGCGCCTCAATTACTGGGGCCGATATCACTCAGAATTGATGTCTGTGCTCAAACAAATTACCGATGACCTCTCCTGTTGGCAGTCGGCAGATGGCCAAAAATTTGAGCTCGCATTTGAGCGCAAAGTGCCCACTTCCACATTTCAAAGGGTACGAAAATACGCACTCAAGCGCAATGCCGTGTCCAAAGAAGCGATCCGAAATCTTCGCGACGCCTACTCCAACCCTGGAATATAAGTGGGTGCTACTTTATAGACCGCTCAAGTAATGTGCGGTCTTTTTATTACTCAGCTTTATCCAGCTCTAGACAGACTACTGACTACGACCTTGTGTAGTTGTAATTTTATGGTAAATTAAAATAAATGAACAAAGGAGAAAAATATGGGACTTAATGGAGGCCAGATTCCGAGTAAACGGAGATACAATCGCAGGTATCGCCCCAGCACAGCATCAGGACCAGTAACCGCCGACCAATCACCAGGATCAAAGGATTCAGCGCCGCCCGCAGCGCCCGGGGCAGTTGCAGTCAAGGCTCCGATACAGCAACTCACTCGTCGGCAACGATCAGTGAGAACTATGGCCAGACACATGTTTGGACAAAATGTAGGCTGATGTGATTCCCTGCTCTTACAACCGCATTCGTGCGGTCTTTTTATACTTATCCTACCTAACCCCTTTTATATCAATGTATCTATCTTCGCTGCCACGATGAAATCATTGACCGATAAACCCTTCATGGCGTGTGTAGTCAATTCTATCGAAACCTTATTGTAATGTATAGAAATATCCGGATGATGACCTTTTTCTTCAGCCACAACTGCAACCCTATTAACGAATGCCATAGACTCGACAAAATTCATAAATGAATAATTTCGAGTGATCTTTTTGTAATCATCTGAAACTTTCCATTCAGGAACATCCTTCTTGTAAAAAGTAGCCTCTTCTCCAGTAAGCGGCGCTCCCCCAACCTCGCATGGAACACATTTTTGGTCAGATAAGTTCATAGAGTAAGTATAAGATAGAATTCAATAAAATACTCCAAGGGTAGTACATGTATGCACTCCTCATTGAGGCCAAGGGTGTGGATTAGCTGCAATAAAAAAGAGACGCACAGGCTGTGGTAAGGCCGGGCGTCTCTCGTGGACTGATTCATGCGTGCTTGAGTGTAAGTGGCGACTCCTCAAACTGCGGGAACGGAAGTATGCGCCCTTCACTCACTGCCATGTCAATTGCTTGAAGAACACCTTCTGCGTCTTCGCCACAGGCAAGACACATGTTCGGGTTCTCGTGCGCAGGAACGCTAAATTTCTCTCCGCAACACAGACAAATTTCTCCATGCATATTTCAAACTCCTGACCCTCGCGAACTCGTGTTCATTGTTGACCGAACCGGTCGGTAAACTTCTCAGGGTACTATTTACTCTATATTATACTCCAAAACATAGCCCGTTGTCAATAACCAGGATCAGGCCTTGAAATAAGGCTTTTCTGACATGAGGCACCTATCCTATGCTCAAACATGATCACTCTTCCTTTTTCGATAATTTAAAAGAAAAACACCAATAGCGAGAAGTACTCCTATATAAATAGAGAGGGGTGGCTGTCGAAGTAGAGCAAGAACAACGTAGAGAAGAACTACGGGGGTGATGGCGTAGATACTCATCTTTCTAACACTATCGTAGCGGACCTCATATCTAAGAAAGATAGTCGTAAGGAATGCTACAAGTCCAAAAGCGTATGAAAAGACGACGAGACACAAAAATACAATAGCAGCAAACATCACGACTGGAACAATGATACCGATCACTATGCCTGTTGCAAATACTGCAGTGCTCACATCGGGCAAACTAGATGAGTTGAGACGAAACACTGTAAGTAAAAGTACAAGATAGATACATGTAATCAGAAAGGTCAGTTTGGTCGTATATTCAAAGATATGCGACTCCGATTTGGTTGTTACATCCCGATAGAATTTCGGATTGTAGAAGCTATTGCGCACCTCACGCACAAATGATTTCATGGAAGTAAATTCTACCACACTTACTGAAAATGGGAAGCCTTGGAATCTGGACTTCGCTAGTTACAAAAAACAAATATTCGCTGTGAGCACGGGGAGACTCGAACTCCCAAGGATTACTCCATACGCTTCTGAGACGTACGCGTATACCAATTCCGCCACGTGCTCATACATTTCACGTTTGTACACAATAGCAAAAGCCCAGCCAATACAAAAGGCGTTCTTGCGAACGCCTTTTTGATCCTGTCCCATTTATTTTGGAACAGATTCAACCGAAGATGATTGTTTGAGAACCTGGTGGTTTCTCGCCACCTGATACCAGATCAACCCGCACAGCAGGCTGAGAATGCAAATCGTGATGATCCAAACCCTGTGGTATTTGAATTCCGATTCTCCTTCTGCTTCATCAAATCTATTCATTTTTCTCCTTTGTTCGCTGGGGTAATTTACAAAACCACCCACACTGATTTATTTCCACGCTATCATGCCACTAAGGCACTGTCAACTTTCATTGAACCAACAAAAAACCACCTTTTCAGGTGGTTTTTTGTCCGCCGGCTGGCGGAATAGCGCTCTTTATTTTGTTCCGTTCACCCATGAACGATTCAATTGTGATCGTCCATGTGCGCCGGGAATCTTCCCCGGCTAAGTGCTCCCATTTGAGGTTGGAGAGCCATCACCATCTTCAGAAGTTAGACACTGGAAATTACTATTAACATCCAAAGTCTAACTCCTGAAGTATCGACTATAAGTCACAGTTTTTTGACTGCAACGTTGATTCTTTTGAAATATTCCACGAGCAGCTTCCGCTACCCGTGCCTTGTTACGACTTACCCCCTGTCATCGAATTTGCCGTAGGTCCGCACGAGGCGAAATTTCGGGCACCTCCGACTCCCTTGGGTTGACGGGCGGTGAGTACAAGACTTGAGAACGTATTCACCGCAGTATAGCTGACCTGCGATTACTAGCGATTCCGGCTTCATGGAGTCGAGTTGCAGACTCCAATCCGAACTGGCGCATCCTTTATAAGGGTTTGCTCCGTCTTACGACATTGCGTCCCGTTGTAGATGCGATTGTAACACGTGTGTAGCCCAGGGTATCAAAGGGCCATGCTGACTTGGCGTCATCCCCACCTTCCTCCCAGCCCGGGGAGCAGTAACTTAGTAAGTTGGTAAACTAGTAATAACTAGTAAAATCACATTGCGATTTTCATTACTAGATATTACTAATTTACTTGCTTCTGCTCTCTGGGCTGGGCGGTCTCGTCTGACACTTATAACAGACAACAGGGGTTGCGTTCGTTACCCCACTGAAGGGAACAGTTCAAACCACGAACTGACGACAGCCATGCAGCACCTGTCCATCCGCCTTGCGGCGACCAACGTTTCTGCTGGTCTTCGAATGGATTTCTAACCCTGGTAAGGTTCTTCGTTTAGCGTCGAATTAAACCACATGTTCCACCGCTTGTGCAAGTCCCCGTCTATTCCTTTGAGTTTCAACCTTGCGGCCGTACTACCCAGGCGGATCACTTAACGCGTTTGCTACGACACGGAGAGGGTCGATACTCCCCATATCTAGTGATCATCGTTTAGGGCGTGGACTACTGGGGTATCTAATCCCATTCGCGACCCACGCTTTCGTGTTTCAGCGTCAGGAGCGGACCAGTCTCTTGCCTTCGCTTTTGGTGTTCCCCATGATATCAACGCATTTCACCGCTACACCATGAGTTCCAGAGACCTCTTCCGTCCTCTTAGTCGTGCCGTTTCCCGTGCGAGTTCCCGGTTGAGCCGGGAGATTTTACACAAGACTAACACAACCGCCTACACACCCTTTACGCCCAATAATTCCGGATAACGCTTGAAGCACTCGTATTACCGCTGCTGCTGGCACGAGTTTAGCAACTTCTTATTCTCCAGGTACAATCAATAACTTTTTCCCTGGCAAAAGGAGTTTACATTCCGAAGAACTTCATCCTCCACGCGGCGTCGCTCGATCAGACTTTCGTCCATTGTCGAATATTCTCGTCTGCAGCCACCCGTAGGTGTATGGGCCGTATCTCAGTCCCATCGGTGGGGGTCACCCTCTCAGGTCCCCTAGGCGTCATAGCCTTGGTGAGCTTTTACCTCACCAACTAGCTGATACCGATCAAGCTGCTCCCAGAGCGACCAATAACTTAATATTGACTTTACCCTTGCGGGACCATCGGGAATTACCTATCCTTTCGGATAGCTATGCCCGACTCTGGGGTACATACTTAATTTATACTACCTCGTCTGCCGGTTGCCCAGTATTGCTACAGAGCCCCCTTGACTTGCATGACTTATCCACGCCGCCAGCGTTCATCCTGAGCTAGGATCAAACTCTTAACTATAAGTGAACGGAACAAAATAGAAAGCTGAATTTCCCTGTGGAAATTCACTTCGAGAGTTCTTTTGGCCGTAAGGCCGAAAGAATCGAGAAGCTAAACGTTTCTTACATTGAATTTCACTGTTGATCTTCGCTCTCTCGAGTTTGTGAATCATAAACTCGATATAATCATTTTTTGGAATTTCTTGGACTTGCTTAGCCACTTCAACCCTGACGATCAAAGTGGCTACATGCCGGATCTCGTTCCGCTAAGAACTTGTATCCGGCTTCCCTCGTAACTTCGGTCCGTCGGGTGACGGAAGCGAAGCTTTGAAGGAATGTATTATACATTCTCAATAATATTCAAATTTCAAGGTGCCGCTTGTCATGAGTCTGTCGAATAGACTTTTTGACAGCGTGTTAGACATCTTACAGGGATGAAAAATAAAGTCAAGCGAATTGGTTGAGCCACGGAATGGGAGACACGGTTTCCATTTCACAGCTTGACAAATACCGTCAATATGCTATAATGTAGACATGTCGGATGCACTGAAGTGTAGTCTGATAACCAGCAAACAAATCAACAATGGAGGTCCTTTGAAAGCTACGACCAACACACAATCCCCTATCCTGAGCGGTATTCTGACTCAGTTCGACAAAGAAACTGGCTTCGGCATCGTGCTCACTGACAATCCGGCGAAATCGTTTAGCATTTCCCGGAACAATGGGCCGCGTATGTTTTCGCCGGGAAAACAAACTCCATTCTTCAGCGGCAACCGCTCCACGACTCGCCCGGCGAAGAACGACCTCGTCAAAATCTTCACCCTTAATGAAAACGGTCGCGAAGTGGCGCACTGCTGGGGGTTGACGGCGGACTGGGAGAAGGCGGAGGGCAAGATGAAGGAACTAAACCAGCCTATTTCGGTCCAGAGCAAGAAGTTCATGGATCGCCTTCAAGAGGCGATTCAAATCCAGGCCGCGCAAAAAACACGCAATGACACTGCGCCAAAGAAGATTAAACCCTTCAGCACAGTCCTCTTCAGTAGCCACTGCACGGCTTAAGTTGCAACGCCCGGCTCACAAGGAACCCGTTTCCTGTGTGAGCCGGGTTTTCTTTTTACTGAAAATGCTACTTGATGAAGCCCAGCTGCCCTTTTGGTTTTATTGGTTCATCCATCAGTTTTCCCAGAATAGAATAAATCTTATTGATGTGGTGATTTTGATGTTTTTGGTCGCGCTCCAATTCTTCTATTTTCTGAGCCAGTTCCCTATTTGATGCGAGTACCTCGCGTAATTTGATAAATGCACGCACAATGAAGACACTTACCTGGCTGGATCGCATTGGGGCTGTTTAAAATTGACGATAACATAAAAGCTCCATGCTCAGTAAATGCGTATGGCAAATATCGGAGTCCTCCCCAACTTGAGGTGCCAAATTGGCACCTCAAGTTTTCCACTTCCTCTTTCGTAAGCTGAAACATGAAATCGCTCGGAAAACGACTGATATTTCTTTTAAGGGCACGGTTAAGTTGCTTGGTCTCGACTCCGTAGAGTTCAGCTAAATCACTATCCAATATCACCTTCTTTCCTCTAATAAATAGAATATTATTCACTACTTTTTCTATCGGAACAGCAACCTGCGTCAAATGATTCATGGGTGTAGAAAATTACCCCACGGTGAGCGCATGGGTATTGATAATCTCGCAGGCGAATGAATTATAGCAAACTTCCCTCCCTTCCCTATAAAAAGATAACCGCATGATAAAAATCATGCGGGCGAACGAAAGTGAACGAGAGAAGGAAAAAGAACAAGGTGAAGGGTGAAAAGAGCAAGGGAAAATGAAAAGAACAAATGGTGAGAAGAAAGATGAAAGTGGTGAGGGATGAGTCGGGAGCAATGGTTAGATTGCTTCTAAGTACTTGGAGTAAAATATTGGAGAAAGCCGACCGATCCACTCAACACTCAAAATCTTTTAATGATCACTCAACCCTACGCTGTAATTATAAACCCAAAGATACCAAAAGTCAAGCACTCTTCATGCCTGAGCATGAAGAGTGCGACTCATATACGAGGCGAGAATATGACCCTTCCTCAACTATACCCCCTTAGCTTTGAGTTGAGCGTCGAAAGCTTTTGTGGCATCCGTATTGGTCTCAGTAGCATAATCCTTCCGCACTTCATTAAATGTTTTACGCGAGTTCGCATAATCACCAGCGTTGAAGTAGGCGAAGGCCAGACTCATTTTTTCTGGAAGGATCAGTTCTGTAGGGATATTTTTGTCCTTAAGTGCTCTATTTATGAGTTCAATAGCTTTGTTTGCATACTTTGCCGCTTCACCAGGATTGTCCTTAAGGTAGCCATTTGAAACATCTACATATGTGCGAGAGGCATCGTACCAAAGTGGGAAATAGTCGCGTGAATTGATCTCATCGTCAGCGGCATAATTTGTCACTGCGTGATCGAAATAACTTGCAGCACGTACAAGGTCACCCTTTGTACCGAGTACAGCAGCATAGCCCCAATACACATTGAAGTTGTCGTGATCAATAAGCCAAGCCTGATTGAAACGACTCATAGCGGTATCGGGATCGTTTTGAGCAAGGAAATTCCAACCGAGCTTGAGGCCTTCAGAAAAAGCTTGTTTCACTGAACCTCCCTTCTCATCAATAATACCTTTTACAAAAGCATCGTCAGTAGTCTTTGCCGCCTCTGGACGCTTTGCTACGTAATCTTCATAACTAACTGCTCCATACATGGGCAAGGAGTTCGAAAGTGCCCCAGGGGTGGATTGAAGAGCCTGTGAAGGCACGGCCTTCTTCGATACCTGGTAGGCACCTAGGATGACGAGAATAACGAGGACTACTACTCCGATACCTATGTATGTTTTTTTCATGTATGTTTTTAATTAGTATTAAGTATGACCTGAATGTATGAGAATCCCATCGATGCCTGACCATTATAACAAGTTATGGCCATCCCACAATGACGTCCCTAGCGTTTCTTACCACTTCTCTTTGTAGTCATCTGTATGTTTACAGAAAGTACAGCTTTTAATAGAGTGGCCTCTTTCCCAGCCTTAGCTGCAGCTTTTACGAGTGCATTTACATCTTTAGGAAGACACTTACCCCCAAATCCACGCTTGTCTTCAAACACGATCGTATGAGATCGCCCTACCCTTCCATCCAAAAGCCATAGCTCACGGAGCTCGTTATAATCAACCCCAAATGACTTAGCGATATCATACATTTCGTTACAAAATGTCACCTTAGTGGCAAGGAATGAGTTTTCAGTATACTTCACTAATTCTGCAGTAGTGCTATCGGTCTGGAAATATTTGGCTTCAGCTCCCAGAACTGTTTTAAAGAAAAGAAGAATACGGGCAACCGTTTTTTTGGTACCCCCGATGATAACAAATTCATGTTTTTTCATGTCCAATGGATCGGGGTAGCCCTTCCAAAAAGGAACCTGGTAATGCCCTTCGCCGATATATTCGGGAGAGAAGGCGATGTCTTTTTTATATTTAGCACTGAGCGCGGTAGTGGTGCCAGGAGGTATGGTGCTCTTTATAAGAACAAGTGGAGTAGTGAGCCATCCGAGAGTACTATAAATTGCCGAAAGGTCTGCTGATCCAGTCTTCCCCATGGGAGTGGGCACAGATATGATTGCAAGATCTGCCTTTTTATTTATTTCTCCTTGTGTGGCCGATATGATTGGATTGGCAGTATCATAGATCAATACATGAAAATGGTCGCCAAAAAAATTTGCAACAGCTTTACCTACGTATCCATAGCCAATGACGGCAACGGTTTTTTTATGAGGGGGGATATCCATCTTTATTACTTCGCGCGCCTTTTCGTACCCCATTTTTCAATAGTAACAAGTAATGGAGATCCTACGAAGACCGACGAATAGGTTCCTGCAGCAATACCGATGATAAGAGCCAACGAAAAATGTTCCGTAGATGGACCTCCTAGGAAATAAAGAACGATAAGAGCTATGAGCGTTGTCATAGAAGTGTTGATGGAACGAGTAAATGTCTGACCCACAGACTCCCCTACGATCTGCTCAAAAGATTTTTTACCTGAAGTGTGACTCAAATTCTCACGGACGCGATCGAAAACTACAATAGTATCGTGAACAGAGAAACCAAGGATAACCAGAAGTGCGGTAACGAAAAGTGTATCTACTTCATAGCCTGCGAAATGCCCAAGAATAGAAAATACTCCCGCAGGAATGATGATGTCATGAAGCAGGGCAACAACCGCAACCATGCCATATTTCCATGAAGAGACGGGCTCGGATACTTTACGAAAGGCGAACGTGATAAAAAGTACTATAGCAAGGATCACCAAAAAAATAGACATGAGAGACTTACGTAGTGCCTCTGCACCAAGAACTGGGCCAATGGATGAAAATGTCTTTTCGACAAGCTCACTTGAGCCCTTTAGACTCAAAGCATCCATAACTGTAGCTTTCTCATTTTGGTCAACTGCCTTCATGCGCACTATATACCCTTCAACCCCTTCAGGGCTGGTCGGTCGAATAGAAGCGCCGGTATCTATAGCAGAAAGGAGTGCGGCCACTGCATCCTGATTGGGCCTACCTGCTGGATACACTACTTCTACCAGAGTTCCTCCTGTGAAATCTACACTGGGCTTCAGCCCCCACACAGCAAGTGACCCTATGCAGCCTGCGATAAGGATAACTGAAAGCGCGTAAAATAATTTTCTGTATTTGATAACCCACATGATAGTAATTGAAAGTTAACTTTTACTAAACCCGTTACTGATGAGGAACTTCGAGAGCCTGCTTGTCCGGGCCGGAGCCACTGCGTAGAGGAAGAGTCGCGAAGCCGTTATAGCCGTAAACATACTGACGAGCACCCCTACACCGAAGACCAGAGCAAAACCTGTGACCACTGAGGTGCTGCCAAAATAAAAGAGGATAGCAGCAGTGATGATACTTGAGATGTTTGAGTCACGGATGGAAAGCCATGCACGAGCAAATCCTTCGTGCATAGCGTCCCAGATGCCCCTGCCTCGACTGAGTTCTTCTTTCATGCGCTCGAAAATAAGGATGTTGGCATCTACGGCCATTCCAATAGAAAGGATGAAGCCTGCAATACCAGCTGCTGTCAACGTAACTGGAATCCACTTGAAGAGAGTGAGCATGATAACCGTATATACTCCGAGCGCGATAACTGCCACAAAACCAGGTAGGCGATACCACAATATGAGAAAGATGGCGATAATGAGAAAGGAAACTACACCAGCCATGACTCCCCCGCGAACGGCGGCCTGACCGAGCGTAGGACCGATGGTCTGAGTAGAAAGAAGAGTTATAGGTACAGGAAGTGCACCGTAGTTAAGATCACGCACAAGTTTCTTGGCCTCATCTAAAGTGAACACACCACTGATCTCGGCTTTGCCATCAGTGATGGGATCACGAAGCACGGGAACAGATATAGGAGTCCCATCCAAGAATATCCCCAGGTAATCCCCAATATGTTCTTTTGTTATCACAGCAAAGAGATCACGCCCTTCTCCACTAAACGTGAGACCTACAGCAGGTTGGTTTGTTGTATTATTGAATTGAACTACAGCCTTACTGACTGATCTGCCATTTAATCCCGTTGGTTGGAATAGAGCGATATATGCAGCTTCCATCTCTGTTGTGCTCGCATAGCTAGACCGCTTTGCATCAAACTCTCTCATAGCATCGGCTATCACAAGACGAAACTCAAGTGAAGGAGTAGCACCGATAGATCGTACAGCCTCATCTACATCCGTTACTCCAGGAAGTTCTACGATGATCTTGTAGGCGACATCTGCAGAAGACAGTGCCCCGCCCTGCTCTACTTGAACAAGAGGTTCACTCACACCAAATAGATTGACACGACGTTCTACTACGTCACGCAAAGACGACATAGAGTCAGATATGTCTGCAGGAGCTATCTTGGATACATCAGCTTTGTAAACTAAGTGAGTACCGCCAGAAAGATCAAGCCCTAAACGAAATGGCTTGGAACCTCCGGGCAAACTCGATGCGTAGACCCAATATCCTATGGCCGCGGCAAAGACAAGCAAGAAGACTGCGCGTGCGCGGTGTTTTAACATGTGGGTTATTATAGGGATTTTTGAGATTAATGCAATCGCCGAACCAGTCCTTCACTTTGTTCTTACCAAATATTCTATTTTTGACTCCTCATCTCTTAGATGCCAAATATTATATTTTTGAGAGAAGATTCTGAAAAATCCACCTCTCCTCCTTCACGCAATACGACTTTGACTCGAGATTTGTCTACTACATACCCCCCTTCCCAGAGCATATCACCATAGATAATACGCACTCCACTTTCTCCAACGATGGGATTGTTGAGGATTACGATCGCTCGTGAATATGGAGGCAGTGCACGTACTTTGGCGTTGTTTTGGGCTGTTACTACTTCAACATTTTCATACAGTTCACTGGTCTGATTTTCGATAACAATGATGGTCTTGTTGTACTTCCACGAATAGAATCCCCATACGGATCCGAGAATGAGAGTAAGTGCACAAACTACAAAGATGCTATTTTTCATAGTACATTGAATGAATACCTTCTTTTAATAAAATTTCCGGACTCCACTTTAGAACACTTCTAGCTTTGGATATCTCTGCCAACGAGTGCTTAGGCTCAATGCGAGGAGCAACGTGCTCGACTTTAGTACTTATCTGTTCAGCTATTTGTTTTACCGAAGTCGAAATTCCAGACCCGATATTGAAAATTTCTCCTGATATGACCTTTGCTTCCATGGCAATGAGATTTGCTCGTGCCACGTCTTTTACATGTATGAAATCTCGAGTCTGCGATCCGTCTCCAAAAATAGTGAGAGATTGATCTTTCGATGCAGTTTCAAGAAACCGTGCGATAACCCCTGCGTAAGGACTATCGCCCCGTTGACGCGGTCCGTATACATTGAAATAGCGCAAGATGACCGCCTCAAGTTTAGAAGACATTACTAAGGCTCGAGTATCGTATTCGGAGATAAGCTTCTGGATGCCGTAAGGACTTTGGGGTCGAAGAGGCGCCTCTTCATTCAACGCTCCCACTGATTCACCGTAGACTGCACTTGAAGAAGAAAAGACTACTCTTTTTACCCCTTGCTTAGCTGCGGCACGAAGAATATTGTAGGTTCCCTGCACATTTATATCGCGAGTCTCTTCTGGATGTTCAAGCGAAAACTGTACACTGACGATGGCTGCACAATGAAAAACTCCCGAGACGCCAGTCATGTGTGTGTATACCTCATCAAAGATTCGAATATCTATCTTCTGAAAGACTGCCTGAGGATGGATATTTTGTTCACGACCACTCGAAAGATCGTCGAGGATAATCACCTCGTGACCCTGCTCGATAAGGAGGTCTACTATGTGAGAGCCGATAAAACCGGCTCCGCCTGTCACCATAAATTTTCGCCGTTGTTGTGTCATGTCCTGTGGCGTTAGTGTGTTACATATTATACACCTTGCCGGGAAAGAATGGCCTTGAGAGTCTGGAGAGCGATTTTAAGATCGAGGAAAAAAGAGCGATTTTTAATATAATAAAGATCATATGAGAGCTTGTCTCGTGTAGCTTTGAGTGCCACTGCATGATGCGGATGGGCCTCGTGATATATCTGGGCCCAACCGGAAAGACCGGGTTTGATCAGGTGCCGAACGTTATAATATGGAATCTCTTTTTCATATACACGTACAAGTGGAGGCAACTCTGGTCTTGGTCCGATGAGGGATTGCTCTCCCTTTACAATACTCCACAACTGTGGAAGTTCATCGATGCGGGTCATGCGGATATATTTTCCCACCCGTGTAACTCTAAGCTTTGTCTTACCACTTTCGCCATACTGACCCTGATCATCTGAAGTCATACCGCGAAACTTTGTGATCTTAATGGGTTTTCCGTTCATTCCGACACGCTCTTGATGAATAAATATCTTTCCCCCATCATCAAGCTTGATAGCAGCATACACAAAAGGATAGAGAATCAATGAAAGTACTCCTACGAAACTTCCAATAACCACATCAGTGAGACGCTTCAGATTGTCATAGAGGCGACGTGATCCCAGTGCAGTGGCGGAATTTTCAACCAACCAACGCTCACCGACCATCGAAAGTGGTATGCGCGCATACACAGACTCATATAATTTGCTCGCATCGACAATCTGTACCCCTGAAAATATAAGCGAATATAAGAAAGGCATAGCTAACTCCACGGATTTATTGTGGAGATCGACCACGATAACAGAAGCGTCAGATCTACGTACTGCTTCAGCGATGCTCTCTACGGTTTTTGAAACAGACTCTGTGGGTACTACATGTTCTTTAAAGCTCAAGCTATATCGTTCGTGACTATTGATCTCTTGGTACAGATCACTCAGGTCATCATTGTCTCCTACGATAATTGCTTGGACTTTTTTTGATGAAGAAACTACTGGGAACATGATAAGACGCCACAGGAATAATAAAAGAGTAGAAACTACAAAAAAGATAAAAAGGTTAGCTTTAGGTGCGATAGCGACGGGTGCAAAGTAGAAGAAAACCACCCCCAAAAGAGCATCGATAATCTGGACCTTTATAAGAAGGCTCCGGATATTTCCGTGAATAACTGCTGATTGTTTATCGTAAAGACCCGCACTAAAATTGACCACAATAAAAATGATAAAAAGTATGGAAAATGAAGTGAGGTGATTTAGAAAGAGTGTGCGACCTGGTATGTCCCCATAACGCACACTTAAGGTTACGATGAGAGAAAACAGGTAGGCGATCAGGTCGCCTGCAATAAGTAAGCTTGGCCCCTTGGTATTTGTGAGCTGTTTCACGAAGGTCACGTTACCACAAGTTTGTCGATGTTTCAACAGGTACCCGAACTATAGATCGTTGGTTCTTTGAGATAAATATGTTACTTTGATGACATGAAAATACTCTATGTCATCACCAAGTCAAACTGGGGTGGCGCACAACGACATGTCTTCGACCTTGCTCTGGCAATGAAAAAAAGTGGTCACGAAGTTATGGTTGTCCTAGGGGGTGAGGGACCCTTACGTACTCGACTTGAGGCCGAGGGTATCTTTACTCATTCTATTGCACCACTTTCTAGAGACATCTCATTTACAAAAGAGGCCGGTTCACTGAAGGAGATCTTCTCTATCATACGTGCCAAAAAACCCGACATAGTCCACCTTCACAGCCCCAAAGCGGCAGGTCTCGGAGCGGTAGCCGGAAGGATACTCGGAATCAAATCTATCCTCTACACTGTACATGGCTGGAGCTTCAACGAGGATCGCCCTCTTCATGAGCGTGCTC
>Ga0193753_10000351_pt1 | contig 46096 bp, 39 predicted proteins | sample H1c2metaG_FD_144925 | JGI IMG/M metagenome (GOLD analysis project Ga0193753, IMG submission 144925) | Soil microbial communities from a riparian zone of the East river system, Colorado, United States - H1c2 | ecosystem: Environmental > Terrestrial > Soil > Riparian zone | place: USA: East...
CCCGTGACGTCCACATCCGCAAATGCAGTCAGGAAGTCACGGGTAAGCAGCGTCCGCACCTGCTGCGCCTTCCGGTAGTAAGCGTCGTAGTAGCCCGCGCTTAGCGCATACGTTCCCAGCAGAATCCGCCGCTTCACCTCGGCGCCAAAGCCGGCATCCCGGGTCCGCCGGAACATCTCCGAAAGCGTCTTCGCCTCGGCATCCCTCAACCCGAACCTCACCCCATCGAACCGGGACAGGTTCGACGAGGCCTCCGCGGTCGCAATCACGTAATAGGTCGGAATCGCGTATTTTGTGTGGGGTAAGCTGACCGGCTTTACCACGCATCCTGCCATCTTCAGACCATCTAAAACACTGTCAATGGCTGCGCGGATCTCGGGGTCCAGCCCTTCGCCAAAGTACTCCTCGGGAACCCCCACCCGCAGACCGTCAACTGGCTTCGTCAGTCCGCCCACATAGTCGTCGACTGGGCGATCCGACGAGGTCGCATCCATAACATCCTGCCCAGCAAGTACTTGCAGAACCGTCGCCGCATCCTTCACAGTATTGGTAAGCGGTCCCACCCGATCGAGCGAAGATGCAAATGCGATCAATCCATATCGGCTAACCCGGCCATAGGTAGGGAGGACGCCAACCACACCACAAAAAGCCGCTGGCTGCCGGATCGAGCCTCCTGTATCCGTACCCAGGGTTGCAGCCGCGAAACCCGCGGCCACAGCCGCCGCCGAACCGCCGCTTGACCCGCCCGGAACCCGATCCAAGGCCTTTGGATTCAGCACCGGACCATAGGCGGAGTTCTCATTCGAACTGCCCATGGCAAACTCATCGCAGTTCAGCTTGCCCAGCAGAACCGCTCCAGCGGCCTCCAGGCGTGCCACCGCCGTCGCATCATAGGGCGGTCGATATCCTTTTAGAATCAGCGATCCAGCAGTAGCCGGCGCACCCTGCATGGCCAAGACATCCTTGATCCCCACCGGCACACCCGCCAAAACTGGCAGGGGCTCCCCTTTAGCGGCCAGGGCATCAACCTTCGCAGCCTGCTCCAACGCCCGCTCCCGGCTCAGGGCCAGAAAGCTATTGATTTCAACATCTTTGTCTTTAATGCGCTCGTAATACAGCTCAGCCAGAGCCGTAGCCGTGGTCTCTCCCGAAGCCACCCCGGCGCGAGCCGCATCAATCGTCAAACCCTCTAATTCCATTGCTTTTACGCTCAACGCCTGCCTCTTGAATTCATGAACTACCGTTCAATCACCTTGGGGACCTTGAAGAACCGCCCATCCGTCTCCGGAGCCACCGCCATCACCGCCGCCCGATCCACCGACGGCCGCACGGTGTCCACGCGCAGCGTTTCGCCCCGATTGTACGCCAGATTGCCAAGCATCTCGCCAACCTGAGCCATAGCCGGAACGCCCGTCGTATCGAGCTCATTCAACTGGGCAATATGCCCCAGGATGGCGTTCAGATCGCGCTGCATCCGCGGCTCTTCCTCCGCCGTCAGCTCCAGATTGGCTAACTCCGCCACTCGCCGCACATCTTCGATCGTGACGTCTGCCTGCTTACTCATCGCTGATCGTCTCTCTTCCTCTCGCCCTTCACTTCAAAGTGTATCCCGCGCACCTTCACTCCGGCGATACGCCCCATCTCCCCGGCAAGCTGCCCTTTCATACTCCTCATTTGTTGCAGCCACGCGCCATCGGTCACCTCCACCAAAATTACTCCATCGGCAAATCCCACAACGCCACCTCGCCCTGCCATTGCCTTACCACAGGCCACCGGCCAGGCCGCCGCCAGCTTATCCTCTTCGCCTATTCCCTGCAGGCTGCGCTTCAGCGCGCCTCGAAGCAATTCGCGCATTCCCTCCATGGCACCCCGACTCTCCCCCTGCATCTCTCCGAGATCATCCTGCTTGGATCATGCGATACCTATGTTGATGAAGGTGCGGAAACCCTGTCGAAATCGTGCCGTATGACACCTCACACTCGACGAGACACAGACACTAAACCGGCATACTGTCCCTATGTCCTTCGAGACTTATGAGAGTTTTAGTACGCGCCGTCCTGGTTGACCACGCAGGCAAACGTCTTCAGCAGAATTTTAAAGTCTCTCCGCAGTGACCAGTGCTCCACATACTCACAGTCCAGCGCCACCCGCTCATCGTAGGTCAGGCCGCTTCTCCCCGACACTTGCCAGAGCCCCGTCAACCCAGGCTTCACTCTGCAGTAGCAGCTAAAAAACTCGCCATACTTCTCCACCTCAGCCGCCACAATCGGCCTCGGGCCTACCAGGGTCATCTGCCCCACCAGAACATTCCAAAGTTGAGGCAGTTCATCCAGGCTGTACCGCCTTAGAAAAGCTCCGATTGGAGTTATTCGCGGATCATACCGTAGCTTGTGTGTCTTGTTCCACTCCGTCCTCGCCTCAGGATGTTGCGTCAAATATTCTTCCAACACCTCGGCCGAGTTCACGCACATCGTGCGGAACTTCCACATCGAGAAGAACGCGCCATTCTTCCGAATCCGCCGGTGGGAATAGAAGATCGGGCCAGGTGAACTCAGTATAACCATCACCGACACCACCCCAATCGTTAGAAGAGCCAGCGGAACTGAACCGAGTATGAGGAACACATCGCCGCACCGCTTAATCACACGGTAACGGAAGAATTGAGACGGTGTGTCGTCTGCCCGCCACGACTTGGTCAGCCGTCGGTCCGCTACCTCTGTGTACGAATAAGAATCTTCGATTACCGCAGTCCGCGACTCTGGAGACTGAAATTCAGCCTGCATTGAAATCCTGTATCTGTACGGCTCGCGGGTGGCGCCTATCTCCGCGTCACTCCGGCCGTACCGGTTACGTGCATGCACTGTACTGTACTGCGGTTGGCGATCGCTTGCCTGTCTGAAGACTCTCTTCGAATCCTGCAAACTCCCGCGCTTCCAATTCCCGCTATCGGTCCATATCGTCTTACGTCCGCCTCAATCCTTACTGTCCAGCATATTAGACACAAGGCAAATTAGACACAAGGCAAAGGAAGTTCCAGTGACACATCGTATAACGGTTCCAGTCTACAAGGTCGAGACCTGCCGGTGCTGAAAAAAGGTGGTAATGTTCGCCTTTCCTTCGACCCATTTCGGTACCATCCAAGGTAACCTTCAGCCTCTGCCACCCGGACAGCTAAACTGCTTGTATGCAGCTTATTGACACTCCGCTCCGCGACGTTAAACTACTACAACCCAAACGCTTTGGCGATAGTCGTGGCTGGTTTGCAGAAGTATTCAACCAGTCAACCTTCGCCGCGTCCGGGTTACCCACCCAGTTCGTCCAGGACAACCAGTCCTTCTCCCGCAGGGGCGTCCTGCGCGGCCTCCACTACCAGCTTGGGCAACCCCAGGGCAAGCTCGTACGCCTACTCTCCGGCCACATCTGGGACGTCGCCGTCGACCTCCGTCGGGACTCCCCCGACTTCGGCAAATGGGCCGGCTTCCACCTCAAAGCCGAGTCCCCGGACGATCCCCTCCAACTCCTCTGGATCCCCGAAGGCTTCGCCCACGGCTTCCTCGTCCTCTCCGACACCGCCCAGGTCCTCTACAAGACCACCAATCTCTACCACCCTGCCGGCGAGCGCTCTATCCTTTGGAACGACCCCACCCTCAACATCGCCTGGCCCCTCGATGCCCTCAACGGCATCGCCCCCGCCGTCAGCGCTAAGGACGCCCTTGGTACCCCCTTCCAATCCGCCGACCTCCCCTGAAATCAATGAGTCCCAGCCTCCGTTCGGGCATCAGGATAGTCACCCGAAGAAGCCTTCATGACCGATATCGAAATCATCCTGCGAGCAGGCCTCTTTGCCGGTTGCCTTGATCTCGCCGCCACGACGACGCTGGTCAAAACCAGGGGCATCTCCTTCGCGAAGCTCCTTCAGACCATCGCGAGCGGCGCCCTCGGCCCGTCTGCCTATAAGCAGGGCGCAAAGGGCGCTGCGCTGGGACTGTTCTTCCACTTCTTCATCGCCACCATAGCCGCAACAATCTATCTCATGGCTAGCAAATACCTGACCATCCTCACAGACCATCCGTACTGGTCAGGCACGCTCTTTGGCATCGCGGTCCATCTATTCATGACCTTCGTCGTTATACCCTTGTCGGCCGCCCCGCGTCCCTTTTCCGCCAAGGCTTTTCTCACCCAGCTTGTCATCCACATCGCCTTTGTCGGCCTGCCCATCGCCCTCACCGTGAGCCACTTCTCTCGATAAAGCCCCTAGGTATTTGGCCTGACGGCGGTCCCACTACGCGTGGGGCGGTCACTTCGTGACGTGTATACCCCCTTCGGGTTGCGGCTCCCGCTGGTCGCAGAAAACAATCCTCGTGCCGACCATCGGGAGGCCATGGGCGAAGCCGGTATACCCCCCACGAAGTGGGCCGCGTAGGGCCTAACCCAAAGCCACCAGCCACTGCTCCACCTCACCCAGCGAATCCACCCCCAGATACTCCCCGCCGCACCCACCCTCTTCCGTTCCTCTGATGAAAAACGCCTGCCGCAACCCCGCCGCATTCGCCGCCGCGATATCCGAGCACCGATCCCCCACCATCACACTCTCAGCCAACTCCACCCCAAACTCTCTGGCCCCTCGCCGCAGCATCCCTGGGCTCGGCTTCCTGTCCTCATGCTCGCGCCTGTACTCCCCAATCCCATGCTCCGGATGAAACGGACAGTAATACACCGCATCCAGCTCCACCCCCTCCGCGCGCAACGCCTCGCGCATCCACACCATCAGCAGTTCGAAGTCTGCCTCCGTGTAGTAGCCCCGCGCAATCCCCGCCTGGTTGGTCACCACGATCAGCCGATAGCCCAACCGCATCGCCGTGCGGCAGAGCGAAAAAATCCCCTCTACAAACCGAACCTCCTCGGCCCGATGCAGATACCCGATCTCGACATTCACCACACCATCGCGGTCCAGAAACAACGCTCGTTCACTCATACTTCCGACAAGACCTCTCGCAGGGATTGCTTCCAATCCATCATCGTCCACCCAAATCGGTCGGCCAGCTTCCCGCAGTTCAACCGCGAATTCTCCGGACGCCTCGCCGGTGTGGGGTACTCCGCTGTGGTGATGGCCTGAATCTCCGCGAAACGGATCGCGGGCTCCCTCTCGCGTTGCTGCTTCACAGCCTCTGCCGCAAATCCATGCCAGGTGGTCTCACTCCTGCCAGCCGCGTGATAGACGCCACCCACATCCGCCAGCACCTTTGCGAGATCCTCTCGCCCTGCGCGAGCCTCGCACTGTCGGATAACCTCAGCCGTCATCCCGGCCAGATCCCTGCTCCACGTTGGTGCTCCGTGCTGGTCCCCAACCACCTTCAGCAGCTCGCGCTCGCGTGCCAGCCTGAGAATCGTCAACAGGAAGTTCTTTCCGCCCGCCCCATAGACCCAGCTTGTCCTGAAGATCAGGTGGGCTGCCCCGCTGCTCTCCAGCACCTGCTCCCCGGCCAGCTTGCTTGCCCCGTAGACACCCACCGGCCCGGTCACATCGGTCTCGATGTAAGCCGCAGTTCCCTTCCCATCGAAGACATAATCCGTCGAAAAGTGGATCACTCCCGCGCCAATCCTCTGCGCCTCTTCGCCGATCGCGCGCACCGCATCCCGGTTGACCGCATAGGCCAGCTCCGGCTCGCTCTCCGCCTTATCGACCGCCGTATATGCTGCCGGATTCACAATCCAACGTGGACGAACGGAACGAATCGTATCGCGAAGAGAACGAAAATCGTTCGCCGTATCGGAAAGGTCCATCGTTGTCCGCACAGGCGCGACAACCTCACCCAGCGCACCCAGCGTTCGAAGCAGCTCCCCACCCACCTGCCCGGTCGATCCGGTCAGAAGTATCCGCGCACCTGCAGCCAAACCATCCCCCATCAATAAACCAGCTCTGCAAGCACCCGGTGCAGATACTGCCCGTAGGTGCTCTTCGCAATCTTTGCCGCGAGCGCGCTCAGCTCATCCGCGCTGATGAAGCCCTGCCGATAGGCAATCTCCTCCGGGCACGCGACCTTCAGCCCCTGCCGCTTCTCGATCGTGTGGATGAACATCGATGCCTCCAGCAGCGAGTCGTGCGTCCCCGTATCCAGCCACGCGATCCCCCGGCCCAAAAGCTCCGTCCGCAGCTGGCCCCGCTCCAGATACCAGCGGTTCACATCCGTGATCTCCAGCTCGCCACGGGGCGACGGCTTCAACTGCTCCGCCACGCCCACAACCTGCGCGTCGTAGAAGTAGATTCCCGTCACCGCATATCGCGACTTCGGCTTGGCCGGCTTCTCCTCCAACGAGATGGCGCGCCGGTTTTCATCGAACTCCACCACCCCATATCGCTCGGGATCGAGTACGGGATAGGCAAACACGGTCGCACCCGCCCCGCCGTTCGCCGCCTGCCGCAGCGACTTGGCAAAGTCATGCCCATAGAAGATGTTGTCGCCCAGCACCAGGCAGCACCCACCCCCCGCCAGAAACTCCTTGCCAATCAAAAAGGCCTGCGCCAACCCATCCGGCGAAGGCTGCACCGCATACTGCAGCGAGATGCCCCACTGCTCACCCGTACCCAGCAGCTGCTGGAATCGAGGAGTATCCTCAGGCGTCGAGATCACCAGAATCTCCCGAATCCCTGCCAGCATCAGCGCCGAAAGCGGATAGTAGATCATCGGCTTGTCGTACACCGGCAACAGTTGCTTGGAGACCACCTGCGTGACCGGGTGCAGCCGCGTCCCCGACCCGCCCGCCAGAATAATGCCCTTCATCGAGCACCCCCGGTCACAGCGGCCTTCGCTGCTTCCGTGCGGTCCGAGTAGTTCTGCGTCACCCACTGCTGGTACGCCCCGCTCGTCACATCCTCCACCCACGCGGCGTTCGCCAGGTACCACTCCACCGTCTTCCGCAGGCCCGTCTCGAAGCTCTGCTCGGCATGCCAGCCAAGCTCGCCCTCCAGCTTGCGCGCATCGATGGCATACCTCCGGTCATGCCCCGGCCTGTCCGTCACATACTTCACCAGCTCCTTGTGCGGCTTGAACTTCGACTCCGGCACCAGCTCATCCAACAGCGCGCACAGGGTAGTCACCACCTCGAGATTGCTCCGCTGATTTCCGCCGCCCACGTTGTACGTCTCGCCGATTACGCCGCGATCCAACACCAGCCGCAGCGCGCTGCAATGGTCTCCGACATACAGCCAGTCCCGAACCTGCTGTCCGTCGCCATACACCGGCAGCGCCTTTCCGTTCAGCGCATTCGCAATCATCAGCGGGATCAGCTTTTCAGGAAACTGGTACGGCCCATAGTTATTCGAGCAATTCGTAATGATCGACGGCAGGCCATAGGTATGCACCCACGCCCGCACCAGGTGGTCGCTCGCCGCCTTGGACGCAGCATACGGACTGTTCGGCGCATACGGCGTCTCCTCATGGAACGCCGGGTCGGTCGGCGTCAGCGTGCCGTACACCTCGTCGGTCGAGACGTGCAGAAAGCGAAACCTCTCCCGTTCATCACCCGCCAGCGAGTCAAAATACGCGCGCGCACCCTGCAGCAGCGTAAAGGTCCCATCAATGTTCGTGCGCAGAAACGCCTCCGGCCCGACAATGGACCGGTCCACATGGCTCTCCGCCGCGAAGTGCACGACCGCCCGTGGCTGATGCTCCTGCAGCAGCTTCTTCACCAGCTCCGCATCACAGATGTCGCCATGAACGAACGTATAGGCCGGGTTCGCCTCCACCGAGGCCAGATTCTTGAGGTTGCCCGCATACGTCAGCTTGTCCAGATTGACCACAGGGCCACCGCCCGCAGCCAGCCAGTCCAGCACAAAATTGGAGCCGATAAATCCGGCGCCTCCAGTCACCAGAATCGGAGACTCTCCGCTATCCATCTTCTTCTTCGACTTCTCATTCAAGCTCATACCGCTGACGATGCCTCCGCAGGTTCATTCTACAGGCGTTACTCACATAACAACCCCTGTCATCCCCGAAAAGGACGCGACAAACGGCAAGAAGGACGGCACAACTATAGCTCACCTTTTCATTGAGTTAGAAGAGTCCAGCGCCGAATCTTCCCCCGGCTCCATACAGTCTCTCAACCACAAGGCAACTCTCCAGGCAAAGTCCATGTCCTACGAAGCCAGTAGAAAGGGTTACCTTATGCCTTCGAAGTACCCCAACCAGCAGCCATCTGACGCCAGCCCTTCCCAGCCATCACCAAAGAAAGCGGCCGTTACGCCCTCCGGCCCCAGGGGCGACAACCCCTCCACCGCCGGCCCCGGCCAGACAGCCGTTCGCTCCAACACCCCGGAGAACGCCAGCGGACACCTCAACCCCTCGGCCCCCGAAGACGCAAATACAACTCCCGGCACCACCGGCAAAAAGTAAGCCGTACAACCGCCCGTCTCTTGTTGTGCCAATCGCATCGCGCTGTCCATCGACGCAGGCAACAGCCGTTTTCCGCTCAAACCGCCCGCCGTTGCCCAGCACGAATATTTACGTTGCATTTACAGTTAACACCATGACGAAATTGTCGAAGGTCGACCTGGTCGGCGTCGGGCTCAATGCCACGGACACAGTAATCCCCCTCTCCAGCTATCCCCTCCCCGGCTCCAAGGTTGAGTTCAGCGCCGCGGACGTCCTCCCCGGCGGCCAGGTCGCAAGCACCGTCGTCGCCTGCCAGCAGTGGGGCCTGCAGACGCGATACGTAGGCAGCCTCGGCGACGACAACGCCGCAACGCTTCATCGCAAAGAGTTCGCCCGCTCCGGCGTCGAGACCCAGATCATCACCGTTCCAGACTGCGCCAGCCGCCAGTCCCTCATCCTCGTCGACGGCGAAGGCGAGCGCACCGTCCTCTGGAGGCGCGACGAGCGGCTCGATCTTCAGCCCGCCAGCCTCGACCGCGAATGGATCGTCAACGCACGAGCCCTCCACGTCGATGGATACGATACCGCCGTCGCAACCGTGGCCGCCCGCTGGGCCCGCGCCGCCGGCATCCCCGTCATCGCCGATCTCGACGAGCTGTACCCAGGCGTAGACGAGCTCCTCGAAAACATCGACTACCTCATCGTCAGCAGGGACTTCCCCTGCCGCCTCATGGCGCAGCCCGACCTTGAGGAGGCGTTGCGTCAGATGCAGCAGCGCTATGGCTGCCGTCTCGCCGCCGCAACCCTGGGGCCCGATGGCGTCCTCGCATGGGACGGCGAAAACTTTCACCACACCCCCGCCTACCGCGTCCCCGTAGTCGATACCACCGGAGCCGGAGATATCTTCCACGCCGGGTTCATCTACGGCCTGCTTCAGGATTGGCCCCTCGAACGCCAGCTCGACTTCGCCTGCGCCGCTGCCGCCTTGAACTGCATGTCGGTCGGAGCCAGGGGCGGCATTCAGACCCTCGAAACCATCGAACAGCTCATGGCCACCGGCTCGCGCTATCCCTCTCCCTTTTACGTGCCAAGCACCGATGCGACGATTCGCTAACCCGGCACAAGCCCGACATAAGTCCAGGACAAATCCGCGCAGAAGCCACATCGGCCAGCCCTGACTCACCTCGCATAGCCACCTCCCGGCATACTCCAGGCTCATCTCTCTCAGCTCATTTCTCTGGCTGGCAAATGGCTTCTCCGATATCTTTATTGCACGCGGTCCGGCATTGCACGCGGCCCAACGAGATGCTTTGTCGCGCAATGAGATAGGTGATGAGGTCTAGGACCACATGATCCCCAAATTACTTTGTAGGCTGCCAGCGTTGCTCCTCCTGGGCGTTGGGTGTGGATTGGCTCAGGCGACCGTTCCCGATACTCCCGCAGGGCATACGCTCCAGGCATGGCTGGATGCCTTCAATAGCGGCGATCGCGCCAAGGTTGAGACCTATGTGAAGACAGTGGACCCGTCCCAGTCCGTCGATGGGATGATCTCATTTCACAACCAGACGGGCGGCTTCGAGCTGCTCTCCATCGAGAGCAGCGAACAGTGGCATATTCGCTTCCGCGTGAAGGAGAAGGGCGGCTCCACAACCGCGCTCGGAAACCTTCTGGTGAAGGATGGCCAGCCACCGACAGTCGGGACCTTTGGGCTGCGCGCTCTGCCCCCCGGTGCCGTGCTGGAGAATGTGACCGTCGACGCCCCCGAGCGGAAGAAGGTCATCGAGGCCGTCAACACCAACCTGAAGGAGTACTACATCGAACCCTCGGTGGCGCAGCAGATGAGTGATGCGCTGAAGGCCAACGACGCCAGGGGCAACTATGACACCCTCACCGATGGCGATGCGTTTGCCGCACGGCTGACCAAAGACCTTCAAGAGGTAAGTCACGACAAACATCTGCGCGTGGACTTCAGCCCCTTCAAGATGCCGCCGCGCACCACGCCCACCCCAGAGGACGAAGCGCGGTTCCACCAGCAGATGGAGCACAATAATTGCGAGTTCGACAAGGTTGAGATCCTCCCGAACAACATCGGCTACGTAAAATTCGATGGGTTCATGGATGCCTCGTTCTGCGGGCCCACTGTGGTCGCGGCGATGGGCTTTGTCGCCCATACCGATGCGGTCATCTTCGATCTGCGGCAGAACGGCGGCGGCCAGCCGGCGATGGTCACCTTGATTGCAAGCTACCTGTTCGATCGGCCGACGCACCTGATCGACATATACAACCGCAAGGAGGACTCGACGACGCAGAACTGGACGCTGTCCTACCTGCCGGGTCCGAGGCTGGCGAAGCAGCCGGTGTTCGTGCTCACGTCGAAGCGGACGTTCTCGGGCGCCGAGGAGTTCGCCTTTGACCTCAAGAATCAGAAGCGCGCCACAATCGTCGGGGAGACGACCGGCGGCGGCGCTCACCCCGTCTCGGGCCACACCGTCGCCGACTACTTCATGGTCGGCGTGCCGTTCGCGAAGTCGCTCGACCCGGTAACGAAGACCAACTGGGAGGGGACCGGTGTGGAACCGGACGTGAAAGTGCCTGCGGCCGACGCTCTCGCGACCGCGCAGAAACTCGCGATCGAGAAGGTTCAGGCGAAAAAAGACGGTAAAGACAAATAGGCCTGACGGCCGGTCCCACTTCGCGTGGGGCGGTCACTTCGTGACGTGTATACCCCTTCGGGTGGTGTTCCCGTTGGTCGCCAGAATCTTCGTGCCGACCATCGAGAGGACCTAGGCCAAGCCGGTACACCCCCCACGAAGTGGGCGCCGCCCGCGCAGGGCGCCTTACTTCTTTGCCAGAAAATAGACAACGCCGAACCCCCACTTGCCACTCGACCATAAATCAGAGCACTATAGATGCCATCTGCATTTGGGCCCCGAAGACATTATCTGTCCGGCCCACCACCTCGCCGGCAGTGGAGGTACCAAATGGCAAGTACCAGCCCTATTCCCGTCATCGATGAAGCGAAGCTGAACGCCTTCATGGGCCAGGCCGTCCAGGACATGGGCGCGGCCATGCACGCCGCTCTCGTTGTCGTCGGCGACAAGCTCGGCCTCTATAAGGCCATGGCCGGCGCCGGCGCCACGACACCCGCACAGCTCGCCACTAAAACCGGCACCGACGAACGCTACCTCCGCGAGTGGCTCAACGCCAACGCCGCCAGCGGCTACCTCACCTACGACCCTGCGACCAAAACCTATACCCTCCCCCCGGAGCAGGCCTTGGCCCTCGCCGTCGAAGACAGCCCCGCCTTCCTCCCCGGAGCCTTCCAGATCATCGCCGCGCTCATGAAAGACGAGCCCAAAATCACCGAGGCCTTCCGCACCGGCCACGGCGTCGGCTGGCACGAGCACGACGCCGACCTCTTCCAGGGAACCGAGCGCTTCTTCCGCCCCAACTACGCCGCTAACCTCATCTCCCAGTGGCTCCCCTCCCTCACCGGCGTCGAGGCGAAGCTCAAAGCCGGGGCCCGCGTCGCCGACGTAGGCTGCGGACACGGCTCCTCCACCATCCTCATGGCAAAGTCCTTCCCCAACTCCACCTTCTTCGGCTTCGACTATCACCCCGCCTCCATCCAGTGGGCGCAAAAGGCCGCAAAAGACGCTGGCGTCAGTGACCGCATCACCTTCCAGATCGCCGCGGCAAAGGACTTCCCCGGCTCCGGCTACGACCTCGTCACCTTCTTCGACTGCCTCCACGACATGGGCGACCCCGTCGGCGCCTCCAAGCACGTCCGCAGCGCCCTCGCGCCCGGTGGAAGCTGGATGATCGTCGAGCCCTTCGCCAACGACCGCGTCGAAGACAACCTCAACCCCGTCGGCCGTATCTTCTACTCCGCCTCCACAATGATCTGCACCCCCGCCTCCCGCTCCCAGGAGGTCGGCCTCGCCCTCGGCGCGCAGGCCGGCGAGGCGCGCATGGCTGAAGTCGTCACCTCAGGCGGCTTCACCCGCTTCCGCCGAGCCAGCCAGACCCCCTTCAACCTCGTCTTCGAGGCAAATCCCTGAAAAACCACCCCGAAAATAAGCTCAAGATTTTTGGCGTACTTTCAGTGGCTTAAAAACAGACCGTCCGCCGTCCAGCTTTACCACGCCAAAAAACCGCGAAAAAAACCGTGGGAAACCACGTCAAAATTACTTAGTTGGAATAAATCTTCGAACCTCGTCTTCCGGCGAACTTGACTCGCAGGCTTATTGGGCCGTTTACGTTCTTAAGAACAATAACGTCTCCCGAATGAGCCAGTTGCGCCACCGAAGCAGTGCGCACCGAAGCAATTACCTTATGCCCCGGGTTTCGCAAATGCAGCCGGATCTCCCTGGGCGCATGACGAAAAGACGGCGTAATTACAACACGCATGCTCCCGTCCGCCTCAGCATCAATTCTGTAACTCAACTCCCCAAACTCTGTCGGCGCAGAATTAACCGCAACATGCTTCCCCCCCTCCAACCAGGCCCGTGGAATTCCTTCGCCGATCTGCAATACATCGTTGTCTTCACGGAGTAGCAATGTCCGCAACAGTTGAAGTTGTTCCGTGCAGGAGTATAGGTGAGGCAAGGTGGCATGATTTTCTCCTGTCTCGATCATTGTTACTTCAACTGGAGAGTATGTATCGCGGGTCATGCCAAAAGCCAGCATCGACCAAAACCCTAACAACGTCTTTCGGACCTCTCCGCGCTTAAATTCGGTGAGGAGATATCCATAGGTGTAGGCGTGATCTATGCCTCCTTCAAATTCAGACAGGCCAGCGATGAGGCCTCCTCGTTTTTCAATGGCATCCACAATCCAAGTGGTTGGCTTGTCATCCGGAGAAAGAAATCCAGTTGCCAATAGCGAGCTTGCAGTTAGCCCGTAATAGCCACCGCCCTGGTATTGCTCTCCTTTTAATAGCCGGCGTGTAGCAGGCTCGATAGGGAGAAGTGTCTGACCCTTATCTTGAAAGGCTGCAGACATCATCGAATCAAGAATATCCTTGCGGTATCTCTCAGCTTCCTCTGCATACTTCTGAGCCTGAGGCAATCCAAGTATTTTCATCGCCTCCGCCGCATCACGCATTCCAAGTGCACACCAGGCATCCCCCAGGTAGTTGAAAGCGGGGTCCGGATAATCGTTGTAAGGGCGAAACTTTATCAGACCTCGCACCACACCGTCTTTGGGCGCCACTTGTCGCTCATATAGGAGCCATTCGACCTGCTTGATGATGTTTGGGCTTACGTGTTGTAACCAGCGTCGATCACCCGTTATCCGATAGTGCTCTACAAGCCCAACCAGAAATGCACCTGGATCGGTCAACCCACATGCCTGCGTATAAAGTCCATTTGCCTTCTGAAAGTGAATCTGTGTCTCAAGGATTTGCGCTGCGTAATCATGAAGACCATAATTATCAAGCATCATCGCGTGCAACGAGACGCTATTGCCAAACATTTCCTCGTAAAACCCTGCACCATCGTGCGGTTCTATATAACCGTTGACAGTATCCGCATTGAGCATGGAATAGGTAAACCACGCACGGTATGCCTCCATCACTCGAGTGTCGGGAACATCAAAGCGCGCTACCTGCGCTAACTTGTGTTCCCAGACCGATGTCGTTTCATTCAATTTAGCATTGAACTGGCTGGACGTAACCTCCGTGGTCGTGTCAGGTTTAGGATATTCCAGCTTCACGCAAATTCGGGCCAACGTTGGACTTTCCTTCGTCATTCGCCATGTATGTCTCTTATTACCTGGAGCAACCAAAGCAACCTGCAGAGGCAACCTGCCACCTAGCGAACGAGCTGTGAGCTGAGCATATGCAAATAAAGGTTTTGTGACGCTAAATCCATCTGACCACCCAAAGATTGTCAGCCCATATTCAACACCATTCAGGGTGGTGGTGAGTGTATCGACCGGAAGATATCCATTTTTCAGCCGACGTTTGAATGGAACGTCTTCTCTGCCCAAAGCTACAGCCGGATCGCCAACCTCAAACCACGCAGTAGGCACACCCGATGAACCTACATCCATTCGTCCTAAATGATCCACCCCGATGTCTAAAGGATGCGCAGCGACACCCACCACTTCGCGGGGAGATTTCATGGGTGGGTAGTACTTAAGAATCTTCTCGAAGGTGGGGTCTTCGTCATCCTTATTCAGCAATGCCATGACCGGCTCAACTTTGGGTTTGTGCAGTGCCTTCAAGTCAGTCTTGCTAAGACGCAAGTCTTCCTGCGGTGTTGCCTCCGCACGAAGCTCTAAAATATGACCTTTCAGGTGGTCATCCTTACTGGTAGCGGCGTGAACGGATAGTGTATCGGCGTGAAAGGGCTTATCGTCGGCCTCATAGTATTTACCGGCAGCTATAAGTTTGGGAGCGCCCGAGAAGCCTTCAGGCCTTTCAATTGTGCGTAACGCAGCCCAGTACTTACCGTCGCTGCTGTAATCGAAACGAACATAATTCTTTCCGAGCCTAATCCGTAGCCATCGAGGAATGCCAAAATTAATGCCACGATGGATGGCTTCGTCTGCTTTGCCATTTGCTGAAACGGTACTGTAAATTCTGCCAAACGGTGTAGGCGAAACCTGTCCTACGCCACACCATGAGTCAGGACCCCATACGAGATAGATAGCCCCCCACTGGCTTAATTTTCCAGAGAGAGTAATGAGGTCTGTGGTGGCCGCCCGTTGAACGTGGGCATGCGTATGCGTAGAAGCATCAAAGCTAATTTCCCCATCTTTTATCTCAAGAGAGCTACCAGGAGAAACATTTTCGTCCCAGGATGGACCAAAGACTGGAAGAGCCTGCGGAAGTGGTAGCTGCTGCGCGATAGCGCAGTTTTCCGTACCTGCTACAACATTGCTGAAGACAATTAGCATAACGAAAATCATTGAGAAAATAAGTTGTCGTTTCATAATGTAGGGAAACACTAGCACCGGGGTGAAAGAGAATGTAGAACATTGTGTAGCAAGTGGCAAAAAGCGTTCAGCCATGTGGACGTATAGACGTCGGAATTATCGTGTAGGGGCCAGAACGTACTTCGATCAGGCACCCTACTTATGCAGGTAGGCTTATCGCAACACTCAGCGCCTGAAAACAACCGCCCACCAGCAATACCGCAAGAGGAGAGAACGAACGATGCGTCTGAAGGGAAAACGTACGGTCATCACAGGAACTGCAACTGGCATCGGTCGCGAGATGGCTCGCTTGTTTGCTCGCGAGGGCGCAGTGGTACTAGCAGTTGATCGCGATGAAGAGAATAATCTGACCACGGCGAGTCTCATCTTTGCTGAAGGACAAGAATGTCGCGCCATTACCGCCGATATCAGTAAGGAACAAGAGGTTGTGAGATTGTTTGAAGATGTCGGGCACGTGGACGTCTTGATCAACAACGCCGCTTCGGTTGCAGGCGACGGATTCCTGACGGACCTGACCGCTGACGCATGGGATAGCGTATTGGCAATCTGTCTGCGTAGCGTCTTTCTTTGCACGCGCGAAGCACTGAAAGGCATGATGCAACAGGGCTTTGGTGCCATTGTTAATCTGAGTTCTGCGAATGCCTCCGTCGGAATTAATTTGGCAGCTTACACGGCTGCGAAGGGAGGCATTGAATCGCTAACCCGGCTTACAGCAGCTCACTACGCCCGATTCGGCGTGAGAGCAAATTCGATTAGCCCAGGAACGGTAATGAGCGAGAACTCCGAGCAGTTCTACCGTGAACGCCCGGAGATCGCCGCCGATCTCCGGAGACTTTATCCCGCTGGTATGTTTGGGCACGTCCGCGACGTGGCAGCCTGCGCACTCTTCCTCGCCTCAGATGAAGCGGCCTTCATTAATGGAACAAATATAGCGGTGGATGGGGGGCTTACCTCGACACGCAGACTGCCCTCGATCGCCCCATAGATTCTCGGGGAGGACAGCCTGCACACTGACTAGGGGAGTTCTGCAACAATTGCGGCTTCTACAAGCATTCCCGTTTGAAGGTCGACACCATAGGCTCTGCGATTTGGAGGGTGGCTACCGAAATATTCGCGGTAGACCTGATTCACCTCCGTAATATCGCGCACGACCTCTTGCAGGTAGAGGCGTACAGAGACAACAGCCGTGCGATCGATACCGGCCTGCTGCAGCAGATCGTCGTATTGACGAAAGATCTCTAGCATTTCGGCACCGGCACCACCAGCCACAGGAGCATTGCCCCCCGGCGGAATACCCGTGAGGACCGCCTCCATCGTGCGACCCGAGTGGATTACAGCAGCGCTGAAAGGAAAGGTTGAGCTGGTTCGAAGGAATTCCATACTCTGCAGTGTATACAGCCAATATGCGCATGCGATGAGTTTTGGAATTGAATATTACAGACCGTCCAGCATCCTGATCGTTCCCCGGACAACCTGGAGTCCCACTTGCTTACGCAGAAGAACATTAGTTCATCCCGTTGGACACCGGTGCGCGCCTCTGTCCACCGCACCCGCTATTTCTGTATAAGAGTCCAAGATGTGCGCGGAAAAATTAGTGTGTTAGCGCCCTATTATTCTGTGCCTGTTATCTGCAATAACCAAAGAGGAGAGACCATGCTACTTCAAGAGATGACCTGGCAGGAGATCGATGCGCTGGACCGCTCCACAGTCGTCATAGCTACGTTTGGCGCAATGGAGCAACACGGAACACACTTGCCGCTGGAGACGGATGCTCTGATCGGCCGCGAGATCGCCATGCGTCTGGATGTAGCTTGTAATGGTAGGCTTCTGATTCTGCCGACCCAATGGCTGGGCTTGTCACTACATCACATGAGCTTCAGTGGAACGCTCACAACTTCGGTCGAGACATATCTTGCGATGGCCTTCGAGCTACTAGGCTCTATAGCACGTGCGGGATTCCGTAAGATACTGATCATCAACTCGCACGGTGGCAACGTCTCTGCCCTGGACCTCGTTCTGACCAAATGCCGTGAGCGGTATCCCGAGACCCGCATAGTCGGAGTGACCTACTGGAATGCGGCCGCGGCGCAACTGAACGCCCTGCGTGAGAGCGCTGTCGGCGGTATGGGTCATGCCTGCGAGCTAGAAACCTCTCTTGTGCTCGCTGCTCGGCCCGACCTAGTTCGAGGCGAGCGTGTTCCGCCCGATGGGCGCCAGGCAGTCTCCGAATTTCTAGGCAAAGATATGCTCGCGGGTGGCTCCGTGAGCATCGCACGCCACTTCAGTGAAATCAGTCAGCATGGTGCCGTCGGAGACCCACGCACAGCATCCGCGGAGAAAGGCGAACGCTTCTTTGAAGCAATCATTGCCCGGCTCGCTAAGCTCGTTAGTGAAATCGAGTCAGGCCACATTGATGAATCTCGCCCGATCGGCGAATAGCCTCATTCCTGTTTCTGCTGAATTTCGAGGCCGAGTCCGTTGCCTTCGGGCAAAATGGCGCAACCCTCTTCGAAACGAATTGGCCTTTGCGTCAAATGTTCGAGATAGTAAAGCGGTCCGATGATATCGTGGTCCACTGTCGCAGCTAGATTTGGCATCGCCACGGCGAGATGCAGCATGGCAGCAGTGCCGAGGTCCATTTCGAGATTGCTTCCAATCGTGCACTCAATTCCTGCCGCCGCTGCCATCTGTGCAATTTCCATCGACTTCAAGATGCCACCGTTCTTGCCCGGATAAATGCTGATAAAGTCGCAAGCATCTGCACGAATGGCCTCCATCGCATCCTGTCGTGTAAAGACAGATTCGTCGAGCATGAGTGGAATGTGGGTGCGTTGCCGAAGCCGATAACAACCACGGAAATCGCCCCGTCTCAGGGGTTGCTCAAGCGCATTCACGCCGAGACGCTCAAGCGCAGGAAGCGCACGTACGGCATCAGCCTCGGTCCATCCAGAGTTCGCATCTACGGCTAAACGGAAATCATCTCCCATCTCACTTCGTACCGCCTGCACGCGGGCAATGTCCTCTTCCACGGCCAACCCAACCTTAACTTTCGCCGCACGCAGTCCCAGGTCGGCAGCATGTCTGGCGATACGTACCGCCTCCTTCGTAGAGAAGGCACCGATCGAAAACTTGAGCGGAATCTTCCCCGTGCGCCTCGCCCCACCCAGAAGCATATGCACCGGCAGCCCGAGAATTTTTCCTTTTAGATCGAGTAACGCCATCTCCAGCGCAGCCTTTGTGAACGGATTCCCAATCAGCATGCGATCCATACGGTCCACCAACACGTTGGTTTGCATGGGGTCAGCGCCGACGAGCGCAGCCGAGAGCATCTGCCTGATGAGCACGAGTGCGGTGCCTTGGTTCTCACCACTCCATGCAGGGGCCACCGTCGCCTCTCCGTGTCCCACCAATCCCTCATCGGTATAAATGGCGATTGCAAGGTAGTGCGATTCAGGATGGGTCCCAGCTGCACTTACAATCGCAAGCTTCGGATTGACGACAAGGGATGTGGGAATCGCATTTACTGTGGTGATCTTCATAAAATGTAAATAGCCTTTCAGAAAACTTCGAAATCGGTGCGATCAGGAAGGATCGATCACAAGTCGGTTCATGGCTTTGCGTGCAAACTGAATTCCAGTTATCACTGCGGCAATAAATGCCCCTGCAGCTAAGATGTACCTTCCGCCCATCGCGCTGAAAAGCGCAACGCAGAGTAAGAAATAGAAGACGATGCCCCACCCACTTGCGGAAAGATCTTTGCCCAAACTAATTCGCTGCGGTTCTTCCCCCTTTGCCGCGAGACTACGGCATACTGGTCCCCAGACCCCTACAGGACGGGCAGATCGATAAAATTTTTCAAGTACGTCCATCGGTTCGGGCCGGGTCAACAGTGTAGCCGAGATAATTGCAATCCAGCCTGCTGCGAAAAGGATCGCGAAACCAACCCAAAAGGGAAATCGATTAAGATCGCTGAACGCAGGCACAATGCCGTTCCAGTTCCAACCCGTTGCGCGGCTTAGAGTATTTCGCAGACCAGTTGGCAGTACAGAATCGGATCCAAACCAGACAAGATACCCAGCGGGAAATCCTCCGAGAACACCGACCATGTCTCCCACTGCATTGGTGCGCCACCAAAACCATTTCAGCCATGCAAGCGGAAGCGAAAAGACGATCAGAGCCGAATTGATGAAAAGAATCCACTTATCGAGTTGCTCGGGTCGGATCATCCCACCCCATAAAAACGCAATTGCCAGCAGCACACCGGTTACGATCCGGCTTATGAGCACGAACTCCTTTTCAGTAGCGTGAGGCCGCACGCTGCGCTTGTACACATCGTTCACAACATAGCTGGCAGCCCAGTTACCAATGGAAGAGATTGCCGCCATATAGCCGGCGAGGCTGCTTACCAGCAACAAGCCAAACAGGCCGGGAGGCGCATAGCGCTTGACCAACTCCCCCCAGAGAGCTGCTGGAACGGGCACCTCGTTGACGGGGAAAAGCGCGGCTGCCGCGAGAGCGATGACGATGAACGGTATCAGTCGGACTACCAATGCAAGAACGCCATTTGCCATCTGCCCAAGAATTGCGTGCCGCTCATTGCGCGCAGCCATGAATCGTTGCGCCGTCCATCCTTCGCCGGCAAACGGTGAGCCCGCGAAGAAGAGTCCTTGCACACAGAGCGCCAGCAGGGTGATGGTTGTCAGCGAAGATCCGCTGGGTAATGGTGCTAGAAAATGCGAGCCACGAAGGGTGGCAACCTGTGCGAGGACATGCGACATGCCACCGGCTTTGGAGACAAGCAGGATACCGAAGACAAGGTTGCCTCCAATCAAGATGAAGAATTGCAGCACATCGTTATAGGCAACAGCGAAGAGGCCAGCCAGCAGGCTATACAGAATGGTAAAGGCACCGAAGACGAGGATTACCGACATGGGCTTCCAACCCAACACAGGACTCGCGGTAGCAGCCATCCATGCAGCCCCATACGCGATCGAGGTGATGCCCCACACTGCACACGCATAGACGGCATACATGTTGCGATACACGGCAGCGCGCCGGCCTGCGTATCGGCGCTCGATGAATTCGCCGGTTGTGACAACACCCAGCCGTCTCCACATCGGTGCCCAGATAATTGCGACCAAGGGCATCCAGATCACCCAGCTTACCCATGCCATCAGCCACAGCCCCGCAAAACCCGACAGAAATAGCACCATGACGAAACCTTGTCCGCCACCGGTATAGCCTGCCACATCCGCGAAACCGATTACCCACCAGGGGAGATCTCGTCCAGCGATGAAAAACTCCTCAACACCCTTGCTGGCTCGCGCTTGGAAATAAAAGGCGAACGCAAGAATACCTAGGCAGTAAACTGCAAGAATTAACCAGTCGAGCGTGGCCATGTACACCGCTTTCACATCGTAGGCTGTTGTGCCGGGATCTTCCCCATAGGACGAACAACGCGCTCGGAAGATTCCTGTTGATGTTGTTCGTCGCGCGAAAGCTCTTCGCGAAGTAAGTCTGACAGGAACAAGTTTGAGCATATGCAGTGGGCTTTTGCATCGTCAATACGAAGGCCCCCTGGGCTGAGGAAAACTGTCCCACCGGCTGGACGATGCGGTTACAACAAGAGATCCCATCGATGATGATGTTTTTGTAAAGTAATGCGAATTTTCGCTTGCTCCGCAAAGAATGGGCTCTTCATAACGCTGCCCACAGGAGAATGTATGTTCCGCCTCGACGGTAGAACCGCGCTCATCACAGGTGCAGCAACAGGCATAGGTCAGGCGATTGCACTGGCTCTCGCCTTCAATGGCGCAGACATTGCCATCACAGACAGGCGATTGGATGCACTTGCCGAGACGGAGTCACGAGCACTCGGGTATGGGCGTCGTGTCTTCAAGGTAGCGATCGATGTCCGCGAGCAAACGGAGATCCAGCATGGTGTCGCCACTGTAGAAAAATCGTTCGGTGCAATCGATATTCTCGTCAACAACGCGGGTATCAATCGTCCATCTTCCGCACACCTTGTGACAATGGAGGAATGGGATGATCACTTCAACACAAACGTTCGTGGTGGCTTCTTCCTGGCCCAAGCCGTAGGGGCAGGCATGCGAACGCGGGGATGGGGGCGCATCATCTTCATATCGAGTCAGTCAGGCCTTGTCGGTATACCGGGCCAGCCTGTCTACTGCGCAACAAAGGGCGCGGTAATCCAGCTGGTGCGTTCGCTTGGGCTGGAGTGGGCGAAGGACGGTGTTACAGTCAACTCGATCGCACCTACATTCGTTGAAACAAACCTGACCCGCAACCGGCTGAAAGATCCCGCCTTTCGAAGCTTTGTCCTTGGAAAGATCCCGAAGGGAGTGCTCGCAGAGCCAGAGCAGATTGGCGCAGCGGCCGTATACCTTGCCAGCGAAGAGGCCTCAATGGTCAATTGCGAAACCCATCGCGTCGATGGCGGCTGGACTGCCTGGTAATGTCTTCCCTTATACCAAACACAAGAGTGCCCGTTCGAAGAGACCAGTGGACTCCGACGGCGACATACGGCCCCTTGGTCTTGTCGCGGAAGCTGTCAATCCATCAGCTATCGTCCTCAGGTTGAGGGGTCGAGCGGCTATCTCACACCGATTCGTGACTTTTCTACTGCTGGACAAGCCCCGCGACATTCGCGATTGATCCATCGGGAAGGTGGCTCATCGTAAGCAATCAGAACTCCGGCAACATCACTCTATTTCCAATCGATCTGAAGCCGGGCTGCTCGGTGAGTTACATTCGAGTGTACCGGTAAACTCTTTTTCGAGTCTCGTCTACTGCCCAGCGCAATAAAATAAGCTCAAAACAAGGGCATGAATCCCCGCGTGCCTCGTCCAGCATACTGGACGAAATGGTAGATTAGCTTCACGACTTCACAGAGCAAAGGTTACGATACTCACATCAGCGAACAAAATAGAAAGATGCGAGTGATCCAGTAGCGAGAGGAGGCTTATACGGTGACTGCGACGCGGAAACCGGCGGCATCGCGGAAGATGGCGAATATGAACTCTGTCGAACGTGCATTCGCAATATTAGAGTTCCTCAACTCCTCTCGACGTGGTTGGAATATCTCAGAGATGAGCCGCAAGTTGGGTCTTCCCAAGAGTTCCACTCACGTACTTTTTTCAACCTTAGATAAGTTGGGCTACATAAAGGAGTATCAAAGCTCCAGACGTTACCAGCTGAGCCCCAAGCTGTATGGCCTAGGTCGTAGAGCTCTGGAAGCGACACCTTTGCCAATTATCGCGCTGCCTCACCTTCACTGGTTAGTCCAACAAACCAGTCTTACAGCGCACGTGGGAATTCTTGAGAAGCGGCAGGTTGTCTTCGTTCAAAAGGTAGATGGTCCTGGCATTATTAAATTCGATACTTACATTGGGAAGTGCTCTCAGCTTCATTGTACCGGGCTAGGCAAATCATTGGTCTCCTTTCAACCCGAGGAAGAGATCGCGTTACTTCTCGACAAATACAACTTCAGTAGGTTTACGAAAAAAACAATTTCTTCGTATTCATCATTCATGACAGAATGCGAGCGCATTCGGCGATCAGGCTATTCCATCGATGACGAAGAGGAAGAGCTTGGTATTCGTTGCGTTGCTGTGCCGATTATTTCGGACGGTATCGCCGTCGCTGCCATCAGCGTGACGGGAACTACCGCGCAGATGCCACAGGAGAGCATTGCCGCGATCGTCTCGAAGACGATGTGCGCTGCAGCCAAAATCGCGGCTCAACTACAACCCGCACGCGTCCGCCACTACACCTCAGCCTAGACATAGAGAGGAATTGCATGATTGTTGATTGCCATACTCACGTAGGAGAAGATCAGCATTTGACAAAAGATTTCGTGAAGGACGCGAGGATAGTGTCTGGTAATCCACAACAGAAATTTGCCGTCGATCTAACGGAGCACTCGAAGGCAATGGAGACTGTGGATCGTGCTATTGTGCTGGGCTTTCGCGCGCACCACGTCGGGTATGTCATACCCAACGAATATGTCGCAGACTACGTACATCAACATGACGAAAAGCTCGTGGGTTTCGCCTCGGTAGACCCAAACGATGATGATGCAGTAGAACAGCTTGACTATTCAGTGAAAGATCTGGGCCTCAAAGGACTAAAACTCGGGCCGATCTATCAGAATATGCATCCATCCGACCCGAGATTCATTCGACTCTTTCGAAGAGCGGAGCAACTCGATATCCCAATTCTGATTCATCAGGGAACCACGTTCTGCCGTGATGTCTCGCTTGAGTATGCGAACCCCGTGCTGCTACAGCCGATCGCGCTAGCCTTCCCTGACCTGCGCATGGTTATCGCACATCTCGGCCATCCATGGATTGGCGAGACAATTTCACTCATCCGCAAACACCCAAACCTATATGCGGACTTGTCGGCCCTACATTATCGTCCCTGGCAGTTTTATAACGCATTAGTGCTCGCGCGCGAATACGGCGTTCTACACAAGCTATTCCTCGGCTCCGACTATCCAGTGACAACACCTCAGGCAAGCATCGACGGTCTACGAAATGCTAATGCTCCCGCCGTTGGAACAGCCATGCCAACCATCCCGTCCGAAGAGATCGAGGCAATCATCCACCGGGACACGTTTGCGATTCTCGGTCTTTCATAAAATTCGCCCACGAAAAGTACGCTCTCTGCTTTAAGAACTAGAGGCTGCTACTTCGAACCATCCAGGACCTGTCGCACTTTTTTCTCGACCCACTCCTGCTGCCGCGGGAAGTCCTTATATGACTTTAGATCCGTTAACAGAGAAGAGTCCGGCTTGATGCCAGCCGTCTGTAGCATCGCATAATCCTGAAGCGACTCTGCGAATACCTCCCAGCGAATCGAATCGATCGGTCCATCCGGCCCCGGGTATACGACGAACGGGTCACCATATGCAATACCAGGCCAGTCTCCGCCGGCACCTTCTTTGGACGTATCTTCTAATTGCTGTGTGTCCATCTTGTACCAGTAGTTATAGCCCCAATGCAGAAACCCCTTCGCACCGAGATGATAGAAGAGCCATCCGCTCATTCGTATTGTTGCTAGGGGGGGTGTCATAGAAACGATTAAGATAGTCTCCACGCGGACCGGTGCAGAAATACACCCAATGCGGAATCTTTGCATCGATATAGCTCTGTGCAGACTGCAAAATGGGTACAGGCATATCGGTAAATGTGCTGCTTGCCATACTCCACATCGCTCAGGGCATCCATAGTCTTCATCCACGGCGCGAGTTCCCTCAGCAGCGCGCGCGCTCGCTTGTAGTTCTCCAGATCTTCTCCGCTTCCAGGCTCGTCAGAGACATGGAAGAACGTGCGATCGGGGGCCAGATGTTCTTCATCGAGAAACTTCCGCAAGGCAGGTAGGAACTGTTCCAGGAAATTACGGTACACGCCTGTAGTGGGTGGCGTCGCCGTCGGCCAGAGGAGCTTGTAATGGTCTCCTTCACCTTGATAGACGTGAATAGGTTCACGAACGCCCCAGTATAGCCACAAATGCGGAAACTCAAAGTACTCCATGCCAGTGCGCTTGCCCATATAGATAAAGCGCCGTACATCGCCAAAATCAAAGCTGTACTTCCCAGGCGATATCTCCGTTACCTTTAACAACTGCGCTGGGCGCGGTACCACCTCGCGCCGAGTCTGAAAGACCGGAACTGCGATGACATTGGAGCCATGCGCTGTCATGTCTGCAAAGTAGCGTTCGGTGTACTTCCACCATGTTTCGCTGAACGGCTCAGTCTTGTAAGCATCGTAGATTCCATCGGCGCTCCACCAGTGCGTGACGGGAAAGTCGTGACGCGTTTTGATAATGAACGGTCGAACATCCACATGCGCAGACATGGTTCCAAGCACCGTGTGCTTCTTCTCTTTCCCCTCTTCTGCAGTGAGGTGAATGCGAAGATTGCGCAAGCCGGGTGCAATCGTTGCCGGCACCTTGACCGTGACCCAGAACGACTGATTCTCATACGGACCTGCGGTAGTGATTTGCTCTGGAAAAAGAGGGTCAGGCACAAGAGCGGGCAGATACCCTTCACCATCAGCTATCTTTAGATCAATATCGGTATTACGGTGCGGCATGGGCACGTAGCCGACACGCCGCACGCGGATACCCAGCTCTGGCGCTCCATCGACATCGCATATCACCTTCAACTTCCGATTGGTTTCATTCCGCATCACGACCTGAAATGACACTGTGGCGTTGCGCGCCGTGGGCAGTTGAATATCTTTCTGATCGACGGCAGGCGATGTTGGGAAAACGCGCTGCAGTGAAGTTGCAACCCACATCTTCGTGGCTGCATAGCAAGCCTAGACACAGAGCGAGGGTGGTTGCCCACCCTCTACTCTGTACAATGCTGCGTCCTCTGTTCGTGAAAATGCTTCTCATGACTGCCTTTCGAATCTAGAACAGGAACTTGAGCCCGAACTGCATCGTCCGCGCCGCTGCCGAGCCGAAAATCTTACCGAGGTTAGCGTCGTTGACATTTTGAGTAGGATTATTCAGATTCGTCCGGTTTAGCGCGTTGAAGGCCTCCCAGCGAAACTCGAAGTACCGCGCCTCGCTGAGGTACGCCCGCTTTGTGAGCGCTGTATCGGCATTGAAGTAGCCGGGTCCATTCACGTCACCCACATTCGCATTGCCAAATGTATACAACGGAGCCGGTGCAAAGGCAGCCTTATTGAACCATCCATTAGCGCTGGGGTTATCGGTATGAGGATTGCTAATTATGTTAGCGCGGCTGCTCTGTCCGTTGCCAAGATTTCCATTCGAGTTCCCTATAGTGAGCGGTTGACCCGAATGGGCAGTCTCATACACTGAGGCCTGCCAGCCACCAAGAATTGCATTTACAAATCGATTTGAATTGCCTCCGAATTGACGGCCATGCCCATACGGCAGCTCCCACACTACTGTCGCAGCCTGAAGATGACGGTAGTCGTTGATGCTGCGGTGACGGTTGTACCAGGCTGGCGAATACGCAAGAAGCGCATCGAACTCGCCCTCACCTACGTTCTCGTCCATGCTCTTGGAGAAAGCGTAGGAAAAGGTGTAGGACAGACCATTGCTGAAACGTCGCTCAACATAAGTCTGTAGCCCGTTGTACCAGAATCGTCCTTGGTTGCCGAAGGTATGGATGCCTGAGAACGCCGGAAAAGGGAGATCCGCCTGTAGATTGGCGTGAAAGCCCACAGTTGCCACGTTACGCTCCTGGCCTGATATCTCGTTGGGCACTTGTGTGCCGACATAGGAGATTGTCAAGGCAGTCTTGCTAAAGACCGGCACCTGCACGGACACATTGAACTCACGTGTTTCAGCGGGTTTGATATCTACCAGTGGTGAATAGACCGCAAAGCCGCTCGCTGTCCTCGCTCCCGCCCAGATATTCTCCCACTTATTCAATGATGCAGAGGAGAAGTTTTGGCTATATACCGTCCACGTCGGCATGTTGATGAGCGATGCACCACGATTACCGGTGAAGAGATTGTAGTAAGTACCATAACCGGCGCGAAGCACAAGATCACGACCGCCAAAAGGACGATATGTTAGGCCCAGACGAGGCTGCCACTGGCCGTTGGGCTCATACAGGCCGTTAGGATAGCCTGCTTGTGTGGACGTCTCCCAAAGACCGACAGTCTGCGCGGCAAGTGCCGCCGATGTCGAGAAAGTCGTAAAATTTGGCATACCGGTGTCATCTACAGCGACCACAACCTTGTTGTCCTTGGGATTCCAGATGCTGCAAAGTGATTCAAAACAGCCTTGGGAAAGATATCGGTCATATCTCACGCCAACATCTAATGTCAGATTCGAACGTACCTTCCACGTGTCCTTGGCATAGATGCCAAAGAAAGGCGATTTGTCTTCGCCAAAAAAAGTCAAAGGATCATTGAGCGAGCTTGAGTTGGTATAGCCCAAAAGGTAATCCGCAATAGCGTTGCCTGTGTACTGACCATTGAAGCCAAAGGAGCCGCGAGCTGCCGCGGAGCCATGGCCGCCATACGCCTGACGATTGCCATAGTCGAATCCAAGCTTCAAGGAGTGGGGGCCGGTAATACGATCTATCGCAGCCTTTCCTGTGTATTGTGCGTTGCGCTGACCGCCTGGGACGCCATAGCCACCGGCAAAGAAAACGCCAGTGTAGCCATTGAAGCCGATATCCGGCGGCCCGATCCACTGCTCGCGACCCGCTGTCTGAATGCCTTGAATTCCAGCCAGCACGGAATCATTCTGTTTGCCGAGCGCAGGGTTGGTGTATTCGTCTTTAGTCTTCATCAGACCGCCAGTCAGAGTTATTAATGTCTTCGGCGTTACGGACCACATATAGTTCATTGCAAGGCCATGCTGGCGTAGCGTGTCCTGGCCATAGGTGGAGGTATCGGCGATATAGCCAACCTGCTGAGCGGGCCGCCTTAGGTAGAAATAACGCCCATAGATGTGCTGGGTATTCGTGATCTGATGATCGATACGGCCAAGATACTCATAGGTCTTGTTGGATGTATTGGCACTCGCGATATAGCGATTGCCTGCTGAGTTCGGCTTCAACAGGATCGGGAAGAAGTACTTTGCTGCCGCATCGATGCGCGAGCCTGGAATGTGGTTACCGGGAAATGGGAGCCCTGTAGTTGGATCCTTGATCGGCGTTGTCAACGAAGAGAAATCGGCATCCCCGCCTCCGGTAGGAAGGAACGCAGTCGGGATGGCCGCCTCATTCAAAAGCTGCCCATTGCGAATAACTGTCTCTTGGAAACTGCCGAAGAAAAAAAGTTTATTGCGATAGATCGGGCCTCCAGCCGTACCGCCAAACAGGTTGTAACGCACTCGCGGTTTCGGCTTGGTCCTATCTGCAAAGGAGTTATAGGCGTTCAAGACATCGTTCTGTATAAATTCAAAGGCGCTGCCATGGAAGGCATTTGTCCCCGACTTTGTAACGATCACAACCTGGCTCGGATAACGAAATTCCGCTCCGGCATCAATCGTCTTAACGCTGAACTCATCGATAGAATCCACATTCGGGACAGCAGTGCCACCCTCGGCGCTTCCATCGTTCGTCGACACGCCATCCAGCTGGAACTCTGTCTTATTGTCCCGAAGCCCGTTCCCCTGCACGTAGGTAACACGCATGTTGTCCGTCGACTCATAGCGCATTCCAGGTACAAGGCCAACCAGCGCAAGCGGATTGCGGGTTGCCAGAGGCAACTCTCGAATCTGCTGCATCTGCACGACCGTCTCGACGGTCGCATTCTCCGTCTGAAGCCCGGTGTTCGACGATTGCACCGACACTGTTTCCATGGCGCCGCCCAGTTCCAGCACTGGCTCAACACGCACCTGCGAGCCGACTGTCAACTGTACTGAGGGGTTCTCCCAGTGCTTGAAGGTTCCAGCCTCGACTGTCACACGATACGTGCCTACTGGCAGTGCCAGGATTGTGAAATCGCCATCGTGCCCTGTCTGCTGGCGGCTTGTAGCGCCAGTAGCCAGGTTCGTCACTACAACGATGGCATCTGACACTCTAGCGCCAGTAGGGTCGGTGACGGTACCGGTAAGCGAGGCCTGCGTTCCTACCTGAGCAAAAAGGCTTGCCGAGAGCAGCAAGATAACTGAGAGAAACCTACATGAGAAGCGCATATCTACTCCCCTTCTACGTACAATATTTAGTAACTCCACCGCGGAAGCGAACTGTAAGTCGAGGTCACCTCATCTGGAACGGGTGCCAACTCTTTTTACGTATCGACCTTCAAAGAAGGTCACTTTGCTCTTACAAGCATTGCTTCCTCTTTTAGCTAAGTGTGTGAGCAATCATGTCTAGACGCGTCGTCGTTGGCAAGAGCTTTGAGTAAATCTTCCATGCGGCTGGACGAATCCATTAAGGTTGAATGAAACGCCACATTGAGCAATGCCGCCACGCTCCCTTCAAGTAACGAACACGAGTGAGATCAGGCAAAAAATATCGCGCGCGGACAGAAACGGCTGTCAACATTGGGTCAAAAAAATCAGCCCAACCAGAAATTTTCGGCGTCGGGCTGATGCTTACGAATTTGAACGAGTTACATTAGCAAATGCACGCGACGGCACTCGCACTCATAGAACGCCATACTTGGCATAGACCTGCGATAAGAAAGCACCCTCAAAAAGATCCTTGCGGCTCTGCTTTTCTCTAAATGCTTTATCTTTCGCCTGAGCGAATACATCAGCAATCATGTTGGCTGGAATGGCGACTATGCCGTCGTAGTCCGCAAAGATCAAGTCGCCAGGATTTACCAACACCCCACCGCAAAGCACGGGAATGTTGTAATCCACTACCTGTCCACGACCACGAGAATCCACCGGCTTGATGCCTGCTGCAAAGACTGGGAAGCCTAGCTTCTGGATCGTACGCACATCGCGCACGAGTCCATCCACCACAGCTCCGCGCGCACCGCGAGCTCGAGCTGCAGTCGAAAGCAGTTCGCCCCACGGTGCATTGCGTTTAGACTCACATGTTGAGACAACTACGACCTCGCCAGGAAGGATGCTATCCATGGCTTCGATCTCGAGGCCGTAAGGGTCATCCGGAACGTAAAACATATCCTGGCACTGGATCGTTCTTGCCCACCCCGCAAAGGTTGCCTCAGGGGAAAGTGGTCGCAGATACTCGCGCATAGCTCGATCGCGCTGCCCCAGTTCGTCAAGCGCATCGGCTATCACGGCGGTGTATAGCTTCGATTCGATCTCTTGAAACAACGCTATCTCGTCTTCCGCGGCTGGTCTGCTTTCAACACGATGCCCGTTTTCTTTTGTCGTCACGTCGCTCACATCTTCCTCCAGCATTTTTGGCGTCACCTTTGCAATTCTCCTATATCAATCCCAAGTGGGTACGTCTAAGTAGTTTGCTCACCAGAAGCGGAATTGCCATAGCGCGCCACACGCACGCGCGCCGTAATGGCGTGGGCGACCATGCCCTCAAGCATGCATTGCCTCTCCGTCACCTCTCCTGTTCGAGCACTCGCAGCCTCAGTCATGCACTGATAGGTACACGTCTTCAGAAACTTACCCACCCACACACCGCCCGTATATCGTGCCGCGCGGCTGGTAGGAAGAATGTGATTCGTACCGATCGTCTTATCTCCATAGGCAACTGTGGTCTCTTCACCAATAAAGAGGGATCCGTAGTTGGATAGACGGTCTACGTAATAGGCAACGTCTTCTGTATGCAATTCCAGGTGCTCGGGTGCATAGTCATTGCAAAGTGCCAGTGCTTCTTCGCGGGACTCCGCGAGATAGATGATTCCGTTGTCACGCCATGAAATCGCAGCGACATCCCTCGTCGACAGAACAGCGAGCTGCCGCTCTACCTCTTCGATCGTCTTGCGTGCCAGTTCTTCGCTCGTAGTGATAAGGCAGAGACCACTGTTCGGATCATGTTCGGCCTGTCCCAACAGGTCGCATGCAACCAAAGATGGATCGGCAGTGTGATCGGCAATAATCAGAATCTCCGTTGGACCGGCAAGCAGATCGATACCGCAGCGCCCGAAAAGCTGCCGTTTAGCCTCTGCGACGAAACGGTTTCCCGCTCCGCAGAGCATGTCGGCAGGAGGTGCTCCGTCCAGGCCAAATGCCATCAGCGCCAGTGCAGGCACGCCACCGAGGATGTAGATCGCATCGGCGCCGGCTTTCTGTATAGCGTTGATCGTTGCGGGAAAGTACCCTTTACCCCGCACCGGCGGCGTACATGCTGTTACCTGCTGCACACCCGCAACCTTTGCGGGGATGATGCTCATCTGGGCAGAGCCAAACATCGGATAGCGCCCGCCTGGAATATAACTGCCAACTGTGTTGACCGGAATATGCCGATGCCCCAACGTAACCCCGGGGCGAATGTTTACCTCCAGCGGAAGTAGAGTTTTTAGTTGTGCTTCGGCAAACATTCGCACATTTTGCTGGCAATAGTCAGTGTCTTCGATCGCCTGGACTGAAACCTCCGCGATAGCTCCTTCAATCTCATTTGCATTCAAACGAAAAGAAGCTGGGTTCCATTCATCGAACTTCTGGCTATACTTACGAACCGCATCCATACCGTTCTTTTCTAGATCCAACAACATAGTCGAGACGGTTGCTGCCGTCTCCGCATCCTGTTCGAACAACCTATGTCCACCCGCCTTAATCAACTTCATCTTTCTTAACCTCAATTCATTTCCATCCACTTACATTTGCGCGACCTATATAAATTGACTAGCTTCCGGCTCCAGACCTCTAGGTCCCAGACGGTCACTCCACTGAGTCACGCTCCACCCTCCATCGACAACCAATGTCGCTCCGGTAATATAAGAGGCCTCCGCCGAAGCAAGGAAGGCTACCGCCGACGCGATCTCCTCGGGACGCCCGATACGTCCTAGCGCCGTACGAGCTTCACGGTCCGCGAGTTCATACGGCAGCGACTTGATGCTGTTAAAAGCAGGAGTCTCGATTGCGCCGGGACACACAGCGTTGCAGCGAACTCCTTGCCTGCCATAATCGACCGCTATCGATCGCGTAAGCTGCAGGATCGCCGCCTTCGCGGTGCAATAGGCGACAGTGTTTGCAAATGGCATCAGTCCGCCGATGGATCCCATGTTGACGATGGCGCCACTGCCTTGTTCGATCATTGCGGGCAAGCAAGCCTTCGACATCCCAAAGGTTCCCGAGAGCGTAATGTCGATCTGCCTTTGCCACTCCTTCGTATCCGTCTCCAACAGTGCCCCGCCCTTGTGTGCGGTGTAGGCAGCATTGTTGATGAGCACATCGATACGACCGTGTAACGAAAGCGTGCGCTGGATGGCAACGTCCGGTACGTTGCCTTCGCCTAGATCGGCTGCCATCCAAAGAGCCCGGCCTTCGGAAGCGATATTCTCCGACGCGTCAGGCGGGACGAGGTCAAGATTATGCACCAGCGCTCCTTCGTCAAGCATCCGCCTGAGACAGGCGAGGCCGATCCCGGAGGAGCCCGCGGTGATAATGACGACCTTGTCTCTAAATCTCACGAGTAGCTACTGCCTCCGTCTTTCCAATCCTGTGCATCAATGCTGCCGCACCTTCACTATCCTGCTTTTTCTAAGAAGCGACGTAATACGTTGGCCGTGATACGCGATACCTTTTCATCAGGAAATAAACAAGTCACCCAGGTGATCGATCCCGTCGAAAAGACAGCGCCTTTTCCAAGATCTGTGTACACCAGGTCAGCGCCCCCATTCCCGGGATTCTCTCCCCGGGCTATCACCTGCACCTGCGGCGGCGAACTGGGCGTTACCTTGTCTGTCTCATGCCCGGAAGCTCCGCCGGGAACGCGCTCATGCTGGCTCTGCTGGCCGAAGCTATCTCCTGATGTCAGTCCTGTCCCCTCCAACGCCCAGTGCGAGGGATCCAACACGGTATAAGGAGCTGCCGTCATCACACCTGGATCGGTGAAGGCAACGCCAAGCAGACGCGCCTCCGGAGCATAGGTGCGATGCATGCGAGATTCATGCTTCGAGCCTGGCTCCTTCGTATCGTCGAAGGTAAGGCATAGCATGCTGTCCCCGTCGATCGTCACCTCGCAGTTCAACCCGTTACCTCCGAGATACATCAGGCGACCGCCGCCATGCACCCACTCTTCCACGCGACGGAACATCTCGCGCGTCCAGTACTCAGGATGCACCCCGATCACAAGTACCTCATAAGCATCCAGCGGCATGCTGCCGTCATGAAGCTGCGCCTCGGCATAGTAGTCGTAATCAAAGCCCTCGCGCTCCATCCATCCCAGCAGCCGCCACTCTGCCGGTGCCAGGCCGCATTGCGCACGGCCTTGAATCGCATCGGTAATAGAGGAGGTCCCCCATGGTGAGTTATCGAAGATGTGATTACCGTGTTCCGGACGCTCGAATGCAAGTGGATGGTACTCGTCGTCCGGCGATGCCCATACACTGGTGGCACTCGTATAGCGTGCAAGATCCTGCCGCGCGTTTACAGTCGGAGTCACAGGCAGGGCCGTCGGATTAATGTAGTTGGAGCGCCCACCAAAAGCGTTATACGCATTCCACGTATTTGTATTCGCGAGCACTGCTATCTTGGCGCGCGGCTTTGCAGGTGCCACGACCCAGGGAAAAGAGTAGCTCTCACCAGATGGCGTACGCGCCCACAGATAATAAAGTCCAGAACGTTCCGGTGCTTCGACAAACTGCTGAATATGTGGCGAAGGATAGCCGACTTTATTCCAGTTCACGCCCGTCTGCGAAAAGTCGCCATCGGGAGTAATCTGCTCCACAGCATTTGGTCCATGTTCGTCGTACCAACTCAGCGTGCGGACAAACTCTTTTTTCAGTCCATAGCACCACAGGCTTAATTGAAACTGCTCGCGGCTATGGGCACGTATCTCCGATCGTTCTCCACTCCTGGCCCACTTCGGCCACATATATCCCATCAACGTGCGAGTAAGCATCCGGAACTGGTACGGCTCACCCAAACCAAGAGTGCAGGTTACTCGCTTTGAGCCATAACCTTCCTTCGCCAATGTGACGTTGTAAGTACCCGGAGCAAACTGTCCGAAGACTGCACCGCTTGGAGATGATTCCAGAACAAGCGTCGTCCCCTCCTGCGAAACCACCTCAAGCCTCACAGCATCTAACGCGACATAGTTCTCATCGGAGACATAGGCTAGCGGTTTCATGGGACACGACTCAGACTGCTTGCTTATGATCACAATTACCCTTCTATAAAACAAGTCAAACTAGTATCTGAAACCAGGTGCTATCCGAAATCAGGCGCGCAACCTACTGGCATTCTTGCGAATAGATAAGCACGATTATCCATTCTGGCGATCTACCCCCATCCAGGGCAAGCCATTTGGACCGGCCGTCCACGGGGCTGGATGAAACGCTTGAGCAGGATTCGTCTCAAAACTTCGTTCCAGAAGTTTTTGCCCGCTACTCTATTTCTTTGGGGCAAATTTCAACTTCGCTATTTGAATCCCTTTGAGGTTGGGAAGAAGAACCGCGATGTATAGCTGTCCTTTGGAATCGATGATCTCCGGTGCCGCGAATGGCATGGTTTCCACAAGATATTGGTCGTTGTCTTTACCGAAATCAAGCGGGTTTTTCGATCGGTAGACCGCGAATTTGGCGTTCGCTCCATAGAGTTGGTTGCGCAGTAGATAGTAGTAGCCCGACGCCTTGTGATAGTAGACGAACGGGCACTCTGCGGAGAAGACTCCATTGCCCTGCGAGCCACCAAACGCCACCTTCTGCCCTGCGCTCCAGTGAATCTTGTCTCTTGACATACGCACATAGTCAAAGCCCCGGCCATCCGCACCTGCAGCATAGTAGCCGTAGTACACAGAGCCAATCTTCAGAACCATGGGGTCGCGGGTATTGCTACCTAATCTCTCACCGAACATGCCGGAGTGCCCGTTGGGCATTAATTGCCGGGCAAACGTCTTGCCGTCGACACTCTTAGCCAGCGAAATATGCTCCGTGTCGCCGTAGAACATGTAGTACACGGAATCCTCTTTGAGAACGAACGGCGCCTGTAGCCCCCCTTCGGTCTCTCCGAAACTAGGGTCCGCCATCATGGCTATCCCCATTGGCGTCCAATTCTTGTCGGTCAGATTCTTTCCTTGCCAACGGTGAAAGAGACGAGTATTTCCCGGAGCTGCCGTTGAACGAATACAAGACCAAATCTGCCAGGTACCATCAGCCGCCTGCCAGACTCCGAAATCGACCGGTTGCTGCTTCGCCGTCGTGTATCTGCCTAGATCCGGATCGCCAGCCACCTGCCAGAAGTGCCCATCGATCTGCGGGATAAGAATCGGCTCATCTGCCTTCTCGTTGATCTTTCCAGCAAGTGATCTGTCCTGGGCTTGCGCCTCCAGATGCCCTGGTAGCAGCAGTACGATCGAGAAGAGGAGCAGCCTCGAAACAACCCTGGCAACAGTCTCCACGCCAATATCCGTCCTTGATGACATAAGTCTCCATTTCTTGCAGGGGCACAAGGCTGTCTCGATCTGCATTCGGCTACGGGCCGGCAGTGCTCTTGTCACACAGACGTACCCTCTCCGCGATCAGGACGCAGGCTAACCCGAAGCGTCGAGCCGGCCTTCAACGTAATAGTCTCGGCAAAGCGAATCGATTGCCTGCTTCCTTCCCCCGTCGTGATCTTTTGCATCTGCGCCTGGAGCGCTCTTCCATCGACCTCAGCCCTCAGACTTCCGGCTCCGGCACTACTCGCGTCCGTCACCAGGCTCTGCAACGAGAGCGCCCCGTACAGCACGCGGATCTCAAGGGAATGCCCACTCTTCGTAAAGTGGCCCCACCCTTCATATGCGCTCCAGATACAACGGAAGGTATCGACTACCTCCAACCTCGGCACGACAGTCAGCTCCCGAGCAACTGCATCATGACGAAATCCAGACAGTGTCGGGATCAGCCCCCAGGACGACATAGCGCGAGCGTAGTGGTGCCCATACTCCGGCTCGTCATACGGATTGCGCTTCTTCCCGTCAAAGCGTTTGCGTATATCGGCCACGTGGACGACCGCGTGGTCTCCCATGCCATACATGTACATAAGCTGCGAGACGGAATACTCCACGCCCGTCCAGTTTTCGTTGTAATAGTTCACCGGAACCTCAGGCTTGCCGCCCTTCGGGTAATCGCAAATCACGATCGCCGCTTCATCATTCAGCGCGTAAGTTCGCAGGCTGCCGCGCCACTCAGAAAGGTCCGGCTTGTAGTTGTAGCGTTCAATCGACGCCAGCGTCTTGCGCAGATTCATAGGCGAGAGCAAATCTCCCAACCCGGCGAGCTTCGCAACCTGCTGGCCTGCAAGCTGGTCAGCATGGCACGCCAGGCCCAGCTGAAAGCGCGGATCGGAAGGATCGACACCCCCGCTAAGCGTTCCAGGATCGACCTTGTCTTTCGGAAAAGTCCGTATCTGCTGAACATAGAACTCCCCATTGAACAGATTGGCATCCGTCCAGGCGCTGCCCCGCTTGAATAGCTCCGTCACTTCATCTGCAAACGCCTTCTCGCCCACAGCTTCCGCCATCACAGCGCCCGCCCGCAGCGCAGCCAGATACCAGACCTGGCAAAGACTATTCGGTCCCACGAACTCCACGTCATAGGTATTGTGCTGCGCTCCCTCCATCACGCCGTCTTTGTTGGCGTCCCAGTTTCCCTCTCTCCAGGCATAGGCCAAGGCGCGCTTGGCAGACGGCCAATGAGTCTTCATCCACGCGGTGTCCCCAGACACGCGCCAGTCAAGATAGAGCCGCACAATCTGCCCCATCTGTCCGTCAGCCGCAGCATTCCCCCAGTGCTCCAGACCTATCGGAAGCCTATGGCGAAAATCCATATGCCCTTTTTCATCGGTCACATATCCGAAGCTCGTCTCCCGCATCGACTGCGAAATTTTAGGGAAGACATGCGGCGTCGCCATCTCGTAGTTCCACACATGCGTGCACGAGCCGAACCCCAGGCCAACCTCATTCCCGCACCCCTCAAAGCCGTGGAACGAGCCATCGGCTATGCGAAAAAGCGTATTCGACACCAGGGTAGAAAGATTCGATGCCGCAGCGTCCTTCACCGGCTCCGGCAGCGTCGACGAGCGAACCGCCTCCACAAAGTCTCTTGTCTGCTTCTCCATCCCAGGCAGATTCTCCGAAACGTATTCGGCAACCGCCCATGCATCGGTAAACCGAGTGCAGTAGTGATTGCCAAGCACTGCCTTCTCATGCCCCTTCACCGGATCCCACCCCGTATTCCCCGGTGTGCGGACTGGATAATGCCATGTCAGAAGAAAGCGGAAGGTCTTCGTCCCGCCCGCCGGAATCGAGTGCCGTATATTCGCGGTCGCGACTGCCACTGCATCCTTTGAATCCTTCGGTGGCGCATCAGGCAACATGCCCGTCTTCGAAAACTGGTCCCAGAACAGATCGATCGCCGATGCCCCGCCAAGATCCCTCCACATTGGCAGGTGCGACTCCGCTCCTCCGTCATCGCTCAATGTGCAGAGCGCAAAGCTGCCGCGGCGCGCAGAGTCTTCCGGGAGCGACGGCTGCGTCATCACCGTACCCTTGCAGTGCGCGGAGCTGCGCAGCTCATTGATGCGCGTTCGGTCATTGCTCGAGGAGGGATTGGAAGAAGTCCACGCAATCGCAACCTCCGCCGGCACGTTCAGCGGATTCTTCACGGTATACGAGAGCACCGCAGCAGGCAGACCAGCGTTGTCGATATCGACGGGGAAAAAGGGTGAGAACGCATCGAGCGACGCCGCAACCGGGCAGTGCGCATCGTGGAAATCAATATGCGCCAATGGGAACGAGCCATGAAACTCCGCCTCCGCCATGCGAGGCATCCCGGGCAGGTCATACAGGCGAACCCCGTTGTCATGGATGTCGAACGGCGGCAGCAGCCGGCTCTCGAGAAACGACGCAAAGTCAGGGTGGCCAGCAGCCCGCACGAAGATCGCGGGGAAGATATACGGTTGCGTCTCATGCTCTGCCGGACGATTGAAGATCTGCCAGCTTCGCAGATTGCCGCGTCCGCCAAGCTCCAGGCCGCCAGTACCGATACCGCCGATTGGAAAGGCGATGCGGTTCAGGTACTCGCCAGAAAAGCGCCGCGGATAGTCGATGGATGAAGCTACTTTTGACTTTCCCTTATGTGTTTCACCTTGATGCGTTTCGGCATTGGCAACGTTTGCGACGGACGAAAACGCGGGCACCGGTGCCATCGCCGCGGCAGCCAGCTTCACAAACTGGCGGCGAGTAGCCTCAAAGGTAGATTTTGGCATTGTTCATCTCTCCAATTCATCCAATAAAAGATTGCGCCCGAAACCACAACGACAGGCCAGGCCCAGACAATGACCTCCAATGTATTCCATTCGTCGGGCTATAGTGCTAGTCGAGGTGCCATAAGGGCAACAGGCCGTACAGCAGGCTGACCGTTTTCAGCAAAGGCACGAAGTCGCATCGCCGGATGCGACCCGGTATCGTTAGTTAACGACTAGATATTCCCATCAGCTGAAATCGCGGAGGAAAATGGCGACTTACATCTGGATCACGATCGGCAGCGCTATCGGCGGCCTCCTGCGATACATGATCACTCGACTCTCTTTGAACTACGGCCCCTCGTTCCCCTGGGGCACCGTTGTCATCAACATCCTTGGCTGCTTCGTCATTGGCTTCTTCGGCACTCTCACGTTGCCTGGTGGACGGTACGCGGCGTCTGAAAATACCCGTCTGTTCGTCATGGTGGGTCTATGCGGCGGCTTCACCACCTTCTCGTCCTTCAGCCTGCAAACCTTCGATCTGTTGCGCTCCGGAGCATGGGCTCGAGCCCTGCTGAACGTGGTCTTGTCTGTCGTCCTATGCTTTTTCGCAGTGGCACTCGGACACCTCCTCGCTCAACATTTCGTCGCAAAACCCGAAATCGCCCAGAATCGCGAAGAGGAGTACACCGGCTGATATCGTTAGCGCTGGCAAGAGCAACGCAACCACGTCGCGTCAAAAGCCCCGTCATATTTTGAATGGAGGCGGTTGTGGAAGTAGGATTGAGGCAGGGGCCTATAGCTCAATTGGTTAGAGCAGCAAACTCATAATTTGTTGGTTCCAGGTTCAAGTCCTGGTGGGCCCACCAAAATCTTCAAACTCCCGCCATCGTCGGCAATCCGCGAATTGCTATCATCGCTCTATGAACTATCGCGTACTTGGCCGCACCGGTTGGAAGATCTCAGACATCAGCTTCGGCGCTTGGGCCATCGGCGGCGCATGGGGAACCGTAAGCGACGAAGAGTCCCTCGCCGCCCTCAACCAGGCAATCGACTCCGGCATCAACTTCCTCGACACCGCCGATGTCTACGGTGACGGCCGCAGCGAGCGCCTCATCGCCCAGCTCAAAAAATCCCGCAAGGACGAGATCATCGTCGCCACCAAGGCCGGCCGCCGTCTCCCCAAACAGACCGTCGAGGGCTACAGCCGTGAAAATCTCACCGCCTGGGTCGAAGACAGCCTGCGCAACCTCAGCACCGACGCGCTCGATCTCCTCCAGCTCCACTGCCCGCCCACCGACGCCTACTTCCACCCGGAGCTCTTCGGCATCCTCGACGACCTCGTCCAGGCCGGCAAGATCCGCTTCTACGGTGTCAGCGTAGAGCGCGTCGAAGAGGCTCTCAAAGCCATCGAATTCCCCAACGTCCAGAGCGTCCAGATCATCTTCAACTGCTTCCGCCAGCGCCCCGCGGACCTTTTCTTCGCCCAGGCCAAACTCAAGCAGGTGGGCATCCTGGCCCGCGTCCCCCTGGCCAGCGGCCTCCTCACCGGAAAATTCCGCGCAGACAGCCAGTTCGCCCACGACGACCACCGCAACTTCAACCGCCAGGGCCAGGCCTTCGACGTTGGCGAAACCTTCGCCGGCGTCGACTACGCCACCGCCCTCAAAGCAGTCGAGCAGCTCCGCCCCCTCGTCCCCGCCGGCACCAGCATGAGCCAGTTTGCCCTCCGCTGGATTCTCATGTTCGATGCCGTCACCTGCGCCATCCCCGGCGGCAAGCGCCCCGAGCAGGTCGCCGACAACGCCCGCGCCTCTAATCTTCCCCCCATCACCCCCGAAGCCATGGCCACCATCCGCAGCCTCTACGACTCACAGATCCGCCCACTCGTTCATCAGCGCTGGTAGCCGCGCCTGGGGTGTATATCCCTTCGGGTCGCGGCTCCCGATGGTCGCAGAAAAAATTCCGCCGACCAACGGGAGGCTGTAGGCGAAGCCGGTATACCCCCACGAAGTGGGCGCCGCCCGCGCAGGGCGCTTGCGTGCCAGAAGAATAGGTCGATACGGCCCTAATACTCCAGCTCATGCGGCGAATAGGTCAGCGTCCCATTCGACCGCTCGTACCAGAGAAACAGCTTCTTCGGGTTGTCGTTCACCCGTACCGCAATCACGACGCCCGTCCCGTCTTTCTTTGAAATATCCACGTGGTGCGACCGGATCGGCCCCCAATCGCTCGCCGTCGTCCAGTCTTCCGTGAACCGTTGCAGCTTGTAGTCATATTTGTCCGGGTGCTTCTGCCAATCCGGATCGTTCATCCATATTCCGTACGCCTTCGGATAGTCCTTCGCCTCCAGCGTCGACAGGAACACATTGATCCTGTGCTCCACCGGCAGCAGGGAGAAGAACCACCCATGCCCCAGCAGGAATCCACCCACCCCGATCACCGCCGTCAGCAGGATCAGAACCACGGCCCCAATAAACAAATTCCGGTTCAGCGTCTCACGGCGGTTGTTATACTCCGGTGCATTCAGCAGCGTCATCGCTCTCCAACCTCAAACATATTAGACACCGTCTTGCCCAAAACTGGATGGTTATCGCACCCACGAGCGCATCGCCCGCAGATGATGCTCCATGTGCGCGATGTAGTCCTCAATCAAAAATCCCAGCGTCAAAGGCTGCCCAGCCACCACACTTCTGTTCGCCAGTCTCGCCTTCTCGACGTGCGCGATCGTCCATTCCACATGCTCATTCAGCGCGAACCATAGCGCCAGCACCTGCGCCCAGTCGCGCTCAGCATAGTGCTGCAGCTCCACCCACGCCGCCTGCTCATACCCTGGCAGGCTTTGGTCCGTCTCAATCTGTAGCCGCACCATCCTCTCCAGATTATTGACTGCCGAATCGGTAAGGTGTCCGATCACCTGTTTCGCGCACCACTTCCCCTCGCTCACCGGCGTGCTCGCCTCCGCCTCCGACAGCGTCACCAGCCATGGCATCGCACCCCGCAGCACCGCCGCCAGCCGTTCACTCAACTCAGCCGGCTCCAGCAGCGCCGCCTCCGTTCCCTGCGTATACGTCAAGCCCATCCAAACGCTCCTCGATTCACCTCGAACTCCGTCCCGCCCGGCTGCAAGTATACCGAGACCACATCGAACCGCACCGGAACCTCCCGCCTCATCTTCTCCGGAAATCCCCGCAGATAAGCCCTAGCCATCCGCTGCAGCATCTCCTGTTTATCCCGGTCCACCGCTGCCTCCGCCGGAATCGCATTGCGTCCGCTCCGCGTCTTCACCTCGACAAAGCAGAGCCACTCGCCCTCCCACCCGATCAGGTCCACATCCCCCCGCAGCTTCGCGTTCCTCCACCGCCTCGCCACCACCGTGTAACCCATCTTCCGCAGGTGGAACAGCGCCTCCCGCTCCCCCCGAACCCCCGTGGCCAGATGCCTCGCCATCCCAGGCCCGCGCCCCAGCCGCACCGCCAGCGAATCCATCCGCTGCATGGCCCACCATTGCAGCTCAATCCACGCCACCCCGCGTCTGCTCGTTTTAGCCATATCAGTTAAGTCACCTTCGGATACAATTCCAGTTACTCCCCAGACGACTCACACCAGCACCGGGCTCCGAGAAGCATCTAGAGGCTAACACCCATGCCAAGTGTATTGAGTACACCGTCTGTCATCTTCGCCCTCGGTCTCATCCTCTCCACGTCTCCTGCCGCCATCACCGCCCAGACGCAGCCTAACCCAATAGCCCCTCCCGCCCCACAAAACAGCGAGCCCACTCCCGCACCGCAGAATATAGCCCCGCAGATATCCGACTCCCAGGATCTGGCCGAGACCCCCGAAATCTCCGAAGACCACGCCCCCGCGGCCATCCAGCTCGACGTCACCAAATCCTCCCCGCTCATCCAGACGCTCTATCAGGCCACCCGCGAGACCAAAGAGCAGCCCATCCTCGACCGCCTTTCCGAAGCCAAACAGCTCATCGAGTCCGGCACCGACCTCAAGGCCACCGACCAGTACGGTCGTACCGCCCTCCACTGGACCGTCTTCGGCTCCAGCTACAACACCAAACCCAAAATTGTCGTCGCCTACGAGCAGATCGCAGACCTCCTCCTCCAGCGCGGCGTCGAGATCAACCGCCAGGACACCTACAACGACACCGCCCTCGACTACCTCCTCTACTCCCCCAACTTCGAAATCCAGACTCTCCTCATCGAAAACGGAGCCACCAGCGGCTTCCTCATCGCCTTCTTCCCCTTCTTCAATCAGGTCAACGGAGAGATGCCGCGCACCGTCGCCGTCGCAGTCGCCCACTCCCGCAAAGCCGACCTCGCCCCCGGCCAGACCCTCAGCATTCGCCTCAACGGCCCCGTCTACAGCGACCGCTCCCGCACCGGCGACCCCATCGAAGGCACCATCACCTACCCCCTCTGCAAGTCCGGCGAAGACATCACCTGCCCCGACGGCGAACTCGTCCTCGCACCCGGCACCCGGGTTCAGGCCACCATCCTCTTCGCCCAGAAGGCTCCTGACAAATACTCTCGCCCCCGCCTCGTCCTCGACTTCTCCAACATCATCCACGCCGACGGCACCCGTTCCCCCCTCTATGCCCGCGTCATCGACGTAGACAACGCCCGCGAGACCGTCCGCAACAACGAGATCCTCGGCATCGTTCAGCCCCACGTCAGCTCCAAGGTCGGCGTCGCCCTCGCGCTCGTCGGCGCCAGCAATCCCATCGCGGGCTACACGCTCAAAGGCATCTCCACGGTCTATGGCCTCTCCATCCGCCGCGAGATTCTCTTCCCCGCTGGCACCGACCTCCAGATCCAGGTCGTGCGCCCCTCCATGCTCAAGACCCGCGACGTCTGGACCGGCTGGCCCCTCATCCCCGTCGATGACAAACTGAAGGCCGTCGTCGCCGCCGCGCCCCTCCGCACCCACTCCAAGGACAACACGCTCTCCGACATCACCAACCTCATGTTCCTCGGCTCGCGCCAACAGATCGCCGCCGCCTTCCAGGAGGCAGGCTGGTTCGAATCCGACGGCCTCAGCGCCGGCTCCGCGCTCAAGACCATCCAGGCGACCATCCGCCAGACCGGCTACGATCAGGCCCCCGTTTCGCTCCTCATGATCGATGGCCGCCCACCCGACATGGTCTTCCAGAAATCTCTCGACACCTTCGCCAAACGCCACCACCTCCGCATCTGGAAGCTGCCCGAAACCTACCAGGGCCGCGAGGTCTGGGTCGGCGCCGCCACCCACGACATCGCCATCTCCACCGCGAGGAAGGGGACCAAGTGGTCCCATCGCATCGACTCCCACATCGACCGCGAGCGCGAGTGGGTCGAGACAGACCTCCTCTACGCCGGAACGGCCACCTCCTACGCCCGCATCGACCGCCCACACGCGCCTAAAAAAGCCGCCAACGCCACCGGCGACGACCTCCTCACCGACGGCAAAATCTCCGTTCTCGTCCTGGGTCAGGCCAAGCCAAACATCCTCAACCCACCCACCCCTCTCCTTCAAACCCGATAGCATCCCCACCCCCTGAAGCAAATTTCCTGTTGGTGTATAGCGAGGCATGGATCTCATAGACGTTTTTTGTCAGGAAAACGGCACTCTTCAGAATCTTCCGCTTCACAGGAACAGGGAAATTTGCTCTAACTTCGCGCCTCTCTGGGAGCCGTCTCATACAGCCGCCCCCATGCGCGCCGAAGCTGCCGGGTCGATCCAAACCCCGCCCGTTCCGCCACATGCTCCATACCCAGCTCAGTCTGGCTCAGCAGCTCGCGGGCCAGTGCCACCCGCAGGCTGTTCTTGTAGTCCGTTATGCTCATCCCGGCATACTCCTGAAACAGCCGGGTCAAATGACGGCTGCTCGCTCCCGCAATCTTCGCCAGCCCCCGCAGCGTCCACGCCTTCGTCGGATCACCCGCAATCGCATCCTGCACTCGATGAACCGCCGGATGAATATGGTTGCGGCCCTCCAGCCACGGCGAAAGCTGCGGATCAGATCCGCTCCGCCGCAGATACACCACCAGGTATCGCGCAACCGCAGCCGCACACGCATGGCCCACAAGCTGGCTGACAATATGCAGCATCAGGTCGATCCCCGCCGTCACCCCCGCGCTCGTGTAGCGTTCGCCGTCTTCGACATACAGCCTGTTCTCCAGCACCCTTGCCTCAGGCGCCAGCTCTGCAAGCTCGGCGCAACACGCATGATGCGTCGTGCAGGCGTACCCATCCAGAAGCCCCGCGCGCCCGGCCAGCAATGCTCCTGAGCAGATTCCCACCACCGTAGTCCCGGGCCGGACCACAGACCGAAGCCAGGCGACAATCGTTGAATCGCCCGCGGCATCCTTCTTCGGTGCGGACCTCCCCCCAGGCAACATCACATAGTCCGCGTCGCCCGAAAGGATCACCATCGCGCCCTCCGGCAGACGACCCGGCAGCGGCTCTATCCCCGCCACCGTCAGCCCGATCGAAGAAAGTACCGCCGGCTCCGGTCCCACATAGTGAACGTCGAAGTCTACCGCAGCCTGCTCCCGGTTCGCCCCGCGCAGCACCTCCAGCGGACCGGCCACATCCAGCAGCATCGTCTGCTGCGGAAGCACGACGAACACTGGAATCCTGCGGCTTTTGCCCTCGTCTCTCAAGCCACCAGCTCTCGCGTCGCGCCCTGCAGCGCCTCTTCCACCGTCACGATTCGCGCAAACCGGCCTTCCAGCACCAGCTCCGTCCGCTCCTTGATCTCCCGCGTGCTCCACACCCTGCCCTTCCGATCGGTCATCGGAAACGTAAGCGTCACCTCCGTCACATAGTCCACCTCATAACCGCTGTCCGAAGCATGGCGCGTCGTCGTCTCACAGCACTGCTCGCTCCGAATGCCGGACACAATAAGCCTTCGAATTCCGTGCTGCACCAGCCACACATCCAGGCCGCTTCCAATCAACGCGCTATGGCTGTGCTTCTGGAAGGTAGCGTCCGGCGTGATGGAGATACCCTCAAACTTCCTCACATGCCCCGATGCCAGCGAGAACGCCCCTGTCTCTTCGACATGGAAGATCTGCACCATGGGAATCCCACCCGCACGGGCTCCATCGATAAGCCCCTGCAGCCTTTCGACAAACTCGCCCACATCGCTATCGTCCCAGTACGGGCGATGGCGAAACGACTCCTGAACATCCACAACAATCAATGCGGTCTTCGAATCGAACATGGACTGGCTCCTTTATAGGAGGACGATGGCGTCCTCGATGACCCCAGCCTATACGCTTCATCCTCGCACGAAAAGACACCTTCCAGCCGAAGATCGGACAAAAAAGGACATTTGACCCCTCCACGAGTAAAGCCCAATTCCATAGACGCAATAAAATAAACATCGCAGACAGAAACCGCCCTCGCTGTACCCTCATCCCATAGAAGCACTACAAAAAGGACCGCAACCCATGAACGTACTTCTCTTCGGCGCGACAGGCATGGTAGGTCAGGGCGTCCTCCGCGAATGCCTCCTCGACCCCGGCGTCCAGCAGGTCCTCTCCCTCGTCCGCACCCCCACCGCCCAACAGCATCCCAAACTCCGCGAACTCGTCGCCTCCGACTTCTTCGACCTCACCCCTCTCGCCTCCGAACTCACCGGCTTCGACGCCTGCTTCTTCTCCCTCGGCGTCTCCTCCGCCGGCATGGCCGAGCAGCCGTACTACCACCTCACCTACGACCTCACCCTCGCCGCCGCCCAGCTCCTCTTCAGACTCAACCCCGGCATGACCTTCATCTACGTCTCCGGCGCCAGCACCGACAGCACCGAAAAAGGCCGCATCATGTGGGCCCGCGTCAAGGGCAAAACCGAAAACGCCCTCCTCGCCCTTCCCTTTAAAGCCGCCTACATGTTCCGCCCCGGATTCATCCAGCCCCTCCACGGAGTCAAGTCCAAGACGAAGGCCTACCAGATCATCTACGCCGTCGCCAGCCCCCTCATCCCCCTCCTCAACACCCCC
>Ga0193753_10000352_pt1 | contig 45998 bp, 45 predicted proteins | sample H1c2metaG_FD_144925 | JGI IMG/M metagenome (GOLD analysis project Ga0193753, IMG submission 144925) | Soil microbial communities from a riparian zone of the East river system, Colorado, United States - H1c2 | ecosystem: Environmental > Terrestrial > Soil > Riparian zone | place: USA: East...
CATTGACTCGCATCACCGTTGAGCCTGGATCGATCCAAGCGGAGTTGTATCCGCAACCTGCGCCGCTGAATCCGCGGCCGCACTCGTGCGGTAAATCCGTGGTCTTCACTTTGGGATCCGTGGGCTTGTTGCCGTCGGCCATGACTTTTGCATCGTCGCCTTCGATCTTCTTGACCTCGTCATCCGTTAACGCGCGTCGAGTACCGTACTCCTTCGACCGCTCGAGTACCGTCAAGGACGCATTGGTCCAGGTCCCTTCGAGATCGGGCTGACCATAGCCATTCAAGGGTGCTTTATAAGCGGCGGCCGCGGGCGCCGCAGCCACGGCCGACGCAGCCATCGCCGACCATGCCGCGCCTGCCAACAGCGCAGTCAATTTGCTGATGTTCATTTCAGGGGCTCCTTACGCAAGTCGCCATACATGAGTTCTTCGACGAACTCGACACATTTGAACTGCTGCAACCGAGCATCCTCGCCGAGCCGGCGGTACATGAGCATGCTCATCTTCCAGGGTTTGGTGAATGTCGCCGGATCCGTGATCTCGGCTTCGTAGTGAATGGTGTTTTCGTTCAGCATGCTCCAGCGCTCGACCACTTTCATTTCGCCGGAATGAAAATTGCCCGCGCGGTCGAACCAAGTGCTGTCATTCTGTCCCGTGACCGTCACCACCAAGGTATCGCCATCCCATTTGCCGACGGACTGGCCCATCCAGCTATCAATCGGCGCAGGGCCTGGATCGTTGAATAGAACGTCGCGTACCGCGCCGTCATATTCGTACGAAATCAGCATGGTCTTCGCGGACTGCACGATCTGGAACGGCAAAGACATGTAGTTGGCCCGCGGCACGCCGGGCAGATTGCACTTCACTTCCGGATCACGCTCCAGATAGTGCGCTTGATTGTCCTTCTTCTTCGCGAGCGCATCCGCGGTGTAGGGGATCTTCCCGCCCTCGACCACGCCCATGCCGGCAGGCACCGAACCGACCGCACCCAGCGCGACGACGGCCTTGGCGGGAACCGGAACCACCGGCCCCGGGCGCAGCTCCAGCGCGGCGCTCGCGAGGTGCGGCTCAATGTCCCAATTGGCCGTGTTCATCACCGACCAGATGCCGCTGAAATTGGGGTGCCCCCCAACGCGCTCGATCGCATTGCCGGCCGATGTCTTGTGTGCGGCGGTTGTGGGCGCCGCATAGCTCTGAGTCAGTGCCGCCACCGATCCGGTTAAGGTGAGAGCCAATACCTTCATCTTCTTATTCAGAACGTCCCCCTCGTTTCGCTTGCGTCACGCCAAATTTTCCGCCGGGATTTATTTCTCGTTCGGATCCGCGCCGTCCTTCGGCGCACCCGTACCGCTCGATCCCATGAAAACCTTATGACCATCCAGGAACGTCACGTCGCGGCCGTTCGCCTTGCAGGCGGGACGGCAGCGGGCATCCTTGGCCCGGTAGCCGCGAACAATGATTTCCTCGCCTGCCTTCAGCGAATCGCGCGTCAAGCCCTCGCGCAACAGCGTGTTGGGCGTGCCGGCTTCGACCATCCATTCCTGGGGCGTACCATCGGTCACCACGATCATGTGCACCCACGTGTGGGGATTGATCCACTCCACCTTGGTCACTTTGCCTTGAAGCATGATGGGCAGATTGCCGTCGAACTCGGCTTGAAACGCGTGATGCGCCAATGCGGGCGCGGCGATGGCGACAGCCGCGATCAAGCCGGCCGCCAGTCGCGCAGCCTTATCCGTGCATACAGTCATTCGAGAACTCCTCCAGCCGGCAACACAATTTAAGTGGACCTTGGACATGTCTAATATTGCTTTCGCCGCCGCTCATCGCTGGACGCCGCGAAAAGGGCCCGTATAATCACTGCTTATAATCGCTTTAGATAACTGTTATTGCAATACAATTTCCTTTGCGCCCTTGATTGTTCTGGCTTTTATGAAAGGGTGGGCATGGCTGATATATAACAAGCGGGGAATCAATGCTCGACGATCTCGTCACCAAACTGGCAGATACGCCTTGGAGCATTGCACTGCACGAATCGCTCTACATGTATGCGATTACAGAATCCACCCATGTTATGTCCATCATGTTGTTTGTCGGCACCATCGCAATGGTCGACCTTCGGCTGTTAGGTATTTCCTATACTAAGGTGCCGGTGTCGCAGATGCTGTCGGGAATTCTGCCCTGGACCATTGCCGGATTCGTGCTGCTGGCGGTCACCGGTGCAATGCTGTTTCTCGCCATCCCAATTCGCACCTATCACAGCATTTGGTTCAGACTGAAAATCCTCATGATCCTCATCGCTGCCATCAACATTGCGGTCTTCACCTTCAAGGTGGAGCGCGACAAGGCGGCCTGGGATTTGGGACCGGTGCCGCGCAAATCGAAAATATGTGCCGTGATTTCCTTAAGTGCGTGGGCCTGCGTCATCGTCTTTGGCCGGCTCATCGCCTACAACTGGTTCGACTGCGACAGCATCACCTCGCCGACCATGGCGGAGCTCACCGGCTGCCCGCTGGACCCGGGTTGAGCCATGAGCCTGTATCACACCGCGCAAAACATCGAGGCCTCGGCGTTGGGTCAGACCATTCGCGAGTCGACATGGCTGTTTCCGGCGATCGAGTCGACTCACTTGCTGGCGTTGGCGCTGCTGGGCGGCGCCATTCTGATCATGTCCCTGTCGATCCTGGGATGGGGCTTGAAGACGCCGGTCGCAGAGACTTATAAGAGCGCCCATCGCTATTTCAACGGCGCGGTCCTCGTGCTGATCATCACGGGCGTGCTGCTGGGGATCTCCGAGCCGGTCAAGCTCTATGGACGGCAGGCCTTCTGGGTGAAAATGATCTCGCTGGCGATTGCGCTGATCGTCACCTACTTCGCCTTCAATCCTCTCGTCAGGCGCGGCGCGTCGGGGGGTACCGTGCGCGGCGTGACGGTGTTGACCATGGTGGCCTGGCTGATGGTTGCCATGGCGGGGCGTTGGATCGGATTTTCATAACTTTAAGATTTGGATCTGGGGGAGTTTCCATGAGCAACAATCGGATCTGGATCGGCTCGAGCGCGATCTTGGCGTTCGCCATCGGTGTCGGCGCCCTTGCTTTGGCGCAGGAGACCTCCCCAGCTCCAAGCGGCGAGGCTGTTTTTAATTCCCGCTGTAAGAGTTGTCACGAACCGGCGGTGGAGCGCGCACCGACGCGAGCGGAGCTGATGTTCCGCGCCCCCGCGGATATTGTCACGGCGCTCACCGCCGGCGTCATGGCGCCCATGGCAAAGGGCTTGTCGCGGCCTGAGATCGAAGCGGTCGCGCTGTTTCTTGCGCCGGGGCAGCAATTGGGATCTGCCGGGGCCGACCAAATGTGCGAGACCCATGGTCCCCTCCAGGCGAGCGCCTCGGATTGGCCGACTCTCGGACCCGATGAAAATTCCACCCGCTTTCAGCCCAATCCAGGCATCAAGGCGGCCGACGTTCCCAAACTCAAGGTGAAGTGGGCGTTTTCCATGCCGGGCGGCGGCCAGCCCATCGTGGTCGGCAATTGGCTCTTTATTACCAACCGCAGCGGCAAGTTTTACGCGTTGGACGCGAAGACCGGATGCGTGCACTGGGCCGTCGAGGATGCCTCGTCGCGCACCACGCCCATGGTGGTCCGATCTTCGATTTCGCCCAGCGGCTGGGCGACGTTCATCGGCACGGGCAAGCGTGTGGTGCGCGCATTCGACGCGCAGAGCGGCAAGGAGATATGGCACAGCGAGTCCCTGGAGAATCATCTGGCCTCGAACATCACCGGCACACCGGTGGTATCCGGCAATCAACTCTTCGTGCCGCTCTCCTCGGGTGAAGAGGTCTACGCCATGGGGCCGAACTATTCCTGCTGCAGCTTCCGCGGCAGTCTGGCCGCGCTCGACCTCAAGACCGGGCAGAAGCAGTGGCAGACCTACATGATCACCGAACCGCTGCAGCCGACCCGCAAGAATGCCAACGGCGTGCAAATGCAGGGTCCCGCGGGCGCACCGGTGTGGGCCTCCCCGACCGTCGATGCCAAGCGCGGCTTGGTCTATGTGGTCACGGGCGACAGCTACACCGATGCGGCCACCGACGGCGCCGACGCCATCGTCGCGGTGGAAATGAAGACCGGCAAGGTGCGCTGGAGGAACCAGGTCACCGCCAACGATAATTTCATCGTCGGCTGCAGCGGTCCGGTCAAGGTCGCCAACTGTCCCACGCCGACGGGCCCGGACTTCGACTTCGGTGCCACGCCGATTTTATTCAAACACGGCAGCAAGCAAATTCTCGTCGCCGGTCAGAAGTCCGGCATGGTTTACGGCGTCGATCCGGACACCGGGCGCACATTGTGGAAAACGGCGGTGGGTGTGGGCTCTCCCTTGGGCGGCATCGAATGGGGTATTGGTGCCGACTCCAAGTATGTCTTCGTGCCGAATTCCGATATCGGCGAGATCTTCAATGAACTCGCACGAGCGGCCGGTGCACCCTCGCCGTCGCCCGAGAGTGCGGCGCCGGGCAAGCCAGGTTTGTTCGCGCTGGATCCCTTTACGGGCAAAATCGTCTGGAACACCCCCGCGCCGGTGGCGCCCTGCCACTACGCCGGCGACCGATCGAAAGACTACGCGAAAGGCGCCTGCGTGCGCGCGCAATCGGCGGCGCCGGGAATAATGCCCGGCATCGTGTTCTCAGGAACTCTGGACGGCTGGTTTCGCGCCTACGATACGGCCAGCGGAAAGATCGTTTGGGAATACAGCACCACCGCGCAAACCTACAGCACCGTCAACGGCAACGCCGCACAGCCGGGCGGCGGCATCGACGGAATGGGACCGACCATTGCCGGCGGCATGGTCTACACCATGTCAGGATTCAACGGCGCAGCGCGAACCGGCAGCAACGGCATCAATGTGCTGTTGGCATTTTCGGTCGACGGAAAGTAGCGGAGGCGGCGCAGCCTCCGGCCATTTACTCGAGACAGACCACCAGTTTGGCGGAATGGGTGCGCCAATTGATGGGAATCACGAACGATCGCGCATGCGGCGTCGTGACCTTCTCCAAATCGTGCGCGATGACAACGGGCACGGAGATGTTGAAATTCTTGCCGAAGTCGCGGCGCGCGTTTCCGGAGATGGTATTGGCCACCTCGCCGACCAGATCCTTGATGTTCTCATCGCTGGTATCCGTTTCCTGCATGCGCATCAGCAATACGGTGAGCATGCCGCGCGGCGCCGTGAAATAAACGATGCCCTTGCGGGCGCCGGTGATGCCGATGACGCCTGTATATTCGTAGGCGCCCGGCTTGCCGTCGGTAACCAGATAAGGGGAGCCGACTGTCGCCGATTGCTGCGCCGAGGTCTCGAAATAATTGGTCGTTCCCTCGATGAAAGTGCGGATTTCTGCTTCTTTGAACATCTCAAGCCTCCGACAGCAGCTCTTCCAACGCATCGTTGAGCTGTCGATCAGTGAATGGCTTGCACAGAAATCCATTTGCCCCCTTTTCGATTGCTTCCACCGCGGTCGCCTTGTCGGCAAGCGCGGAGACCACCAGGATCAAAACGTTGGAATTGATCGCAACCAATTCCTCGACGCATTCGATGCCGTCCATCTCGGGCATGGTCAGGTCCATCGTCACGACATCAGGTTGGGTGCGGAGAAACATTTCGACCGCCGCGCGTCCATTGCTCGCGGCGCCCACGACTTCCAGCCGGGCGATTTGCTGCGAGCGTTCTATGCGCCGCCGGATGATATTGGAATCATCGACGATCATCAGCTTCAGGGAAGCCTTGGGAGCCGCCGCACTGTCCATCAGGCTGCTTCCGTCTTCCCCGCGCGCTTGGCCGGGGGCATGCTCAGGGTGAGGCGCGTGAATTTCCCGGGCACGGTCGCCACAGAGACCTTTCCGCCGATCTGCTGCATGAGGCCGGCCATCAAGTTCATGCCGACGCCGCGTCCCGCATCCTTGGTGGCATTCTCGACGGTGGAAAATCCCGGCTGAAACAGCAGGGAAAATACTTGCTTGGCGTCCAAGGTCGCCGCCTTCTCGGGGGTTATGAAGCCCTTCTTCAATGCGGCTTCCTTGATCTTTTCGGTCGACAAGCCCTGGCCATCGTCTTCCGCGATGAGCTTGTAGCCGGCGTCGCCGAGCTCCTGGAAAATCAGCTTGAGCTGTCCCCGGGTCGGCTTGCCGGTATTCAACCTGTCCGTGGTCGATTCAATACCGTGCACGATGGAGTTTCTCACCGCCTGCACCGCAATGTCCTTGACGATGCGCCGGTACTCGTCGGGCACCGTATCGAATCCCATGCACTGCAACGCCGCTTCCTTGTTATTTTCGCCGGCGACGCGCGTCGTGAGCTGCTGCAGCATCGAGGTCACGCTGCTATCGGCCCTGGGCACGATCTCGGGCGTGCTGCTGTCGATGACGGCCGTATCCGTGTGGGATTCATGTTCGCTGCCACTGCTCGCCGCCACGTGCAAGCGCGCAAGCCGCGACACCAGGTCGCCGACCGACTGTAAGTGAGTGAGCAAGTCGTCCAGCTTGATGACCAGGGGTAGAAAATCGTTTCCGGACAGATCCGATTTCTCCCGCAGAGTCTTCAAATCATCCTCGAAGGAATGCGCGCGGCTCTCGATGGAGGACAATCCCAAGGCTGCGGCCTCTCCCTTGACCGAGTGCACCTGCCGGAACAGGGTATCGAGCTTCTTGCGGAACGCGCTTTCCTCGCGCGCCGGCTCACGCAGCACCGCATTGATCATTTTCATGGCGGCGTTGGAATCGTTCAAGAACGCGGCCAGCTGCGCCGGATCGACGTGCAAGATTCCCAACAAGGTATCGACCTGCGCCTGCGCCTGATTTTGCGACGACTGCAGCTCGCGGGCGAGATCCACGCGCGCGCTCACATCCGATACGGCCACCAGCACGTGGGTGATTTTGCCGTCAACGCGGACCCGATGGAATTCAAACTGCAAATAGCGGGTGGCAACCTTGCCGTGTCCGGTGTCGAGATTGACCTCAACCTCGCCGAGCGGATTGATAGTTTTCACCAGGTTTTCCTTGGTGCGCTCCGACCACAGGACGCCGACGAACTTCAATGCCGTGGACAGCGTCTTTTCGGAAACCACGTTCTTCAGCAGCTTCTCGAAGGGCAGGCCTGCGAAGTCGCTGCGCTGAAACAGGGTTTCGAGTGCGCTGGAATAGGATGCGCCGATGATCAGATTCTCATCGAGCAGAAACAATCCGTCCTTGACGGTGCGCAAAATGTCGGCGGTCTGCTGGCGCGCCTCGCGCAGCGATGCGTCCTGACGCTTGCGCGCGAGGATCAACGTCGCCACCAGTACGCCGAGAACAATGGCGATCAGAAGGCCGGTCAACATCACCAGCCGCAATTCGGTCGCGGAACGGGCGTTGCCCGCCTGCAGATCAGTGACGATCGCCGCCAACTCGGCATCTAGCTGCGGTATCGCGCGCCGTCCGACACGCAACGCCGCGGTCACGTCCCGGTCCAATTGTTTGCCGCTGTCATTGAGCTGCGTGCCCGTCGTCTCGTTGTCCTGGTACGGCACGCCCGAGAATTTCAGCAGGGGCTGCAGGGACTCTTGTTGCGTGGCCCATAAATCGCGCAATACGGCCGCATGTTTTCCGGAGATCGGCTCGCCCTTGGCGCTGGTGTCGCCCGAGAGCGCAAACCAACTCGCCGGCCGCGGCGCAGTCATTTCGCGCAGTCCGGCGTCCAGTTTCGCGGTTGCATCCCGCAGCTGATCCAAGGACTCTTGGATGTAGCCTCGGTTCGTCAAGCGGTCATGCATCGATTCCAACGAGGCGCGGATGAGCGCGGGATTTCGCTGCTGCTGTCCGGCGAATTTCAGGGCGACGCTGGTATCCGCCAACTCGCTGGCCAGTTCCAGACCGGGTATCAATACAATTGCCACGAAGCTGAAGGCGAGAACGATGACCAGGATCATTAGACCGCTCGCGGAAAGGCGCGGCACCCAGGCTCGGGCAATACGAGAGTTCATGAATCAAGCGCTCCGCTGTGGTTTACTGGGTTTCCGGGTCATCAATTCGGCTCGCAACGCATCGAGAGCGTCGAGAAATTCGGCCGCCGAGGCATGGCGGTCCATCGGATTTTTGGCCAACAGGCGATCCAGGATCGGCTGATACGGCGACACATGTTCAGGCAAGCGCGGCACCGGGGCCGAGCGATGCGCCGTCAGAATATCCGCGAGTGTTTTGCCCAGGAACGGCAACGTCCCGGTGAGCATCTCGTAGAAGACCACTCCGAGGCTGTAAAGGTCGCCACGCGCGTCCGGTTCGCGATCCTCGATCTGCTCCGGACACACATAGTAGGGAGTGCCCGTGCAGTCGCCGGAGCGAGCGAGCTCGCTCGGCATGAATTGCGTGCGCGCCGAACCGAAATCGATGAGCACCAGGCGGTTCTCATTGGTGAGCATGAGATTCGAAGGCTTCAGATCTCGATGCACCACCCGGGCGGCGTGCACGATTTGCAGCGCCTCGCCGATTTGATGCGCGTAATTCACGGCATCCGCTTCGCTCACCGGGTGCTTCAGCCGTTCGCGCAAGCTGCCGCAGGGAAAATATTCCAGCGCCAGATACAAATAATCTTCCGTGGTGCCGTAGTCGAGCACATTCGCGATGGAGCGGTGATTCAGCTTGGATAAAATCTCGCATTCCTTCGTGAAGCGCTCGCGGTCCGCCTCCGAGACCACCTTCTGCCCCTTGATCTGCTCGATTTTCAGGGCAACCGGCTGCGGGAATTCGTCGTTGCGCGCCAGGTAGACACTGGCTACCGTCGACTGCGCAATCTTCTTCATCATCGTGTAGCCGGCGATTTCCGGCTGGCGCCAGCGATCTGCCGCTGCGCTGGAAGCCGCCCCGGCAGCCCCTGCCGGCTCGATCAGCGGCTGCAGGGCGCTGCACAACTCGCCGACGATGACCGAGTGGATCGGCCAGTAGTCGCTTGCGCCCAATTTCATGGCGCGCGCGGCGCTGCGCTCATTGCCGCCGCGCGCGAACACGAATATCGGGAGGTTGGGCGCCTGCTCATGCAGGCGTTTGAGGGACGCCAGCGAGCCCACCGCGGCATCCGGCGGACTGAACTCGACAATGAACATCACAGCCACATACGCTCGAAGGCGTTCGATTGAAATGGCATCGAAACCTGCGCGCGTGACGGTGTCCGCATCGATTTTCGGCATCGCGCGACGCACCAGGCCCGCTAGCCGTAATCTCAACTCCAATTCATCGTGCACGATGAGACAAAGAACCGTGCCCCGACTGCGTTCACCGGCCGCCGGCGGAACCGGCGCTGTGGTTGTAATCGTTGTCAGTGTCGTCGTCGCTGTTAGGTTCATCGCGTTGCTCTACTTGGGCACACGATAAACGAGGCGCACTTGCGTACTGACGGTAATCGCCTTGCCGCCCTGTATTACAGGCTGGTAGCGCAAGTGGTTCACCGCCTTGACCGCCGACGATTCAAAGGTCCGCGGCGGACTCGCATTCAGCACTTTCAAGTTGCTGACCGAACCGTCAGGACCCACGATATAGGACATCTCGACCCAGCCCTCGACGTTGGCCTGCAATGCCCGCGACGGGTACTGCACGTCGAGCTTGTTGAGCCGCGTCAAGGATTGTTCGGGCATTTGCAGCAGATCGCCGCTCCCCGCCTTCCTTTGACGTATTCGATCGTTGAGCGCGTCCAGATCCGGTGAAGCGCCAAGGCCGGCCGCTTTCTGCAGCAGCGCCTCGGATTTATCCAGCTCGCCCGAGTCGAGCGCCGAACGCGCGCGATCCAGGATCTGTGCCTGCACGGCGTTCAAGATTTGCGCGAGCCCGCTGTTCTTCGGATCGGCGGCACGCAGCTGATTGGCATAGAAGAGCGCACTGTCGTTGTCAGGGTCAATCACTTTGCCCTGGGCCAGACGCGACTGCGCCAACTCCAAGTACTGCGGCTGATCGGGTTTTTGCACGGCTTGGGTGCTGCGCGCGGTGTTGAGTTCGCGTTGCAGATTGGTCACTGCGGCCTGCGGCGCTCCGATGCCGTGGATCTCCGTCAGAATTCGATCGGCATCGCTGAAATTACGTTGCTGAATCGCGACGTGGGCCATCTGCGTCATGCGCTTGAGCACTTCCTGCGCTTGGGCCTGCAGGGCCGCCCCGCCCGCTCCCGCCTGCTTGGCTTGATCGAGGTAGTAGATCGCGCTGTCATTGCGCGGATCGATGACGTGGTCCTGCTGCAGGCGCGTGTCGACCAGCTTGAGCAGGCGGTTGACTTCAAAGTCGTCGCGCCGCCGACGGACTTCATCGCGCAGCTGCGCTAATTTCGCCGCCGGCAAGGATTTGGTGCGCGTCGCCTCGTCGATGAGTTGCGTCGCGCGATCGAAGTTCTGGGCGTTCAGGGCAGCCAGGATCTGCGCCGGTCCGAGTTCTGCGCGCAAGCTCGCAATCTTTTCATCGAGCGCGGCGAGGCGCCTGTCGGTCGCGTCGATGCTTCTTGCCGTTTCCAGGAACTGCAGTGCGACATCGAACTTGCGCTCGTCGAGCGCCGATTGCACCCGGGCGATCAATATCTCCGACAGCCGCTGCAATCCCTGCCGCGCTTCGCCGTTATCGGGCTTGATGATGAGGACTTCCCGGTAGAGGGAAAGCGCGCTGCCGGCGAGTGGATCGATAAAATGCCGATCGAGCATGGCCTGCTGAGCTTTATCGATCAGCGCGTCCACTTTCTCTTCAGCGTCCGTCGATGATTTGACCCCGGCAACCGGCGCGGGCGGGGTCTTGCCGGGTGTTGCGGCAGCGGTGGGCGTCGGCTTGATCTCGGTTGAGCCGCCGCGAGTCAGTAGATAAGCGCCCACGGCGGCAACGAGCACACCGCCAATCACCGCCGGGAGCAGCCAGGTTTTTTTGGACGCGCCGTCCGCAGCAGCAGGCGGCACCGAACCGTCGCCCAGCAGCGCCAGACGCGAGTTGACTTCTTCATGTGCGCTGTCGAGCACGCCGGACAGAGTGCTGCCGACGATCGGCACAGCGACATGAGCGACGATCTGCCGATGTTGAACCGGCAGGGTCCAAGCGCCGGCGCTGCTCGCTTCATCGAGCGCGACGATGGCGAAGCGTGATGAATGCAAATGCAGGCGTGACAACACCGCCGCGGGCTCCGGATGGCTGCGGGCATCCCACAGGATGATGGCGGCCTGACCCGAGGGCGTGGTGTTGATCAGTTCATCGACGGAATCGAGCTGCTTGAGAACCAAACCGCCATCCAAGTCTGCTCCGACCTGCGGCCAGAGGGACTCATCCTCGGTGACCAGCAGAACCGCGAGCTTTTGCTTTTTGACGGATGGAAGCGCCGGGCGCTCCTCGGCTTCCGGTGCGGCAACCTCATGTTTTCTCAAACTTTTCGGCATCGTTATAGTCCCATTTCGCGCTCGCCATCCGACCAGCTTTGTTGCGCTGCGATCGCATCCGTGCACCACGAATGTTTTGTGCTTCGCTTAACACAATAAGGTTCCGGCAAATCAGGGGTTTCCGACTTGCTTTGGGTCACATTTGGCCGTGCCCGCATCGTCGGAATGGCCTCTGCGATCGGGCCAAACATGAAAGATGAGAACTGCTTCGCACAGCCAAGCGACACCCTGGCGCGAATCGCACCATCCCATGGGGTTCGGGAGGGAAATCGCGGGGGAGACGGGGGGAAAACCCGCTCCGATTGAACTTAAGCGAGCCCGCCGGCCCTTCTAGGTCTCGCTTGGAAGGGAGCGCTTACTTTATGAATTATTGCTTCGTCCCGGTGAAGGTGCCTTCACCCAACTGGCCGAGCGAGACCTTGCCGCTCATCGTCTTGCCATCGGTCTTACCCGAATACTTCACCGCCAGACTGCCCGCTTGGCCGTCAACTTTGTATTCGATCGTCACCTCGTCGTCTTTCACGGTTCCGGCCACTTGGGCCTCGCCCAGTTGACCTCGATAGGTGCCGGAAAGCGCCTCACCCTTTTGGACCAGAACAAAGGTCGGCGAACCGCTGCCGGCGCTCGTTTGGACCGACATGATCCAGGTACCGGTGACGTCTGCTGCGCCCGCCAGCTGCGCGACGCTGAAAGAAGCCGCCGCCAACAATGCAGCCAATCCCGTCTTTAGTTTCATGTTGCCATCCCCCTTATATTTGACCGATCAACGCATCACGCCGCGCCCCTGGATTGGGCGTGACCATGATACGCGATCGGTCCTTGGCTTCCAGAGGGGTCCTTGGCTGCTACAGGGAATTCAGGAAGGCTACGAGCTGGCGCTTTTGCACCTCGGTTAAATTCATGGAAAAGCGTTGATTGTAGAAGTTCACCGCCTGCAGCAGAGTCGCCGCCGCGCCGTTGTGAAAATAGGGCGCTCGCGCCGCCAAACCGCGCAAGATCGGGCCTTTGACGCGATTCACGTCGCTGCATAGACCGCTGATCATGCCCTTGCCCAAGTCCGTGGTGTAGAACGACACCGGCTGACCCGCACTGAAAGGACTGGGGCAACCGCTCACCAGGAATACAGGAAGGTCTGGCTCATCGAGTTCCGCAATAGCCTTCTTGATGGCCGGGTCGTTCTCGAGCCCGTGGCGTGGCGAGTGTGCGGTGCCGATGTCCAAGGGCAACGGCAAGGAGTGATTGCCCACATTGGGCGAGTCGTGGCACGTGGTGCAAGTCCCCTGAAACGAGACCGGATTGCCCAGGGCGGTGCTGTCATTGAGACCACGCACAGCGCTGATGGTCAGCGGTGCCGTATTGAACAGTACTTCTCCGGCGGCAATGTCGCTGCGTGCGCGGCGCTCGTAAGAACCGCGTCCACGGTAACCATGGTTGGGATTGCCGCCATTCTCCCAGGCAGCGAAAAGCGTCATGCTGGTTTCATCAAACGCAATGCCGTCGGGATCCGCGCCCAGCACGTCGTTGATGCCCGGATAGTACTCTTCGCCCTGCAGGTTCCGTGCACCGCCGAGCGCGCCGTCATCATGCAGTTCGCCCGCAAATTGGTCATAAACCTGTGCCGTGGACAGCCCCATCTCGAAGTTCACGATGTCGGCGACTTGCTTGCTCGTGGGTATCTTGGCTGCCTGAGCATGGCCCGTGGTGGCGTCGATCGCCTGCTGCGACAGGTCAGCCAACAGGTTGGCCTCGAAGGTGGCCTTGTTATTGAGGACTCCGGACGCCGGCGATTCGCGGCCGTCCCACATCATGGTGCTCAAGAACCGCAAGTTGGTGGTCGGCAGCGGCCTGCGGTAGGTCGAAAGAGTCATCTGTCCCGTCGTCGGATCAGCAACCAACGCGCAGCCATAAGGGTCATGCACGGCGGTCACGGTGAACTGCGCGTTGGCGGGGATCGGCAACACGATGTGAATCAGTCCGTGCGACAAGATCAGGCTGTGCGCCGAGGCATCTGAAGTTCTGGCGTTGGTGCAGTTTGCGCCGTCAAAGGCGGCGAACAAGGGATCTCGGCCCCGAGTTTGCGCAAAGCGCTGGCGAATTTGCGGCGGCGATATGCTCATCGCCTGGTCCGCGACATGACAGGTCGCACAAGATCGTCCGTTGGTACCCAGGCTCTGAAAGAACGCACCCTTGGTGTTGGTGCGGCCATTGGCGTTCAGGGTTTGCACAGCGCCGGTCGGATCTTCGAAGACCTCGGATCGGTCGGATCTGTCGAGATCATGAGCAGAGGCGGTGAAAACCGCCGTGGCCAGCAGCAAACCCGTACATCCTCGGAAAAAAGGCTTGTTCATTTTATTGCTCCCAAAGAATCGCAGCATTGCTTACGAGGTAAATCGTAAAAGCGTCAGGGATGTGGACATCGCGCGCTCAAAAAATGCCAATAATTCCTGCATTTAGTTAACTCTATAAAGCAGAGTACTTGACGATGCACGGGCACACGGTTAGTGTCGCCGCGTGGGCAACACCGTTCGTCTCGACTCGCACGCCGCCTCGACGCTGCGTTACATCCGTTCCTCGATGGAAGGTGCGGTCCTGTTTGCCGTTCCCGGATCCGCCGGCATCGTTTTGGGATCGATCGCTCTCGTGGCAACGGTACTGTGCCTGGCGCCCGGAATGCACAAATATTGGTTGGGCATATGGCTCTGCGCCGCATTGCTGGGCGCAGTGCTGGGAAGCGTATTGATCTTGCGGGAGTCATCGCTGCGCGATCTGAGATTGGTCGGCACGCCGCTGCTCAAATTCGCGCTTTGCCTATCGCCATCGTTGGGTGCGGGCCTCGTCATGACCGCGGTGCATTGGTCCGGAGGCAATCAACATGCAATCCCCGGTACCTGGCTGATGCTATACGGCTGCGCGTTGCTCACGGCCAGTACGGCTACGACCCGCATCATCGCGGTGCTGGGCGCGTTGTTCGCCTCGTTTGGCCTTGCCGCGCTCTTGCTGCCGGACAGCTTGCAAATATTGATGCTCGGTGCCGGATTCGGCGGACTGCACATCGTTTTTGGATTTCTCATAGGGCGTATGGGGCATGGCCGCAAAACTTAGCGCACGTGGCGGCGCGCCGGCACCGCAAAAACGCCCGAGGCTCGCGGCGGTGCCGGCGACGTCTCCGGATACCGACGCCACTTTTGACCGCCTGGTCTACGAACGCGTGCGCCTGGGGATCATGAGCGCCTTGGCGGTGCGCGAAGAGCTGACCTTCAATGAACTCAAGGCCCTTTTCGATGTCAGCGATGGGAACTTAAGCGCTCATGCGCGCAAGCTGGAGGAGGCGAAGTATCTGACATGCACGAAATCCTTTGAACAGCGCCGCCCCAGAACGGTATATCGGCTCACCGTGCTCGGCAAGAACGCGCTGAACCGGTACCTCGATCACGTCGAAGCCGTGATCAAAGCAACCCGCCGCACCTGATTTTTTTATCGCCAACAAACTCTGTAACACAAAGTTCATCATCATGCACATAGCAATCATCATGGACGGCAACGGACGTTGGGCCTCGCAGCGCGGTCTGCCGCGCACCGCGGGCCACCGGGCCGGCGCCAAAGCCGTCGACAAAATCGTCGAAGCGGCAGCGCAGCGCGGCGTGGCCACGCTCAGCCTGTACGCTTTCTCCGCCGACAATTGGCGCCGGCCGCAAGCCGAAGTGGGCGCACTGTTCACCCTGCTGCGCCGCTACCTTTTGACCCAGACGCCGCGCTGCCTCGAGCAATCCATCCGGATCAATGTCATCGGTCGGCGCGACCGGCTCGCACCGCAGGTTCTTCGCACCGTCGAGCATAGCGAGCGGACCACCGCGCATTGCACCGGCATGCAATTGCGCATTGCGGTGGACTATTCCTCACAGCACTCGCTGCTCGAGAGCTGCCGGCGCATGTCGGCCGAATCGAGCGACGACCGAGTGCGTTTCCTCGAGCATCTTGCCGGGGCAGATCACGCCATCGCGGCGCCCGATGTGGACCTCTTGATCCGCACCGGCGGCGAGAAACGATTGAGCGATTTTTTGCTATGGGAATGTGCCTATGCGGAATTGCACTTTGTCGAATGTTTTTGGCCGGACTTCGATGAAATCGCCCTTGCCCAGGCCATCGACGAGTACGCAAAGCGCGAGCGCCGATTCGGGCAGATCAGCGCACCCATCCACGGCCGCGCGCGCGCGGCAGGCAGGGGGTAGCCGCCGCGCAGATGCGGTATTCTCGCTCTTATATATGGGGGGTCTTCAATGTACGGACGGAGTGCGCTGTTCCGACTGGTCCCCGCGGCCGCCGCGGCGCTTTTTTCGTTCGGTGCACACGCCGACAATTTCGGCCGCGTGCGCTACGACGCGCAAACCGACCAATTGGTCGTTACCATGATTTATCGCGGCAGCAATCCGAACCACGCTTTCTCGCTTAAATGGGGCAAGTGCCAGGCTCATCAATCCGGGGATTTGACCGGCGTAACGCTGGAAGTACTCGACGACCAATTCGATGACCCGGCGCAGCAGGACTACAGGAAAACCGTGCGCTTCAGCTTGGCGGAGCTGCCGTGCCCGCGGCCGGTCAAGCTTACCTTGCGAACCGCGCCACGCTTCTTCTATACGCTGACGATTCCAGGCCGGTAGGCGCAACGCGCGGCCATGCGTGTGCTGTTGATCGAGGACGACGCCATGATTGCGCAGGGACTGCAGACGGCGCTGCGCCAGGGTGGTTTTGCGGTCGATTGGATGCGGGACGGCAAAAGTGCGGCTGCGGCGTTGCAGACCACTGCGTTCGACGTGGTGCTGCTTGACCTCGGGTTGCCCGACCGCGACGGCATTGATGTGCTGCGCGAGTTGCGCCGCCGCGCCGATGCCACGCCGGTCATCATTCTCACCGCACGCGATGAAATTCAGCACCGCATCGCAGGCCTCGATGCCGGCGCGGACGACTATATTGTCAAGCCATTTGACCTCGATGAAGTCACCGCCCGCATACGCTCGGTGCTGCGCCGCGCCGCGGGACGCGGCGATCCGAGCATTCAGCACGGCGAGTTGCGCTTGGACCCCGTGGCGCGGACCGTCGAACGCAACAAAGTTCCGGTCAACCTCTCCGCACATGAATTTGCCGTTCTGGAAGCGTTGCTGCAGCGGCCCGGGGCGGTGTTGTCCCGCGCGCAGCTCGAGGATCGCTTGTACGGGTGGGACGAACAAATCGGCAGCAATGCCGTCGAAGTCTACATTCACGGCTTGCGGCGCAAACTGGGAAGCGATGCCATTCGCACACTGCGCGGCGTGGGCTACTTCGTGCCAAAAGCATGAACTCGATCCGTGCCCGTCTGCTGATCGCCTTGATCATCATGGTGGCGCTCATCTCGCTGCTTGCTGCCGGCGTAACCTATCGGCGCGTATTGAATGAAACTTCGACGCTGTTCGACTATCAGCTGCGGCAGATGGCGTTGTCATTGCGCAGCCAAATTTCCCTGGCACCGCGCATCGAGGTACCCCCCGATCAAGGAGATGCGGATTTCGTGGTGCAGATCTGGGATGTGTTCGGCGCTCGGACCTATCTGTCACGCCCCGGCCTGCCGATGATCAACCAAACGGTATTGGGCTACGCCGATCTGTCGCTGCGCGGGGAAGCCTGGCGGGCGTATGGACTGCAGACTGCGGACGGCGTCATTCAAATCGCTCAACCTGCGCGTGTGCGCGAGAACCTGGCACGCGCGGCCGCTGCGCACATCGTGATTCCGCTCATTTTACTGCTGCCCATCATGGTCGGCGCGGTCGCCTGGATCGTAAGCCGCGGACTGCTGCCGTTGCGCTTCGTCACCACCGAAGTGCAGCGGCGCGACGTGAGCACACTGGCGCCGCTCGGTACCAAGAACCTGCCGCTGGAAATCGAACCCCTGGTGAGCGAATTGAATCGTCTGCTGGATCGCTTGCAGCGGGCATTCTCGACACAGCGCGCATTCATTTCCGATGCGGCGCATGAACTGCGCTCACCGCTGACGGCCTTGAGGCTGCAACTGCAACTGCTTGATCGTGCGCCTGATGAGGCGGCGCGTCTCGAGGCCCGCGGCCGCTTGGGTGCCGCTGTGGAGCGCGCCATTCATCTCGTGGAGCAACTGCTTGCCCTGGCCCGCAGCGAGCCGCAAGAAACCGGCGCCGACTTCCAACTGGCGGATCTGTCCGTTGCCGCGGCCGCGGGCATCCAGGACGCCCATGACCTGGCTGTGGCGAGAAACATCGACTTGGGACTCGACGCCGCTGCGCAACTGCGCATTCGAGGCGATCCCGAGGAACTGCGGACGCTGGCGCGCAATCTGGTCGACAATGCGGTGCGCTACACCCCGCCGAATGGGTCTGTCCAGGTTCGAACCTGCTCTACCGTCAAGAATGCGGTGCTCGAAGTTATCGACAACGGCCCAGGTATAGCGCCCGCGGATCGCGAGCGGGTATTCGATCGTTTCTATCGCCGCGCCGCGGCGCAAGAAAGCGGCACCGGCCTCGGACTCGCCATCGTCAAAGCCATCGCGGAGCGTCATGGGGCGGCAGTTCTCCTGGGTGAAGCGCCGGGCGGAGGCCTGCATGTGACGGTGAATTTCCCAAAGGCCTCTTAAGGATCCCTTAAGGAAGGCATGTGATCCTGCCGGCAGAGCGTTAGCTCAACAGGATTCACTCAAGGAGATTCACATGCAAGTTCGGAACACGACGTTGGCATGGTCCGCAGCAGGCCTGCTGGCCGTGGGCACCGCCACGGGCTTATCCGCCCACGGCATCTTACAGACTGCCGCGCCGGCCGCGGCCTCATCGACCAGCGATGCGACCCAACCGCCGCCGTCGCAGCCCATTCCCATGATGACCGCGCCGAATTACCGCGCAATCGTTGCCCGCAATGAGGCAGCGGTCGTGGGCATCACGACAGCCGGTCCCATGACCACAGCGGGCCCGCAGGAGTTCAACTTCGGCGGCCAGGGCGACGACAATCCCTTCGCCCAGTTCTTCCGCGGACATCAGATGCCGCGGCCGCACGGAATTCAACGCGCCCAAGGCTCGGGATTCTTAATTTCTTCCGACGGTCTGGTGCTCACCAATGCGCATGTCGTGGACGGCGCCAAGGAAGTCACCGTGAAACTCGCCGACCACCGCGAGTTCAAGGCCAAGGTCTTGGGTGCTGACAAGACCAGCGACATTGCCGTGCTCAAAATCGACGGTCAGGGTCTGCCGGCCGTCACCATCGGAGACTCGAATAAATTGGGCGTGGGAGACTACGTGCTTGCCATCGGCGAGCCATTTGGTCTCGAGGAAACCGCCACGGCCGGAATCGTCAGCGCCAAGGGCCGTTCCCTGCCGGGCGACGGCTACGTACCGTTCATTCAGACGGATGCGGCGGTCAACCCCGGCAATTCCGGCGGCCCGCTATTTGACGCCTCCGGTGCGGTCGTCGGCATCAACGCGCAGATCTACAGCAACTCGGGTGGATTTCAGGGCGTGTCGTTCGCCATCCCCATCAATCTGGCGGTGCAGGTCAAGGATCAAATCGTCAAGACCGGTAAGGTTGCACATTCGCGCTTGGGCGTCGAGGTGCAAACGATGAATCAGACCTTGGCCGACTCCTTCAAATTGAAGTCGCCCAACGGCGCGTTGGTGGCCAAAGTCGCTCCCGATAGTGCCGCAGAGCAAGCCGGCATCAAGGTCGGCGATGTCATTTTGAAGTTCAACGGCACGCCGATCATCGATGCAGGCCAGTTGTCGCAGAACGTCGGTGTCGCCGTCCCCGGTGAAAAAGCGTCGATCGAGATCTGGCGCGACGGCAAAACCATGAACCTCACTGCGATCGTCGGCAACGCGGCAACCTTGGCGTCCGCCGACGATTCCTCCGGCGATCCATCGCAGGCGAAACTGGGCCTGGCCCTGCGCCCCTTGAACCCTGAGGAACGGCGGCAAGCCGGTGTGCCCGCTGGACTCATCGTCGAGGACGTGCAGGGCCGCGCTGCCGAAGCTGGCATTCAGCCCGGCGACGTGGTGTTGTCGGTCGACGGCACTCCAGTGCAGACGGTGGCACAGTTGCGCAAAATGGTGAAGGACCACGACAAGCAGATTGCACTGCTCATACAGCGGGGCGACGCGCGCTTGTTTGTTCCTGTAACTCTCGGCTGAGTGAAGCCGTAATCCTCGGCAAAGCGACGTGAGCTCGCCGGTACGCAATCCAATGCGTACCGGCGAATTGCCCGTGACAGCGGGCGCGGCAACGTTTATAACGGCGCAGCCGTCGGCGGCGAATCGCCGTCTCTTCAGGAACGCTGCAGTGGATGACGCATCGGTTTGGGATGGAAACTGGGCCTGGAGCCTGCCGCTGATTCTCGTCACAGTCGTTTTTCATGTCATGGGCTTGGTATTCATCAATCAAAAGGTCTTTCGCGCCAAGCGCTTCTTGCGCAACGGCCGCGGATTTCTCCCCGTATTTTCGATGATCTTGGGTGCTGCGACCTTGGTCGCGATTTTGCTGCATGCCACCGAAGCTGCGATTTGGGCCAGCGTGTACAAAACGCTGGGCGCGTTGCCGGACGGCAAGTCCGCGGCGCTCTACTCCTTGAGCGCAATGACGACCTACGGCCACGAGCACTTCGACCTGGCAAACCATTGGCAACTCATGGGCGCGCTCGAGGCCTTGAATGGCATGATTCTGTTCGGGCTTACCACTGCATTTCTTTACGGGATGATCAGGGAACTGCTGCCGCAACGAAGTGCCCAAGACGTAGGGCTGTAGGACCGCAGCGGGTGCTGCAAGGCCGCAAGATGCCGTTCGGGCTTGTGTTTTGGCATTTCAGCTCTAGTGTAAGACTTGAGCAATCAAGGTGACAGACTCCATGGCGACAGGTTGGGCAAAAGAAGGTGCCGTGCAGGAACAGATCGACGCGACGGTCAAGGACGCGATCGAGCTGGCGAAGAGCCGTTTGCCGCAGGGCCCGTCTTTGAGCCACTGTGCGGAATGCGGTACGGAGATTCCGCAAGCACGTCGGGACGCGGTTCCCGGCGTACGGCTGTGTCTGTCCTGTCAGGACAGCCATGATCGCGACGCGGTGCATTCCGCCGGATACAACCGCCGCGGCAGCAAGGACAGTCAGCTACGCTGATTTCTTCATCAGCCCAAGCTGCAGCAAGCTCTCGGCAGTGGCGACGATGGCTTCTTCGCTGGAGCGCGGCGTCCACCCGAGTACGCGCTTGGACTTCTCATTGGTGCCGTTCTTCAGCTTGCCGAGTTCAGGCAAAATTTGCCTGACCGCAGGATCGCGAAGCGCGGCGACTCGAATCAGCCAGTTCGGTAATTGCCGGGTGGGCACTTTGTCGCCCGCGGCGCCCATTCGCTGCTTGAGCACCATGGCAATATCGCGAATCAACATGAAATCGCCGGCAGTCGCCAGGAAACGCTCGCCTTTGGCCATCGCGTGAGTCATGGCGCGAATATGCAGATCGGCCACATCGCGCACATCGACGACGCCGAAGCTGAGGCGCGGGCTGCCGGGTACGCCGCCCGACATGAGGCGTTGTATGAGCAGAACCGACGTTGAGTAGTCAGGCCCCAACACCGGACCGAAAACCGCCACGGGATTGATCACCGACAACTCCAAGGCGCCGCCCTGCTGCGCCATGAAATCCCACGCGGCGCGTTCGGCGAAGGTTTTGGATTTCACGTAGGCGGTGACGTCGTTCCCCGTCGCCACGGTCCAGTTCGTCTCGTCGAATGGCGCACTCTGAGGCGGATGGCCATAGCCGATTGCCGCAAACGACGAAGTCAGCACGACACGCTTCACGCCGGCCTCGCGCGAAGCCCGCAACACACGCAAGGCGCCCTCGCGCGCAGGCACGATCAGCTCGTCCTCGTGCTTGGGCACACTCGCGGGGAACGGCGATGCCACATGCAGTACATACTCGCAGCCGTCGATGGCCGCGGGCCACCCCGCGTCACTGTTCAAATCCGCGGCATATACCGCCAGGCGATCGCCGGGCTCGACACCGCCCTGCTTCAGCATGGCGCGCACCTCCGGCTCGCGCTTTAGATCCCGCACCGTGGTACGCACCTGATACCCGGCATTCAGGAGCTGCAATAGGGTGTGACTTCCAATGAATCCCGATCCACCGGTTACGAGAACTGCCATGTTTGACTCCCCGGCCCTGCGCATGGGCGACTTGTTGGGTGCACTTTTATTGTCGCGCCGCCATATTGCGGCAAATTGTTTCGGGCATCAATGATAGGACGCTTCTGACGCCCGCTTGCAGCAATCCTCGTCTGGAGCAGCATGGAAACGGGCTGCAAGCTCAAGATGATGAACAAAGCTAAACGACTCGACGAGCTCGTCGGGGGCATCGAAGGCCTACTGGCTCGATTGCCCGATAGTTTGAATCCAGAAGTCGTAGCTTTGCGCGAGAGGGTGGATGCGGAGATCTTTAATGCGTGGACGACGATTTCGCGCGAACGTGCGCGAAGGCTTAAGCGCCTCAGTCGTGCCGCAAGCCCGCCTTGGATAATCGGCGGACTGGCTCTATTGACGGCCTCGTTGCTTGTGAATCGCCTGGCGCAGTCGCGCACGCTCGGGCACCGTTAACGAGCACGCTCAAGCACCGTTAACGAGCCGGCCGAGTCTTCTTCGTCGTTTTGCCCGTCGTTTTGCCGGCGGCTTTGCGCTTCGCGCGCACCGGCTTGCCGGCTACTTTTCGGATCGACAGCCGCTCACCCGGCTCGAGCGATTCGACCAATTTGATGAATTTGGCAACCAGCAGCTTGATGTCTTTCTCTCGTCTTCCCATGGCCATCGATTCTCTCCCATTGATTTGGCTCATTATGACCCGTAATCAAGCCGGGGAAACATCCAATGCGGGCATGCCGTCCGTAGGTCGAGTCTGACCGTTGATATGTACCAATGTACATTGGTATAATCGCCTTTTCGGGAGGAAATGCCCATGGTCGAGATCGAGCGGGTGCAAACCGGGATCAGGATCGAAAAACGGCTGCTGAAGGTGCTGAAGGCGCTGGCCGAATTGAAAGATCTGTCGCTTGGCGATTTGCTGGAGGGCATCGTGCTTCACGCCTTCGAAGGCAAGACGCCGTTTTCCAAAGAAACGCTCGCGCAAATCGGCGAGCTGCGAAAGATATACCGCATGCCGCTTCGAGCCGGCGACAGCCATCAATTGAAGGAGAAGCCGGCATGAGGGCACCGTCGGCCGGCGCACTTTACGGGCCCCTGCATTCTTCCGAACCGCTGCACACGTGCGAGCATTTCGCATTTACCGCCAATGCGCCGCTTGATGTCACGTGGCCGCTGTTCGGCGCGGACAAAGAACGAGCGTGGGCTCCCGGCTGGAATCCGGTTTTTGTCTGGCCCGTGCACGCGGTTGACCAGGAGGGCATGGTTTTCAAAGTGCCCCACGGAGACAAAACCGCCGTCTGGGTGAACACCGTGCTCGATCGGGCGGCCAATCGAATTCAATACGTCTACGTGCTGCCCGACGTCGTGGTCACGGTCATAACCCTGCAACTGGCGCCGATCGCCCAATCGACGCGCGTCGCAGTCACGTACTCGCGGACGGCCCTCGAGGTGGCTGCCAATGATCTGGTCAGGGAAATGGCAGATCGGGATAGAGCTGCGGGCCGGGAATGGGACTTGCAGATCAATACTTATCTGCGACAAGGGCGGTAGACTTGGCGGCATGAAGTACGCTGCCCCCCAAGGGCTCAAAGCGCGCATGACCCGCCTTCTTTTAAAGTCCCTCGCGGCGTTGAGCTTGGCGACGGTCGCGACGCCGGCTCTGGCCGACTACTTCACTTTTCAAGGCCAACTGGAATTTCAAAACGCTCCCGGCACGGCTTGCGCGGCCATGTCCGCCGGTAGCTTTCACGTCGTCGTCGTCGGACGCAATCAAGCAGGGCCCGGAGGCGGCATCGAAGGCTATCTATACGGCGAGCAACTGCTGCACGCATATATCAAGGGCAGCGAAAACAGGGCGACAAGCTGAGCGCGGCCGACCGCACGCGTCTGGATTCCCTGCGCAAGTCGATGGACTCGGCGCAGGCCAATTTCGAAGCGAGTGCCGCAGCCATTGCCAGGAACGCGAATGACCCTGAGGCGCGCAAGCGCCGGCAAACCGAAATCAACGACTACAGCCGCGCGTTTCAAGGCACCCTGAAGGACATGGGGCACGATGCGGTGGTTGCCCAATACATCATCCTCGACGATCGAATTGCGATTCTACTGGCGACCCCGAACGCCGTGGTCGCGAGGGAATCACGAGTCAAACGCGGGGATCTGTATGCCCAGATCCGCAGCTTTCGAAAGACTCTGATCAACCCGGGCCAGGACCCCTTGCCGGAGGCCCAGGGACTCTACCAACTGCTCATCGCACCGATTGCCGATGATCTGCGCCAGGCCGGCGCGAAGACCGTCATGCTCGACCTGGATGACATGCTGCGCTACCTGCCCTTCGCCGCGCTCCACGATGGCAAGAGCTATCTGGTTGAAAATATGTCGATCGTCATGGTGACCGAAGCAGTGCGCGACAAACTGGCGAAACCTCCCAAGTCGGATTGGTCCATCTGGGGTCTCGGCACCACCAAAGCGGGCCCCGGATATGAGGCGTTGCCGTACGCCAACGTCGAACTGAACGGCATCACCGGCCAGAAGGGTATTCTCGCCGGTAAGGTGTTGCTGGACGGCGCCTTCACGGAAAAATCATTGCGCGACGGACTCGATCAGGCCTATCCGATCATTCACGTCGCCAGCCACTTTCAATTTACTCCGGGCAGCATGGACGATTCGTTTTTACTGCTGGGCGACGGCAGTCACCTGAGCCTCGCGCAAATCAAAACCAAGCTGGACTTCAACAGCGTCGAGCTGTTGACGCTTTCGGCCTGCGAGACGGCGATGGGTGACGACAGCACGTCGCACCATGGCGTGGAGGTCGAAGGGCTCGGCGCGATCGCCCAGCAAGCGGGCGCGAAAGCCGTACTCGCAACGTTGTGGCCGGTGGCCGATGCCAGCACCGCGGCGCTCATGCGGGCGCTGTACCAGGCACACAAAGTGGATCACTTGGACAAGGCCGATGCGCTGCGCCAGGCGCAATTGGCTTTGTTGCGCGGGAACGTCGCCGCGGACGATGCCGGCAACGCTGCGCGCGGGTTGGCTCGCGCCGGCCCAGCCCGGACGTCCGGCAATTTCAAGTTCAATCCGGCGGCGCCTTACGCGCATCCTTTTTTCTGGGCGCCCTTCATTCTCATGGGCAATTGGCTGTGAAAATTTCCCGTGCGCCGCCAACCATGCAAGTTTTACACGCCGTCGATCTCTAGCCGACAACATCGACCGCTCAGCGACCGCTGATTTTTCTTTCAGCCATCGTCCTATTGACGATTTTAGAAATGAAGCTCAGTTTAATTATGGGCTTCTAACAATACCAATCTTGATCGTCCGCGGCCGCGGAACCGAGGGCTCGTTATGGTGACGAAAGTGAATCTGCAGCGCCGAAAACTTCTCATCGGCAGCGTGGCGGCGGGCGTCGCCGGCGCCACGGCGGCAACGGTGCATGATGGCGAGCTCGGCGCGCCCCCGCAAACCATTCGCGGCTCGATGCCGTGGAAGGAAGGCGCGGCTGATTCGCCTCCCGGTGTTTCCGGTTCCGGCTATGTGTACTTCAGCGCGGTAGAAGCCGAATTCATTGAGGCGGCCGTGGCCCGGCTGATTCCGAACGATGACGTCGGACCCGGCGCCGTCGAAGCCAACGTGCCTTTCTTTTTGGATCGACAGCTCGCGGGGCCTTTCGGTCGCGGCGATCACTACTATCTCGGTGGCCCATGGGGAAAGGGCACACCCGAACAGGGTTATCAAAGCCGCTTTTCTCCCGCACAGCTTTATCGAGCCGCCATCACCGCCGTCGACCAATACGTGGCCGAAAATTTAGGTGCCGCCGCCTTTGCCAAACTCGCGGCAGCCGATCAGGACAAGGCGTTGAAGGGACTGGAGAGCGGTGAGATCAAGCTCGAAGGAGGCGTCGATGCAAAGTCCTTCTTCGCCATGCTTCTGCAAAACACCAAGGAAGGCTATTTCTCGGATCCGATTTACGGCGGCAACAAGGACATGGGAGCCTGGAAGATGATCGGCTTTCCCGGCGCTCACTATAACTACAAGGATTGGGTGTCCCGCCACGGCGAACGCGTGCCGTTTCCACCGGTCGGCTTCAAGGGCCGTCCCGGCTGGAAGGAGGCTTAAGCATGGCCACCACGCTTCCCCCCGTCGATGCGGTATTGGTGGGCTTCGGTTGGACCGGCGCCATCATGGGACAGCAGCTATGCGATGCCGGATTGAATGTCGTCGCCCTGGAACGCGGACCGTGGCGCGACACGCCGACGGACTTCGCCACCGGGTTTGCGCAAGACGAACTGCGCTACATGTGGCGGCATCATTTATTTCAAAACGTATCCGACGATACGATCACCATTCGAAACAATGTCAATCAAGAGGCGCTGCCGATGCGTCGGCTTGGCTCGTTCTTGCTCGGCACCGGGGTCGGCAGCGGCGGCGTGCACTGGAACGGCCAGATCTGGCGCTTCTTGCCCACGGATTTCCAGATGAAATCCCATAACGAAAAACGCTATGGCAAGAAGGCGGTTTCGGACTATGACATGACGCTACAGGATTGGGGCGTCACCTACGATGAACTCGAGCCGCATTACGATCAGTTCGACCAGCTTTGCGGCACCAGCGGCAAGGCAGGCAACTTGAGGGGCAAAATCCAGCCGGGCGGCAACCCGTTCGAAGGGGCTCGCGCCAACGAATACCCCACTCCGCCCATGCCGCAAACGTACGGACCGACTCTGTTCGGCAAGGCGGCGGCGGAATTGGGACGCCATCCCTTTCCTCACCCGACCGGCAACATGTCGCAGGCCTATACCAACCCCTTGGGCGCGCAGATGGGAGCCTGCACGTACTGCGGCTTTTGCGAGAAATTTGGCTGCGGCAATTATTCCAAGGCCAGTCCGCAAACAACGGTTCTGCCGTACCTTTTGCAGAAGTCCAATTTCACCCTCAAGACGGAATGCGAAGTACTGCGTGTGGATCTCACCCCCGACAAGAAGCGCGCAACCGGCGTCACCTATGTGAACAGCGCGGGCGAGGAGTTTTTCCAACCGGCCGAGATGGTGATTTTGTCGGCGTACGTATTGCAGAACGTGCGGCTGCTGCTGCTCTCCGGCATCGGCAAGCCTTACGATCCCAAAACCGGCGACGGCGTGGTCGGCAAGAACTATGCCTATCAGACCATGTCCTCGGTCAACGTGTTCTTCGACGATAAAATCATCAATCCCTTCATCGGCGCCGGCGCGCTCGCCACCGTCATCGACGATTTCAACGGCGACAACTTCGATCATGGAGGCCTGGGGTTTGTCGGGGGCGCCTATATTGCCGGCATGGTCACGGGTGGCCGGCCCATTGAGATGATCTACACGCCTCAAGGTACGCCCAATTGGGGCATGGAATGGAAGCACGCCGCGGCAAAGAATTACCTGCGCTCGTTCTCCTTGAGCATTCATGGCTCCTGCATGAGTGCCCGGGGCAACTACCTGGACCTTGATCCGACGTATCGGGATATTCACGGCCGGCCGATGCTCAGGATGACGTTCGATTTCACGGAAAACGATCACAAGATGTCGGATTACTTGACCGATCGCGCCGCCGAAGTCGCGAAGGCCATGAATCCGCGCGAAATCAAACTGAATCGACGCACCGGGTCGTGGAGCGTCACGCCCTATCAGACAACGCACAACACCGGCGGCGCCATCATGGGCGACAACCCCAGGAACAGCGTGGTCAACAAGTTCCTGCAATCATGGGATGTGCCGAACGTGTTCTCGATGGGCGCCGGGGCATTCCCGCAAAACGCCGGATACAACCCGACCGGCACCCTGGCCGCACTTGCATACCTTTCAGCCGATGCCATCAAGTCGCAATACCTGAAGTCCCCCGGTCCCTTGGTGAGGGCCTAGCGATGCGCTCGTTGTCCCGCCTCCACAAATGCCTGCTTGCCGGCTCCGCCCTGGCGGTCCTCGGCGTTTCAGGGTTGGCGGCGGGCCAGATGCTCGCGTTGCCCGCGCATTCCAGCAGCGCGGTCACGCCGCGCGATCTGCTCAGCAAGCAACTCGAGGACTCCGCGCCGAATGCGGCGCAAATCAATCGCGGCCGGTACCTGGTGGCTGCAGGGGATTGCATGTCCTGCCACCTACGCGACGGCGGCGAGCCCTTTGCAGGAGGATTGGGGCTGAACACGCCGTTCGGCGTCATCTATACCTCCAACATCACCCCCGACCGCGACACCGGGATCGGCAACTGGACGAGCGAGCAGTTCTACCGGGCAATGCACGACGGCAAAGGCGCGCGCGGCGAAAATTTATATCCCGCTTTTCCCTATCCCTGGTTCAGGCGCGTGAACCGGGAAGATATTGATGCGATTTATGCATATTTGAAGACCGTGCCGGCGGTCAACTATCGGCCGCCGGCGAATGATTTACCGTTTCCGTTCAACTTCCGGTCCGCAGTGGGGGCATGGAATTTGCTCAATCTCGACTCCCACGATTTTCAATCCGACACCGGTCAGTCGGCGGAGTGGAACCGGGGCGCCTACCTCGTCACCGGGCTTGGGCACTGCGGTGGTTGTCATACTCCCAAGAACTCTCTCGGCGCCGACAAGTCCAAGCTGGAGCTGCATGGCGGCAAACTCGACAACTGGGTGGCGCCCGACCTTACGAGCAACACGCGCGTTGGATTGGGCGAATGGAGCGTCAATGATATCGAGGAATTTCTCGCTTCGGGCCGCAACGCGCGCGCCGCCGCGGGCGGCGCCATGAGCGAAGTCATCACTTATTCCACATCATTGATGAGTGATGCAGATCGACGCGCGATCGCAGTGTATCTGAAGAGTCAGCCCGCGAGCTCGATCGTCTCCTCCGCACCGCCCGATGTCGGTGCAATGCATCGCGGCGCGGAAATCTATTCGGACGTCTGCTCTTCCTGCCACTTGGACGATGGGATTGGGCAGTCCCGCCTGTTCCCCCCGCTGGGCAAGGACGCGATGCTGCAGCAAGAGGATCCCACCGGGCTGCTGCACTTGATCCTGGCGGGCACGCGAATCGGCGTAAGCTCATCGCGCCCCTCGCCGCTTGGCATGCCGAGTTTTGCCTGGAAACTCACCGATCAGCAGATCGCCGATGTCTCCACGTTCATTCGCAACAGCTGGGGCAATCAAGCCTCCGCCGTCGCCGGAGCCGATGTCAGCGATCTGCGCAAGAAGCTCGATTTGCGAAGCGAGCGTCTGACCGACAATTCGGGCGATCGCTGATAAACTGCGGCATGCCCATTGATTTTCAAAGGGGGATACCATGAAAAATCTGCTACAAACACTGGCGCTCGCGCCGCTGCTCATTCTGTCCATGGGCGTGGCTCATGCCGGCAGCTACACGGACGCCATTACGACATTCAAGAACGCCGGCGCAAGCGGCAAATTCTTCGCCAAGAGCTATGCGTATGCGGTATTTCCGACCGTGGGTTCGGGCGCCTTCGTCGTGGGCGGTGCCTACGCCAAGGGCCGCGTTTATGTGCACGGCGTGCACACCGGGGACGTAACCATGGGTCAAGTGAGCGTGGGCTTTCAAGCCGGCGGCAAGGCCTATAGTGAAATCATTTTTTTCGAGGACAAGCGTGCTCTGGACGAGTTTGAATCGGGAAATTTCGAGTTTGGCGCTGACGCCAGCGTGGTGGCCGTGACTGCCGGGGCCAACGCGGATGCCGCGACCAATGGTGCGAGCGCCGGGGTCAGTGCGGGACAAAATGACGCCACCACGCGAGGCAGCGTCTTTCAGAAAGGCATGGCGGTGTTCACCGTCGCCAAGGGCGGCCTGATGTATTCCGCTTCTGTCAAAGGGCAGAAATTCACCTACTCGCCCCGTGATTCAACCTAAGCGTACACCGCGCAGGGGATTCCGTATGAAAAGCACTTGGCTCGCAGCCTTCGCGGCTGCGTTTCTGTCTGGAGCAGCCGTCGCACAATCCGTGCCCGAGATTGCTTTTGATTCGACGCCCGATTTCTTCAAGCTTCCCGACGGCCTATATTTCGGCGAAGTCGCCGGCGTCGCGGTCAACTCCAAAAAACACGTGTTTGTGCTGTCGCGCGGCAACAGCAGCGGCCCGGCGTACGGGGCAGCCGCTACGCAATTGCTCGAATTCGATGCCACAGGCAAGTATGTGCGCGAAATCGGCCGGAATTTGTACGCCTGGTCCTTTGCGCATGCGGTTCGCGTCGATCGTTACGACAATATTTGGGTCGCCGACAAAGGCTCCGATATGGTGGTGCGCTTCGACCCGCAAGGGCGAGTGACCCGGGTCTTCGGCCGTAAGCCCGAAGCTTCCGACGAGAGCGCACATCCACTGGAGCATCCCAAGCCGCCGCTGCCTCCGATCGATGGCTTTTTCCGTCAAGTGACCGACATGACCTGGGATTCACTCGACAACGTGTACATCAGCGATGGCTACATCAATTCACGCGTGGCGAAATACGATAAGGATGGCAATTGGGTAGGATCATGGGGCGAGCCGGGGTCCGGGCCTGGTCAATTCAACACGGTGCATTCCATCGCCACCGATTTGCAAAATCACATTTATGTCGCCGACCGGGGCAACGTACGCATCCAGGTGTTCGACACGTCCGGCAAGCTGCTCAACACCATTAAGATCGATGTGCCCGTTCCGCCCAATAGCCCCGCCGCAATCGGCAATCACCCCACGGAAGCCAGCCCGGGCAACATGCATCCCGGCGCACCCTGGGCGGTGTGCATCACGCCTGGACCCACCCAGTATTTGTACGTGTCGGACGGCTATCCCGGGCGTATCTACAAGCTCAGCCTCGACGGCAAAGTTCTGGGCTGGCTCGGCGGTACGGGTAAAACCTTGAAGAAATTCGGATGGATTCACGAGATCGCGTGCCCCGCGGAAAATGAGCTCTATGTCGCCGAAGTGCTGAATTGGCGCGCCCAAAAACTCACGCTGCATCCTTAGACGCTTTTAAACCGCGGCGGCCCGACGCGGTTCAATATGGGACAGCAAGTCCAGCAGCGCGTTGGCATCCACCGGCTTGACCATGTGAAAGTCGAATCCGGACTCGCGTGTTCTGCGCAGCTCCGCCTCCGCGCCCCAGCCCGTGAGGGCAATCAGAGTCGCGGGCTCGATCGCAGGATCGGCGCGAATTCGGCGCGCAATTTCATGTCCATCCATGACCGGCAAGCCGATGTCGCAAAAAATGACGTCGGGCGCGAATTGCCGTGCAAGATCCAGTGCGGCCGCGCCGCTGTAGGCAACCAGTGTCTCGAACCCTTCCATGTCCAGCATCATTTTCATGACATCCGCAACGTCTGGAATGTCGTCAATAACCAGGATTCGCAGGCGCGGCCGTTTCGATTCCTCACGCGCCGGCGCGTCTTGGGGACTGGGCGGGGACTCCACCGCCGGTAGCAGCGGCAGGCAGACGGTGAACGTGCTGCCGCTTCCCAATCCCGGGCTTTCCGCCGTCACGGTGCCGCCGTGCAGTTCGGTTAGACGCTGCACCAGTGACAATCCAATTCCGAGTCCACCCTGGGCCCGGTCCAGAGTGCGGTTGACCTGCGTAAACATATCGAATACCTCGGTGAGCATTTCAGGCGGGATTCCGACGCCGTTGTCTTTCACGCGCACGATCGCCTGCGATTCATCGATCGCCAGAATCAGGCGAATTTTGCCGCCTTCAGCGGTGTACTTCGCCGCGTTATTGAGCAAATTGATCATGACTTGCGACAGCCGTGAGGCATCGCCGTCGACCCACACCGGCCCATCCGGGAGGTCGGCCTTGAATTCGTGATGACCTGCAACGATGAAAGGCAGGCTCGCTTCGATGGCCAGCTCCGCTATTGCCCGCAGATCCACGCGACTACGCTGCAGAACCACCTTGCCGCTGGAAATTCGCGAGACGTCGAGCAGATCGTCGATGAGCCGCACCATTTGCGCCAGCTGCCGCTCCATGATTGCCCGTATTCCCGCCGCAGAGTCCTCCCCTCCCGACCGACCGAGTGCTTGCAGGCCGGTTCGAATGGGCGCCAGCGGGTTGCGCAGTTCGTGCGCCAGGGTGGCGAGAAATTCATCTTTGCGGCGCTCCGCATTTTTTCGCTCGGTGGCGTCGAGCGCAACAATCATGGCTCGAACGCGCCGGCCCAGCAGATTCTTGAGGATGTGATGGCGCTGACTGACCCATCGCACACGGCCGTCCGGCCAGACAACGCGGTAGTCAATGGCTACGGGATTGTCTGGAACATCAGTCGGCCGCCATAATGTTTCCGAGAGTTTGTCCCGATCATCCGGATGCACCGCAGCCAGAAATTCCGTACGCGAAACCGTGCGCGCGTGGTCGCCCCCGCCAAAGAGCCGCGCGGCTTCGGCGCTCAAGTTCACTTCCTGCGTTGCATACCCCACTTCTGCGAGCGCCAGACCCGCGACCTGAACCCCCAACGACATCCGCTCGGAAGATTCGCGCAGCGCGGCGTCAGCCGCCTGCAACGAGTCCAGCTGGTCGCGAATCTGATACTGGCGCTCGCGTGCGCGAATCGCGGTGGCGACTGCGCTCACCAAGGCGCGGCTGGATGTGGGCCGGTCGAGAAGCGTGAGGTTCGTCAGTTTTTGAAAGCGGCGCTTGTCGATGGGCGATTGCCTGTCCGGCCGGGTCAAGAGGATGACCGGCACGTCCGACCACCGGGGCTGGCGTTCGATGGCATCCAACACCGAACTCAAGCCGGGATCGCTCACCACCATATCGGTCAATACCACCGCGCCCACGGAACTATTCATATGCGCGGCCAGCGACTGGGCGTTTGCCACCACGTCGCAATCAAGCCCGGCATCTTTCAGCAGTGTGCAAGTCACGTCGCCGTCGCGACGCGTCGGCGGCAGCACGAACACTTTGCGGTCGTCGCCATCGAAAGCGCGCGCAGCCATCAATTAAGCTCGCGCCTCGCCGTTCGTCGGCTGCCTGACCGGCACCTCTATCGGCACCCCGGTCAAAACACCGCGCAGCTGCAGCAAGGGACTGCTCAAATGGATGCCGTCACCGTCGAACGACAGTTCACGTATCGACTCCTCGTGGGAACCGGTGCGCTTCTTCAAGACCGAAATCGCCTTCTTGACCTCGCCGGCGTGCTCGAAGAAGCGCAGCAGTACGACTGAGTCTGCCAGGTAGCTGGCATCCACCGGCGACTGCATGGACGCCCCCATCATGCCGTTTTGTGCGACAACGAGGAATGTGGCGACACCGCGATTACTCAGATAGGCGAGCAGTTCATGCAACTGCGCGGTCAGGAAGCGATCTGCCGGCATTGTGTTCAAATAGCCGTTGAGGCTGTCGATGACAACGACGCGCGCATGATCGAACTCCACGCTTTTGCGAATCATGTAGGCGAACTCGCCCGGGGAGATTTCTGCAGGATCGATTTGCTGCACCAAAATCTGACTGGGTCCCCTGCCCTCATTGATGATCAGTCCCAAGCCGCGCGAGCGAACCAGCGTGGCGGACTTTGTCTCCTCGAATGCAAAGATGGCGCCGTGTTCACCGCCCGCCGCGGCCGCGATCGCGTATTGAAGCGCAATACTTGATTTTCCGCTTCCCGGCGGCCCGATCAACAAGGTGCTGGTGCCGCGTTCAATTCCGCCCCCCAGAAGCGCGTCAAGGTCCGAGACGCCGCTGGCAATGAAGCTTCGCTCCGGGTCGTCCACGTGTTCGCCTGCCGAGAGGCGCGGAAATACCGTCAGCCCCCCTTTACGCACGACGAAATCGTGATATCCGCTGGCAAAGTCGCTGCCGCGAAACTTGAGCACTTGCAGTTCCCGGCGTGCACGCCCATACATGGGAGCCTTGTAGTCAAGTGAAATCACGCCGTGCGCGATGCTTTGCAATTGCATGTCGGCGACTTCAGCGGTGCGATCGTCCAGCATCAGCACGGTGCAGTCCCTGCCGATCAAGAATTGCTTGAACGCCAGGATTTGACGGCGATAACGCAGCGAGTTCTGGGCCAGCAGGCGCAGCTCCGAGAGCGAATCGAATACCAGACGTTTTGGATTCACGCGCTCAATTGCCTCGAGTACCTTGCGCGTCGTCTCCGTCAGATCGATCTCGGAGGGATGAAACATCGTCAACTGGGCCTCACCGTCGAACTCGCTCTCGTCGGCAATGAGCTCGACCAGCTCAATTCCCTCCAGCGACCAGCCGTGCGAGCGCGCGCCTGCCTCAAGCTCTTCAATCGTTTCGGAGAGGGTGACGTAAAGAGAGCGCTCATTGGCGCTCACGCCTTCACGCAGGAAATGCAGCGCGAGAGTTGTTTTGCCCGCTCCTGGGTTGCCGTCTATGAGGTAGAGACGCGACGGGATGAGTCCGCCGTGCAATATTTCGTCCAACCCGGGAATGCCGAGTCGTGCCCGAGGCTGGTCGTTTGCTGACATGGATATCCCCGGTTTTTGCCCATAGGCATTTTTCCTGCATACTGACAAAAGCGTAGGGTAAGTTCTCAAGTTTCCCGCGCCAGAATCGTCCTACAGGTTAGACACCGAGTGCGGTATTTAGTGTAATAAGCCATGGAATTCGTGGGAGAAGCGAGGGACGGGACCCCGGTCCGCTACCGCGATCGGAAGCGCTACCTGTGGCTGCTTTCGCTGACCGGGGGCTTCAACCCGCCGATTGCGATCGCCCTGTACTTTGCCACGGGACGAAACCCGCTCATGCTGCTCTATCCATTGATTTACACCTTCGTGGGGATCCCCATCGTCGACGCGATTATGGGCGAGGATCATCACAATCCCCCGGAAGCCGTGGTGCGCCCCATGGCCCGCGACAATTACTATCGCGCACTCCTCTATCTCGGCATCGTCTTGCTCTACGCCAGCTTCTTTGGGGTCGCCTGGTTTCTGGGCACCTACACGCTGCCCTGGTGGGCGTATGCGGTGCTGGCGCTGGGAACGGGATTCCAAAGCAGCGGCGCCATTCTGCTCGGTCACGAATTGGGCCACAAGCATTCCCGCGCCGATCGCATCGCCGCGCAAATAGCCAACGGACTGGTCGGTTACGGACATTTTTGCATTGAGCACAACATCGGACATCACGTGCACGTGGCCACGCCCGAAGACTGCGCCAGCGCCCGCATGGGCGAAAGCATCTACCGGTTCATGCTGCGTGAAATTCCCGGAGCCTTCAGACGAGGCTGGCGCCATGAGCGCGAACGCCTGGCCAAACGGGGTGTGGGGCCATTCAGTTGGCACAATGACATTCTATTGTCGTGGCTTTTAACCTTGAGTATGGCTTGCGCGCTGATCGTGCTGTTTGGATGGATCATCGTGCCATTTCTGATCGTGCATCATTTTTATGCCTGGTATGGACTCACGCAGGCAAACTATGTGGAACATTACGGACTGCTGCGGGAGAAACTGCCCAGCGGCCGCTATGAATCCTGCAAACCGCGCCATTCGTGGAACACCAATCACGTGTTTTCCAATTTGTTGACCTTTCACCTGCAGCGCCATTCAGACCACCATGCGAATGCATTACGTCCCTATCAGACGTTGCGCGATTTCGAAGATTTGCCCCGTTTGCCGAGCGGCTACCCCGGCTCCTTTGGCCTCGCAGCCTTTCCTTCGCAATGGTTCAAGGTGATGGATCCGAAACTGATGCAGTGGGCCGGGGGCGACATCACGAAGGTCAATGTGGATCCCGCGAGAAAGAATCGGCTCTACGCGAAATATGGGGACCCGGAACAACTCCAGCGCCCGTTGGCACAGCGTCCGTCGCTGCCGACTTGAGCTCGATTCATCCTGCCTGCGACTCCCCCGTTTCGCACGACGAGGCCTCTGCGAGCGTCCTGCATCCGAAGCTTGTGCTTACGACCACCATCCTGGCCTCGAGCCTGGCCTTCGTGGACGGGTCGGTCGTCAATGTCGCGCTGCCTACCATTGCCCAAAACCTGCACGCCGACGCAGGCTCGCTGCAGTGGGTCATTAATGCCTATCTGCTGCCGTTGAGCGCGTTGCTGCTGCTCGGGGGCGCCATGGGCGATCATTTCGGCCGTCGCCGAATGCTGATTGTTGGGACCTCAATTTTTGCCCTTGCATCCTTGGGCTGTGCGCTGGCGCCCGGCCTTGCCTTGCTGCTTGCCTGCCGGGTGTTGCAAGGCCTCGGCGCGGCCATGCTCATGCCCAACAGCCTCGCCATTCTCGGCCAATCGTTTTCCGGGACCTCCCGGGGACGCGCGATCGGCATCTGGGCCGCGACCGGCGCGGCAATGGGCGCTGCCGGCCCCGTGATCGGGGGCTGGCTCATCGACCTCGGGAGCTGGCGAGCCATTTTTCTGCTCAATTTGCCGTTGGCGTGCGGCGCCATTGCTCTGGCGAGCGGATTTGTGCCGCGCGATCATGACCGGGGCGGTATTCCGCTCGATAGCCTCGGTGCGATGCTGGCGACCATCGGGCTCGCGGCCTTGACCTGGGCGCTCACCGTCGGCTCAGGTTCTGGGTGGACGCCCGCTGCACTTGCCGGCGCCGCGATCGCGGTCGGATTCCTGCTGGCCTTTCTGCAAATAGAACGTTCACGCGGCGATCGCGCGATGATGCCGCTCGGCCTGTTTGGATCCGCGCCCTTCGTTGGGTTGACGCTATTCACCCTGCTTCTCTATGGGGCGTTGGGCGAGCTGTTTGTATTGATCCCTTACCTATTGATCAAAGAAGCGGGCTATTCGGGAATGGCCGCAGGCGCGGCGCTGCTGCCGTTGCCGCTGATACTCACGGTGAGCTCGCCGTTCGCCGGCGCGCTTGCCGCGCGCATCGGAGCGCGCCTTCCGCTCACGATCGGCCCGCTCGTGGTGGCGGCCGGGTTTCTACTGGCGTTCAGAATCCAAGCTGAGGCCAATTATTGGAGCGCCGTGCTGCCGACGATTTTCGTGATCGGACTCGGCATGAGTGCGGCTGTGGCCCCTCTCACCACCGCGGTGCTAAGTTCGGTCGATCCCAAACATACCGGCTCTGCGTCGGGGCTCAACAGTGCCGTGGCGCGCACCGGGGGTTTGGTTGCCACCGCTCTGCTGGGATCGGTTCTCGCGGCCGAGGGTCATCACCTCTTGATGGCGTTCCGTACGGCGATGGTGGTCGGCGCCGCGGCATGCCTGGCGGCCTCGCTCGCCGCCTTTACCCTTCTGGATCGCGGTGCCAGGAAATAACCGCGCACTTTTGAAAATAGCATCCGCTAATTTTTCAGTCTTACAAATTTAGAGATTTTCTCCTACAGACTTGGAATTTCCAGATCGCGATATTCGCGCAGGTTCGATCCTTTAGTTCTTGGCAGAAAGGATTCCCAAATGGATCTCAACGTAACCCGCATGCGCGAAATGGATCGTTGGTGGCCCGAGAAACTCGGTCAGCCCGTCACCTGCGGCTCGCAATACGGCCGCCGCTATGCCTTTTTTTACGAGCTTCGCCGGTTGCTGGTCGAGTCCTACGGCAAGGTTGCGATTTATCACACGGGGGACCTGCAGATCAGCGGCATCTGTCCCAACAGCAGCCGAGCCATGTCGTTGACATTTTACAGTCAGGAAGGCCTGGTCGACGTCGACGAGCTAAGGCAGATTAGCTGAAGCCGTCGCCAACGCGTCCGCGAGGGCGCGTTGCATGAAGGGCTTGGAAAGCCGGCCGATCGAGGCCGCGACGCCTTGCGGCAATTCCGCGTAGCCGGTCGCCAGGATCACGGGCAGCCGAGGACGTCGTGCTCTAATCGCGTCGATCAATTGAATACCGGTCATCACGGGCATGGCCTGATCCGTAATGAGGAGGTCGATCTCAGGCGTAGCCTCAATGACTTCGATGGCTTTGGCGCCTGAGCCCACCGCAATGACCCTATGTCCCAGATCCTCGAGCATGGCGCTGACGTTGGCCAGCACCAGGCTGTCATCATCCACCGCCAGAATACATAGCTGACGCTTGGCGTTCCGAGTCTCCGCAACCTCCGTGGTTTGACCCTCGACAGCCTCCACATCCGCCGCAATGGGCAGCCAAAGTTCGATCGTGGTGCCTCGCCCCAGTTGGCTTTGGATCATGATCTTGCCGCCCGATTGCCCGGTGAGGCCGTCCACCATCGAGAGGCCGAGTCCGGTGCCTTTGCCGACGCCTTTGGTCGTGAAGAAAGGCTCCGTCGCCCGAGCCAAGGTGGCCTCATCCATGCCATGCCCGGTGTCAGTGACCGACAGGCATGCGTACGGCCCCGCGGGAAGATTCGTCGGATGAGTTGCGCCAATCGTGTGCGCCTGCACGGAGATGGTGAGGCTGCCCCCTTCCGACATGGCGTCACGCGCGTTGATGGCCAGATTTAAAAGCGCGGTCTCCAGCTGGTTGGCGTCAGTACGCACCCGCACGCATTCGCGGGGGAAATGCGTGTCGATGTTGACGGTGGGGCCCAAGGAGCGCTCCAACAGCTCCATCATGTTATTGACCAGGCCGGCGAGGTCAACCGCCTCGTGCTTGAGCTCCTGGCGCCGGGCAAACGCCAACATTCGCTGGGTCAGCGACGAGCCTCGCTTGGCGCCCTGCATCGCATTGTCCAGGAGAGCCAACATCCGCGGGTCGTTCGGCAGCCGTTTGCGCAAAATCTCCAGGCTTCCGAGAATTGCCATGAGCAGGTTATTGAAGTCGTGGGCGGCGCCGCCGGTGAATTGGCCCACCGCCTCCATCTTTTGCGCCTGACGAAGTTTCGCGTCCGCGGCGCGTCTCTCCGTGATGTCGCGCGTGATCTTGGCGAAAGCGACGAGTTTTCCGTCGGAATGGATGGCATCGACAATGACGTTCGCCCAAAACCGCGTACCGTCTTTGCGAACGCGCCATCCTTCCGTTTCCAGCCGTCCTTCGCGGGCCGCCGTGCGCAAGACAGCGCCCGGAATACCCGCGGATCGGTCCTCTTCGGAATAAAAGCATTCGAAATTCTTGCCGATGATCTCTTCCGCTTCGTACCCTTTGATGCGTTTCGCACCGGCATTCCAGCTGACGATGCGGCCGGTTGGATCCAGCATGAACAGCGCATAATCGGTCACGCTGTCCACCAGCAGTTCAAAGCTTCGCTCGCTTTCCTGCAGCCGGCGAAGCGCAGCCTCTAGCTCCTGCGTGCGCTCATGCACTTTCTGCTCCAGGGCCGCATTGAGCTGCTGCAATGCCACGCTCGAGTTTTTCCGCTCCGTCACATCCCGTGTGATGGCGAGTTGCCCCGTGGACCCCTCGCTGAGCGCGATCGGCGCGGCATGCGTCTCCATGCTTCGGCGCGTACCCTTCAGGCTGATGATGTCAAATTCCCAGACCAGGCTTTCTCCCGCGCATACCCGCTCGTGGTTCGCAATCCAGGCATCCCGGTGCTCGGGCGCGACCAAATCAAAGGTGCAGGCGTGCTTGACGCTGTTCCAATCGTCGGTCTCTAACATTCCCAAGCCGGCCGGATTCATCTGCAACAAACGGCCATCGTGGGCGACGACTTTGATGCACTCGGGGCTTCTCAAGGTGATGGACCGCAAAAGTTCGACGTTGTCGAACAGATCCTCAGCGGCCGAATCAACGGTCAACGGAGGTGTCATCGAAAACTTGGGATTCTTTATCGTGCCAACGCTGGGCATCCCGCCTCTCCCCAAATACGTGCGGTGTCGCAATTGCGTGAATCTACACTGATTTCGAAGAAAATGGCGCTGCCGCTCACTGGGATGGCTGCGTAGGGAAGTTCTTACAGGCGAACCAACGCAGGGAGAATTGAGCCCTGCCCGGCTTGCGCCCATTGTGATGACAGGCTTCACCGTCTTTCAGGCTTGAGCCAACAATTCAAAAGAGGCATGTTATGCAAAAATCGCTTATCACACTTGTTGCCCTGCTGACCGTGACGATCATGGTCGGCTGCGACAATGCCAAATCACCGGACGCGGTCTCAAAAGATGTCGCAGCAGCCCAGGAGAAACGGGCCTCCGAGGTCGCGGACGCGAAGCAAGACGCCGCCAAGGATGAAAACAAGGCCGCGGCGAAGGTCGACGACAAGGCCAATGACCTCAGCAACGCGAATGCCAAAGGGGCCTATGACGTGGCCATGGCCCAAGCTGACGGAGATCACAAGGTCGCCATCCAAAAATGCGACGTCTTGTCGGGAGACGCGCAGAAGGCCTGCAAGGATCAGGCGGATGCCAAGTATGACCTCGCCAAGGCCAATGCGAAGGCGATGCTGGCCGCGCAGAAACCCTAAACCTTGGTCGAAGTTTGAATCAAAAGCCGGCTCGGATCTTGCGACCCGAGCCGGCTTTAATAATTGCTACATGCTCGCGTGTTAAACACGATGCCTCATCGACAACCTCGGAGGCAGGAGTTTGAACAGAGCCAGTTTTTCTCGATGGTGCGCGGCTTTCATCGCGGGCACCTCGCTTTCATTCGGAGTGGCAACCAACGCCTTGCCGGCGCCGGCCGGCGACCAGACCGGACTGCCGAACGGCTCCGAGCTTGACCAAGACTCCGTCACCAACCCGCGCGAGATCTTCCATTCCGAAACGATTCGCGGCCGCCGGTCCTACATGTCGAACTTGGGGAATCTCGCCTTCAACTCGCCTTACACCTTGGGAGAGGCCGCGCGCAAGGCGCACATGAGCTGCGCCACCTGCCATGTCAACGGCGCATCGAATCCCAAGCTCTTCATCCCCGGCCTCTCGGCGCGGCCGGGTACCTTCGACACGACCAGCGCATTCTTCAACCCGAAGACCGACAACGGCGTGCTCGATCCGGTGACCATCCCGAGTCTGCGCGGAGCGAGGTACTTGGGGCCTTATGGTCATGATGGACGCAGCGCGTCGTTGCGCGACTTCGTCCGCAACGTCGTCGTCAATGAGTTCGCGGGCGCTGAACCTTCGGGGCAGATTCTCGATGCCATCGTCGTGTACATTGAAGATATCGATTTTCTGCCGAACCCCAACCTTGACAAACTGGGCCGGCTGGCCCCAGGCGCAACGCCGCAGCAGCAGCGCGGTGAAGCGCTGTTCGTGAAGCCCTTTCCGCATGCGCCTGCCTTGAGTTGTGCCGCCTGTCATACACCGTCTGCAGCGTTCGTCGATCATCTTCAGCACGACATCGGGTCGGGCGGCTTGTTCAAGACCCCGACCTTGCTGAACGCGGATTTTAACGCACCCTACTTTCACGACGGTCGATTCGACAACTTCGGTCAGGTGATCGACTATTTTGATCATGCGTTCCAGCTTGGGCTCAACCCCCAGGATCGCGCGGACCTTGCCGCTTACCTTGCGGCGATCGGCGACGGCGTACGGCCGGATTATCATCTGACCGGCGCCAATGTGCTCGGCGACATCAACAGTTTCGCGAGCGTGCTGGACATGGCGATTCCCCGACATGACGTGGAGGTAATCGGGCTGGCAACGCAAACCGCGGGCGATTTATTGCAAGATCTCGCCGATCACTATCCCGAGCCTCGCGGCGGCGATTCCAATGGCGCTCAAGAGCGCACGTTGGCGCGCGCCACGCTCGCAACATTGATGAAAATTTTACAAACAATCCAAACCGACATCGCTGCGGGCCACTACAGCGAGGCGGCAAGCGAATATTTGAACTATCGGAAATTATCATTCGCTTCCGCGCCCGCCGCGCTGCAGGCCGCGGATCCCTCATCGTCGTTCGCACAGTGATCGTCACGCGGAGACAAAAGCGACTGACATCTTAGCGTCACACAATTGAGACAGTGATTCGATACCTTCCGCCCTCGGTTTTTGTTTCAACTGGACGGAGGAATCATGAGAATTAACGGTCGAAATCACTTGGCATGGGGCGCAAGTGCGGTCCTGTCCTTCTCGCTGCTCGCCACGACGGCGGGATTTGCGGACGAGAAATCAAAGGACAACGACGCCGCCGATGCCGTAAAGACGGAATCGCCAATCAAGCACGTCATCATTCTAATCGGTGAGAATCGGGGTACCGATCACACCTTCGGAGTCTACAAGCCGCGGGGCAAGCATCAGACCATATCGAATCTTCTTTCCAGGGGCATCGTCAATGAAGACGGTTCGCCCGGTCCGCATTTCTCAGCCGCGCAGCAATTCTCAGTAGCGGCCCAACCGCAGTTTTATGTCGGCGCTCCAAAGCACGCCAAGGCAGCCTATGGCAGCCGCGGCCAAATGCCGCAGCCGAACACCGCCGGCACGCCGTCGGCGCAAGGCACATCGAGCCCGCCCTTCACCCCGGCATTTTTGGCGCAGGCCGCCGCCGGCGACCCGAGCCCGGACTTCAATGCCAACACGAATACGATTCTGACCACGGGATTCAGCAACCTCGCGAACAACAGTTTGGACACGCGCGTGCCGAACGCCGGCGTGCTGCCCAATGGTCCGTTCGTGCTGCAGGGTCCGAATATCAGCGATGACGACTACACCGGCGACACGACGCATCGGTTCTATCAAGCCTGGCAGCAGTCGGACTGCAGCATCGCCAACGCGACCAAGGCGAATCCCGCCGGATGCCTGAACGACTTGTTCCCCTTCGTGATGGCGACGTACGCGCTCAACGACGCCGTGGTTCCGGCGGTCCAGAAGAACTTCAGCGCCGGCAACTCGATGGGTTTTTATGATGCGGAACAGGAACAGGCATCGTTGCTGAAAACGCTCGCCGACCGATTCAGCCTGAGCGACAATTTTCACCAGTCCTTCCAGGGCGGCACGGGCGCGAATCACTTCATGTTGGGCACCGGCGACGCCGGATTCTGGAGCGACGGCAACGGCAATCCCACCACGCCGCCGGCGAACCAGATCGCCAATCCAAACCCCGCCGCCGGCACGACCAACAGGTACACGGCCGACAACAATTTTTCGAATTGCTCAGACTTCTCGCAACCCGGTGTTGCGCCCATCGTGAGCTACCTCGAAGATCTGCCGTATCGTGCGGAGCCAAACTGTGCCGAAGCCCACTACTACATGTTGGATAACACCAACCCGGGCTTCTATCCCAACGGCTTTCGCGCTCCATCGCCCGCGACGCAGAACATGATCCCGCCCTCTTCGGTGCGCACGATCGGGGATGCGCTCAATGATAAAAAGATCAGCTGGGCGTACTTTGGCGGCGGATACAACGACGCGGTGGCGCTGTCGAATGACGCCGTCACGGCCGGCACGGCTGCGACGCTGAACTCCTCGACGGCGTTGGGTGCGGCGGCGCTGGCCGACCCAGCCCACTCGCTGGGCGTGGCGTACTGTCAGATCTGCAATCCATTCCAATATGCCACCTCCATCATGGGAGACCCGGCGCAGCGTGCCGCGCATATGAAGGATACGGTCGATCTGCTTGCGGACATCAAGAACGGCACTTTGCCGTCGGTCTCCTTCGGCAAGCCCGATGGTTTGCTCGATGGCCATCCGCAGTCCTCGAAGATCGATTTGTTCGAAGCCTATGTGCAGCAGGTGCTCGATGCACTTGAGGCCCATCCGCAGCTGAAGGCCGAGACCGTGGTGTTCATCACCTGGGACGAAGCCGGCGGCTACTGGGATTCCGGCTTCATTCAACCGATCGACTTCTTCGGCGATGGCCCGCGCATTCCGCTGCTGACGCTCTCCGAGTACTCGACCGGGGGCACGGTGAACCACACCTACGCCGATCACGTGTCGCTGCTGAAGTTCATCGAGCGCAACTGGAAACTCAAGCCGTTGACCGATCGCAGCCGCGACAATCTGCCCAATCCCAAAACGCGGGATGACCAGCCGTATGTGCCGCGAAACATGCCGGCCCTGTCCGACCTGTTCGATATGTTCGACTTCGATCATCGCGTCAAACAGCCTTTCCTTCAGTAAGGAAGGCATGCGACGCAAGTCTTGAGACCGACGCCGGTCTGGCCGCAAGGCCAGACCGGCACTTGTTTGGGACAATGATGCCAACGCTGCGCAACTCCATCCGATGGGAATTGGCGATACTGCTGATATTGCTGAACTTACGTTCCCAGGCCCAAGTACCATCGCCGCCGCAGGAGTTCTCCGCGGACATCGTCAGGCGCGATGCGGGCGGCGCCGCGAGCGGCCCGGTCGCGAAACTGCATGTCTCGCGCCAAAAAACGCGTATCGACAGCGTCGATGCGCCGGGCGGCTTCTTTATTACGGATGGCGACGCGGGAACCGCGTTTTTTGTGCGTCCCGCGCAGCACGTGTACATGGACGCCAAGCAATCGACACCGCTTACACAGATTTTCGTGCCGGTGGATCCGCAGGATCCCTGCCGGCAGTGGGAGACAGCAGCCAGGATTGCCGGCGCTGCCATCGCTCCGGACTGGCAGTGCACGCGCACCGGGACGACGATGATCGAGAACCACCCGCTCTTCGAATACCAGGTGCTCTCGCCGGGGCACACCTCGAGTCAGCGTTGGATCGGGTCCGCGCTGGGTTTTCCGGTGAGGTCGCAGGCGGCGGACGGGTCAACTCTTTCGCTCGAGAACATTCGCATCGAATCGCAGCCGCTGAGTCTTTTTTCCGTACCGCCGGACTATCGCAAGCTCGACCCGCAAGCGCTCATCGAGCGCATCAAGCACAGCGATGTATGGGCGGACCCGGGAAGTTGAGGCTACACTGACGGCGTTCGCGCGATGGCGCGCCGGCGATGGTGCGGAACAGCCATGGCAAGACCGCAAATCACGCAGGTTTTGGACACCCTCGAGTCCTTTTATGGAACGCTGCATCCCACTGCACCCACGGATCCTTATGAGTTTCTGATTTGGTGGCAGTGCGGTTATCCCCCGAGTGAGGAACGCTGCGCGAAGGGTTGGCAGGCCTTGATCGACCAGATCGGCATCGCACCCAAGCGGTTGGTGTCGAGCACGCCCGCGAAGCTTGCCGCGGCATTGGCGGCGGGCGGCATGGTGCCGGCACTGCGGGCGGAGCGGCTCAAAGAGATCGCCACACGCGTGGTCGAAGAACATGCCGGAGACTTGCAATCCAGCCTCGCGCGATTACCCGCAGCGCAGGCACGCAAACTGTTGAAAACCTTCCCCGGCATCGGCAATCCAGGCGCCGATCGAATCCTGCTGTTTGCGCGGATCGAGCCGCTCGCGGCGGTTCCTTCAGCCTGTCCGCACGTGCTGGTTCGAGTGACTGAAGGGTCTGCGGGCGATGAATACGCCGCCGCCTACGCGGCTGCACAACAGATGCAAAATGCGCTGCCTGCCGCGTTCGATGCAAGAATTCGCGGCTACCTGCTGCTGAGCCGCCATGGCCGCGAACTCTGCAAGCGCACGAATCCGGCCTGTCAGCGCTGTCCCTTGAGACCCGTGTGCGCCTTTGCAAAAGGCGCGAAGAAACAACAATAATGGGCCGTGAGAATTGTTACGTACAACGTCAACAGCATCAATGCGCGCCTGCCCAGTCTGCTGCGCTGGCTAGGGGAAGCTGCCCCCGATGTAGTCTGTCTACAGGAATTGAAGGCGCCCCAGGAGAATTTTCCCGAGGCCGCCATTCGAGAGGCGGGTTACGGAGTCATCTGGCACGGGCAGAAAAGCTGGAACGGGGTCGCCATCCTCGCCCGGAATGCCGAACCCAAAGAAATCCGACGCGTATTGCCCGGCGATCCCGAGGACAGTCACAGCCGGTATATCGAGGCCAAGGTTGACGGCATCGTGATCGGATGTCTCTATCTACCCAACGGCAATCCCGCGCCCGGTCCCAAATTTGAGTACAAGCTGCGCTGGCTCAATCGTCTCCTGGCTCATGCGGCCGAATTGCTCCTGTCGGGCGCGCCGGTAGTGCTCGCCGGCGACTACAACGTCATCCCCACCGAAGCCGATGTGTACAAGCCCGAACGGTGGGTGGACGATGCGCTGTTCAGAATCGAAGTTCGCGGGGCGTTTGCACATCTGCTCAAGCACGGCTGGGTGGACTCGGTGCGCAGCATGAATCCCGGCGTGCAGATCTATACTTTCTGGGATTATTTCCGCAATGCCTATGGCCGTGATGCGGGCCTTAGGATCGATCATCTGCTCCTGAGTCCCTCGATCGCCAACCGACTGGCCGGTGCCGGCGTGTATCGAGACGTGCGCGGGTGGGAAAAAGCCAGCGACCACGCACCCACTTGGGTGGAACTGCGCGACGCGCCCGCCGGCTAGCGGATTCAATCCCCCGCGACTACCGGTCTTTGCCGGTCGTTACCGGATGCCCGGCTTCGCGCCATGCCTTGATACCGCCGTCGAGCGCGACGGCGCCCGAATAACCCATGCTGCGCAGAGTCGCCGTGGCCAGCGTGGAGATGCGCCCGAACTCGCAGCACACCAGTATTCGTCGAGTGGGGTCCTTCAACTCCTCGTTGACCCTAAGTTCCAGCTGCCCGCGCGGCAGATGAAACGCTCCGGGGACGTGCCCGCTTTCGTAGGCATCCCGCTCGCGCACATCCAGAACGATCATGTCCTCCCGGCCATTCTCGATATTCGTTTTCAGCTG
>Ga0193753_10000353_pt1 | contig 45991 bp, 29 predicted proteins | sample H1c2metaG_FD_144925 | JGI IMG/M metagenome (GOLD analysis project Ga0193753, IMG submission 144925) | Soil microbial communities from a riparian zone of the East river system, Colorado, United States - H1c2 | ecosystem: Environmental > Terrestrial > Soil > Riparian zone | place: USA: East...
GGCGCGAATCGCACTGGGAACGGAATTCCGGCCGCAGGCTTCCCGAACGGCTCTGGTTATACGCACTACAAATGGCGCCTGGATGAAGGTTCCTGGAGCGCGGAAACGCCGGCGAGCACGTCCATCGTTCTGAACAATCTGGGTTTGGGAGCGCACCGCGTCGATGTCGTGGGCAAACGCGACGCGAATTTCTACCAGGACGATTCTGTTTACGGTCCTGCGGCATTGATCACTGAGTCCCGCACCTGGTTTGTGAATACGAACACCAGCGCGGTGCGGATCAACGAGATCCTGGCCAGCAACGGCGGCATCTTCGTCCATAGCAACACGACGCCGGACGCGCTCGAGTTGGTCAACCTGTCAGCCGTTCCCGTCAACCTCGAGGGCCTGCGGCTCACGGACGATCCGGCAGATCCGGACAAGTTCGTCTTTGGCCCGGGCTCCACGATTCCCGCGGGTGGCTACCTCGTGGTGTTCGCGGATGACGGCAATACGCCCGGCATCCATCTTGAATTCACGCTCTCGGCGGAAGGCGAATCGATTTATCTTTTTGACAGCGTGCTACGGGGCGGGGCGTTGCTCGATTCGGTCACGTTTGGATTGCAACTCCAGAACCTCTCCGTCGGGCGCCTTGCGGATGGGTCCTGGAACCTCGCCCAGCCTACGATGGGCAGCGCGAACGTGGCGGCGGCGACGGGCGAGCCGACCCGGCTGAAGATTAATGAGTGGCTGGCCTCGGGTCTGAGCATTTCCCCGGACGACTTCATTGAGCTGTTCAATCAGGATCCTCTTCCCGTGGCGCTCGGTGGGCTATTCCTCACCGATGAACCGAACGGCTGGCCCAACCAGCACGAGATCGCGGTGCTGAGCTTCATCGCGGGCGGCGGCTATCGTTCCTTCACGGCGGATGGCGATGCGGATAATGGCGCTGATCATCTGAATTTCACGCTGAGCCCGGAGCAGGGAATGATCGGTTTGATGAACCGTGACTTGAGCCTGATCGATTGTCTCGTTTACGGCTCGCAGAATGTGGACATCTCGCAAGGTCGATCGCCCAATGGCGGTTCCAACATTGTGTTCTTCGCACAGCCTACGCCCGGCGCGCCCAACCAATCGGTGTTGAACACGAACACGGGCGTGGTGATCAATGAAGTGTTTGCCAATAATTCCTCGTTCGCGGAAGCCGACGGCAGCACGCCGGACTGGGTCGAGTTTTTCAATCTGTCGGCCAGCCCGGTGGACATCGGCGACATGAGTTTTAGCGACAGCACGCTCACTTCCCGCCGCTATGTCTTTGCTCCCGGCACGACCATCGCGGCCCTGGGTTATTTGCGGTTGCGTTGTGATGCGGACCTGCCGGTCTCGACGACGAACGCGGGTTTTGGTTTGAAAGCCACGGGCGGCGCGGTGTTCCTCTTCGACAAGCTCGCGAATGGCGGCGGGTTGATCAACTCGGTGAATCACGGGTTGCAGGCGGTGGACTTTTCGATCGGGCGCATTCCGAATGGTACGGGCAACTTCGTGCTCACCATCCCCACGCCCAACGCGCAGAACAACGCGGCGGCGCTGGGCAATGTCTCGCTCTTGAAGGTGAACGAATGGATGGCATCGCCGCCCTCCGGGGAAGACGATTGGTTTGAAATTTACAACCCCAACGTGCAACCGGTTTCCGTTGGTGGGCTTTTCCTCTCCGATACGACGGCCAACCGCACCAAGTCACCGATCCCGGCGCTCTCATTCATCGGCGGCGGCACGAACGGGTGGCAGCGTTTCTGGGCGGACAGCAACCCGGGCGCGGGCGCCGACCATGTCAATTTCGCGCTGGGTGCTGGAGGCGAAGCGCTGGCTCTGTCCACGAGCGTGTCGGCTTCGATCGACTCCATCACTTTCCCGGCCCAGCAGGCGGCCGTTTCCGAAGGTCGTTTCCCGGATGGCTCGGCCACCATCGTCCGTTTCCCGCAGACGGCCTCGCCGGGCGAAGCCAATTATCTGCTGTTGCCCAACATCGTAATCAACGAGGTGCTCACGCACAGTGATCCGCCGTTTGAAGATGCGATTGAACTCAGAAACCTCACCGGCACGGCGACGAACATCGGCAACTGGTGGCTGAGCGATTCGAAGAACGCACTGCGGAAGTACCGCATCCCGGCCAATACGATCCTGCCCGCGAATGGTTTCCTAGTCTTCTACGAGTACCAGTTCAATGCGGACACCAACGATCCTACCGCGTTCTCGCTTAACTCATCCGACGGGGATAACGTCATCCTCTCGACCGGCGATGCAGCCGGCAACCTGACCGGCTACCGCGCGAGCGTGGACTTCAGAGCGGCTCGCAACGGAGTTTCGTTCGGCCGTTACGTCACGAGCGATAACCGGCAGGAGTTCGTGGCCATGAGCGCCCGCTCGTTCGGCCAGGACGATCCAGGAACGCTGGCGCAATTCCGCACGGGGCTTGGAGCGGTGAATCTTTATCCGAGCGTCGGGCCGATCGTCATTTCGCAGATCTTATATCATCCGCCGGATGTCGGGACGAACGACATCACGATCGACGAGTTTATCGAATTGCGGAACATCACTGGCGCGTCGGTGTCACTGTTCGATCCGGCGGCCTCGACGAATACGTGGCGGATGCGGGACGCCGTGGACTTCGACTTCCCGCAAGGCGTATCGCTGGCGGCGGGCGCGAAATTATTGCTGGTGAGCTTCGATCCGGTGGCGAATCCAGGACAGCTTGCGACGTTCCGCGGCAAGTATGGAGTTCCAGTGAGCGTGGCGGTTTACGGTCCTTACACTGGCAAGCTCGCGAACGACAATGACAAGGTGGAACTCTATCGCCCGGACAGCCCGGATGGCGGCTCCGTGCCGTATGTGCTCGCGGATCGCGTTCGTTATTACGATTCCGCGCCGTGGCCGCCTGCCGCGGACAACACCGGCTGGTCCCTCCAGCGTGTCAGCATGACCGGCTTCGGCAATGACGTGACGAACTGGGTGGCGGGCGCGCCAAACTTCGGCGGAGCCGTCGATACTGACGGCGACGGGATGCCGGACGCATTCGAGATGCAATATGGTTTGAACCGCTTCAGCGCGGCGGACGCGAACGCGGACAACGACGCTGATGGCTCGACCAACTTGCAGGAATACCTGGCCGGCACCGTGCCGACGAGCGCGGCGAGCGTCCTGCGCATCGCTTCCATCGAATCCCTTGGCGGCAACAACGCGCGGCTCACTTTCCTGGCGGTTTCCAATCACACCTACTCGCTGGAATACAAAGACGAACTGTCGAACGCAGTGTGGCTGCATTTGAGCGATGTTCCGGCGGCGCCCACCAATCGCAGCGTCAGCATTCCTGTCACCATCACGGGCAAGCGATTCTTCCGGCTGCGCACGCCCCAGGGCTCCGCTCAAGCGCCGTTGCCTTTGTCGTTTATCGAAAGTCTCAGCGGCAACAATGTGCGCCTGAGTTTTGTCGCGGTGTCGAATCAGACCTACACGCTTACGTTCAATAACTCGGCCGATGGTTCCAGTTGGGTTCCGCTTACGACGTTCCCATCCGTGGCGTCCAATCGTTTGGTTCAAACCAACATTCCAGCGACCGGCATCGCGGGATTTTTCCGCCTGCGGTCTCCTTAGCTTGAGAGCCGCCCAAAAGCGCCGGCGAGTTACCGCCCATTCCGTTCCGCGAATAGACCTGTGCGTCCGCTCAAGCAACGGCGCGGCCTGACGATGGATCGGGGATGCGACGCGTTGTGGTAATCGATGATGATGAAATGGTTGCCGAGGTGATCGCCGGACTATTGCAGGACCAGGGCTACACCACGGCGATCGCGAACTCTGGCAACGCAGGTGTCCAACTCGTGCTCGATACTCTTCCCAACGTCGTCGTCTGCGACATGAGAATGCCAGGCATGGGCGGGCATGAGGTCATCCAAATCCTGAAGAACCAGCCCACGACGAGCCACATCCCGGTGGTGGTGGTGACGGGGTTTTGCGACCCGGAATATTTCGGAGTCGGCGATGCGTTCATGACGAAGCCTTTCAAATGCGACAAGCTTGTCGCCACCGTTGACCGCATGGCCAAGTCGCCGCACGCCAGGCCTGCACCGCCGCGCACCGACCTGAACTGACGCGTTTGTTTCAGCCAGGGGCGCGGCCAAAGCGCACGCTGATTCCGCGCTTGCTGCCCACCGGCCAGTAACGACTCGTCGATGTTCGTCGTGCAATCGGTAGGGGCCAGAATTAGCGCGCGTTATTGCTGAAGCACTGCTAGTTTCGGGCAAACAAGTGAAGAGCGTGCGACACCATCGTGGCTGGAGAGTTGTCATTGCCTGCGGATATTTTTTCGTCGGGACGTCCGTCCTTATCGCGCAGTCCGATAGTCTTACTCGGAATTCCAAAGCTAAACCGGAAGTAGCGCCGCCTTCGTCATCGCCCGTGCGCTCGTTCGTGAATGAGTATTGTGCTGGATGCCACGACAGCGACACGAAGAAGGGCAACCTCGATCTGGAACCCATCAGTTCGCAGGATGTGACGCAGCATCCCGAGGTCTGGGAAAAAGTGGTGCGACGACTTCGTGCGCGCCAGATGCCGCCGGCGGAAAAGAAACGACCCGATGAAAGTGGGTTCAAGACGATGTTGTCAGCCCTGGAGCAATCGCTTGATGCCGCGTCCGCGCAGAATCCAAATCCCGGCCGCACCGACACGTTTCGCCGGCTGAATCGAACGGAATACCAGAACGCCGTCCGCGATCTGCTCGCGGTGGAAATGGATGTCACCACGCTCTTGCCGAAGGAAGAGGCCGGGCACGGCTTTGACAATGTCACGGTGGCGAATCTTTCCCCGACGCTGTTGGATCGCTACATCTCAGCGTCGCAGAAGATCAGCCGGCTCGCGGTCGGCGCTCCGCGTCGGTCCGGCGGTGATACGTTTCGCATGCCGCCAGACCTGACACAGGAAGATCACGTGGAAGGTTTGCCGCCCGGCACGCGCGGGGGCGTATTGATTTCCCACACGTTCCCGCAGGACGCGGAATACGAAATCCAAATCAGGCTCACGCGAGATCGCAATGAAGAGATTGAGGGCTTGCACGAAGCGCACGAGGTGGAACTACTGCTCGACCGCGAGCGAGTGAAGTCGTTCACCGTCGCGCCGCCGAAGGGTCATAAGAATTTTGAGTTGGTGGATCAGCACCTGAAGGTTCGCATTCCAATCACAGCGGGGCCGCATCAGGTTGGCGTCACGTTTGTGAAAAATCCTTCGACGCTGCTGGAAACCAAGCGTCAGCCCTACCTCGCGCGCTTCAACATGCATCGGCATCCACGCCGGACGCCGGCGATTTACCAGGTTTCCATCAACGGTCCATACGACGCAAAAGGGCCGGGCGACAGTCCGAGCCGCCGAAGGATCTTTGTCTCCAAACCAACGAAGCCCGAGGAAGAAGAAGCGTGCGCGAAACAAATCCTGTCCACGTTGATGCGCCGGGCGTATCGGCGGCCGATCACGGACAACGATCTGGAAAAGCCGATGGCGTTCTTTCGCAAAACACGCGAAGCAGAAAACTTTGAGGCAGGAATTGAAACCGCCTTGAGCGCGATCCTCGTCAGTCCGCAGTTCCTGTTTCGTGTCGAGCACGATCCCGCTGGCATCCCGCAGAACACTGTCTATCGCATCAGCGATCTGGACCTCGCGAGCCGGATTTCCTTTTTCCTGTGGAGCAGCATTCCCGACGATGAATTGCTTGATACAGCGATTCGCGGCGATCTTAGCAAACCGGTCGTGCTCGAAAAACAAGTGCGGCGCATGTTGGCGGACTCGCGCGCCAAAACGCTCGCCAACAATTTCGCGGACCAGTGGCTTTACCTGCGCAATCTCGAATCGTTCACTCCCGACCTGCGGCTCTTCCCGGACTTCGATGACAATCTTCGCCAGGCCTTTCGCGAGGAAACCGAACTCTTCTTCGAAAGCATCATGCGCGAAGATCGCAGCGTCATGAATCTCTTGAAGGTGGACTATACCTTCCTCAACGAGCGCCTCGCGAAACATTACGGCGTGCCCAACGTGTATGGCAGCCGCTTCCGGCGCGTCTCGACCGGAGCTGAGAGCCAGCGCGGCGGGTTGCTTCGCCACGGAAGCATTCTCGCCGTCACCTCCTACGCGACTCGCACCTCTCCCGTGATTCGTGGCAAATGGATTCTCGAAAATATCATTGGAACACCTCCGCCGCCTCCGTTGCCGGACGTTCCCACGCTTAAAGACAACACCATCTCGGCGAATCTTTCGTTCCGCGAACGATTGGCCGAGCATCGCGCCAACGCCGCCTGTGCGAGCTGCCATAACATGATGGACCCGCCCGGCTTCGCGCTGGAAAACTTTGACGCTGTCGGTCGCTGGCGAACTCTCGAAGAAGGGAAACCTGTGGATGCTTCAGGCGGACTTCCCGACGGCAGCAAGTTCAGCGGCGTGGCTGGGCTTGAAGAGGGTTTGCTGAATCGCCCGGAAATTTTCGTCGGCACGCTGACCGAAAAGCTGTTGACGTTTGCGCTCGGCCGTGGCGTGGAACCCTACGATGGTCCCGCTATCCGAAAAATTGTGCGCGAGGCGCAGCGGGATGATTACCGTTTCTCGTCCATCATTGTCGGAGTCACCAAGAGTACACCGTTCACCATGAGAAAATCGGCGAACTAACCCCGGCCTGATTCGAGTTCAGCGTCGTTCAACGTGATCCACAAATGCACTTGGAAGCAGTGTTCGCCCTAATTTTTTCATAAGCGGCTTCGTTCGCCCGGTGTAACATGTTGCGCGTTGCGCCGTCTTGCCTCGCTGAGTGAAGTTCACGATGTTACTGCCCGATAACGAACCATGAAAACGGCGCTCTCAAAGTTTCTTTGCGCGTTGATGCTGGCGGGAACGGCTGACGCCAGGGCGGCTGATCCGACCAAAGCGCAGCTCGATTTCTTCGAGAGCAAGATTCGCCCCGTCCTCGCGAACAACTGCTACAAGTGCCACAGCACGAAGGCGGAGAAGGTCAAAGGCGGCTTGCTCCTCGACTCGCGGGAAGCGTTGCTCAAGGGCGGTGATTCCGGCGAGGCGATTGTTGCGGGCGATCCCGAAAAGAGTTTGCTCATCAAAGCCGTTCGTTACAGCGATCCCGATCTGCAAATGCCGCCGAAGGGAGAGAAGCTTTCGGAACAACAGGTCGCCGATCTGACGGCGTGGATCAGAATGGGCGCGCCCGATCCCCGGACGGCCAGCGCGGCGCAGAAGAATTGGAGCGATCCGAATGCGAAACATTGGGCCTGGCAACCCGTGAAGAAACCCGCGGTGCCGACCGGTGCAGATGCGGGTTGGGTGAAGACGCCGCTCGACAATTTCATCGTCGCGAAGCTCAGCGAGAAGGGAATGAAGCCCAATCCCGCCGCGGATAAGCGCACGCTCATTCGCCGCGTCTACTTTGATTTGATTGGTTTGCCGCCGACGCCCGATGAAGTGGAGAAGTTCGTCAACGACAGTTCACCGAGCGCGTTTGAAAAGGTCGTCGATGGCCTGCTCGCTTCGCCCCAATACGGTGAACGTTGGGGTCGGCACTGGCTCGACACAGCGCGCTATGCCGACACGAAAGGCGAGGTGCGGCGCCAGCGCGAAGATCCGAATTACCCGTTCGCCTGGACGTACCGCGACTACGTCATCCGCAGCTTCAACGAGGACAAGCCTTACAACGTGTTCGTGGCGGAGCAGATTGCAGCGGACAAGCTTTCCACCGTTTCGGTGAACAAGAGCAATCTTTCGGCGCTCGGTTTTCTCACCCTCGGCGAACGCTTTCAGGGAATGCAGCACGACATCATCAACGATCGCATCGACGTGGTGACGAAAGGATTTCTTGGGATGACGGTGACGTGCGCGCGTTGCCACGATCACAAGTTCGATCCGATTCCGCAGAAGGATTACTACTCGCTGCACGGCATCTTCGCGAGCAGCCGCGAGCCGGAGATCGAGCCGGTCATTTCCGTGGTGTCGAACACGCCGGAGTATCGCGACTACTACGAGAAGCGCATCGCGTTGCAGCAGGAGGAGCAGCAATTGGAGGCGAAGTTCATCGAGTTGCGGCGCAAGCGGGACCGCGATGCCATTCGAGAATTACAGAAAGAAACCCGGCAGAACGTAGGCAAGATCGCGCGCCTCGAGATGAATCATCCCGCTGCGCCCGCGCGTGCGATGGTGATCGAGGACGTGCCGAAGCCGAAGGACTCGCCCGTGTTTATTCGAGGAGAAGCGGAGAACAAAGGCGCGATCGTGCCGCGGCGCTTTCTGGAAGTGTTGTCGGGTCCGGTGCGGCCGGAGTTCAAGAACGGCAGCGGCCGGCTGGAATTGGCTTCTGCCATCACCAGCAAAAACAACCCGCTCACGGCTCGCGTGATGATCAACCGCATTTGGCTGCACCATTTCGGCGAGGGCTTTGTAAGCACGCCGGATGATTTTGGAACGATGTCCGAAGCGCCGAGCCATCCCGAGTTGCTGGACTATCTCGCCAGCCGATTCATGGAAGAGCATTGGAGCATCAAGAAAATGCACAAGCTCATCCTGATGTCGGCGGTGTATCAGCAGAGCAGCGCGAACAATCCGCGTTACGCGCAAATCGATCCAAACAATCGTTTGCTCTGGCGCGCGAACATTCGCCGGCTGGAGTTCGAGCCGATTCGCGATTCGCTGCTCGCCATCGGAGGCACGCTCGACAAGACGATGTACGGGCGGCCCGTGGATTTGAATCGCGAGCCTTACTCCACGCGGCGCAGCGTGTATGGATTCATCGATCGCCAGAACCCGTCCGACGTGCTGGTCAATTTCGATTTCGCAAATCCCGACATGACGAACGGCAAACGGCACCAGACGACTGTGCCGCAGCAAGCGCTGTTCTTCATGAACGGTCCGCTCGTCGTCGAGTCCGCGAAGAACCTGGTATCGCGGCCGGACTTTGCGGCGCTTTCCACCGATGAGGAACGTATTCGGTTTCTGTATTTGTTCGTTTACCAAAGGCTGCCGAGTTCGTCGGAGATTCAGCTCGGGCTTGATTTTGTATCGCAACAGCCTTCACAGGAACGCGTCGCCTCCACCGCGCCGGCGGCATTTGCCAATGCACGAAGGAAACAAGGTCCGGTTGCGATGGCGGCGCAAAACATGAAACGAGGCGGGCGGGAGCCGATGAAATCGCGGACGCCTCTGACCGCGTGGCAGGAATACGCCCATGCGCTGCTGCAAGGGAATGAGTTCTCGTTCGTGAATTAGCCGCGGCCACGGCCGCTTTTTATCCCAGGCTCAGCAGCAACAGAAGACCGCCTGCGAGGATGCGATACCAACCGAAGCCCACGAACGTATGCGTCTGGACGAAACGCAGAAGCCACTTCACCGCGATGAAAGATACGGCCGCCGCTACGACGGTCCCCAGGAGAATCAAATACCAATCCGGCGCCTCGGAGGGTTGACGCAACGCTTTGATAATTTTCCATCCACCGGCTGCGAGCATGGTGGGAATCCCGACCAAGAATGAAAATTCAGTTGCTGCCGGCCGGCTCAAACCGAGGAGCAGTGCCAGAAGGATCGTGGTGCCGGAACGCGACGCGCCGGGAAAGATCGCAGCCAGCAATTGCCCGCCGCCCACTGTGAGCGCGATGGTCCACGTAATTTCCTCGCTCCATACCTTCCCGCGGACAAAGCCCTCGATCAGAAGGATGAGCACGCCGCCGCACAACATGGCGAGCGCCACGGGCAAGATGGTTTCAGGCAGCTTGAAGTTTTTCTTTTCGAGAATCATGCCGCCCACCGCCGTGATGAAAAATGCGACGGCGATTTTCGCGATGAGATCCCGTGACCTAGGCTCGCGCCACTGGCGCAATTGCACGAAGCGTTGCTTGAAGAGCGGAATGACTGCGAGGACCGCGCCGGATTGAATGACGATGTTGAACAGATCGTTGCCGACGAACTGTTTCCCGGCTGGAATGAGTTGTTCGCAAATGAGCAGGTGCGCGGTGGATGAGATGGGCAGGAACTCGGTAATTCCTTCGACGATCCCGAGGAGAGCTACGATAAGCCAGTCTGGCACGCGCCGTTTACACTCGAAACACGCGTGCGAAACAAGCGGCAAATGCTTTCCGCTAAGCGACCGAGGCGTTCCGTCTGCGAGTGTAACGCCAGAAAGTGTAGGCCTTGCGCAATGCGGCAAATGCCAGTGGCGCCAACAACTTTATGTAGGCGGATTTGCGAGAGCCGCGCCCGTTGTGATGTCCGTTGCCGTCATGCGCGCGCATTCTTTTGCGCATGCTGAAAACGCCAAAAGCGATGGCTGCGGCGGGCGTGAGCCATGTGTAAAGCGTGCGCGCTTTTAGGAGGCCCTGCCGCCATTCCGTGGCCTTCAGGCGCAACTGGCAGCATTCCAATTGCAGGATTTGGCGGTTAATGTCGCTCTCCAGCAGCAACTCTTTTTTCCGGCGGCGCAGATCGCTCAGTCCTTGTTCTGGAGGCATTCGATGTCCTTTTTCAATTCGGCAAGAGTCTCAGCCAGCGCCGGCGGCCGGTTCATTCGGACCTTGAGAAAAAAGACGCAGGCGAGCAGTCCTCCCAGCATCACCACCGAGATCCCAATCATCACCCAGGGCCGCGCCTCCGCGGGAACGAGAAACGCCACCGTGACCAACACCGCGACAAGCGACAATACGGCGAGCGATGAGGTCAGCACCGCCAGGAACAGCGTCGCGACGGCCCATTGCTTTTCTTCCTTCAGCTCCAGCGTCAAAAGCTCCAGCCGGTTGTGAACGATGCTCAGAACCGTTTGGCTGACACGCCGTAACGTGCTGGCGGTAGAAATACTCTCCGCCGTTTCCGGCGGAGTTTCCGCAACGGCGTCCATTTAGTCGCGGCCGTTGCGGCGCGACACGAGCACGCCAATCAATATGCCGATCCCAAAGGCGACGCCGATGGACTGGTAAGGATTGGCGCGGATGACGCGGTCCGTGGCCTTGGCGCCCTCGACCGCTTTCTCATTCAACTTCGACAGGCCGGCGCGGGCCGCGGCCAGGCTCGCCGTCAAACGCGCGCGGGCCTCGCGTGCTTTTTCGGAAAGTCCGCTGCCGGTTTCGCGCACGAAATTTTCCGCGTCTTGTGCTACTGACTTGAAGTCTTGCGCAAGCTTGTTGCCTTCCATGGTTTCATTCATAACCCCACTCCTTGTTTTATTGTTTTGATGTTGGTCTTCGCCACTCTCCTCGACTCGATTCGAATTTTGCACATCGCAAGGGTCTGTCAAACAAACGGACGCGATTAAAACTGCCGCGCAGACTTCCCAACGGCCTAGCACACAACCGCCGGCGCTCTGGCACACTTCTGTGCCGAAAGCGACGTGCCAGCGGACCCAAAGCCACTCTGGTCTTCCACGCGCGTGATGCGCTGGTGTCGCTTGACAGGAGAACCATCGTGGCGAATTCGTATGCAGCAGTTTTCGAGGAAAAAGGAATTCAGAATGAAACAGGAATGGATTTGCCTAATAGCGCTTGCGGTGTTTTCTCAATTGTCCATCGCCGAACCGATCATCATTCAAGAGCCTCAGAGCCGCGCGGCTGCGGAAGGAAAGCGCGTCGAATTCGCCGTGCAAGCGCAAAGCCCGGCGACCATTAAGTATCAATGGCAATTCAACGGCGTGGACATTCCCCGGGCCGTGGGCCGCACGCTGGCCTTCACGGCCACGGCCAGCCGGGCCGGGAATTACAGCGTGATCGTGCGGGACGATTCCGGCGCGCGCAGCAGTTCTCCGGCAGCGCTGCAAGTGCAGAAACGCCCGGCGATCGTGAAACAACCGAAGCATCAGATCGTGGGCGAACATCAAAGCGCGATCTTCGATGTGACGGTGAATGACAGTGGACCTTACACCTACCTGAATTGGTGGCATCACTCGCCGGAGGAACCACACCATGAAATTCCAGAGAACACACTGTACGACGTTCACTCTTTTCATTTTGCGATTCCTGACGTGAACAATAACGGCACCTACAATGGCGTGTACTGGTTTGCCGTCAGCAACAGCGTCGGCGGCGCCACCAGCCGCCGCGCGAGCCTCGTCGTCGTCGGACCGCCTCGTCTGACTTCCGAACCACAGGACCTTGCGGTGCGCGCGGGGCGCCCGGCCAAATTCTCGGTGACGATAGCTCCTGATGTCGCGTCCAAGAAAACCCAGCAGTGGTACTGGAATGGCGAACCGATTCCAGGCGCCACGGGAAAATCACTGCGTATCGCTCACGTCCAACCGGACAAGCAGGGGCTTTATCATTGCGTGGTGACGAGCATCGGCGGCAGCACGAGCAGCTACCAGGCATCGCTCACTGTTTACTAAGCGTCCGCAAATTCCGGGGCGCGATTTTCAGTCCATCATTTCAAAGCTGCCCGCGCGCGGTCGTTGACCAATGACTTGCGTATGACTTCAACCCGACGGACAAATCCCGGGCATGGGTTCCTTCGAATCAGCGCTTAAGCTTTCCGCTGCAGGCCTCGCCCTCAATGCGGCGCTCGCGGCCATCAAGATCGGCGCTGGAGTTTTTGGCAACTCGTACGTGCTGATCGCCGACGGAATCGAATCCGCCGCGGACGTGTTCAGTTCGTTCGCGGTTTGGGCCGGCCTGCGCGTGGCCGTGTTGCCGGCCGATGCGAACCATCCTTACGGCCACGGCAAAGCGGAATCGATTGCGAGCGCCATCGTTTCGCTCTCGCTGCTCGGCGCGGCCATCATCATTGCGGTGCAAAGTTTGCGGGAAATCATGGTCCCGCAAGGACCGCCGCGTACGTTCACGCTCGTGGTGCTGGTGCTGGTGATCGTCATCAAAGAGTTTCTTTTCCGGCGCATGGTCCGCGCCGGAGCTTCGCTGGGGAGCAGGGCGCTGCAAGCCGATGCCTGGCATCATCGCAGCGATTCACTAACTTCCGCCGCTGCGTTTGTCGGCATTTCCATTGCACTGCTGGGAGGGCCTGGTTTCGAAACGGCCGATGATTGGGCGGCGTTGGTGGCGTGCGGAATCATCGCGTGGAACGGCGTGCGCCTATTGCGTGGAACGCTTGATGACATCATGGATGCGGCGGTGTCGCCGGAAATTACCGCCGAAGTCCGGACGCTCGCCGGCGGCGTCGAGGGCGTGATCGAGGTCGAGAAATGCCGCATCCGCAAAGTTGGGTTGCACCTCGCGCTGGATATTCACGTGGTTGTCGATGGCAATCTCAGCGTACGGCGGGGCCACGCGATCGCGCACGAAGTTGAAGCCAAGCTCCGCGCGTCAGAGCACCGCATCAACGACGTGACGGTACACATCGAGCCGGACCGGTTCTGATGGCCTCAAGCTGTTTCATGTGACAGGCTTGGCCAGGTCCTTGCGAGGAAACAGCGGCGCAGGTTCTCCGATCGTATGTCCTTCTTTCAGTCCGCCCCATTGCGCCGCGGAAAAACTTTGCGGCAGCGCGCCCAGTCCGAGTTGTTCGTAAATGCGCGCCGAGGTGTTCGGCAAAAAGGGCGCGAGCAACACGGCGAGCACACGGCAGGTTTCGGCCAGGCTGTAAAGAATTTCGCCGACCCGTACGGCATTGTTCGGATCCTTTACCAATTTGAAGGGTGCAGTCTGATCGACGTACTGGTTGGCGCGCCGAATTAAAGCCCAAATATTTTCGAGCGCAGCTTGCAGTTCGTTCGCCCGCACATTCGCTTCAACCTGCGTTATGCATTCGGTGCTCGCGCTGGCTAATTCATCCGAGCGGGGTGGAATCGCACCGGCCCGGTAAGTCTTGAGCATCTTCAACGATCGATTAAGAAGATTACCGATTCCATTCACCAACTCTGCCTCATACCGCGAGGCGAAACCCGCGTCCGTCCAGTTTCCGTCGGGGCCGATGTCCAGCTCGCGCAACACGTAATAGCGGAAAGCATCCAGTCCCCACTCAGCGATGACCGCGACCGGGTCCACGATGTTGCCGGTGCTCTTGGAGATCTTCGCGTTGTCTTTCTGCCAGAAGCCATGCACGAGTAATTGTTTCGGGAGCGGCAGCCCCGCGGCCTTCAACATGATGGGCCAATAGACGGCGTGAAACTTGAGGATGTCCTTGCCGATGACGTGAAGGTTGGCGGGCCAAAGCGACAGTGCCGGCTCATCCGCGGCCAGTGACGGAATGGATGCGAGCACGGACGGATCGCCATGGGCGGCCGGAACGCTGATATAGTTCGTGAGCGCATCGAACCAGACGTAGGTAACGTAGTTCGTGTCGAAGGGAAGGGGAATGCCCCAGTTGAGCCGTGCTGCCGGACGCGTGATGCAAAGGTCTTCCAACGAATTATTTTTCAGAAAACCGAGCACCTCGTTGCGGCGGTAGGAGGGCTGGACGAACTCCGGATTCTTCTCGATGTAATCGATGAGCCACGGCTGATGCTCCTTGAGCTTGAAATAGTAGTTCTCTTCCTTGAGCCGGATGACTTCGCCCCACGACGGATCGAACGTGCCGTCAGGCCGTCGATCTTTCTCGGTCAGAAAGCTTTCCTCCTTCACCGAGAAATAACCTGCGTACTCGGCCTTATAGAAGTGACCTTCGGCGTGCAGTTTCGAGAGCAGGGCCTGAACGACTTGTTTGTGGCGCGGCGCGGTAGTGCGAACGAAATCGTCGTTGGTTAACGCGAGCGTTTTGGCAAAGGCGCGCCAGCTCTCGGCCAGTTCATCGCAATACTGCTGTGGGTCTTTGCCTTCCGAGAGCGCGACCTGCTGGACCTTTTGCCCATGCTCGTCGAGGCCCGTCAGAAAAAAAACATCGTCGCCCAGCATCCGGAGCGAGCGCGCAATGACGTCGGCGATGATCTTTTCGTAGGCATGCCCAAGGTGCGGCTGGCCGTTGACGTAATCGATCGCAGTGGTGATGTAGAACCGTTTATCCATCGCGGCGAACTGTGGCGGCGGGCCGGGGAGTTGGCAACTTGTCAGTGGTCAACGTGCTGCCAGTTTGCAACTGGCCAGAAACGCGCTGAGTTCAGAACGTGTGAATCTTCTCTTAAGTTGGAATGAATGGAGCTGGTTCACGACTTCCTTTTCACTTCGTCGAGACGCTCGCGAATCAATTTGGCCTCACTGGCATTCGGAGGCGCGTAGCGCAGGTACTGCTGATAATTTTCCCTGGCCGCCTTCCAATCCTTTTCCAGATAAGCAATTTCGCCCAGTCCGTAATAGACGCGGAAATCCGTGGTGGTGAAGCGTGAGAGCATATCCTGATAGTCGCGTTTGGCAGCGTCGATTTTCTTGCCCTGGAAATTGGCGATGGCCCGGTTCAGCAGCGCCGCGCTGTTTTCCTTTTGCAGTTCCAGCACTCTCGTGAACTGGGCCGCCGCGCCGTCAAAATCCTTCACGAACATCAACAACGCGCCGTAGTGAAAATGCGCTGACGCGTTCTGCGGCTGTGACTTGAGCTGGTTTTCGATGACTTTCATCGCGTTGGTCAGTTGCACGCCAGCCGCGGGAGCGTTCCCGCTCTCGGTCAACTTTTGGGCCTCGCTCACATACAATTGCGAAAGCGATCTGTAGCTCTCGTCCTGTTCCGGGAAGCGGCGCAACGTATCTTCGAGAATCTGCTTCGCCTCGGCAATATTGGTTTTCGAGTATTGGGCGAAGGCTTCCACGCGCGCGACATCGATTTGGACAACAGGGTCGGCATTCCGGGTGCGGGGCTTCAAGGCGGAGACAAGCGCCAGCGTCCGGTCGGTGTTGCCGCTGAAGAGTTCCACTTTGGCCAGCGCCAGCTCGAACGAAAGATCGTTAGGCGCGAAAGCAAGAGCGCGCCGGACAAGCTGCGCGGCCTGCCGGTAGAGTCCCATCTGCACCATGGCTTGAGAAAATTGGATGCCGAATTCCGGCACGTCCACGGGACCGCACAGGCCCAGCAGCCCGTCCATACCGCGATAGAGCGCCAGCTTTTCCTGTTGCTCCTTGTTCAACGAGCCAAGCCGCTGGCGGTCTTTGCGCCAGAGCGCATTCGCGTCACGATTGATGAGCGCCGCGGCATTGTCGGGATTCAACGCCAACGCTTCTTCGAAGAAGCGAAAGGCGTCTTCGAATCGGCCGGCCCGCTGCAACTCGACGCCCCACCAGTCCAGCGCGCGGGAGTAAAAGCTGGCCACGTAGAGCGACGCGTTCTGGACGCGCTCGGTGCGATCTTCGGGCTGCGCGGCCACGGTGGCCTTCAATTCCTTCAACGGTCCGGCAGCCAGCGTATTCCAGAAATCCGCCTGCTGCGCCGAAATGGGCGCGCTCGGCACTGGCGCTTCCGTCGCACCCGGCGGATAGGGCTTCAGCGCATACACCAGCTTGCGCGGCTCGAGATAAAAGGTTTCGAAGTAATAGCCAAAGCTCGGGTGCAAGTAGGTCAATTCGGATTTTTGCCCCAGGTCCGAAAGCCCATTTCAAATCGTTTGCGGCGCAATGCTCGTGCTGTCTTTTTCTAATGGCAACTTCGGCCAGCGATCCCCGTACTGTTTGGCGAGGAAGCGATGATAAGCCGGCTTCTCGAGCGAGGTCGTGTCGAGCAACAGATATTTGTCCCGCGCGGCGCGCCCGAGAACTGCGTTCACCGTGTGGAGCGAGATCAATTCATCACTGAGCACCACGGCGGATTTTTCGGGCAAAGATTGGACCAGCGTTCGCGTGTAATCGTGAAGCGAGCGCGAACTGAATTCGTTGATCTTCGGAAAGTTCCGGTAGGCGAGAAAGCCGATGGCGAAGAGAGCGCCGCCGCAGATGAGAGTGGCGACCACGGGGTTCAAGGCCGGCGGGAAGGGGGCAGGCCGCCGCGACCGCGCGACGTTCTTGCTGAACACGAGCAACAGAAAGCCGCTGTAGTAGCCAATGATCAGCGCGCCCAGGAAATAGCACGGCAGAAAAATATAATTGTAGCCGGCGGCGCGGAACATCGCCCCCTGGAGACGCGGGCTGATCGGTGGGTCGAACGCGATGTAAACGCAGAAAGCCAGGAGGCCGGCGTGCAGGACGATCGCGGCGGCATTCGCAAACAAACCGCCAATGGGCGATTGATCGCCGAAGCCGCTCGGCCAGCGAATGGCCAGCAACAAAAGCGGCAGGATGGCATACACCGCCGGGAGCAGGGCCACTTTGCGGTTGTCGAAAACCAGATGCTTTTGCACACCGAGATTGCCTTTCAAAGCCTGCCAGAAAGTGACGTCCTCGGAACCGCCTTGGACCAGCGGGAGCAACAGGTAGAGCGACAGCCCCGCGAGGCCGAACAGAAACATGCGCGCCAGAAAATCAAAGCGGAAGAAGCGCAGGCCCTTGATCCACACCAGCGTCACGAGCAGCGCAGGGAAGAAAGCAATCATCGCGAAGTTGTTCGTGATGCCCAGGCCGTAAACCAGCGCCAGCGTGTAGAGCCAGCGATTGTCCTCATCGACGCGGTATTCCAGAAGGCATCGGACGCAGTAGGCGAACAGGAGCAAATCGAGCATCTCGCCTGTGCCCACGATGGCGTGTTCCCAAAATGACAGTTGGAACCCGCAGAGCAGCACGGCGAAAAGAACGGGCGCCCAGGCCAGTCGGATGCTGAGAAAGGCGTTCTCGTTCGTCAGTTTGTCGCGCTGAAGCTGTGTCCGATCGTGCGGTAGCAACGCGACGCAACGCGCCAGCAAGCCCAGGCTGATCGCCGCACAAAGCGCGCTGATGAAATTCAAACCGATGAGTTGAGCGCCCGAAGGCAGCCAGCGAATCGGGAGCGTCACGAGCCAGTTGAGCGGACTCGACAGCACCGGCCGCCAGTCCGCGCCGAGAGCACGCGCCAGCGGAAACACGCTGGAAACGGAGACGACTTTGTTGAGGGTGATGAGATAAACCAGCAGCATGACCGCCGCAATGACCCAAGGAAGAGTCGTGCGGACAAAATTGCGCGAAGCCGTTGTTTCCATCGTGTTTGGGTGCTCGAGAGTTGAAGGCATGGTCAAGGGGTTTGGCAAGCAACCTTTAGCCTGCCGGCTCAGGATGAAGTTCCATCGGCGACGCAGCTTGCGTGGAAGTGGCGGCGCCTTCGGCCCGCGATTCATTCAGCCGCAGATCGGCAACACATTCTACATGTTGAGTTTGTGGAAACATGTCCAGCGGTGTCACACCATGAAGTTCAAAGACACCATCCGCGCACAAAAGGTTCAAATCCCGCGCCAGCGTGGCGGGATGGCACGACACGTAAATGACTTGTTTGGGCCGTACTTCGCGCAGTTGCTCCACCGCGCTCTTCGGCACGCCGGCGCGGGGCGGATCGAGAATCACCGCTGTCTCGCGAGCGGGGAACCTTTGCAGAAGTGACGGCAACAATTCTTGCGCGTCGCCCAGCACGAACTCGCCATTGGACCGGTGGTGCCGCAACGCATTGTTCTTCGCCGCCTTGATGGCGGGCTTGTCCACTTCCACGCCGATGAATTTTTCCACCACGTCTCCGAGCGAAATACCGAAGAAACCCACGCCGCAATACACGTCCACGAGATATTTCGCACCGCCGGCGACCAATGCCGCCCGCGCCGTCTCGATCAGTTTCGGCAGCAGAAAAAAATTGTTCTGGAAGAACGAATCCGGCGGCACGTCCCAATCCTCGGCCGGAATGCGCAGCACCACTTTGAGTCCGCCTTTGGGTGGCGGATTTTCGCGCACGCGCAGGATTTCCTTGTTCAACGCCGGCTCCGCGATCGGGCACTGGTTAATGTCCACGACCAAGCCGCAGTCCCAGCGCAAATAGCCGATGTTCAATTTCTGCTCCGGCTTGTTCCACTGCGAGCGAATCATAATCCGGTTTCGATAGTGATACGGTTGCGGGCAGCCGATGACCGGGCGCACCACGTCTCGCGGAAATTTTCCGATGCGCTCGAACAGATCGGCGACTTGTTTGCCCTTCAACTGCAACTGCGTCTCGTAGTTGAGGTGTTGATATTGGCAGCCGCCGCACTCGCCGAAGTAAGGGCACTCCGGCGTGGCGCGATCTGGCGAGGGCGAAAGCACGCGCGCGATTTTGCCTCGCGCAAAGTTCTTCTTCACTTCGCTGATTTCGACTTCGACTTCGTCACCCACCGCGGTGAATGGAACGAAGACGATCAGTTCACCATACTTCCCAACGCCATCGCCGCCGAAAGCCACATCGTGGATGCGCACGGAGACGCGCTGTCCCGTCGCGAGCGGAGCTGAAGTGTCAACTGACATCGGCGCGAAGTGGTATCCGGGAAGAATGGGATGTCAATCCTTCCGGCATCTCAACCGATGGATGCGGTGTGGCGGCGGAAGGGGTGGATTGGAATCCGTTCTTGAAGAATTGATTCGGACATTGAACCCGCGTCCGGGTTCTCCATACTCGCGCGGCCATGGGAAAATCCAAAACATCAGCAACCGGCCACGGCTACGTCGGCGAAACAATGGTCCACAAGATTTCTCGCGCCGTGGGCGTCGTGGAAAGTGTCCTCGAAGCCAAGGCGGGCTGGCCGCCCGAGATCACGTTGAAGCTCGCCGATGGTTCGTTCAAAAAGGGGAAGCTCAGCGAGTTTCGGGAGGCGAGCGGAGCGGAACGGAAAAAAATCTCCACATCATAGTCACAGTGAACATCGCAGTCGTGCAACATGGCGAAGTTCCCGCCGGATTTCTGTTTCCGCCTTACCCGCAGCGAAGCGGAAGAAGTCCGTCGTTCGAGATCTCAAGTTGTGATCCTGAAGCGCGGCCACGTTATGAAGTTCCGCCCCTTCGCCTTCACTGAGCGCGGCCGTGGCGAAATTCAACGGCAACAGCGTGAGCCGTGAAGCGCGGGGTCCGGAGTAATCGCGGAACGGCCGGGCGAGACATCCAAAAAGGAAATCGTATGACCGGTGAAATTCCATCCCGCGCTGGAGGCGAAGTCCTGCTCGCGGCGACCGGTCTCGTTAAATCCCTCGGCGGCAAGCGGGTCGTGGACGGGATCGATCTGACGTGTCGCGCGGGCGAAGTGGTGGGGCTGCTCGGGCCGAATGGAGCGGGCAAGACCACCACGTTGCGGATGTGCTACGGCTTTCTTCGGCCCGACGCGGGACAAATCCACATCGCCGGCCACGATCTCGCCAGCGATGGTGATCGCGCCCGCCGCACGCTGGGCGTGTGTACGCAGGATGACACGTTCGACAGCGAATTCACCGTGCGCGGAAATCTCGTGCAGACGGGTCGTTACTACCGGCCGCGGCAAGCCGATCTGTCCGCGCGTATCGACGCGTTGATCGAACGTTTTGGCTTGGGGCCGTATGCGAATCAAAAGCCCGAGACACTCTCCGGCGGCTTCAAACGGCGATTGATGATCGCGCGCGCCGTCGTGCATCAACCGCGCGTCGTCTTTCTCGATGAGCCGACCACTGGACTCGATCCCCAGGCGCGCGTCGCGGTTTGGGAATTGATTAACGGTCTGCGCGTCGACGGCCTCGCGATCGTGCTTACGACTCATTACATGGATGAGGCCGAACGGTTATCTGATCGGCTGCAAATTTTGCAGGCGGGCCGGGTGCGCGCCGCCGGGTTGTCAAAAGCCGTGCTGGGCGATGTGGTGGGTGAACACGTTGTGCTGCTCTCCGCGCAAGCGCCCCAGGCCGCGCAAGTTGTTCAATGGTTGAAAACTCGCGGCGCGAAGCCGGCGCAGATTCTGGCTGATTGGCATGTGGCGTTGGATGCGCCGGGCCTCGCTGCCTTTGTCGCGGCTTTTCCCGAGCTGCGCTACGAAGTGCGCCCGCCCACTCTCGACGATCTTTTTCTGGCCTTGTCTCACGAGAACGCACCATGAATCCATACTTACCCGCCGTGGCCTGGCAGAGCCGCGCTGTGCTTGGCCGCCACTTGCGCGTGCATCTGCGCAATTGGTACACCGCCACTTTGCCGCCCGTGTGCGAACCGCTCATCATGCTGCTGGCCTTTGGCGTCGGGCTGGGCGGTCAGATTGGCGCCTTGTCTTGGCAGGGCGCTCAAGTGGATTACCTGCACTATCTCGCGCCGGGCATCCTGGCCTACACCGCGTTCATGTCGTCGTTCTTTCAATCACTCTTCGCCGCCTACATCCGCATGCACTTTCAGAAATCGTGGGAGGGCCAGTTGACGACCCAAGTGCGGCTCGAACACGTGGTCTGGGGCGAAGCTCTTTGGTCGGCGACTCTCGCCACGACTTATGCCGTGCTCGTCTGCGTGGTGCTCGTCGGGTTCGGAATCGCGGGCCAATTGACGCTGCACTGGGCCTGGCTGCCCGCGGCGATTCCGCTGCTGTTTCTGGCGGCGCTCGCTTTCTCAGCCATCGGACTTTTCTTTACCGCCATCTTGCCCAGCATCGATCACATGAGCCTGCCGTTTTTCCTCGTCATTATGCCGATTGGATTCGCCTCCAGCACTTACTTCCCGTTGCCGGATGTTCCAGCGTTAATGGCCGTGGCCCAGTTGAACCCATTGCATCATCTCGCCGAAGGATTGCGCGCGCTGCTCTTGACCGGCACACTCAACTGGCACTTGCCCGCTGCCGCCGGGCTTTGCCTGCTGCTGCTAGCGGTGCTCATCCCGCTCGATATGCGTCTGCTGCGGAAGCGGGTGTTCGGAGATGCTTGAGCGCTGGGCTTATTTGGATTTCAAAGATTGCTCTTTGGAACTTCCTTCCACTTCGCTCGCCACTCCTGGATCGGCCGCGGCGCGCGCGGAGCGACGCGCCCCACCTTTTGAACGGGTTGTTCGAGCCGTTTTAGGCGCATCACATTCGGTGAGATCTTCCCGTTGACAAAGCATCTGGCTCGGCGCAAGGAGTTGGTGCCACGGAGAGCGGCGCGTAAATCCACACGAAGCTTTTTCTGGCAAGACACGGCGGCGCAAGTCGCGGGGAGGGAGGCGGCCATGATAACTTTAAAGGTCAACGGTAAGGAGCGATCGGTCGATGTCAGCCCGGACACACCGCTGCTCTGGGTGCTTCGCGAAACTCTTCAACTCACCGGCACGAAATTCGGCTGCGGCATGGCGCAGTGCGGCGCGTGTACGGTCCACCTCGAGGGCGAAGCGGTGCGCGCGTGTGTCACGCCGGTTTCACGCGCGGCGGGCAAGGAGGTCGTGAGCATCGAAGGGCTTGCGCCGGAATATTTCCGACCGTTGCAGCAGGCGTGGATCGCCGAAGACGTGCCGCAGTGCGGTTACTGTCAGTCGGGACAAATCATGGCAGCAGCGGTGTTACTGCGCGAGAGAGCCAAGCCCACGGACGACGAGATCAACGTGGGAATGGCGGGGAACATTTGCCGCTGCGGAACATATCAACGCATTCGCCGTGCGATTCATCTGGCGGCGAAGTTGAAGGCGGAAGGGCGTGCGGGATGAACGCGGACAGCCAATGGGGGAACCAAATGAACAGCATCGTTAATCTCAGTCGCCGGGATTTTCTCAAAGCAGGCGCGTTCGCAGGCGGCGGCTTCGTGCTCGGCGTTTATCTTCCGGGACTTGCGCGTGCGGCTGAGGCGGCGCCAGCGAACGCGCCTCTCGTGCTCAACGCCTTCGTCCGCATCGGCCAGGACGACATTGTGACAGTCATAGTGAATCACTCCGAGTTGGGGCAAGGACCTTACACCAGCGTGCCGATGATGGTCGCGGAGGAGTTGGATGCGGACTGGAGCAAGGTGCGCTACGAACCCGCACCGGTCGCGCCGGAATACAATCATTCCGTCTATGGCATTCAGATGACGGGCGGCAGCACGAGCACTTGGACCGAATGGGAGCGCGTGCGCAAAGCCGGCGCGGCGGCGCGCCATATGTTGGTCGCGACGGCGGCGGACGGCTGGAAAGTTGAGCCGGCGAATTGTCGCACGGAAAATGGCTCCGTCATTTCACCCACCGGACAACGTGCGTCGTACGGAAGCCTCGTCGAGAAAGCGTCGAAGCTGGACCCGCCACAAAATGTTCCGCTGAAAGATCCGAAAGATTTCAAAATCGTGGGCAAGCCGACGAAGCGTCTCGACACGCCGGACAAAACGAATGGCAAAGCCATCTTCGGTCTTGATGTGAACGTGCCGGGAATGCTCGTCGCCGTCGTGGCGCGCGCGCCGGTGTTCGGCGGCAAGCTCAAAAGTTTCAACGCGGACAAGGCAAAAGCAGTTCCAGGCGTTCGACATGTCGTGGAAATTGAACGCGGCGTCGCAGTCGTGGCGGATGGTTTCTGGCCCGCGAAGCTGGGACGCGAGGCGCTGGAGATTTCCTGGGACGAAGGAGCGCTGGCCACGCTCGACAGCAACAAGCAGCGCGAGGGGTACGCGGAACTTGCGCGAAAGCCGGGTGCGGTCGCGAAGAAAGAAGGCGATGCGGCAAACGCGCTGGGCGGTGCTGCGAAAAAATTCGAGTCCGTTTACGATTTGCCTTACCTCGCGCACGCCACGATGGAGCCGCTGAATTGCGTGGCCGACGTGCGCGCCGACAGCGCCGAGGTTTGGACTGGCACACAATTTCAAACGCCGGACCGCGACGCCATCGTGAAGGACACCGGCCTGAAGCCCGAGCAAGTGAAGTTGCACACGATGCTCTGCGGCGGCGGCTTCGGGCGGCGCGCCGTGCCCGACAGTCATTTCGTCGTCGAAGCGGTGCAAATCTCAAAGGCGATCAAGACGCCGGTGAAAGTTATTTGGACGCGCGAGGACGATACGCGCGGCGGATTTTATCGTCCGCGCGCGTATCACTCGGTCAGCGCCGGTTTGGACGCGGACGGAAAACCCGTCGCGTGGCAGCAACGGATCGTTTGCCAATCGTTCATGGTGGGCACGCCCTTCGAGTCGAAGATGATTAAAGAAGGCGTGGACGATACGGCGGTCGAAGGCGCGAAGGACATTCCCTACGATATTCCCAATCTGCTCGTGGATTGGCAAATGGCGCCCGGTGGCGTGCCCTGTTTGTGGTGGCGTTCCGTCGGCCATTCGCACACGGCGTTTGTCGTCGAGACGTTCATCGACGAACTCGCGCACGCGGCGGGCAAGGACGCGTTTGAATTTCGCCGCGATTTGCTGGGCAAACATCCGCGGCACAAACGCGTGCTGGAATTCGTTGCCGAAAAAGCCGGCTGGGGAAAACCGCTCGCCGAGGGACGCGGACGTGGCATCGCGATGCACGAATCGTTCGGGAGTTTTGTCGCGCACGTCGTCGAGGCGTCTGTTTCCAAAGAGGGAAAAGTCAAAGTTCATCGCGTCGTGGCGGCGGTGGATTGCGGGCCGGTCGTGAATCCGGACACGATACACGCGCAGTTGGAAGGCGGTGCCGTCTTCGCGCTCACTGCCGCGCTCTACGGCGAAATCACGTTCGAGAAAGGCCGTGTGAAGCAGCGAAATTTTCACGACTACCCGATGCTGCGCATGAACGAAATGCCGGAGGTGGAAGCGCACATTGTTCCCAGCACGGAGAAGATGGGCGGCGTCGGTGAGCCGGGCGTGCCGCCGGTCGCACCCGCGCTGGCAAATGCGATTTTCGCCGCGACGGGGAAACGTATTCGGCGTTTGCCGATTCAGACGGAAGAGTTGAGGAGAGTTTAACCGAACGATTCACCAGAACTACAACTCAGGGAACAACATGAACTCGGAATTCGAATCCATCTTCGCTCGATTGCGCGGCATTCTTCTGAACTATTCCGGCTCCCTAGAAGTGAGCGACGACCGGCCCGGCCATTACTGCCTTGAAGTTGTCTTCAGTCCCAAACTGAAGAAGGCGTTTCCTGTCGCCTGGGTGAAAATCGTGAAAGGCTACGTGAGCTATCATTTCATGCCCGTGTACCTGTTTCCGAAGCTGTGCGATGGCCTGTCGAAAAAGTTGCGGGCGTGGATGCAAGGCAAGTCGTGCTTCAACTTCAAAGTCGTCGATGAGGCGCTGTCGAAGGAACTGGAGCAGGTGACTGCGGATGGATTTGCCGCGTGCCGAAAGGCGGGTTTTGCCCCCGAACACGATCAGTCGGTCGAGCAGCAGGGGACCGTGGCCACTTTCGCGAAGCCAGTTAAGAAAGCCGGTGCGAGTTTGCTCCTGGCCGTGGTGGTTTTGCTGACAAGCCAAGGCTGTCAGCACCAAGACTCCGTGTCGTCAGGCGCTGCTCCTGGCGCAGAGCGCAGTTCGAAGATCGCCCCGCGCGATGACGCCGCTTCGCGCGCCGCGTTTCTTGCCGCCTATTCTGTCCTGACGCACCCGCGCTGCCTCAACTGCCATCCGAAAGGCGACCAGCCTTTGCAAGGCGAAGATAGTCACATCCATTTGCAAAACGTCCAGCGCGGCTCCGATGGCAAAGGTCTCTTCGCGATGAAGTGCGCGAACTGTCACCAGCTCAAAAATCTTTCCGGCGAGAACATGCCGCCCGGCCATCCCGAGTGGCACTTGCCACCTGCGAACATGCGGATGGTCTTCGAGGGAAAAACGCCGGCGGAACTCGCGCGCCAGCTCAAGGACCCAAAACTAAATGGCGGCAAGACGCTCGAACAAATCGTTCACCATTCCGCCGAAGATTCGCTGGTGGCGACTGGCTGGCAACCCGGGCCCGGCCGCAGCACGCCGCCGCTCAGTCAGGCCGAGTTTGGCAAAAAGATGCGTGAGTGGGTGGACAGGGGCGCGGCCATTCCGGAGTGATCAACACTGCGCATTAACGCCGCAGGTTCCAATCGTCGCGGGAGTATCGCTCCTGGACGAGGGCGGTGGCGCGATCCTGTGGAACGATGGTGGCAACTTCCTGGGCATTCCAGGCACGACGCAGAGTTTCGCGAAGACGATCCGGGGGCGCGGAGATGTTCTGCACAAATTCCGCGTGGCCACGACTCCCGCGATAGTCCGGCTGCGCCGAAGGAAATCGCAGCAACGCATCGATGAGCGAGAGATCGAAGTGGTGAAGAATGGTGCCGTGAAGGACCAGCGCATGGCGGCGGCGGCGTTGGGCGTTGCCGGAGAATTTGAGCCAGCCGGTTTTCGGCTTCGCAATCTTACTCGTACGCGAAGGGGCGAGATCGTTGGGATTGGCGAACGCCAGATCGGTGTGACCCTTGATCGCGACGTTCACTCCCAGCAACTTTTCCAGAGCCGCGCGATTCCGCTCCATCACAAGTTCGTTCGTGCCTGTCACAGTCGTGAGCGGACCATCCTCGGGGATTCTCAACGTGAGGTTGTAATTCAAACATCCGGGTCCTTGCACCACAGTGCCGCCGCCGCTGCAACGGCGCAGGATGGGCACCTGGCGGCGACGACATTCCTCGACGTTGACTTCGCTTTCGACTTTGTTCGCATAGCCGACGACAACAAAAGTCGAGCCGGATTCCCACAGGCGAAGTGTCTCGACGCCTTCCGCTTCGCAGAGATCGAGCAACGCTTCGTCGCACGCGAGATTTTCGGCCGGCGTGTCGAGTGTGAGATTGAGGAATTTCACGGGGTGGATTGAACAGAAGGAGACGAAGGAAACAAAGAACAGCTTGAACATTTGCCTTCTGCGATGACGGCAGGCTTACACAATTTCATCGCTTGGTTTTGATTTGCCCGTCGTTTAGCTTCAACAGCCTGTGAGTGACAATGTGAATGTTGAAAAGTCGTCCATGACGCGTTTGCCGGCGCACGGCATCCGTGAAACCGGTGCCTCGAATGCGCTTTCGTCGCTGCGCGGTAACGGCAAAGGGAATCGCCAAGCCCTCGAATCCCTTGAAGAGATCCTGGAGCTTGTCCTGCGCACGCAGGGGGAAGAACAGGCGCCGCTTTTTTTGGAACATCTCGTGGACCGGTTGCGCCGCGCGGGCCTGAAAGTGCCCGGTCCCGTCAGCACACCGTACATGAACACCATTCCGGTGTGCGAGCAGCCGGATTACCCGGGCGACGGCGGCATCGAGCGGCGCATTCGGAGTATCATTCGCTGGAACGCGATGGCCATGGTGGTCAACGCGAACCAGAAACATGATGGCCTCGGCGGTCACATTTCGAGTTTCGCTTCCAGCGCCACGCTTTACGAGGTTGCGCAGAATCATTTCTTCCGCGGAGGCGACAAGGGCCTGGCCGATTTTGTTTTTTTCCAGGGCCATGCCACGCCGGGAAATTACGCGCGCGCTTTTTTGGAAGGACGGCTCACCAAGGAGACGCTCGCGAACTTCCGCCAGGAACTCGCGGAAGGCGGCGGGCTTTCCAGCTATCCGCATCCGTACCTGATGCCGAACTTCTGGCAGTTCCCCACGGTCTCGATGGGGCTGGGGCCCATCATCTCGATTTATCAGGCGCGTTTTCTCCGCTACTTACAGGCGCGCGGGTTCATCCCCAAAGAAAACGAGCCGAAGGTCTGGGCATTCGTCGGCGACGGGGAGAGCGATGAACCGGAAACACTCGGCGCCCTGACGCTCGCCTCGCGCGAGAATCTCGATAATTTGATCTGGGTGGTGAACTGCAACCTTCAGCGCCTCGATGGGCCGGTGCGCGGCAATGGAAAGATCATTCAAGAGTTGGAAGGCGCGTTCCGCGGCGCGGGTTGGAATGTCATCAAAGTGATCTGGGGTTCGGATTGGGACGAGTTGTTTGCCAGCGATCACGATGGGCTGCTGCTCAAGCGCCTGGAGGAATGCGTGGATGGAGACTTCCAGAAATACATCGTCGAAAGCGGCAGCTACATCCGTAAACATTTCTTCGGCAAGTATCCCCAACTGGCCGAGCGCGTCGTGCATTTGAGCGATGAGCAGTTGCGCAAGATGCTGCGCGGCGGTCACGACCAAAAGAAAGTTTATGCGGCGTACAAAGCGGCCATGGAACACAAAGGCCAGCCCACGGTCATCCTCGCAAAAACGGTCAAGGGCTACGGTCTCGGCGAAGCGGGCGAAGGCCGCAACATTTCGCACCAGCAGAAAAAGATGAACGAGAAGGAATTGCGTGAATTTCGCGCGCGGTTCGACATTCCGATTTCCGATGAGGAGATCGCGGACATGCCGTTCTACAAGCCGCCGGAAGGCAGTGCGGAGATGCAGTATTTGCTCGAACAGCGGCGCAAGCTGGGCGGCTTCGTCCCCAACCGCGAAGTCAAGGCGCCGAAGATCGAGACGCCCAAGGCCGAGGAATTCGGGGCCGGTGCGCTGAAGGGTGGCCGCGTGGTTTCAACGACCGGCGCGTTCGTGGATTTGTTCGGCAAATTGCTGCGCGACGAAAAAATCGGCCGCAGCATCGTGCCCATCATTCCCGACGAAGCGCGCACTTTCGGCATCGACCCCATGTTCCGTGAGTTCGGCATTTACTCGTCGAAGGGGCAGCTCTACGAGCCAGTGGATAACAATTCGCTGAGTTATTATCACGAGGCGAAGGACGGGCAGATTCTGGAGGAAGGCATAACCGAAGCCGGATCGATGGCGTCGTTCATCAGCGCGGGCACGGCCTACGCGAACCTCGGAATCAACATGATTCCGTTCTTCATCTATTACTCGATGTTCGGCTTCCAGCGCATCGGTGATTTGATCTGGCTCGCTGGCGACATTCGCGCGAAAGGATTTTTACTGGGCGCGACTTACGGGCGCACGACACTGAACGGCGAGGGCTTGCAACATCAGGACGGACATGGACTGCTGACCGCGAGCACGGTGCCGACGCTTTATGCTTATGATCCCGCGTTCGCTTACGAGATCGCCGTCATCATCGCCGATGGATTGAAGCGCATGTATCAGGACGGCGAGGACGTCTTCTACTACCTCAGCCTTTACAACGAGAATTACGCGCAGCCCGCGATGCCTGAAGGCGTGACGGACGGAATTCTCAAGGGCCTTTACAAGTTTCGCGCGGGCGCGGAAGGCAAAAAGTACAAGGCGCAAATTCTGGGCAGCGGGCCGATCATTCAATCGGCGTTGCGCGCCCAGGAAATTCTCGCTGAACGCTACGACGTTTCGGCGGATGTGTGGAGTGCCACGAGTTACAAGCGACTGCGCAACGACGCGATGAATACTCGCCGGTGGAACATGCTGCACGCGACTGAGCCGGCGCGAAAGTCATACCTCGAAACCTTGTTGGGGAAAGAGCAGGGCGTATTTGTCGCCGTGTCGGACAACATGCGCATCGTCCCGGATCAGATCGCGCCGTGGATTCCGGGAGGATTGATGACGCTGGGCACGGATGGCTTCGGTCGCAGCGACACACGTGAACGGCTGCGCCGCTTCTTCGAAGTCGATGCGGAGTCCACAGTCATCGGCACGCTCTTCGCGCTCGCGGAAAAGGGCCAGATCGATCGGAGCGTTGTCGCCCAGGCGATGAAGGATTTGAACTACGACGCGAACAAAGTCTTTCCGCAGTATCTGTAAGGCGGGTTTCCAGTCGTGAATCGAGGCGGCATTTTGCCGTCTTTTCTTTTTCAAACGTCGATGAACTGCGTTTGCACCGCTGGCGCACGAGTGCCACGTTTCACCATGACCGAGGAAATCAACGCCAAGGATTGGAAGACCTTCTGCGAACGAGTCACCGAAATGGAACGCGGCCAGATGGTCACGATTGAACTGGTGGAACCCAATGGTGCGCATCGAGAACTGGGCCGCGCTCTGCCTTTGGAAAGCGTAACGCTCCGCGCCAGGGACGCGTGCAACGATGCCATTTCCATCGATGCTTCGGATGGTTTTAAGCACGAAATTCTGGAGCCAATTCACATCATATTGAAACGCAATCCCGAGGGCGGCTTCAATCCAGTGCGGATTGATGCGGAATCCGGGACGACCATTTTGCACTTCCGCCCCGCGCTCAAGCCGACGGTGATGGAGGGGTTGGCGCGCTCCTGAACGTGCTGCCGGTTTACAACCGGCAGAAGCAACTCACGCCGGCAAGCGATCGCAGACAACTATTGCCGCTCCGCCTTCTCGCGGCCCTGCCAGTTGCAAACTGGCAGCACGTTTTTTTCCGAACCATTCCCCGTTCGCCGGCGTTTCATCCTCGAACAGATGAACGGAATGGCACCAGCAAGCATCGAAAGGGCGGGCGCATGAAGCTGTTCTCCCTTTTCGCGATCTCCGACGAGCAGGCGATGTGGCGCGTGCAGATGCAGGACGATCCCGAGGCGTTCGCGGTGCTCGTCGAGCGTTGGGAAGGGCCGATCCAGAATCTTTGCACCCGGATGCTGGGCGATGCGCATCGCGGCGAAGACCTGGCGCAGGAAGCGTTCGCCAAAGTTTTCGCGCGGCGGAAGGATTACGTCGTCGCCGGCAAGTTCTCCACGTTCCTTTGGCGTGTCGCGCTGAATCTTTGCTACGACGAACTGCGCAAACGAAATCGTCGCCGCGAGACGCCGCTGGAGAATGAGTTTGCGGACGATGCGGATTTCGCCAGCGATGACCTTACGCCCGATCTTTCTCTCGCGCGTGAAGAGAATGCGACGGGAGTGAGAAATGCCTTGATGAAAATGTCCGAGACATATCGCTCCGTGCTCATCCTGCGTCACTACGAAGGTTTGAAATTCCGCGAGATCGGCGACGTGCTCGGGATTCCCGAAGGCACCGTGAAGTCGCGCATGGCCGAGGGACTGAGTCAGCTCGCGCGCTTGTTGGAATCCGCTGAACTCCGCGAGCAACGAGCAGCGCCGGCGCGCATCGAACCGCGAAAAGAGATTTTGGTTTTATGATACATCCCACACGCGAAGAATGGATGTCGTACCTGTACGACGAATTGCCGCCCGGCACCCGCGCGCCGTTGCAAACGCATCTCGATGGTTGCGATGAGTGCCGCGAGCAAGTGGCCGCATGGCGGCACGCCACGCTGCAGATGAGCGAATGGACGCTGCCGCGCCGGCGCCGGGTTTCACGCACGGGCGGACTCGCGCGCTGGGCCGTCGCTGCCGCTGTGGTCGCACTGGCGACCGTGGGGAGCGTGTGTCTGGTGTCGTTGGAGAAGGACGTGAAACAATTGCGGACCGACGTGCGCGGACAAGTGCAGCGCGAGTTGAACACCGCGCTTGCGCAAGTCACGGAGCAAGCGACCAAGTCTGCCAGCGCCGAGGCACAGGCGTTGATTGCGGCCGTGGCGCAGAATCTGGAAGAGAAACGCCTGGCCGATCAGCAGGCGACACTCACGGCGCTTCAAAAACTGAACGCGCAGCGCATGACGGACTACGCCACGCTCCGCAAGGAATTGGAAACGGTCGCGGTGTTCAGCGAAACCGGTTTGCAGCGCGCGCAGAACCAGATTTCCAGCCTCGCTTACACGCCCACCACTATTTCAGAGAACAAATAAATTTATGAAAAACCAATTCGTCCTCATCGCCTTCAGTGCCGCGCTGGCCGGACAAGCCGTTACGGCCGCAGCCGAACCACGCGAAGTTCATCAGCGCGTCGTGAATCATCTTCAAGCCGTGCGCGATGTGCTCGTGCCCGCGCCGGTGGTGCAATTCGTCGAATCGATTCCGCCCGTGGCGCTGGTGAGGGAGCACGTGTTCCAGGTGGCGCAGGCGGAGCCCCAAAGATTCGAAGTGGGCGCGCCGCCGCCGGGCGCGCCGGGCGCGCCGATTGATCCCAACGGCATTGCGAACTGGGCCGAGAGCTTTGCCGTTTCGACGACACAGGGCGTCCTGGATCAAATTTTTCCTCGGGGCAGCGGCGGCTCGCGCCGTCCGGTCGTCGTCGGAGGCGACCCCAAGAACATCTCCGCGCTTACTGAGGATTTGAACGTGATGATGCGCATTCTGGAAAAGGCCGCCAGCGCGAAGGCCGACGGTCCCGCCACCGCCGCGGGCATCGAATTGTTTTCCGTGAATCGCGCTACGTCGCCGCGCGCGTTTTACCTCGACGGCTACGGCGCGATGTTCGTGCTCAATGTAAAATATCCATTGCTGGCGCCGCCCAGGAAAGACGAGCAAAGCCATACAAATGAAACGAACACCGAATGGGAGAGGGCCAAGGAAGAGGTTTATGGCCGGCGCACAGTGTTCGAAGACGTCAAGGCTGGCGCTGCGCCAGGAGAAGAGTTCGATGAGCAGCGGGTGGAAGACTTGAAAAATGAAATCATCAAGGATCTCGGGAACGCAAAGAATATTCGCAACCTCAAGTCCGATGATTTCGTGACGGTCGTCGTGCTGGGCAGCGGGCCGCGGAGCATGGGAGTTGTGCGGCGGGAAACCCGTTCCGCGAACGGACGACGCGTGGCCACGGCGGACGCCGGCCTCGCGGGTGGTGAGGCAGGAACGCAGACCACGCTGACGTTACGCGCGAAGAAGTCGGACATCGATGCGTTCTCCAAGGGCAAGCTGGACGCGGAAGAGTTCAGGAAGAAGGTCGCGGCGCAGGTTTATTGAACGCAAGGCCTCCTGCGCTTTCCGCCCGCGTGATTGAAAATCAACGTGGCGTGCAAATAAGTTGACCACAGCGCAGGCGCGGAGAGAACATCGCTTTCACGTCATCGGACGAGCCGAATGGCGGCAACTTGAGTGCGATGGCGCTGATCCTTTTCGAAGACGAACATCTGCTGGTCATCAACAAACCGGCGGGCTGGAACACGCATGCGCCGGCGTCGTTCGCGGGGGAGGGCGTTTACGATTGGCTCAAACATCGTGAAGCCCGCTGGGCGAAGCTCGCCATCATCCATCGGCTCGACAAAGAAACCAGCGGCGTGCTCGTCTTCGGCAAAACGTCGCTGGCGAATCGCTCGCTCACGGAACAATTCGCCGGACGCGCCGTGCGAAAGAAATATCTACTGCTGACCGATCGCGCCGTCACGCGAAACCAGTTCACGGCCGTCTCAACAATTGTCCGCGCTGGAGAAAAATATGTGAGCCGCCCGTTGCACCCGAGTGGGGATCGCGCCGAGACACGGTTCACTTTGATTCGATCGGAAAATGGAAAAACGTTGGTGGAGGCAGAACCGATCACCGGCCGCACACATCAGATTCGTGTCCATGCGGCGGAGCAGGGGATGCCGATTCTCGGCGATGTTCTTTACGGCGGCGTTGCGGCGAAGCGTGTGTATCTGCACGCCGCCGAATTGTCATTCGAGCATCCGGCCACCCGGCAGCAGATCACTTTCAATGCGCCTTGCGAATGGATCACCGATTGCAGCCTCGCGCTCGTTACGTTGCGGTGCGCCGTCATCGATCCAGAACTGACGAATGCGTTTCGCGTCGTTCACGGCCACAGCGAGGATGCACCTGGCCTCTATGTCGATAGGCTCGGGGATTTTCTGCTCGCTCACAGTGAACGCGGACCTGATCAGTCACTGCTGGAAAAACTTTCCTCCCTGGCGCGATCGCACGACTCACGAGGCGTTTATCACAAACTCCTGAATCGCAACGTGCGGCAAGCCAATGCGATTGAGTCTTCGCCGCAACTTGTGTTGGGCGAGAAAGCGCCGGCGCGTTTCACCATCTTCGAGAACGGCCTGCAATTCGAACTGGGCTTCGAGGAAGGCTACTCCGTGGGACTGTTTCTCGATCAACGCGACAACCGCCGGCGCTTGCTCGTCAATCATGTTGCGGCGGACTTCCCCCTTTTTGCTGAGGCCAGCGCGCCCGAAGTGCTGAATGCGTTTGCTTATACGTGCGGTTTTTCCGTCGCGGCCGCGAAAGCCGGCGCGCGCACGACCAGCCTGGATCTTTCGAAGAAGTACTTGGAGTGGGGCAAACGCAACTTCGCGCTGAACGGGATCGATCCGGCCGAACATGATTTCATTTTCGGCGATGCGTTCGACTGGATGCGCCGGCTGGCGAAGAAGCGGCGTGCGTTCGATTGCATCGTCCTCGATCCACCCACGTTCTCTCAATCGAAGGAAAGCGGCGCGTGGCAGGCGGAGAAGCATTACGGAAAGCTATTTGAAGCGGCGCTGCCATTGTTGAAGCCGAAAGGCGTGGTGTTCGCATCCACGAACGCCGCGAAGCTGGAGCCTGAACGTTTTCTGGAGATCGCGCGCGCGTCGATCGCAAACTCGGGTCGCAGAATTCTCCAGCAACACTACGTCCCACAACCGCCGGATTTTCTTATTACGCGCGATGAACCCGCTTATTTGAAGACGGTGTGGCTGCGCGTGGGTTGAGGCGTCCGCAGACGGGCGATTGTGATTGCCGTTTGTCTCACCGTTTAGCATTCGTGACGCGCAATGACGCCAATCGCGTCGGTGGTGGACAACTCATCCGGGCCGCCAAAACGGAGTGAACAGGCCGGTTGCTTCAAACTTTTACTGAAGGTTCGAGAAGCGGATACGTGTTTGAACGTGCGGAAGAAGTCCGCGCAAGAGCGTTCTCATTTCAGTCTGCAGGTTTGGGCCGAGTCCTGAGCCACCCAAGTGCCTGCCGTATTTTTACGCATCTTGTTGGACCGTGTTTTCACCATCTGGTGATGGGCCATATTTTCCGGTTTAGTAACCGGGTTCACTTCCAGTTTACTCGCGGTTCAATAGCGCACATGAAAACCTTCAACGCATGTTTCGGCGCGAGGGCGCTGCTCGACCATCTGCTTGGTTCGCCGTTCGCTAGCATTCTCACCGTTCGGCTGGCCGCAGCGCCGTGGCTTGTCGCCACCATGTTGCTGTGTGCGGTGGGGGCGCACGCGGCTGAGCCGACCTTTACGAAGGTGACCGCCACGGTCGCGCCAGGTCTGCCGCAAGTTGGGATCTCCTCCGTGGCGTGGGGTGATTATGACAACGACGGGCGACTCGATTTCCTCATCACGGGAGGTGCCAACAACTACACTCCCGTTTCCCAGCTATGGCGGAACACGGGCAGCGGGTTTGTGAATGTGACGGCCACCGTCGCGCCTGGCTTGCCCGGGGTTCGCGCAGGTTCGGTGGCATGGGGCGATTTTGACGACGACGGGCGCCTCGATTTTCTTATCACGGGAACCAGTGACCAAGATCTCGTTTCCCAACTGTGGCGGAATACAGAGAATGGGTTTACGAACGTCACGGACACGCTCGCGCCTGGCCTGTCGCCGGTTGCCAGCAGCTCGGTGGCATGGGGCGATTTCGACAACGATGGCCGTCTTGATTTCCTCATCGCCGGAGAGCGGCCCGACACTTCATTTCCGGCTGCCCAACTGTGGCGGAATACGGGGAGCGGGTTCACGAACGTGACGACCAGTGTCGCGCCCGGTTTGCCGGGAGTTATTTATTCCTCTGTGGCGTGGGGCGATTACGACAACGACGGCCGGTTGGACTTCCTGCTCACGGGAGGGATCCACGACGGCGAAGCCGGCTACGATCCAATTTCTCAACTGTGGCGGAACACGGAGAGTGGGTTCACGAATGTCACCGCCAGCGTCGTGCCCGGTCTGCCAGCCGTGCTGAAGTCTTCCGTGGCATGGGGTGATTACGACAACGACGGACGTCTTGATTTCCTCATCACCGGAGACAGGCAAAGCAGTTCAGGCGCTGTTGCCCAACTATGGCGGAATACGGGCAGCGGGTTCACGAACGTGACGCCCAGTGTCGCGCCCGGTTTGCCGGGAGTTCTTTACTCCTCTGTGGCGTGGGGCGATTACGACAACGACAGCCGGTTGGACTTCCTGCTCACGGGTTACAGCTACACCAACGGCAATACTTCCCAACTGTGGCGGAACACGGCGAGTGGGTTCACGAATGTGACAGCCAGCGTCGTGCCTGGCCTGCCAACGGTTACCAGCTCTTCCGTGGCGTGGGGCGATTATGATAACGACGGACGCCTCGATTTCCTGATCACGGGCAGAACGAATTTCAGTGGTTCTGCCGGGGTTTCCCAACTGTGGCGGAACAACACCACGCAGACAAATCCGCCGCCCGAGGTCATTCCGACGACCTTTACCAATGTGACCACGACGCTCGCGCCGGGTCTGACGCAAGTTGGGCATTCCTCCGTGGCGTGGGCTGATTATGACAACGACGGGCGGCTGGACTTCCTGCTCACTGGAGAATTCTACATCACCACTTTCGACGAGGGCGGCATCGATGGCCATGAGTATCATTCCAGGTCCGAACTGTGGCGGAACACGGAATGCGGATTCACGAATGTGACGGCCACGGTCGCGCCCGGCCTGCCAGGGGTTAGCTCCGGCTCGGTGGCGTGGGGCGATTATGATAACGACGGCCGCCTCGATTTCCTCCTCACGGGAAGCGGCTTTTCCCAACTGTGGCGGAACACGGCAAATGGTTTCACAAATGTGACGGCCACGGTCGCGCCCGGTCTGCCGGGAGTTATGTACTCCTCAGTGGCGTGGGGCGATTATGACAACGACGGGCGCCTGGATTTCCTTCTCACGGGACAATTGGAATATACGTCGCCCCACTGGAACCGGAATTTCATTTCCCAGGTATGGCGGAACACGGGCAACGGGTTCATCAACGTGACGGCCACGGTCGCGCCCGGCCTGCCGGGGGTTAAGAGCGGCGCGGTGGCGTGGGGCGATTACGACAACGACGGACGCCTCGATTTTCTCCTCACGGGAGGAATCCCGCGACGGACCGATCAGGACGACGACACTTCCCTGACTCCGATTTCTCAACTGTGGCGGAACACGGGGAGCGGGTTCGCAAACGTGACGGCCACCGTCGCGTCCGGTCTGACGGGGGTTCACTGGAGTTCGGCGGCATGGGGCGATTATGACAACGACGGGCGGCTGGACTTGCTCATTTCGGGATGGAACCGCTCCCTCTACAGGGGCGTTTCCCAACTGTGGCGGAACACGGGGAGTGGGTTCGCGAACGTGACGCCGACCGTCGCGCCCGGCCTGCCGGGAACCTATGCCTCCTCCGTTGCATGGGGCGATTATGACAACGACGGGCGGCTGGACATCCTCCTCACAGGAGCACGCCTTTCCTCTTCCCAAGTGTGGCGAAACACGGGCAGCGGGTTCACGAACGTGACGGCCAGCGTTGCGCCCGGTCTGCCCTTAGTTGTCCATTCTTCCGCGGCGTGGGGCGATTTTGGCAACGATGGGCGCCTGGACTTTCTGCTCACGGGAACAGTGTCGGAGGATTGTGAAGCTTGTGACCCTGCGGGCACGTTCTCCCAACTGTGGCAGAACAACACCGTGCAGACCAACCCGCCGCCGGCGGTCATTACCGATCCCCCAGCCAGCGTGACTCAGGCGAGTGGCGCGCTCACTGCCCGGATCAATCCGCGTGGCCTCGCCGCGAGTGCGTGGTTTATCTGGGGCGACAGCACCAACTACGGCCAGGTGACAGCGGCGCAGCCGATGGGGAACGGCAATGCATTCACCGACTTCTCCCAGGAGATCACCGGCTTGAGCCCGGGCAAGACTTACTATTACCGCGCCGTGGGATCCAATGATCAAGGGCTGGTCTTCCTCGGGTTCGAGCAACGCTTCACGCTGACGGCGTCTTGGGTGGTAACCTACACGGGCGAGAGCTTCAGTCCCACCGCCGCGACTTTCAATGGCTGGTCCTATTCCCTGAACAACCTCCCAGCCTATGGCTGGTTTGAGTGGGGACTCACTCCGGCTTACGGCCAAGTCACACCCGTCCAGTTTCTCGGGACCGGATTCAACTCTGGCTTCGCCGAGAATCTTACCGGCCTTGAAGGCGGCACCACTTATTACTTTCGCGCGGTGGTTTCCAACAGCCTGGGGGTGGCCTATGGTTCGAGGCGGACCATGGTCACGCCCATCATGGACGTGTGCGCCGGTTCCCTTTCGCCCACGAGTCGCGGGCATAGCTACGACGGCGGCACCTTTTCCGTGTATGTCTTGCTCCAATGCGACTGGACGGTGATCAATACGAACTCATGGATCACCATCACCTCGGCTACGAACGGCACCGCCCCCCGGGAAAGCTGGCTCACCTACACCGTGACGGCGAATCCTGATCCGGATCAACGCAGCGGAAATATCACGATTGGCGGCCTTACTTTTCGAGTGACTCAACAAACGAAACCACCTCTCTTAGCCATTTCTCCGCCACAGCAAAGCGTTTTGGGCGGTGGAACGGCGTCGTTCATCGCCACTGGCTTCGTCCCCTCGCCCTTCACATACCAATGGCAGTTTAACGGCGTCCCTCTGACCAATGGCAACGGCATCAGTGGCGCTTCGACGGCAAACCTCGTGCTGACGGGTGTCCAATATTCGCAGGCGGGGAATTATCGATTGGTCGCAAAAAACCCGGCCGGCACAACGGTCGGCTTCAGCTCTTGGGCGACACTCACCGTGACGTGCGGTTTCAATCTCTCGGCCAACAATGCCAGCTTCAGTTCGCTGAGCACCACCGGTATGGTGACCTTGAATGCGGCTACGACGGATTGTCCGTGGAACGTTGTGAACACGAACGCGTGGGTGAGCATCCTGTCCAGCATCATAAACACCGGTCCCAAAACGGTGGCCTATGCTGTCGCGGCCAATCCCACGACGATGGCGCGCAGCGGAAACATCACGATCGCTGACAAGACCTTTACGATTACTCAGGCGGCCGGCCCCGTGCCGAACGCACCCATTTCGTTGGTGGAAGTCTTGGACACCGAGGGCACGCTCTCATGGAACACAGTTGGAACTCCCGCGTGGTTTGGCCAAACATTCATTTCACACGATGGCGTGGATGCCGCGCAAAGCGGTCCGGTTGGTCACGACGTCGGTGACGGCGCTGCTGTCACTCTGCAGACCACGGTCACCGGCCCGGGCACGATTAGCTTCTGGTGGAAAGTTTCCTCCGAGACCAACGGCGATTACCTGAAGTTCTTCATCAACGGCGTCCAGCAAACGCGCATTTCCGGGGAAGTGGATTGGCAACAAAAGACTTTCGCCGTCCCCTCGGGCGCGCCCGTTCTAAAATGGACTTACGCGAAGAATTATTACGGATCGGTCGGACAGGATCGCGGCTGGCTCGACCAGGTGCAGTTCGTTCCGTCGAACCCGTGCAATATTGCCATCTCGCCGACGAACCGGACTCACAGTTCCAATATTTCGACCGGCCTTGTTTCGGTCAGCACTTCTGCGGGCTGTTCCTGGACGGTCGTTAATACAAACTCATGGGTGGAAATCGTGTCGGGTGCGAATGGCGCCGGCAACGGAGTGATCGATTATCTCCTCACAGAAAATTTTGGTGCGCCGCGCAGCGGCAATTTCGTCGTGGGAGATCAATTGTTCACCATCACTCAATTGGCGTATCCCACCAACGCGCTTGTTTCTTTCGCCGAAGCGCTGGACACGATGGGGACCTCGCTGGCCTGGGACACCATCGGCGAGCCGACATGGTTTGGCCAAACGTCGATCTCCCACGATGGCGTGGATGCGGCCCAGAGCGGCCCGGTGGGTCATAGCGCTGCTGTCACCGTGCTCACTACGGTCAACGGCCCGGGCATCATCAGCTTCTGGTGGAAAGTTTCTTCGGAAGCAGACAAAGACTTCCTGAAATTCTTCGTCAACGGCGTGCAACAGACGCGGATCTCCGGGGAGGTAAATTGGGAATTGCGCAACTACACGCTCCCCGCGGGGGTGCATGTCTTGAAATGGACTTACTCCAAAAACGTCAGCGGTTCGGCTGGCCTCGATCGCGGTTGGGTGGATCAGGTTCGATTCCTTCCCGGTACAAGTCCTTGCAGCCTCACGCTGTCGCACAGCAACGCAACTCATCCCTCGGACGGTGGGACCGGGATTGTAAACGTGGTCGTGGCACCCGGCTGCGTGTGGAATATCACCAGCGCCGACTGGTGGATTATCCCCACGGCCGGCGGCGGCGAGAGCAACGGCTTTGTCCGGTATACGCTGTACGCAAACAGTTCGGCTACGGCTCGCACCGGCGTCATCAACATTGCCGGCCAGCCGTTTACGATTGTCCAACAGGGCCGGGTTTGCGCCTATTCGCTTTCTCCAACCAGTCGAACGCATACTTCCGCAGCAGGGACCGCAGCGGTCGATGTCATCACGCAGGCAGGCTGTACTTGGAACAACGTGATCAACACGAACGCGTGGGTGACGATCGTAGCCTGCGTGAATGGCCAGGTGATTTATTCCATCTCGGAGAACACAACGTCATTCGCGCGCAACGGGAATATCCTCATTGTCGGCCAACTCTTTTCCATCACCCAATCCGCCACGCCTGCCGCATGTCCGGTGACGCTTTCGCCCGGCAATGCCTCACACCCGTCCAGCTCTTCCACTGGATTGGTCAGTGTTGCTGCTGCGTCAGCTTGTGCGTGGGGCGTGTACAACCCGAAACCATGGGTTTCGATCGTGTCAGGTTCAAGCGGAACAGGAAATGGCAGCGTGACTTACATTGTCGCGGCCAATTCCACACCCTATGCCCGCAGTGCCGACATTCAGATTGCAGACCAGATTTTCTACGTCACCCAGGCGGCCGGCAGCACCAACCCGCCGAGTTGCACTATTTCGATCTCGCCGGGAAGTCGCACGCACGGACCCGGCAGCGAGACCGGGACGGTGGGCGTTACAGCACAAGTGGGCTGTTGGTGGTGGGTTTTCAACAGCAACGCCTGGGTGACAATTGCTTCTCCCTCAATCAACTCGAGCAACTCCGGCAACGGACAAGTGATTTATTCTGTCTCGCAAAACACCACGTCGTTCGCTCGCAGTGGCAACATCAGTATTGGTGGCCGGCTCTTTTCCATCAGCCAATCCGGCGCTCCCGATACGAACCTTATCGCCTTGGCCGAAGCGCTTGATACCGCCGGAACTGCGATTGTTTGGAATACAAGCCAGAGCAATCCATGGTTGGGACAAACAAACGTGACCCACGACGGAGTGGACGCCGCCCGGAGTGGCCCCATCGGCGATAGCTCCAGCAGTGGCTTGCAAACCGGCATCACCGGACCGGGAACACTCACCTTCTGGTGGAAGGTTTCTTCGGAACCGAACAACGATACGTTGCGCTTCCACGTGAATGGAACGGAGCAATCAAAGATCTCCGGCGAAGTGGATTGGCAGCAACGCACCGTGACGTTGGGCGCCGGACTTCATTGGCTCGAATTGACCTACATAAAGAACGGGTCGATTGCCGCGGGACAGGATCGTGCTTGGATTGATCAATTTCAATTCGTTCCCGGGACCAACTCGAACTGCGGTATTGCTCTGTCGCCGACCAATCGCATGCACGAAGCGGCGGACGCGACCAACACAGTGACAGTCACGACGGGAGCCGGCTGTCCCTGGAACGTGGTCGAGACGAGTAGCTGGATTACGATCCTTTCTGGTCTGACCAACTGGGGCAATGGAACTATGACTTATCGATTGGCGCCGAACACCGATGCGCCGACGCGCACCGCGAGCATCAATATCGGCGGGCGTCAGTTTCTTGTGACACAAGCGGGAACATCGCTGTCCGGAGCCAATGGTGCGCGGCTGCAATTCATGGGCCGAACAGGAACCAATGCCACGCTTTCCGTGCAGGGCGAGGCAGGGAAAATGTATGTCGTGGAATGCTCTGAGGATTTAATTCAGTGGATACCGATCAGCACGAACTCTGCGCCATCGACCGTCACCGATGCAGCGGTCGGTAACGCACCTCACCGCTTCTATCGGACTGTGGAGATTCCTTAAGGCTGCCAGGGAACGCCGCGTTGAGGTCGCCTCAAAGCACGATCGCGAAAGGCATTTCCCGATCATCGCGTGCTGCTCGCATTCACTTGATGTAGCCGCCGTTACCCATTGGCTGAGGGTTTGTGGAACACGACTCCCTTTTCGGGCTCGATCCTTTGCTTGAGCCGTTCGGTCCTCAGTGCATGATGCGGGCGAACCATTATGCAAACGAAGCCACAAACTCATTCTTTCTCTCCCGTCACGCGCCGAAGCTTTCTCAAGACCGGCGCGATTGTCACCGCCGGTATCGCGTCGCTCTCGCTGCCAGCGCGGGCGCAGGTCAACAAGAACAGCAAGCTGCGACTTTTCCAGATCGGTGTCGGCGGCATCGGCGGTTTGCAGCGCAGCGGTTTGAAGGGCCATCCGCAAGTGGAATGGGCCGGGTTTTGCGATGTGGATCGCCGCGAACTGGATCAAATCAAAAAGCAGCATCCAAACTCGTGGACGCTCGGCGATTACCGTGAGGCTTTCGCCAATCGTGTGGGTGATTTCGACGCGGTGCTCGTGGACGTGCCGGACTTTCATCACGCCACGGCCATGCTGACCGCATTGAAGCACAACAAACATATTTACGGGCAGAAGCCGCTGGTACATCAGCTCGCCGAACTCAAAATGATCCGCGACGGACTCAAGGCGCGGCCGGGACTCGTCACTCAGATGGGCAATCAGCGCGCCTGCCTCAAGGGTCGCATGCAGTCCGTGGAAATCCTGCGCAAGAACCAACTGGGCCGTCCGGTCGAAGCCTGGGTCTGGACTGGCGGTGTATCACGCGGGCATTACTTTTCGGATCCGTGGAGCACTTACACTCCGGCCCAGCCGGTGCCGGAGTATTTGAACTGGGACTTGTGGCGCGGGCCGCTCACCGCAGACCTGCCCTACAGCGAAGATGTTGCGCCACGTCGCTGGCGCGCCTATTGGGAGACGGGCGGCGGCCAGTTGGCCGACTGGGGCTGTCATCTGCTCGACCTGCTTTACTTTGCTTATGACTTGCCGTCGCCCGAGGCGGTCATCACCCACACGCCTCGACCGTCGAACACAGGGCACACATCGCACAACGAGAGCACCATCACTTATGCCGGCGGCGGAAAATTCACCCGCGAGAAGTTCGTTGTGCATTACAACGATGATGCATTGCTGCCGTCCTTTGCCGCGTTGAACCTGCCGCCCGTGAAGCCCGGTGCGAACCACACCATGGTCGTATGTGAAGAAGGCACGTTGCTGCTGCAGGCGGATGGCGCGATCACCATCTTCCGCAAAGGCCAGAAAGTGACCGATGAACCGATGCCCGAAGTGGCTCCGCGCAATCACTGGAAGGACTGGGCCGACAATTGTCTCGGGGACAAGAAACCGCTCTGGACGCCATTCGACATCGGCTGGCGCATCACGGAGCCGGCCTTGCTCGCGGTAAAGGCGACGCGTTTTCCGGGCCAGGAATTGCGGTGGGACGCCGCGAACTTCCGCTTCACCAATCACGACAAGGCGAACAGCGAAATCGTGTCGCGTGATTATCGCGAAGGCTTCGCGCCGCCAACGGTGGCGTGAGATGGGAAGCACGCAGAGGACTGTGATCCGCAAACCGTTGGCGGCAGGGTGTGTCGGCGCGCGCGGAGCGCCGCGCCCTACTTTTCACGCCGTGCCGCTCACTCGCGCATCCGGTAGAAGATCATCGGCACGTTTTCATGTAGGCCCTCCAGTCTTTCGACGAGGTTCGTCATGATGATCTGACGCCAGCCGATCCAGTCCGGTTGATCGATGTAATTGGTCGTGAAATCCACCCAGTAAGGCGTGTTGGTTTTGCCATAGAGCAACAGCGAGCGCTGGCCGTTGTTCGCCTGCAACGCCGTGAGAAAAGGTTGTTCCGCGATGATCGCGACGTTTCCCGTGTTGGCGAGATACGACGGCGCAAGGCCTGCGTGGAGACGGGTGCAGGTCATCTCATCGAAGCGCAACGACACGAGCGCCGAACCCTGGCCCGCCACGGCGGTGAAGTGCAGGCGCGCGATTTCCTGTGTGCCTTGCAGCGCCTGGCCCGGCAGCGCCACGACGCTGAGCGTGGCCGCATTCGGTTCGAAGCTGCTCAACGCGACGAGTGCTGTGCCGGGCGCGAGCGATTCGAACGTCAGGTTGGTCAGGCGCGCGTCGGGATAACTCAGCACGCAATGAAACTCCGTCAGGGACGCGCTCGAAATCATTTCCAACGACACGCTGTTGCTGGTCCCGGCGCGCATCACGGCAGAGCCTGCGATCAACTCGACAAAGTCTTTCACGATCACGGTGAAGCTCTTCGTATCGCTCAGCGCGGGCGCGCCGTCGTCGGTCACACGGATCGTGATCAAGTTCGTGCTGGGTGCCTGCTCGCGCGTCGGCGTCCAGAGGAATACGCCCGCGTCGGGATCGATACGCGCATTGGCTGGCACGTTTGCTTCCAACGAGTGCTTCAATTTGTTCTGCGGCACATCTTCGTCCCTGGCCTCAGTGCGGATGAACAAGGGCTTCGCCACGCTGGCGAGGTAATTGGACAGCGGTTCCAACACCGGCGGCGTGTTGCTGGTGATAACCACGTTGACCAGGCCCGACGCGAAACCGCCGCGCCCATCCGCGATGGTGTAAGTGAAGGTGTCGTTGGCGTTGAAGGTGTTCGATGGCTGATAAATCACGTAGCGCCCGTTCCTGCTGACCACGCCGCCGTGCTCGGAATTGGTCGCGACGTTGATGATTGAAATCGGTTCGCCATCCGTATCGCTGTCGTTCGCCAACAGGTCGGCGATATCGATGGCCACGCCTTCATCCGGCCAGCGATACACGAGATCGGCGCCCGCGATCGGCGGGGTGTTCACGACCAGCAGAGCCACGACACTCGTCACTGCGCCGAAATCATTTTCAACAATCACGTCGTAGAGGCCCTGGTTGGTAAGCGCGACACTGGAAAAAATCAGCGCGGACGAATCCGTGTTGTTCAAGACCACGCCGTTCTTGCGCCAGCGATACATGAGCGGCTCGCTGCCCGCGGCCACTACACTCAAGCTGGTCGTCGTGCCCACGTTGTTCGTCGTGGGTGCGGGTTGCACCACGATCTGCGGCGCTGCGAGCACGAAGAGATCGGCGGGGTTGCTCACGATGCGGCCCACGCCGTCCGTGACCACAACGCTGTAGAGACCTTCATCCCAGGGCTGCACGTTCGGGATGGTCAAGCTCTCGTTCGTCTCGCCGGAAAGGGCGACGCCCATGAAGCGCCATTGATAGCGAATGGGCGGCATGCCTTCCGCGCCGCCATGGAAGGTCACGCTCGCGCCCGCCAGCGCGACCGCGCTCTGCGGATGCGTCATGTCACCGGAGAGATTCGAGGGCGCCGACTGGCCTGCGCCGTTGAAGGCATGCACGCGATAGTAGTAAGGCCACGCGGTTTCCAATCCGCGGTCCACGTAGTGCGTGATATTCGCGCCCACGGTCGCCACTGGAACAAATACGTCGCCGTCGTCGGAGCGATCGATCAGGAAACCCGCTTCATTCGTGGAACGGTCGCGCCAGGTGAGAATGGTAATGCTGCGGTAAAACTCCACGCCGTCATCCGCCGAAACGACGAGTCCAGTCGGCGCGAACGGCGGCGAGGTTGCGTCGGAAGGAGTCGCGCTCGCGATGTTCGAGTAATCCGACGCACCGATGTCGTTCGTCGCGCGCGTGCGGTAGAAGTAAGTCACGCCGGTAACCAAGCCGCCATCGAGCGCGTTAGTCGTGTCGGCGCTGGTGATGATTTGCGCGGCGAAGTTCGTGCCGTCCAACGAGCGCTCGATCAGGAAACCGGTTTCATTCGTGGATCGGTCAGTCCAGTTCAGCGCAATTTGAGTGCCCGAAACTGGATTCGCCACCAGGTTGATCGGAGCGACGGGCCGGCCATCGGGGAGTGTCTTGAAAATCGTGAAGTGGTCGTGGGCCGTGCCATCCGTGGCCAGGAAGATGGCGTCGAGCCGGTTGCTCGTGATGTCGATGATCATCGAGCCGAGTTCATTGAGCGAACGAAAGTGCGCCGGATGATTCAGCGATCCGCCCGTCGCTTGTCCGCTGCTGCCCGCCACCGTGTAAACCACGCCCTCGCCATTCACGTTTTTCTGGTAGGCGCCCGTACCGTCCTCGTGCCCGTCGCCACCGTCGATCTTCATCGCGGGCGTGAGCGTGCCGGAGCTTCCGTAATGCCCGTTTAAGAGATAAGAACGTTCCCAGCAATGGCTGTGGCCGGAGAGAACGAGATCGACGCCGTTCGCTTCCAGGATGGGCACAATGTTCTGGCGTACCTCGATAAGGTCGCCTTCGGCGTCGGAGTTGTGACTGCCCTTTGTGTACGGCGGATGATGGAAGTAAACGATCACCCAATCCTGAACGTGCTGCGCGAGGTCAGCACGCAACCAATTGGCCATCGGGCTGGTCCCGCTGCGCGTGCTCGTCATCGAATCGAGGCACACGAAGTGAACGTTGGCGTAGTCGAAGGAGTAATACTTCTCG
>Ga0193753_10000354_pt1 | contig 45935 bp, 35 predicted proteins | sample H1c2metaG_FD_144925 | JGI IMG/M metagenome (GOLD analysis project Ga0193753, IMG submission 144925) | Soil microbial communities from a riparian zone of the East river system, Colorado, United States - H1c2 | ecosystem: Environmental > Terrestrial > Soil > Riparian zone | place: USA: East...
CTGTTCGCCGGCACCGACGAGGCGCCCGGCGAGATCGTCCTCTACCAGGGACGCAGCTACAAGATGTACCGCGGCATGGGCTCGATCGGCGCGATGCGGGCCGGCTCCGGCGACCGCTACTTCCAGGGCGGGCGCGAGGGCAACAAGCTGGTCCCGGAGGGCATCGAGGGGCGGGTGCCGTACAAGGGCCCGCTCAGCGACAGCCTGTACCAGCTGGTCGGCGGGCTGCGCTCGGCGATGGGCTACGTCGGCTGCGGCACCATCGCCAAGATGCGGCAGGACGCACGCTTCGTGCGCATCTCGCAGCAGGGGCTGCGCGAGAGCCACGTGCACGACGTCATCATCACCAAGGAAGCGCCCAACTACCGGGTGGACTGAAGGGGCCGTGACGACGCGCGAGACGATCCTCATCCTCGACTTCGGGTCGCAGTACACGCAGCTCATCGCCCGGCGGGTGCGCGAGCACGGGGTCTACTCCGAGATCCACCCGTACTCGCTGCCGATCGAGGCGGTGCGGGCGATGGCGCCGCGCGGGATCGTGCTGTCGGGCGGGCCGTCGTCCTGCTACGAGCCGGACGCGCCGACGGTGTCGCCGGCGATCTTCGAGCTCGGGGTGCCGGTGCTCGGCATCTGCTACGGGGCGCAGCTGACCGCGCGTCTGCTGGGCGGGGAGGTCGAGCCGGCCGCCAAGCACGAGTACGGCCGCGCCCACGTGACGGTGAAGCGCGGAGACGGCCTGTTCCGCGGCTTCCAGCCCGGCGAGGAGATCTCGGTGTGGATGTCGCACGGCGACCGGGTGACCGCGCTGCCGCCCGGCTTCGAGCTGGTCGGCGAGAGCGGCAACTCGCCGGCCGCGGCGTTCGTCCACGCCGGCCGGCGGATCGCGTGCGTGCAGTTCCACCCGGAGGTGGCCCACACCCCGCGGGGCAGCGAGATCCTGGCCAACTTCCTTTTCGGGATCTGCGGCGCGTCCGGCAGCTGGTCGATGGCGTCCTTCGTCGAGCAGGCGGTGGCCGACGTGCGCGAGAAGGTCGGCGGCGACGGGCGCATCGTGTGCGGGCTGTCCGGCGGGGTCGACTCGTCGGTGACGGCGGCGCTCCTGCTCCGCGCGATCGGGCCGCGGCTGACCTGCATCTTCGTCGACAATGGACTGCTCCGCTCGGGCGAGCGCGAGAACGTGGCCAGCGTGTTCCGCGATCACTTCCAGGCCGACCTGCGCGTCATCGACGCCGAGGAGCGCTTCCTGACCGCGCTGGCCGGGGTGACCGACCCGGAGCGCAAGCGCAAGATCATCGGCAACGAGTTCATCCGGGTGTTCGAGGAGGAGGCGCGCACCATCGCCAACGCCAGGTGGCTGGCCCAGGGGACCCTGTACCCGGACGTCATCGAGTCGGTGTCGTTCAAGGGGCCGTCGGCGGTCATCAAGTCGCACCACAACGTGGGCGGGCTGCCGGAGCGGATGGACCTGGCCCTGGTCGAGCCGCTCCGCGAGCTGTTCAAGGACGAGGTGCGCGTGCTGGGGGCCGAGCTGGGCCTGCCGCGCCACCTGCTCGAGCGGCAGCCGTTTCCGGGGCCAGGGCTGTCGGTCCGCTGCCTCGGCCCGCTCGACCGCGAGCGCCTCGCCACCCTGCGCGCCGCCGACCTCATCATCGAGGAGGAGGTCCGGGCCGCCGGGCTGTACGAGGCGCTGTGGCAGTCGTTCGGCGTGCTCCTGCCGGTGCAGACGGTCGGCGTGATGGGCGACCAGCGCACCTACGCCGACGTGCTGGCGGTGCGCGCGGTCTACTCGGTCGACGGGATGACCGCGGACTGGGCCCAGCTGCCCTACGACCTGCTCGGGGTGATCTCGCGGCGCGTGGTCAACGAGGTGCGCGGCGTCAACCGGGTGGTCTACGACATCACCTCCAAGCCGCCCGGCACCATCGAGTGGGAATGAGCCGGGCCGCCGGGGCGTTTCGCGAGGAGGCGGGGGCGCGCTAAGGTACCGGCGGATGAGGTCGCGATGGCAGTCACCGGCGACGGCGGGCGCGGCCCGACGCGCGGCCGTGCTGGGCGCGGCTCTGGCGGCGGTCTTGGCGACCGCCGATGGACGACAGGCCTCGGCCCGTCCACCCGCCGAGGCCCGCGCCGGGGCGGGCGCGGAGTCGGACCGCGGCGCCGACAAGAAGACGGCGGGCGCGGCCGGCGGGCTGGTCGTGTCGCTCGGCCAGGGCGCGCGGGTCGACTGGACCCGCGGCCTTCTGGTGGCGACCGGCGCGGCGGCCGGCGATCTGCGCGCGCCGTCGCCGGAGCTGGCCCGGGTCAAGGCGGAGCGGCAGGCGCGCGACGCGGCGCGGGCCCGGCTCAAGCGACTGGCGCGCGACCTGGCCCTGGCCGACGGGCGCGAGCTGGGCGCCGCGCTGCAGGGCGACGCGGCGGAGCGGCTCGAGCGGGCGCTGGACCAGCTGGTCGACCAGAGCGTCGAGCACGCGTCGGACGGCTCGGTCGTGCTGGAGGCGGCCTTGCCGCTCGAGGCGGCCCGCGCGGCGGTGTTCGGCCCGAGCGAGCCGGCCGTGCCCGGCAGCGAGAAGGGACCGACCTCGGTCGTGATCGACGCCGGCAAGCACCTGAAGCGCCCGGCGCTGGGGGTGAAGCTGGCCGCGGGGTCCGAGCGCTACGCCGGTCCGACCGTGTTCGCGATGCCCGGCGACCCGATCGCGGCCGAGCGGCTGGGATCCCGGCCGGTCCGGCTGCACGCGACCGGCTACCGCGGCGGCGCGCTGCAGCTGGGCGGCGACGCAGCGGCGATGCTCGCCGAGGCGCGCGGCTCGGGCGCGCTGGTCGTGGTCGAGATGACGCCCGGGCGCGGCCGCGACGACAAGAAGGACGCCGACAAGGAGAAGCGACGATGACGACGCGTTTTTCGATGCGGGGTCGAGCCTGGGTCGGGGCGGCGTGCGTGCTGGTCGCGCTGGCCGCGATCGGCATCCGCCCCGCGCGCGCCCAGCAGGGCGAGGCCGGACGGGTCTCGCTCGAGGTTCGCGGCGAGTGGGCCGGGACCGACGACGCCGCGCGCGGCCGCGCGGTCGATCAGGCGTTCGCGACCGCGGTCCAGCGGGCGCTCGCCAGCCTGGTCAGCGACAAGGATCGCGAGGCGCACCGCGACGAGCTCGACAAGGGCGTGGTGCGGCGGGCGCGCCTGTTCGTCGCGTCGTACCGGGTCACCAGCGAGAAGGCCGACGGCGGTCGGACCCAGGTCGCGGTCTCCGCCACCCTCGATCTCGACAAGCTGCGCGCGGCGCTGGCCGAGCTCAAGGTGCCGGTCGCGGCCGGGGCGACCGGCCAGCTCGGCGCGTCGTTCTCGCCATCGGGCGGGGGCGGTGGACCGAGCGCGGTGCTCCTCATCGTGGTCAGCACCCCGGACGGGACCGTCGCCAACTTCGGCCGCGGCGGCGGCGACGGCGGGGCGGCCGGCGACGCGCTCGGCCGCGAGCTCCAGTCGCTCGGCCTCACGGTCCGCTCGCCGCGCGGCCAGCAGGTCGCGGTCACCACCGGCGAGGGCGCCGGCGGATCGCTGCTCCCGGTCGGCGACGAGGCCGCGGTGGACCTGGCCCGCCGGGTCGGCGCCGGCTCGGCCTGGGTGGTCGGCATGGACGTGCGCGCCGACGGCGTGATCCGCTCGACCCGGCTGCAGGGCGCGGCCGGGCGCGGCAAGCTGCGCGTCATCGACGTCGAGCGCGGCGAGGTCATCGCCGAGGCCGAGGCGGACGCGGCCGGCTTCGACCGCGCGGTCGATCAGGCCGCGGCGGTCGCCGCGCGCGAGCTGGCCCAGCGCCTGACCCGCGCGGTGTCGAGCAAGGTCAGCGAGCGCTGGTCGGCGCCGGCCAGCACCGGCGGGCCGCAGGTCGTGGTCCGCGTGCGAGGCGCCCACAGCTGGGCCTCGATCGGCGCGCTCATCCACAAGCTGGGCTCGACCAGCGGCGTCGACGCCGTCCACGCGCGCGAGGTCGTGCGCGGCCGGGTCGCGCTCGGGGTCGAGACTCGCCTGGCGCCAGCCCGGGTCGCCGCCGCGCTGCTGCAAGCCCGCCTCCCGGCCGGCACCATCGCCGCCCAGGCGCGCGGCGAGCGCCAGGTCGACGTCGAGATCCGCGGCGACACCACCACCCCCGTCACCGGCGCCCAGGACAGCGGGGATGCCGGCCCCGAGTGAGCCGCGCGGTGCGGCGCGCCGGCCCCTGCCCGCCGCGCTCCGCCTGACCGCGCTCGTCGTCGCCGCGGCGACCGCGCTCGGCGCGGCCGGCTGCGCGGCCAGCGCACCGACCACCCGCCGCGACACCGCCATCCTCCACGTCACCAGTCCGGTCGCCGACGCGGTCGTGTGGGTCGACGGCCGCTACGTGGCCCAGGTCCGCGACCTGCGCGGCGGCCTCGCCCTGTCGCCCGGCCACCACCAGATCGAGCTCCGCCACGAGCGCTACCACGCCACCTACGGCGAGGTGGATCTCGCCCGGGGCGAGCGCGTCCGCCTCGACCTCGAGCTGGCCGAGGCGCTGCCGTAGCGGCGCGCCGCTGCCCGGCCGGGGGCGGCCTGGGCAGGTGGAGGGTTGGGAACCAGATGGACCCGTCCCGGTTCGCAGTGCACCGCCGCCGAGATGGCGTCAACGAGGCGGTGTGGATCACCGTCGAGCGCAAGGCGCAACGACGACGGGCTACTCGCCGTAGCTCGAGGAGTTGCAACGCAGCGATCGGCGGCGAGGCGCACCGGATCGTTGATGTCATCTCGGCGGCGGTGCACTACCCGAGCCGGTCGAGCAGCGCGGCCAGGCCGGGGGCGCCGGGCGCCTCGATCTCGAAGCTGAACGGGGCGCGCGGATCGGTGTCGGGCTGGAGCCGCACGTCGAGGCCGGGGTAGAGGCGCGCGGCCAGCGCCTCGACCGCCGGGCGCGCCTCGGCCCAGGTCGCCTCGCCGGCCGGGGCGAAGCGTCGGCTCATGACCGCCACCCTGGCCCGGTCGGTGCGGAACTGGATCGGGCGGGCGGGGTCGTCCTCGAGGTGCCGGCACGCGGCCAGCGCCTCGCGAAAGCCATCGACCAGCTTGTCCTCCAGCTCGCCCGGCTGGTCGCGCTTGCGCGCGCACTGGAACCCGAGCGGCCCGTGCTCGCTCTCGAGCGCGTAGTGGGCCTCGTGGGCGATGAGCATGATGCCGGGGCCGCTCGGCACGTGCCGGTAGTCGGCCACGTCGATGAGGAGCCGGTCGGGCAGCCGACCCTCCTGGATCCAGCGGTGGAAGATCGGGATGAACCCGGCCAGGTCGACCGCGGCCGGGTCCCGGGCGAAGAGCTTCACGCTGAGCTGCTGTGCTAGCACGTGGTCAACCTGTCCGCGCTCAGGCGCTGGCCTGGGCGCCGCCTCGGGTCGCTGCGGCCTGGCTCTCCTGCAGCCGGTCGTAGCTGGCGTGGGCCGCCTCGATGAAGAGCTGCGCCTCCTCGATCCGCTGGTGGGCGCGCTCGCGATCCGGCCGGTCGAGCGGCGCCTCGTGGGCGCGCAGGAGGAACGCGGCGAACCGCGCCCCGGCCGACGGGTCGAACCGCTGGGTGTCGTGGAACCGGGTGCGGAACTCGCTCACCACCTGATCCGGGTCGTCGCCGACGTCGATGTTGTCGACCTGGACCAGCGCCCGCGCCGCGCTCACCATCGCGCGGTAGGCCAGGCTGGCCGCGCGCCCGGCGTCGCCGGCCTCGAGGTGGAGCTGGGCCTCGAACACCTCGCGCTCGCTGGCGGCCAGCCCGAACTCGGCCGCGCTCACCACCTCGCCGGCGCACTCGCCGACCCCCATGTCGCCGATGGTGTACTCGCGAGCGTCGCCCCAGTCGGTGTAGAGCGACCGGTCCTCGTCGTAGCCCGGCACGTGGCGCAGGTCCTCGAGCGTCTCCTTGATCCTGGCCCGCCCGACCCGCTGGATGAACGCCTGCAGCCGCTCGCCCGGCTGCCGATCGCGCAGCCACACCGAGGTCAGCCGATCGACCACCTCGGGGATGCGCCGGGACGGGAACGCCCCGATCGCCAGCCCGTAGCTGCCGCCGTTGTTGTCCCACTCGCCGCCGACCACCAGCTGGAAGTGGGCCACCCGCCTGCCGCCCACGTTGCGGCTGACCCCGAGGAAGCCGATGTCGGCCACGTGGTGCTGGCCGCACGAGTTGAAGCAGCCGCTCACCTTGATGTGGAGCCGGTCGAGGTCGGCGGCCGTGCCGTTCAGCGCGGCGACGTCGCGCTCGGCCAGCCGGTCGGTCAGCGCCGCGGCCAGCCCGCGCGACGACGAGATGCCGAGCTTGCACGTGTCGGTGCCCGGGCACGACGTGATGTCCGAGATGGTCGACGCGCCCGCCTGGCCCAGCTCGATCCGCTCGAGCTCGCGGTGGAGCGCCGGGATGTCCGCCTCCGGCAACCAGCGCAGGACCAGGTTCTGCTCGACGGTCAGCCGGATGGTGTCGCCGGTGAAGCGCCGGGCCAGATCGGCCACCTGGCGGGCCGCGGTCGAGGTCAGGTCGCCGAGCGGGAGCCGGACCGTGGCAACCACGTAGCCCGGCTGCGGCTGCGGCCGCACGTTGGTCGCGCGCCAGCGGGCGCAGGCCGGCTCCAGCTCGTGGTCGAGCGCGCGCCCGGCCGAGACCGGCACCTCGGGCGAGTCGTCCAGGTGGTCGAGGTACGCGGTCCACCGCTCGTCGGCGGGGATGCGCTCGCGTTCCTCGCGCACCACCCGGCGGAACTCGTCGATGCCCAGCTTCTGGACCACGAACTTGAGCCGCGCGCGCGCGCGGTTCTTGCGCTCGCCCAGCCGCGCGAACACCCGGCAGATCGCCTGGGCCAGCGGCAGCAGCTCCTCCTCGGAGACGAACTCGTCGAGCAGCTTGGCCTGCTGCGGCACCGCGCCCAGGCCGCCGCCCACGTAGAGCTCGAACCCGCGGCGGACCACCCCGCCCTCCTCGCGCACCACCGCGATCGCGCCGATGTCGTGGAAGTTGGCCAGCCCGCACGGGTGCGGCTTGCAGCCGGAGAACGCGATCTTGAACTTGCGGCCGAAGTCCTGGGTGTCCTTGTGGCCGAGCAGGTAATAGGTGAGCGCGTCGGCATGAGGCGTGACGTCGAACGCCTGGTCGCTGCACACGCCGGCGAACTGGCAGGCGGTCACGTTGCGCACCGAGTTGCCGCACGCCTCACGCGTGGTGATGCCGACCGCGGCGAGCCGGCGCATCAGGTCGGGCGTGTCGTCGAGGTGGACGAAGTGGAGCTGGATGTCCTGCCGGGTCGTCACGTGCAGGATCGAATCCGAGTACTCCTCGGCCAGCTCGGCGAGGACGTCGAGCTGCGCGGCAGTGAGCCGCCCCATCGGGACCTTGATCCTGACCATCCCGGGCGCGTCCCACATCGTCTCGGGCCCCTTGGTCAGGGTCCCGCACGGGTACTCGAGCGTGCGAACGGCCAGCCCGTCGTGGCGCTGGCCGTTGTCGTAGCGCTGCCCGTAGACGCCGCGGCGAAGGCGGGTCTCGGCGAAGATCTTCTCGTCCAGGCGCCCCTGCCTGCGCAGGGTCATCTGGGTCTCGAAGACGTCGATCTCCTCGGCCAGGGCCGCCGGCATGCGGTCCTGCAGGCTCTCTTTCCAGGTGGGCGGAGTCATGACTTTGCGCCCTGATTGCACCCCTGGCCGGTGACGCGGTCAAGGTATTGTTTATCGGAAATACCGGGAATTATTTCTGGGCAGAAAATACCCATCTTTCCTTGGATCTATCCAAGGAGAGAGGGAAGGCTGGGGCCCCGCCGGCCCCCGGAAATCGGCTAGAACCAGTAGCCGCCGGTCACGAACCCGCCGAGGTAGCGGTCCGAGGCCGAGCTGACGTCATTGGTGCCGTCGCCGTCGTGGTCGTCGAGCGAGCCGTCGCCGTCGAACGAGAGGCTCATCAGCATCAGCCGGCCGCCCGCCCGGGCCATGAGGCGGCTGGTGAACTGGTACTCGAGCACCGCCTCGCCCTCGAAGCCCTTGGCCGTCGCGGGGCCGTACTGATTGGTCCGCTGGATCGGGCCGGTGTCGAGCGGGGCCAGAAACTTGGCCTCGCCGAGGAACGACAGCTTGCCGGCCACCGGGATGCGCCCGCCGGCGCCGATGTCGATGTAGTGGTAGCCGACGTTGGGCACGTCCACGTCGCCGCCGGGCGCCTGCCCCTTGTTGATGGAGAAGCCGGCCGAGTTGTAGCCGAGGCTGGCCTGCACGCTGTAGCCGTTCGGCTCGGCGTCGAAGTTGTGCCGGTAGCGCAGGTTGGCCCCGTAGCGCCACATGCGGGTGTCCAGGTTGACCGTGCCCATCCCGGTGCCGTCGTCGACCGCCGCGTTCAGCTTGATGACCCGATCGATGACGAAGCCGACCCCGAGGTCGGCCAGACCGCCGCGCTTGTTGTCGCCGCCGAACGCGGCCGGATAGAGCTCGCCGACCACGTACGCGCCCGGGACCGGCGTCCCGGCGAAGCCGGGCGGACCGCCCCCCTCGGCGCCGGAGTAGCTGAAGCTGAGGTTGCGGCCGATGAAGCTGATGCCGGCGTTGACCAGAAACGGCGTGGTGCGCGGCGTGGTCTGCCCGGCGGCCAGCTCGCCGTCGACCGACTCGTCGACCGAGCCGTCCTCGTCGTCGGAGCCCTCCCGGTCGGAGCCGCCGTCGTCGTCGTCGGCCGAGGCGACCCGGTCGCTGTCCCGGTCGCCCTTCTCGTCGTCGTCGCCCTTCTCGTCGTCGCCCTTCTCGTCGTCGTCGGATGCGCGCCGCCGCTCCGTCCTGTCGTCGTCGTCGGATGCGCGCCGCCGCTCCGTCCTGTCGTCGTCGTCCCGGGCGCCCTTGCGCCGCTTGCCGGAGGCGACCCTTTCGTCCTCGTCGTCGCTGCTCACCTTGCGCCTCTTGCCCCGGGACACCCCCAGCTCGGAGATCTCCGGGTCGGACGGCGCGTCATCGACCCGCCGGGTCCGCCCGCCCCGGGCGGCCGCCACCCGGGTGGCGTCCTCGCCGTCCTTGTCCACCTCCGGAAGGTCCTCGATCGCCGGGAGCAGCCGCAGCGCCAGCTTGTTGGCCATGCCCGCGCGCAGGCTGGGCTGGTTGAGGCGCATCGGGATCTTCTTCTCGATGGTCCCGTTGGCCGCCGAGCGAAGCCGGATGATGAACGTGTAGCCGGCCTCGTCCTCGACCACCGTCCCGTCCACCACGCCGTCGACCTTGAGGTAGGAGCACACCTTCTTCACGTTGTTCGGAGTCAGCTTCTTGGCCCGCAGTCGACGCGCCGCGTCGCGATAGGCCGAGCCGGGCAAGATCTGGTGCTGGCTCTTGATCATCCGCTCCAGCGAGCCGAGCAGCCGCGGCGTCCGCTCGCCTTCGATCTCGAGCAGGACGATGGTCTTGTCGTCGGCCGCGGCCACCGCGGGAACCGCCGCCAGGGCCAGCCCGAACGCCAGCCAGCAGGTGAGAATCCTTCGTCCCCGAGCGGCATGCATGTCGGCATTGTAATGCAAGAGGGACGCCTGGCCGACCTGCCACGCGAAACCGTGTCCTTGCCGACGCGGCGCTCCGGAAGCCGGGACCCCACTCCCCGCTGGCAGCCCCACGGTGGCGGCCGCGCATCACCTGGCCGGTGCGCCCGGACACCGCATGGGTCGCCGAATGGACAGACCCGTGCTCGCGGCAGTACACCAGTTCGGTGCCGCTTCTCTCCATGCGACCTCTCCGGCACCGGGCCGGCCGGCAGCTCCTCGCCACCGGGCTCGCCGTGGCCCTGGTCTCCTCGTCCTGCTCGTTCATCGGGGTGAACCGGCTCGACCCCGACCTGCCGGCCAACGAGCAGCCCGACTGCACCTCGACCTGGACGCTGCCGCTCATCGACATGGGCGTCGCCGCCACCGCCGGCTCGGCCGGCGTCCTCCTCCAGGCGGCGGCGTCGAGCAAGGAGAACGACGGCGAGAGCGCGACCGGCTTCCGCGTGGCCGGCTGGTCGGCGCTCGGCACCGCGCTCCTCTTCATCGTGTCCGGCTCGTACGGCGCGATCCAGCGCAACCGATGCCGCCGGGCCGAGGTGGCGTACGAGAGCGCCGCCCCGCCCCAGTACATCCAGGACAGCCGCCCGCTCGACAAGGCCGCCGGCGCTCCGTGCAAGACCGACGACGACTGCGGCGAGGATCTCCTGTGCGGCCAGCCGATGAAGACCTGCATCCCCGCCAACCAGACCGACGAGTCGCCCTCGCCGTGAAGTCGACGCGAGAGCCCGGTGTGCGGGTCCGCGCGCGCGACCTCGGGATCCGGATCGGCTCGTTCGAGCCCGGCCGCTTCAACGCCATCACCGACGTGCGCGGGGTCAGGGTCGGCCACACCACGCTCATCCGCGGCGACGCCGCGCGCTCGCCGCAGCCGGGCGCCGGCCCGGTCCGCACCGGGGTGACCGCGATCCTGCCCCGCTCCGGCAACGTCTACGAGGCCGCGGCGGTCTCGGGCGGCTTCGTGCTCAACGGGGCCGGCGAGCTGACCGGGCTCACCCAGGTCATGGAGTGGGGCCTCATCGAGACGCCGATCCTGCTCACCAACACGCTGTCGGTCGGGACCTGCTCGGCCGCCGCGGTCGAGTACATGGTGGCGGCGTATCCGTCGATCGGGCGCGAGGCCGACGTCATCATCCCGGTGGTCGGCGAGTGCGACGACTCGTGGTTGAACGACATCGCCGGCGGCCACGTCCACGCCAACCACGTGCACGACGCCATCGAGGGGGCGCGGTCCGGCCCGGTCGCCGAGGGCAACGTGGGCGGCGGGACCGGCATGATGACGTGCGGGTTCAAGGGCGGGATCGGGACCTCGTCGCGCCGCCTGCCCGAGGCGCTGGGCGGCTACACCGTCGGCGTGCTGGTGATGAGCAACTTCGGCATGCGCGAGGATCTCCGGGTCGACGGCATCGCGGTCGGCCGCATCCTGGCCCCGCGCTTCACCCACCTCGAGACCCGCCGGTCGAGCTACGGCAGCATCATCGCGCTGGTCGCCACCGACGCGCCGCTCATCAGCCACCAGCTGAGCCGCGTTTCCAAGCGGGTCGCGCTCGGCATCGGCCGGTCCGGCTCCTACGCCGCCCACAACTCGGGCGAGATCGTGATGGCGTTCTCGGTCACCAACTCGATCCCGCGCCAGGCCAAGCGCTCGGTCTATCGCCTGCGCGTCCTGCTCGACGCGCACATCGACCCGCTCTACCAGGCGGCGGTGGAGGCGACCGAGGAGGCCATCCTCAACGCGCTGTGCATGGCGACCGACATGGTCGGGGTGGACGGGCACTTCGCCCCGGCCATCCCGCTCGACGATCTGCGCGAGATCTATACCCGCCACAAGGAGCTCGACGAGCAGTGGAATCCCGTCTGAGCGGTGCCGGCCGGGCGGCCTCGCCAGAACCCTTGCGTGAATTGCGGACCTCCCCCAACATTCTTTCTGGGTGTTGAAAGGACGTGGACTCCGGGCCGGCGAGCGCGTCGGCCCGTACTGGGTGCTGTGTCAGCTGGGGCGCGGGGGGATGGCTCGCGTGTACCTGGCCCGCTCGGCCGCGCGGCCCGAGGTGGCGCTGAAGGTGCTGGAGCCCGAGTTCACCGGCCAGGCCCGCTCGGCCCGGTTCGAGCGCGAGGTGGACGCGGCCTCGCGTCTGTCCCATCCCGGCTGCGCGCGCATGCTCGACCACGGCTCCACCGCCGACGGCCACCTCTACCTCGCCATCGAGCGCCTGCGCGGACCGACGCTGCGCGAGGCGCTGGCCGCCCGCGGCCGACTGTCCCTGCGCGAGGTGATCGACATCGGCCGGCAGCTGTGCGACGCGCTCGACCACGCCCACGCCGCCGGCGTCATGCACCGCGACATCAAGCCGGAGAACGTCATGTACCGCGGCCCCGGCGGGACCGGCGACGTGGTCCTCATCGACTTCGGGCTGTCGCGGCTGCGCGACGACGCGCCGCTGACCGTCGCCGGCACCTGCCTCGGCTCGCCCTCGTACGTCGCGCCCGAGCGCCTGCTGGAGCGACCGGCCGACGGGCGCGCCGACCTGTACGCGGTCGGCGTGGTGCTCTACGAGCTCGCCGCCGGGCGCGCGCCCTTCGTCGGCGACGGGCCGCTCGCGATCGCGCGCCACCACATCACCACCCGCCCGCCGCCGCTGGGCGAGCTGCGCCCCGGCGTGCCGCCCGCCCTCGCCGCGATCGTCCACCGCGCGCTCGAGAAGCAGCCCGATGAGCGCTTCCCGCGCGCCGCGATCATGGCGCGCGCCCTCGAGGCGGTCCCGCTGGCCGAGGGCGAGGCCGAGGTCGAGGGCGACGGCGAGGGCAAGCTCGAAAAGGCCGACAGCGAGGCCGAGCGCGACGGCGAGAAGGGCTCGGCCTGGGTCGACACCGGCCCGAGCGACTCCATTCATTGAACCCGGACGCGCTGGCCGAGGCCGGTGCCTCTCCGTTCAGGGTCAATTCAGGGGTCGATCACCCGGCGATCGCCTCCGCGCTCGCAGCAAACAATGATGCGCTTCCAACCCTCATGGTTCGCCCCCTTCCGGTAGGCTGATGCTCGAGGGCCCGCCCGTGCCAGTGCACCGCCGCCGAGATGGCATCAACGATCCGGTGCGCCTCGCCGCCGATCGCTGCGTTGCAACTCCTCGAGCTACAGCGAGTAGCCCGTCGTCGTCGCGCCTTGCGCTCGACGGCGATCCACACCGCCTCGTTGACGCCATCTCGGCGGCGGAGCACTAGTGTCTCGATCGCTCCTCTGCGCCCTGGCGCTGCTCGCGACGCTCGTCGGCGGCTGCCGCTGGTTCGAGGTGGACGAGGACGGCGGGCCGGCCGACGCGGGGCCGCCGGGGGCGAGCGGGCGGCTGGTGGTGCCGGCGCTGGGCCCGGGTGACGAGTTCGGCGCGGCGGTGGCGGGGTCACCCGATGTGCTGGCGATCGGCGCGCCCGGCGACGACCGCGAGGGCAGCCAGGCCGGCGCGGTGCACATCTTCCGCCCGGGCGACGGCGCGTGGAGCGAGGAGAGCGTCGTGACCGGCGACGACGCGCGCACCGGCGATCGGTTCGGCACCTCGGTGGCCCTGGCCGGCGACCTGCTCGCGGTCGGCGCGCCCGGCCGCGACGGCGACGGCAGCTGGTCGGGCGCGGTGTTCCTGCTGCGCGCCGACGGGGCGGCCTGGCAGGCGGTGGCCACCCTCGGCGCCCCGGACGGCGCGGTCGGCGATCGGTTCGGGGCCTCGGTCGCGTTCCTCGACCCCGACCACCTGGCCATCGGCGCGTCGGGCCACGACGCCGACCAACCCGGCGGGGGTGCTACCTACCTCTTCGAGCGCCAGGGCGACATGTGGATGGCGGTGCGGTAGAACTGGGGATCGGGGGGATCTCATGCCGTCGGACCACATCGATCGCAAGCATCTGCGCATCACCGGCCGCCACCGCGCGCATCGCGACTCGCACGTCGAGGTGCGCGAGAACAAGGAGGGGGCCACGATCGTCGTCACCCAGGCGTTCGGGCCGCGCGGCGACAGCCTGGTCGGCGTGTCGGGCGTCGAGTTCGACGGCTGCCCGGCGGTTACCGTTCTGGTCGACAACGCCGGGCAGCAGGGACAGCTCCACCTCAGCCCGATCCACGGCGACAGCCGCAAGACCGGCTTCATCGACATCGAGCCGGGCACCCGCTGCCAGCTCCTGTGCCCGGTCTCGAAGCTGCCGCTCGATCGCGTGCCGGACGTGAGCGGCGACCTCGAATCGACCTACTACGCGATCTACCTGACCCCGCAGCTCAGCATGGGCTCGATCGTCGCGATGAGCGACATCTGGGGCCACCCGCACTCTCGCATCGTCGACAACTTCGAGCTCATCTCGCTCTGGGACGACGAGTAGCGGCGGCCGCGGCTCAACCGATCGCGATCGGCAGCCGGCGCGCGCCCCAGCGGCCCGGCTCGCGATCGAACCGCCCGGCCAGCGGCTTCTCGCACTCCGGGCAGCGCGCGTCCGGCCCGGCGATCCGGGTGCGGCCGAGCCGGTACCAGTCGCGCTCGATGAGCAGCGCGCCGCAGCCGGCGCACGAGGTGCTCTGCCCGACCGCGTCGTGCACGTTGCCGGTGTAGACGTGGCGGAGGCCGTGGGCCAGGGCCTGGGCGCGCGCGCGGGTCAGCGTGGCCGGCGGCGTCGGCGGCACGTCGGTCATCTTGAAGTCCGGGTGGAACGCGGTGAAGTGGAGCGGCACCTCGGGCCCGAGCGTGCGCGCGAACCAGTCGCACTGCCGGTCGATCTCCTCGACCGAGTCGTTGTGGCCGGGGATGAGCAGCGTGGTCACCTCGAACCAGACGTCGGTCTCGTGGCGCAGGTAGCGCAGCGTCTCGAGCACCGGGTCGATGTGAGCGTAGGCCACCCGGTGATAGAACTCCTCGCTGAACGCCTTGAGGTCGACGTTGGCCGCGTCCATCGCGCGGAAGAAGTCGCCGCGCGCCTCCGGGGTGATGTAGCCGGCGGTGACCGCGACCGCCTTGACCCCGCGCGCGCGACACGCGTCGGCCACGTCGATGGCGTACTCGGCCCAGATGACCGGGTCGTTGTAGGTGAAGGCGACGCTCTTGCACCCGGCGCGCACCGCGGCGTCGGCGATCGCGTCGGGCCCGGCCTGATCGGCCAGCCGGTCCCACTCGCGCGCCTTGGAGATGTCCCAGTTCTGGCAGAACTTGCAGCCCAGGTTGCAGCCGGCGGTGCCGAACGAGAGCACCGAGGTGCCCGGGTAGAAGTGGTTGAGCGGCTTCTTCTCGATCGGATCGATGCAGAAGCCGGACGAGCGGCCGTAGGTGGTCAGCACCATCTGCCCGCCCTGGTTCATGCGCACGAAGCAGAACGCGCGCTGTCCGTCGCCGAGCCGGCACGCGCGCGGGCACAGCTGGCACAGGATCTTGCCGCCCTGATCCGGGACCCAGTAGCGCCCGGGATGATCCGCTGACCCCGCTCCCACCGGGGAAGCGTAGCAAGGCGCGGCTTCCCCCGACCGTCAATCCCGGGTAGTGTGGCGACCGCCATGACGCGCGCTCGCGCCGCTCGGGTGACCGTCGCCGGCGAGCTACGCGACCTGGTCACCTTGGCCCTGCCGCTGTGCGTGGGGCACCTGGGCCACCAGTTCATGGCGATCGTGGACACCGCCCTGCTCGGCCGCTACGGCGGCGCGTCGCTGGCCGGCGCCGGCCTGGCCGGCAATCTGCTCTTCGCCGTCACCGTCCTCGGCATCGGCACGATCATGGGGATGGACACCCTCGTGCCGCAGAGCCTGGGCGCGGGCGACAGCGGCCGGGCGCGCGAGATCTTCCGCTCCGGGATCCGGCTGGCGCTGATCGTGAGCCTGCCGATCTCGGCCGGGGTCGCCGCCATCGCGCTGCTCCTGCCCCACTCCGGGGTCGAGCCGGGCGTCGCCGCGGAGGGGGCCGCGTTCCTGTTCGGGCGGCTGCCCGGCATCATGCCGATCCTGCTGTTCGCCACCATGCGCTCGTACCTGCAGGCGCACCACGTGACCCGGCCGATGGTGATCGCGGTGGTGATCGCGAACGTGGTGAACTTCGTCGTCGACTGGATCCTCATCTTCGGCGACGGCGGGCTCGAGCAGCTGGGGCTGCCCGGCGTCGGTCTGCCGGCGCTCGGCGCGCTCGGTGCCGGCATCTCGACCAGCGCGGCCAGCCTGGGCTCGCTCGCCATCTGCGCGGCGGCGGTGCGCAGCCTCCACCGCAGCCAGGACGCCGAGCTGGCGCCGGCCCGGCCGGCCGCCTCCACCACCGGCCACGCGCGCGCGATCGTGCGGCTGGGCGGCCCGGTCGGCCTGCAGCTGGTCGCCGAGGTCGGCATCTTCGCGCTGACCGGCTACCTGGCCGGCACCCTCGGCCGCATGCCCGCCGCCGGCCACCAGATCGCGCTGGTCCTGGCCAGCTTCTCGTTCAGCACCGCCATCGGCATCGGCGCGGCCACCTCGGTGCAGGTCGGCCGCGCGATCGGCGCCGGCGACACCAGGGCCGCCCGCCGCGCTGGCGCGCTCGGCATGGTCACCGGGGCCGGCGTGATGGGCGCGTGCGCCCTCTGCTTCCTCCTGTTCCCCCGCCAGCTCGCGGCGCTGTTCACCGGCGATCGCGCGCTGCAGGACGCCGCCATCCCGCTCCTCCGCATCGCGGCCGTGTTCCAGCTGTCCGACGCGGTCCAGGCGGTCTCGGCCGGCGCCCTGCGGGGGGTCGGCGCCACCCGCTTCAGCTTCGTGGCCAACGTGATCGGCCACTACGCGGTCGGCTTCCCGGTCGCGGTCCTGCTCGGCTTCGCCCTCGACATGGGAGCCGCCGGCCTGTGGTGGGGCCTGTCGATCGGCCTCACCGGCGTCGCCGTGGCCCAGTCGATCCGCTTCGGCGTCCTGACCGCCCGCCCGGTCGAGCGCGCCGCGGCCAGCTAGCCGTCATTCAGGCGGCGCTCAGCCGTCCTCGACCGCGCCGGCCGCCTCGATGTCGTACTTCTTCATCAGCTTCCGGAAGTACTTGCGATCGATGTCGGCCTCGCGGGCGGCGTGGGAGATGTTGCCGCCGTGGCGCTTGAGCAGCGAGATGATGTAGTCGCGCTCGAACGAGGACACCCAGCGCTCCTTGGCGTCCTTGAAGGTGACGTCACCGGTCAGGAGCTCGCTCGGGGTGCGCGGTGGATCCAGCGTCGGCTTCGGCGTGCGCGCGCCGTGGCCTCCGTGGCCCCCGTGGCCGTAGGACGGGGCGTGGCCGGACCGCACCGACGGGCGCGGGGTGCGCGCCCGCGCGTCGCGGACGTGCTCGGGCAGGTCCTCGGTCTGGATGATCTCGCTGTCGCTGAACGACACCGCGCGCTCGACCACGTTGACCAGCTCGCGCACGTTGCCCGGCCAGTCGTAGTTGATGAGCGCCTGCAGGGCGAGCGGGTTGACCGACTTGATCCGCGACTGGCCGTCGCTGCCGCGGTTGTACTTCTGGTTCTTCAGGAAGTGCACGATGAGCAGCGGGATGTCGTCCGAGCGCTCGCGCAGGGCCGGCAGCAGCAGGCGCACCACCGAGAGCCGGTAGAACAGGTCCTGGCGGAAGCGGCCCTCGCGCACCTCGTTCTCGAGGTTGCGGTTGGTGGCGGCGATGATGCGCACGTCCACCTTGATCGATTTGGACGAGCCGACCCGGCGCACCTCGCGCTGCTCGAGCGCGCGCAGGAGCTTGGGCTGGAGATCGATCGGCAGCTCGCCCAGCTCGTCGAGGAACAGGGTGCCGCCGTCGGCCAGCTCGAACAGGCCCTGCCGGGTCATCACCGCGCCGGTGAACGAGCCCTTCTCGTGGCCGAACAGCTCGCTCTCGATCAGGTTGGGCGGCACCGCCCCGCAGTCGAAGATGATGAGCGGGCCGCGCGCGCGCGCCGACATCTGGTGGATCGACTGGGCGACCACCTCCTTGCCGGTCCCGGTCTCCCCCTCGATGACGACCGTGGTGTTGGTCGGCGAGATCTTCTCGATGATGGCGTAGATCTCGCGCATGCGCGCGTTGCGGCCGATGATGTCGCCGCACCGGTCGGCGCCGGACGGGATGATCTCGACCGGCTCGTCGCGCGCGTTGAACTTGAGCTGCTGCTGGCCGACCGAGATGGTGCAGCCCGGCTTCAGGTACCCCTCGCGGATGCGGACCTTGTTGATGAAGGTGCCGTTGGTGGAGCGCAGGTCGACCAGGACGTAGCCGGTGTCCTCCTGGACGATCTTGCAGTGGTAGCGCGACACGGTGTCGTCGCGCAGGACCACGTCGTTCTCCTCCATCGCGCCGAGCGTGATCTCGTCCTTGTCGAAGGTGAGATCCTCGCCGCCGTCGACCGGGCTCAACGTGCAGCGGCGCAGGTGCAGCGTGGGCGGACGGTCCGGGCCGTACTGGATCTTGGTCGGCGGGACGAAGTCTGGAAACTTCCCCTGCCCGATCCCCTGCCGCCCCTCGTCGGTCGGGTTCCCCGCGGACATCTCCGGTGATCTTACCCACAAACGATCGGTGGTGACAACCGACCCACCTGTTGCTAGCGTCCTCCGGGGCCACGAGACCCTAGGCCCGCCGCATGCCGGAGCCGATGGACGAATTTCTCGACGAGGACGGCCGCCCGCGCCTGGTCGAGCGGCGGTTCGTGGTCGAGGAGTCGTTCGCCGGCCACCGCCTCGACCACTACCTCAAGCGCAAGATCCCGCGGCTGTCGCGCACCCGGCTGCAGGAGATCATCCGTACCCAGCTGCTGGGCCCGGCCGGGCGGCGCATGAAGGCCAGCTCGTCGGTGCAGTTCGGGGACGAGATCGTCATCCGGCGGCCGGCCCGGGCCGAGCCGTCCTGCCCGCGCGACGTCGGGGTCATCTACCGCGACGAGCACATGCTGGTGATCGACAAGCCGGCCGGGCTGCCGGTCCACGCGTCGGCCAAGTTCTACTTCAACACCTTGACCCGGGTCCTGTCCGAGAAGTTCCCGGGTGAGCCGCTCCAGATCGCGCACCGGCTCGACCGGGAGACCTCCGGGGTGCTGGTGGTCGCGCGCGGGAAGGAAGCGGGCTCACGGCTCAAGACCGCCTTTGCCCGCAAGCAGGCGAAGAAGACCTACCTGGCGGTGGTGCGCGGGGTGCCGCCCTGGCCCGACGGCGAGGTCCACGAGATCGCGGTGCCGCTCGGGCTCACCGACGTGCCCGGCGCGCTCGACGTGCGCATGGTCGAGCGCGCCGACGCCCCGCCCGCGCTGACCCGGGTCAGCATCGCGGTGCGCCGCGAGCGCCACGCGCTGGTCCGCTGCCAGCCGGTCACCGGCCGCCAGCACCAGATCCGCGCCCACCTGGCCGCGGCCGGCTTCCCGATCGTCGGCGACAAGATCTACGGCCACGACGACGAGCTGTTCCGCGCCTATTGCGCGAACGGCCTCACCGACGAGCTCCTCGCCCGCCTCGAGCTGCCGCGCCACGCGCTGCACGCGGCGTCGATCGAGATCGCGCACCCGGCCTCCGGCCAGACGATGCGCTTCGAGAGCGCGCTCCCCCCCGACCTGGTCGACTTCCTCGGCTGACCGAGGCCGCGGAGGGAGCGGAGCGTTCAGCCTGGTCCAGGCCGGCCGGCGATCAGCGGCCCCAGATCTGGACCTTGGCCCGGCGGCCGGCGCCGACGTTGGCGTAGCGCAGCTCGACGTTCCTGATGACGCGCGCCTCGCCGCGCAGGTCGATCGCCTGGGTGCGGTCCCCCTCCTTGAAGAAGTGGGCCACGCTCGGCGAGTGCTTCCGGCCGTTGTCGTACTCGATGATGATGTTGTTCAGCTGGAGGTCGCCGTCATCCACCACCAGCATGAGCTTGGTGAACGTGCCCTCGCGGCGGCCGATCCTGAGGACGTCGTTCTTGCCGGTGACCCACTTCTCACCCAGCATGGTCCAGCCGCGGTTGTCCCAGCCGCCCGGGTAGCGCGGCGGCGTGCGGTGGTCGCGGACCACCGGCGGGGGCGGCTGCGGCTCGGTCCGGTGATCACGGACCACCGGCGGGGGCGGCGGCGGCGGCTCGCGATGGCGGTGGCGGTGCTCCACCGGCGGCGGCGGCTCCGTGGTGCGAGTCCGGACGGTGGCGGTGCAGCCGCTCGCGGTCAGGGTCGAGGCGCAAAGGATCCACAGAATAGACGAACGATGCATATGGCAATCCTCCATCCCGGCTGGCTGGGTCGCCAGTTCACGCAGGCTAACCCGGCCGGGGCCAAACTTCGACTCGTCTGGCCCGCCCAAATATTCACGCGCTCGTCGCTGCCGTCACTCGTTCCACTCGATGCCGAACGGGAGCCGCGCCTGCGGCGTGCTCGGCGCGACCCAGATCGAGCCCGGAATCGCCCGCAAGAGCGCGCGGTCGGCCCCGCCGGGCAGGAGCGCCTCGAAGAGGCTGCGCTCGGCGCCCGCTCGCGCGTCGCGGGCCGAGGCCAGCCCGCCCAGCACCCTGGACAATAGCCCCGGCTCCTCGCTGGGCAAGAGGAGCAGGCGAGCCTCCTCATCCGGATCCATGCCAGAAGCACGCTTGGCCAGCTCGATCGCGTCGACGATCCCGCCGAACTGGTCGATGAGGCGAATCGGCTTCGCCTGCGCCCCGGTCCACACGTGGCCGCGTCCGACCGCGTCGACCTTCTCGGTCGACAGTGAGCGGCCGTCCGCCACCGCCTTGATGAAGCGCCCGTAGTAGTAGTGGAGCTTGCGCTTCACCAGCCGCTCCTCGTCGGCGCTGTACGCCTTCAGGAAGCTGTCCGAATCGGCGAGCGCGCCGCGCTTGTAGATCGTCCATGACACCCCGAGCCGGCCGAGCAGGCCGGACACGTCGAACTTGCCGGTGAAGATGCCGATCGATCCGGTCACCGTCATCGGATCGGCCAGGATCGTGTCGCAGCCGGCCGCCGAGAAGTAGCCGCCCGACGCGGCCACGTCGCCCATCGAGCAGATGATCGGCTTGACCCCTCGGGTCTTGAACACCTCGCGCGAGATCACCTCGGAGGCGAGCGCGCTGCCGCCCGGGCTGTTGATGCGCAGGACGATCGCGTTCACCTGCGAGCTCGCGCGCGCCGCGGCGATCGCGGCGGCGATGGTGTCGCCGCCGACCAGGCGCATGCCCAGGAGCGGGATGACCGAGCTCTTGCCGTCGACGATGTCCCCCTCGATGTAGATGACCGCGATGCCGGGGTAGCTCCACCGGCTCTCGCGCTCGTCCGGCGCGCTGGCCACCGGATAGGCCGCGCCGAGGTCACGGACCAGCTCCTCGCCGACCTCGTCCGGGCTCGCCACCCGGTCGACCAGCGCCGGGATCTTGGCCAGCTCGCCGGCGGTGTAGGGGCCGTTGTCGATGAGCATGCGCACCCGCGCCGGGTCGAGGTGGCGGCCCGACGCGATCTCCCGCACGACCTCCTCGTACATGCTGTCGTAGATCTCGTTGCGCATGGTGAAGGCCGGCTCGGTCGGCCCGGTGCGCGTGTACTGCTCGGGGGCGCTCTTGTACTCCTCGATCTTCTGGAACTGGGCGACCACGCCGAGCTTGTCGAACACCCCCTTGAAGTAGAGCGAGGTGGCGACCATGCCGGACAGGCGGAGGCCGCCGGCCGGATCGACGAAGATCTTGTCCGCCACCGACGCCAGGTAGTACTGGCGCGTGGTCCCCGCCACCATGTAGACGTAGACCTTCACCCCGTGGGCGCGCAGCGACGCGAGCGCGCGGCGCACCTCGCTGGTCGCGGCCCAGCCGGCCGCCATGCTGTCCACCTGCAGGAGCACCGCGGCGAGCGAGTCGTCGCGCTCGTACAGGCGGAGCTGCGCGACCAGGCGAGTCAGCTCGCGCTCGTCGAGATCGCCGGCCAGCTCGATGCGCTCGATCCGGCGCTCGCGCGGCAGGAGCGACGGGGGGCCCCGATCGCTGGCCCGCACCACCACGGTGCCGCCGGCGAACCGCGAGTCGCCGTCGTCGTCGATCGCGCTGCGCGCGTAGGCGGCGGCGCCCACGCCGCCGAACGAGAGCTCGAGCCCGGCGGTCATGCGCAGCTCGCGCTGCCCGTCCAGCGCCGCGCCGCCGTCGACCACCGGCAGGAGGCTGCGGCTCTCGACCTGGCCGCGCAGGTACACGCCGCGCACGACCCGCAGCGAGCCGCGCAGCCACCCGTCGACGTCCTCGGCGCTGTCGAGCTCGCCGCGGTCCTCGCCCACGCGCCCGCCCAGGCCGAGCTCGACGCGGTCGTCGCCGGTCGGGCGAGTGACCAGCTCGACCTCGTAGCGGCGCTGGATCGGCTGGCCGGCGGCCTCCGGCTCGAACAGATCGCGCACCGTCGCCCCGACGGCCAGGTGCGCGCCGAGCCGGAGCGACAGCCCCAGGTCGAAGGTGTCGATCCCGGCGGTGACGGTGCCCGGATCGTCGAAGAAGTGGTGCCACGACAGGCCGAACGCCCCGCTGCGGCCGAGCGGCAGCGCCTGCGCCAGGGTGAAGCGGGCCGGCGTGCCCGGATCCGGCGCGATCACGCCGCGCGGGGGGCGCAGGAACTCGAGCCCCAGGCCCCAGCCCAGCCGCGGCAGCGACCCGCCGCCGAGCACGCCGCCGGTGAACATGCCGAAGCCCGGGCCCGGCCCGGTCGCCCGGTCCTCGTCCGGCTCGCTGGTGTCGAGCGCCAGGGCCAGGCTCCAGCCGCTCTGGAAGATCAGCCCCGACGGATTCACCGACAGCGCCAGCGCGTCCTGCTCGCCGGCCAGCCCGGTGGTGGGCAGGTTCATGCCGGCGGTCGGCTCCTCGGCGTAGCGCGGCGCGGGTTCCTGCGCGAGCGCCGACGGCGAACCGGCGACGAGGAGCGCGGCCGCGACGAGCGCGGCGGCGGTGGTCGAGGAGGCGGCGCGCGCGCCGGGTCGAGAGCCGGCGGGACTGCGGGGCTGCATGGCCGGCATCATACCCGTGCGCTCGGGCCGAGGAGGCGACCCGCCGGCCCGGTGCGGCGCGCCCGTGGTCGCCCGCAATCGGGTCGCGATCCGGTCACCACGGGCCGGCTCCGGGGTTAAAGTCCGCCGGCCATGAAGATAGGACTGGTCGGGTACCCGGGCAGCGGGAAGAGCTCCGTGTTCAGCGCGCTGACCGGGCAGACGGTCGAGACCGGCTACGGATCGGGCGGCCGTGCTCACCTGGGCGTGGTCAAGGTGCCGGACGAGCGGGTCGACGCGCTGGCCGGGCTGTTCAGGCCGCGCAAGACCACCTACGCCGAGATCGCGTTCAGCGACGTGGGCGGCGGACACGGCGACGGCATCGACCGCGCCGCGCTGAACGGGATGCGCGAGATGGACGCCCTTTGCCAGGTGCTGCGCGCGTTCCCCGACGCGGTCGGCGACGCCGGCGATCCGATGCGCGAGCTGGCCGGCCTCGAGACCGAGACGATCCTGGCCGACCTCGAGCTGGTCGAGAAGCGGCTCGCCCGCCTGCTCAAGGAGCGCGGCGATGCGCGCGAGACCGAGCTCATGAAGCGGCTCGAGGCCGAGCTCGGCAGCGAGAACGCGCTCCGCAACGTCGAGCTGTCCGAGGCCGACCGGCGGCTCATCAGCGGCTATCGCTTCCTCAGCCAGAAGCCGCTCCTCCTGGTCCTGAACGTGCCCGAGGCCCAGGCCAGCGCGGCGCCGCCGGCCGAGCTGGTCGAGGCCGCGACCCGGCGCAAGCTCGGCCTGGTCGCGCTGTCCGCCCAGGTCGAGATGGACATCGCCCAGATGCCGCCCGACGATCAGAAGGAGTTCCTCGCCTCTCTCGGCGTCACCGAGCCGGCGGTGAAGCGCTTCGTGCGGGCCGCGTTCGACCTCATCGATCTGGTCTCGATGCTGACCGCGGGCCCCGACGAGTGCCGGGCGTGGCCGATCCCGCGCGGCAGCCAGGCGCCGCGCGCGGCCGGCAAGATCCACTCGGACATCGAGCGCGGCTTCATCCGGGCCGAGGTGGTGCGCTGGGACGATCTGATCGCGCTCGGCAGCGAGGCGAAGTGCCGCGACGTGGGCAAGCTCCGCGTCGAGGGCAAGGAGTACGTGGTCCAGGACGGCGACGTGGTGAACTTCCGCTTCAACGTGTGAGGCAGGGGCCGGATGCACCTCGGCCCGCACATCCTGCTCGGCCTGGCCCTGATCCTGGTCGTCGCCAAACTGATGGGCGAGCTGGCCGAGCGGCTGGGCCAGCCGGCGGTCCTGGGTGAGCTGCTGGGCGGGGTCGCGCTCGGCAACCTCGATCTCCTCGGCTGGCGCTGGTTCGAGCGCTTCACCGCCGAGCCGGTGCTGGGCGGGCTGGCCGAGCTCGGCGTCATCCTGCTCCTGTTCGAGGTCGGCCTCGAGAGCGACCTGGGCAAGATGGCGCGGGTCGGCCTCTCGGCCGCAGGGGTTGCGGTCATTGGCGTGATCCTCCCGGTCGCGCTCGGGTTCGGCGTGCACTGGCTGCTGGTGCCGGACGCGACCTGGCACGTCCACCTGTTCATCGGCGCGGTGCTGGCCGCTACCTCGGTCGGCATCACCGCTCGCGTGCTGCGCGACCTGGGCCGGATCGATTCACCGACCGCGCGCGTGATCCTGGGCGCGGCGGTCATCGACGACGTGATCGGGCTGGTCGTGCTCGCCGTCGTGGTCGGCATCGTCCAGGCGGCCGACGGCGGGCGCTCCATGGGGGGATGGGAGGTCGCGCGCATCGCCCTCCTCGCGGTCGGGTTCCTGGCCGGCGCGGCGCTGATGGGCGGTCCGGCGTCGCGAATCCTGTTCCGCGCGGTGGCCTATCTCCAGATCCGCGGCGTCCTCCTCGCCGCCGCGCTCGCGTTCTGCTTCGCGATGGCGTACCTGTCGTCCCTGGTCGGGCTGCATCCGATCGTCGGCGCGTTCGCCGCCGGCCTGGTGCTCGAAGAGGTCACCTGTCGCGACCTGGCCACGCGCGACGAGCAGGGGCTCGAGGTCCAGCTGCGCCCGATCACGTCGTTCCTGGTCCCGGTCTTCTTCGTCGCGACCGGCGCGCTGGTCGATCTCGCGGCCTTGAGCGGCGGCGTCCTGCTCCTGGCCGCCTGCCTCACCGTGGTCGCGATCCTGGGCAAGCAGGCCTGCGCGCTGGCCGCGTTCGGGCCCGGCGTCGACCGCCTGTCGGTCGGGCTCGGGATGATCCCGCGCGGCGAGGTCGGCCTCATCTTCGCCAACGTGGGGACGACCGTCACCCTGGGCGGCGTCGCGGTGGTTTCGGCCCCGAGCTACGCGGCGGCTGTCATCATGGTCATGGTGACGACCCTGGTGACGCCGCCGCTCCTGGCCTGGTCGCTCCACCGCGGCGAGGCGACCAGCCCCCCGCCGCATGGAAAGAGTGGTACCCGGTGAGGCGCGCGACCGCCGTGGTCGGCGCGGCCTGGCTCGCCCTCGCCGTCGGGCTGAGCGCCTGCGGCGGCGCCCAACCGAGCGGCGGCGGGACGAGAGCCCCGGCCTCGCCGCTGTCGATCCGCATGACCCTGCCGGCGGTGGACGGCGGCGAGATCGACCTCGCCAGGTACCGCGGGCGGGTGGTGGTGCTGCACCTGTTCGACACCGACACCGGGGCGGCCGCGCTCGACGCCGAGCAGCTGTCGTCGGTGGCGCGAAGGCGTCCCGAGCAGGCCACCGTGATCGGCATCTGCCTGGACCGAGAGGGGTACGCGATGGCGGCGGCGTGGCGGCGCGCCCTCGGGGTGCGCTACCTCATCGCGCTCGGCGACGACGAGGTGCGCGAGGGGCGCTCGCCGCTCGGGCGGGTGCGGATCGTGCCCAGCACCTTCGTGCTCGACCGCGCCGGCGCGCTGGCCCGCCGGATCGAACGGCCGCTCCAGCCCGGCGAGCTCGACGCCGTGGTCGCCGAGCTGCTGGCGGCGAAGTGATGGCCGGAATACGCCCGCGACGGCGCCGGTAGTCAGCCTGGATGCGCTCGCCGCCGCGACTGCCCGTCATGCGCCGCGGTGAGCTGATGGCGGCCGGGCTGTCGTTCCTGTGCTTCTTCTGCCTGCTGTCGACCAACTACGTGCTGCGGCCGATCCGCGACGCGCTCGGGGTCGAGGGCGGGGTCGAGAACTACGCGCTCCTGTTCAGCGGCACGTTCGTGGTGTCCCTGGCCCTGTACCCGGTGCTCGGCGCGCTCGCCTCGCGGACCACACGCACCCACTTCGCGGTCGCGGTGTTCGCGGCCATCGCGGCCAGCCTGGTCGGCTTCCGCCTGCTGCTCGGCGCCGACCTGCCCGAGCGGCTCCTCGCGAGCGCCTTCTTCATCTGGGCCAGCGTCTTCAACCTGATCCTGACGTCGGTCTTCTGGGGCGTCATGGCCGACGTCTTCGACAACGAGCAGGGCCGGCGGCTGTTCGGCGTCATCGCGGCCGGCGGCACGGCCGGCGCGATGGCCGGGCCGCTCCTCACCCGCAGCATCGTCCACGCGGTCGGGGTCGAGGGCCTGCTCCTGGTCGCCGCCGGGATGATGATCGCCGCGCTCGGCTGCGTGGTCGCGCTCGGGCGCGCGGCGCGGACCGCGGGCGGCGGCGAGATCGGCGGCGAGGTCGGCCGCGAAAGCGCGGTCGGGGTCGGCGGGGCCGCGGCGGCTCCCCGCGAGCCGATCATCGGTGGCAAGATCCTGGCCGGGCTGTCGAGCGTGGCCCGCTCGCGCTACCTGCTCGCCATCGCGGCCTTCATCCTGCTCTTGACCACCACCGCCACGTTCGTTTACTTCCAGCAGGGCTGGATCGTCGAGCGCGAGCTGTCCAGCCGCGCCGATCGCACCGCGTTCTTCGCCACGATCGATCTCTGGACCAACCTCATCACCGTGGTCGTGCAGCTGGTGGTGATGCGGTTCCTGGTCCGCCGCCTGGGCGTGACCGGGCTCCTGCTCGCGCTGCCGCTCATCACCGGGCTCGGCTTCGCGGTGCTGGCGATCGCCCCGGTGCTGTCCGCGCTGGCGGTGTTCCAGGTGGTGCGGCGCACCGGCGAGTACGGCCTGGCCCGGCCCGCCCGCGAGATCCTCTTCACCCTGGTCAGCCGCGAGGACAAGTTCAAGGCCAAGAACGTGGTCGACGTGGTGATCTACCGCGGCGGCGACGCGGCGGCGGCCTGGCTCAACGTCGGGCTGACCTCCGCCGGCCTCGGCGTCGGCGCCACCGCGCTGTGCGCGATTCCCCTGTGCGGCGTCTGGGCCGTCACCTCCGGCGCGCTCGGACGCATGGAGAAGCGGCGACGGCTCGCCGCCGATCGCGAGGAGAGACTGCCATGATCGACGACGGCTCCGACGTTTCCCGGACCGGCCTCACCCGCCGCGATGTCCTCCGCCACGCAGCCGCCGGCGCCGCCATCGCCGCCGGCGCCGGGCTGGTCGCCCAGGCGTGCAGCGGCCCGGACACCACGGCGAGCCCGCCCTCGCGCGAGCCGGCCGCGGCCCGCGCGCCGGCGCCGGTGCCGGTGAAGGACGCGAAGAAGAAGATCCTCATCCTGGGCGGGACCGGCTTCATCGGCCCGGCCATGGTCGAGGCGGCCCAGGCGCGCGGCCACACGCTGACCCTGTTCAACCGGGGCAAGACCAACCCCCAGCTCTTCCCCGACGTCGAGAAGCTGCACGGCGACCGCGACGGGAAGCTCGAAGCCCTCGCCGGCCACACCTGGGACGCGGTGATCGACACCTCCGGCTACGTGCCGCGCCTGGTCAAGATGTCGGCCGACCTCCTGGCCCGCGCGGTCGACCAGTACGTCTTCATCTCGACCATCTCGGTCTACGCCGGCTTCGCCGTGCCCAACATGGACGAGAGCGGCGCGGTGGCGACCATCGCGGACGCGACCAACGAGGACGTGAAGACCAACTACGGCGCGCTGAAGGCGCTGTCCGAGAAGGCGGCCGAGGCCTCGATGCCGGGCCGCGCGCTGGTCATCCGGCCCGGCCTCATCGTCGGGCCGCGCGATGCGACCGGCCGCTTCACCTACTGGCCGGTGCGGGTGGCGCGCGGCGGCGAGGTGCTCGCGCCCGGCGGCGGCTCGGATCCGGTGCAGTACATCGACGTGCGCGACCTGGCCGCGTGGACGATCCACATGATCGAGGCAAAGGGCGCGGGCACCTTCAACGCGCTCGGCCCGGCCAGCCGCCTGGAGATGAGCGCGATGCTGACCGGAGTGAAGGAGGCGATCCCGGGGAGCGACGCGCGCTTCACCTGGGTGCCGGCCGACTTCCTCGAGAAGGAGAAGGTCCAGCCGTGGAGCGAGATGCCGGTGTGGATCCCGCCCACCGGCGAGTACGCCGGCACCGGCACGATGAGCAACGCGCGCGCGGTCGCCCAGGGGCTGACGTTCCGCCCGGTCGGGGACACGACCAAGGCGACCCTGGACTGGCTGAAGACGCTCGACGAGGCGGAGCGGGCCAAGGTGACCCAGGGAGCCGGCCTGCCGGCGGATCGCGAGGCGAAGGTGCTGGCCAGGTGGCACGCGCGTGCCAAGAAGACGAAGTGAAGACGAAGTGACGACGAAGTTGAAGACGAAGTGAAGACGACGTAGCCGGGTCGGTTGGCCGTCGGGGCCGCCCTCGACTACCGCCGCCCGCGCCGGTGCTCGCCCAGCCCGTACGCCTCGATCCAGCGGTAGATCTGCCGCCGGTCGCGCCCGTAGTGGCGGGCCACCGCGCGCACGCTGCCGTCGCGCTCGCGCATCGCCGTGGTCAGCTCCTCGGGGGTCGGCGTGGCCCGGCGCGGGCGCGGGCGCGGCGGCGCGTCGCTCACCACCACCGGATCCGCCGGCCGGGTCATCCGGCACAGCCAGGCCGGAAGCTCATCCGCCTCGATGCGCCCCTGCCCGGCCCGGCTGGCCAGCTCGTGGACCAGCCGGCCGATCCCGCGCAGGTTCTCCGGCCACTCGGCCAGGAGGATCATCTCCGCCGCCGCCGGTGACAGGTCGATCGGCGCCGCCTGGGTCTGGCCGGTGCGCTCGGCCATCCAGCGCCGGTTGAACCGACCGATCCAGCCGAGCAGGTCGGCTCGCCGCTCGCGCAGGGCCGGCACCGAGATCTCCCAGAAGGCCAGGCGCGCGTAGAGGTCGCGCCGGAACAGGCCCGACTCGACGCTGGCGGTCAGGTCGCGGTTGGTGGCCGCGATCAGCCGGACGTCCACCGGCACCGGGCGGGTCGCGCCGACCGGCAGCACCTCGCCCTCCTGCAGCGCGCGCAGGAGCTTGGGCTGGAGGTCGACCGGCAGGTCGCCGATCTCGTCGAGGAACACGGTCCCGCCGTGGGCGGCGCGGAAGAGGCCCGGGTGATCGGTCAGCGCGCCGGTGAAGGCGCCGCGCACGTGGCCGAACAGCTGGCTCTCGACCAGCTCGCGGCTCAGCGCCGCGCAGTTGACGCTGAGCAGCCCGCCCGGCCGCCCGCTCAGCCGGTGCAGCTCGCGCGCGACCTGCTCCTTGCCGGTCCCGGTCTCGCCGACCAGCAGCACCGGCGACGGGTCGCGCCCCGCGCGAGCCACCGCCGCGCGCAGGCGGCGCATCGCCACCGAGTTGCCGGGCAGCGCCTCGGTCGACACCATCACATCGTCGACCGGCTCGACCGGCTCGATCTCGTAGACGGCGATGACGTCGCCGAGCTGGAGGGTGTCGCCGTGGGTCAGCGCGACCGGGTTGTCGGTCGCGAGCTGGCGGCCGTTGACCCGCGAGCCGTTGTGGCTGCCGAGGTCGCGGACCAGGTGGACGCTGCCCGCGCGGTTCCACTCGAGCCGGACGTGGCGGCGCGACACGGTCGGGTGGACCAGCGTCGCGATGCCGGCCGCGTCGCGGCGGCCGAGAACAAGGGGGGAGCGCTCGAGCGGGAGCGAGCGAGCCAGCTCCTCGGGGTGGACGACGCGCAGCGTCGCTCTCACCGCGCGAGCACGGCGGGTCCGTATGGCCGACTGGGTGACGGTCAAGTGCAGGGCTTGCGGGAGGGCGGACACAAGACCTGTGACTTGCAAGAAGCGAGTCCAAAGGAGCTCGAAAGTTCCGGCCCACTTGCAGCGTCGGCGTGGACTTCCCGTCCACACCGACGGAGGGCGCGGACGGGCCACCGACCGCCGAATCGTGGGCCGCCACACCGCGGTGGCAAGGGGAGCTCCCGCGCCGCGGTGAACCTCGCGGTCACATGGGGTGCGCGCTCGATCCGGTCTGTGGCCGGCGGGTCAACAGCGCCTCGTGATCCGGTCGACAGTTGGGCCACATGAGACCGACGACAAGCGAGCGATCCCGATTCCGCGCCTGCTACCCTGCGGAGATGCCGATGTCGCGAAGGGTGTTCCTGACCGGCGGAGCCGGCGGGATTCTCGCCGCTGGCCTGGCTGGCCGCCAGGCCGGGGCCGCCGGGCGCAAGCCGATCGCCGCGCCGCTCACCCGCCCGATCCCGTCCACCGGCGAGAAGCTGCCTGCCCTCGGCCTCGGCACCTGGCAGACCTTCGACCTCTCCGGCGAGCGGGTCGCGTCGGTCCAGCCGGTCATCGATCGCTTCCTCGAGCTGGGCGGGAGGGTCATCGACTCGTCGCCGATGTACGGCAACGCCGAGGCGGCGGTCGGCGAGCTCCTGCGCGCGCGCAAGGACGCGGCGGCGCGGCCGTTCCTGGCCACCAAGGTGTGGACCAGCGGCAAGCAGGACGGCATCGCGCAGATGCGCCGCTCGGCCCAGCGCCTCGGGGTCAAGCCGATCGATCTCATGCAGGTGCACAACCTGCTCGACTGGAAGACCCACCTGCCGGTCCTGCGCGAGTGGAAGCAGTCCGGGGCGTTCCGCTACATCGGGGTCACTCACTACCAGCACAGCGCGTTCGACGAGCTCGAGCGGATCATCCAGCGCGAGAAGATCGACACGGTGCAGCTGCCGTACTCGGTGGTCGACCGCGAGGCGGAGAAGCGGCTCCTGCCGGCGGCGCGCGACGCCGGCGTCGCGGTGCTGGTGATGTCGCCGTTCGAGAGCGGCGCGCTCCTTCGCCAGGTCAAGTCGAAGCCGCTGCCGGTGTGGGCCGCCGACATCGACTGCACCAGCTGGGCGCAGCTGTTCCTGAAGTTCCTGCTCGGCCACCCGGCGGTCACCTGCCCGCTGCCGGCCACCTCCAAGCTGCGCCACGTCGAGGACAACATGTCGGTGCTGCGCGGCCGCCTGCCCGACGCGGCGCTGCGCGAGCGGATCGCCGCCCTGGTCTGAGCCGGGCCCTGCGGTGACGTACTACGGCGGCGACCCGGCGGTGGCCTTGCCGAGGTTGTCGCGCGCGGCCTTGGCCCCGTTCTGCGCCTCGGTGTGGGTGCGGTCCTCGCGGAGGACCGACTCGTAGTACCTGAGGGCGGCCGCGAAGTCGCGTTTCTGGTAGTAGGCGTGGCCGAGCAGGACGCGCGCGCCGATGCCGTTGCCGGCCCGCCTGGCGTAGGCGATGGCGTCGTCGGCCCGCTTGGTCTCGAACGCGACCTTGGCCAGCCCCAGGTAGGCCTGGTTGCGGTGGAACTTGCCGGCCGCGACCAGCTCGTACTTGTCCTTGGCGCCGTCCCAGTCGAGCCGGCTGACCAGCGCGGCAGCGGCCTCGAGCAGCGCGCGGGCCTCGGGCGCCGAGCGCGGCACCACGTCCTCGGCGCGCTCGGCTCGCTCCCGCCGATCGCCGGCGCGCTCGCCCTCGCGCGTCTCGGCGCGATCGCGCGGCGTCGCCGGACGCACGCGCTCGGCGGACTCGGCCGCGCGAGTCCGCTCGCGATCAGCTGCCGTCGCGGCCGGCGGACCGGCGGCCGGCGGACCGGCCGACTCGACTCGACTGGCCCGGTCGGGATCCGGCGTCCCGCGCTCCGAGTCGAGCGCGAGCAGGACCGCGCCGGCCCCGGCGAGCAGCAGCAGCACCAGCACGCCCCATCCGAACAGGCGCAGCCCCGGTCCGCGCAGGTCGGGCACCCAGCCGTGCACCATCTCGGCGTCGTCGCGCGGCTCGAGCGGAGGCGCGACGGGCACGGCCTCGGCGGTCGCCACGCCGCCGGAGGCACCGGCCGCCCTGGCCACCGGAACCGCCGCGGCCGATCCGATCGCCGCGGCCGCCTCGGGCGCGCCGATCGCGGCCGACCCGACCGCCGCGGTCGCTCCAGACCCGCTGCCGTCGATGGCCCCGGCGTCGCCGGCCGCGTCGCTCGCGGCCGATCCGACCGCCGCGGCCGCCGCTGCCGAGGCGGCATCCAGCGCCGCCGGCGCCGTCACCGGCGGCGGCGTCGATCCGACCACCGTCCGCGGCAGGGTCAGCTGCAGCGAGTCCGACGACTGCGCTGCCCGCGAGCGCCACGCCGCCGCCGCGCCCGGCGCCGACACCGGGGTCACCTCGTCGCGCGGGAGATAGCCGACCATCCCGCCGCCCAGCATCGGGTTCTCGCTCTGGATGCCGAGGATCTTGGCGACCGCCGCGCCGCGCCCGGCCAGGCACTTGGTCAGCTCGTACTCGAACGCCTCCATGGAGGGCGGCCGCACCGCCGGATCGCGCCCCATCGCCGACAGCACCAGCGCCTCGACCTGGGCCGGAAGCTCGGGCCGCACCGCGCTGGGCGGCTGCGGATCGACCGTGGCCTTCTTGGTCAGGATCTCCATGAAGTTGTCCCCCTCGTACGGGGGGACCCCGGTCAGCATCTCGTAGAGGATCGCGCCGACCGCGTAGACGTCGCAGCGCTCGTCGGCCGGCCGCCCGGCCGCCTGCTCCGGCGACATGTACTCCGGCGTGCCCATCGCCATGCCGGGATGGGTCAGCCGCTTGCCGCGCGCCTCCTCCGCCTCGGTCGACTTGGCGATGCCGAAGTCGAGCACCTTGACGAAGTCGGACGAGCCCTCGCGCACGGTCAGGAACACGTTCTCCGGCTTGAGGTCGCGGTGGATGATGCCGACCGCGTGCGCCGCCGACAGCGCGCGGCAGATCTGCGTCGTGATGCGGAGCGCGCGGGCCACGTCGAGCGCGCCCTCGCGGTCGATGACCGAGGCCAGCTCGACCCCCTCCAGGTACTCCATCACGAAGTAGACCGACCCGTCCTCGGTGGTGCCGGAGTCGGTGACGTCGACGATGTGCGGGTGGCCGATGCGCGACGCCGCCCGCGCCTCGCGGCGGAAGCGCTCGACCAGGTCCGGCATGCGCCCGTAGACCGGGTGCAGGATCTTGATCGCCACCCGCCGGCCGATCTCCACGTGCTCGGCCAGGTAGACCCGGCCCATGCCGCCCTCGCCGATCAGCTCCTCGACCCGGTAGCGGCCGTCGAGGACCAGCCCGGTGAAGTCGGTGCGGGTCGCCTGGGCGCGAGCCTGGGCGTGGGCCAGCGCCATCCCGGTCTGATCGGGGCCGTCGACCACCGTGCGGCCCTGCTGGGCCTGCACCACCACCGAGCTCACCGCGACCCGATCGCGCAGCTTGTCGGCCTGGCGGCGGCCTTGCTGCTGCCGGCGATCGGCGCGCTCGCCGCTCGGGCCCGGCCGCATCTCGCGCCGGCGGTCCGCCGCCGCCGCCATCTCCTCGGCCGACTGCTCCATGATCCGCCACAGCTCGTCGCTGGGCGGCAGGGTGGCCCGCACTCGCTCGCGGGTCTTGTCGAGCAGGCGCTGGCGCTCGTCGCGCTCGCGCTCGATGTCCTCGGCGAACAGCATGCGGAGGAAGCGCTCCATCCGCGCGGCGTCGGTGGTCGGCGACTCGGCGGCCAGCCAGGCGCCGAGCGCGTCGCGCAGCTCCTCGCCGCTGGCGAAGCGCTCCTCGCGCAGCGCGCCGAGCGCGCGCAGGCAGATCGCGTCGAGCGCGGTCGGCACCCGCGGCGCGCGCTGCGACGGAGGCACCACCGCCGGGTTGCGCGCGCGGCGGAGCAGATCCTGAGGCTGCTCCTTGCCGGGCGGGAACAGCTGGCGCCCGGTCAAGAGCTCCCAGAGGATGATGCCGGCCGCGTAGAGATCGCTGCGCCCGTCGAGCTGCTCGCCGCGCGCCTGCTCGGGCGACATGTACGAGACCTTGCCGTAGATGATGCCGGGCGCGGTCTTCTCCAGCTTGAGGGTCGATGCGGCCAGCCCGAAGTCGGTCAGCTTCACCTCGCCGGAGTACGAGATGAGCACGTTGGGCGGCGACACATCGCGGTGGACCAGGCGGAGGTCGCCGTAGCCGTGCGCGTAGCCGAGGCCGCGGCACAGCTCCTTGACGATGTAGACCGCGACGTCGACCGGGAACGCCACGCCCTTCTGGGCGCAGCGGTTCCACACCGCGCGCAGATCCTTGCCCTCGACGAAGTCCATCGCGAGGAACAGCTCGCCCGAGACTTGCCCGGCGTCGAACACCGGGATGAGGTTGCCGTGGCTGAGCTTGACCACGACCTTGGCCTCGTCGCGGAAGCGGGCCACGTACTCGGTGTCCGCCAGGTGGGGAAGCACCGTCTTTATGACCAGCAGCTTCTCGAGGCCGCGATCGCCCGCGACGGCGAGGTAGAGCGCGCCCATCCCTCCCTGCGCGAGCGGCGCGAGCAGATGGTACTTCCCGAACTTCCTCGGGAATTGCTCCGACGTGGGATCCACGCTCGACATATCCCGCTGGGGCGCGGCTGGCGGCAACACTACCACGCAGCTCCCGGGGAACCAATCGCCCCTGGCCGCCGCGTCACCTCCGACGACACACCCGTCCCGGAGAGCGAACGACCGCACCGGGATCGGTTCGGGAGTTGACCGCGTATTCAATGACAGCAGGCACGCGGTACATTCGTCCCTCTGGGCAGAGCGGGCACCCATGGCGGGCGAAACGGTTCTGGTCATCGATGACAGCCCCACCATCTTGAAGGTGGTGCAGCTGGTCCTGACCAGGGCCGGCTTCCGGGTCGAGACCGCGTCGGATGGCGAGGCAGGCGTGGCCAGCGCGCGCCAGTCGCAGCCGGACCTCATCCTGCTCGACTTCGTGATGCCGCGGATGAACGGCTACCAGGTGTGCCGCTCGCTGGCCGCCGACACCAGCCTGCGCGAGATCCCGGTGGTGCTGATGAGCGCCAAGGGAGATCAGGTCGGCGAGCGCTTCGTCAAGGTGATGGGGATCGTCGACTACATCACCAAACCGTTCTCGCCCGAGGCGATCACCGCGGTGGTCCAGCACGCCATCGCCAAGTACGCCGCGCCGCGCGCCGATCGCGGCGACGGACCGATCATCGGGACGCCGTCGATCGACGAGGCGACCGAGACCGACCAGGCGGTGGCGGAGCGCGACGTCGACCGCCGCCGGGCGGCCGGGCGGGTGCGCGATCGACTCTCGGCGCGGATCGGCGAGCGGGTGGCCGGCCTCTACCAGCTGGCCGAGGCGGCCCAGCGCGATCAGGCCGGTGAGCGCCTGCCCGGCGCCGACGGGGTGGTGGCGGGCGACCTGGTCCCGACCGACGCGGCGGCGGTCACCGACGCGGTGCGCAGCGCGCTCGACGACGAGATCCTGATCGAGGTGGCGCGCGAGCTGGAGACGATGGTCACCGGCGTGGGCCCGACCAGCCCGGCCAGCCATCCCGGCGCCGGCGGCGAAGCGTCGCTGCGCGGCGACGTGCGGGTGGTGCCGATCGCCGAGGTGCTGCAGCTGCTCGACGCCCAGAAGCAGTCCGGTGTGCTCGAGGTGGAGCGCGGCGAGCAGGCGGTCGAGGTCAGCTTCCGGGCCGGCCGGGTCGACCTCGCCGTCGCCCGCAACGTGTCGGAGGAGTACCTGCTCGGCCGCTTCCTGGTCGAGGGCGACCTCCTGTCCCAGGCCGACCTCGAGGGCTTCCTCGAGTCGCGGGTGCCCGGCTCCAAGCTCATCGGCGCGCAGCTGGTCAAGCTCGGCTACCTGGCCGAGGCCGATCTCAAGTCGGCGCTGGCCCGCCAGACCCGCGAGCTGGTGTACGAGGTGCTGCGCTGGAGCTTCGGCTCGTTCCGCTTCATCCGCACCAAGGAGCTGCCCCCTGCCGCGGTCGACGCCGCGCTCGGCCTCGACGTCGAGGGCATCCTCATGGAGGGCTTCCGCCGGGTCGACGAGTGGCACCTCATCGAGCGCGAGGTGGACGACTTCGACACCGTGTTCCTGCGCAACGAGGACGCGGTCGCCCAGATGGGCCGCGGCCGGCTGACCCGCGAGGAGCTGGCCGTGCTCGAGCTGGTGAACGGCAAGAACACGGTGAAGGAGATCGTCCGCGCCTCGCGGATGGGCTCCTTCGACGTCTCGAAGATGCTGTACCGGTTGCTGTCGATCAAGCTCATCCGCCGCCGCGTCCTGCCGGTGGCGGTGTAGCGCCTGCTAGTGCACCGCGGCCGAAATGACATCAACGATCCGGTGCGCCTCACCGCCGATCGCTGCGTTGCAACTCCTCGAGCTACAGCGAGTAGCCCGTCGTCGTCGCGCCTTGCGCTCGACGGCGATCCACACCGCCTCGTTGACGTCATTTCGGCCGCGGTGCACTAGTCACACGATGCGGCGGTAGAGCGCCTCGAGGTCGTCGGCGGCCAGGTGGGTGACGCCGCCGTCGCGCAGCGCCGCGGCGGTCAGCTGGCGCTTCTCGTCCTGCAGGGTGCAGATCGCCTCCTCGAGGGTGCCCGAAGCGACCAGCTTGTACACCATGACGTGCTTGTCCTGGCCGATCCGGTGGGCGCGATCGGTGGCCTGGGCCTCGGCCGCCGGGTTCCACCACGGGTCGTAGTGGATGACGGTGTCGGCGCGGGTCAGGTTGAGGCCGACGCCGCCGGCCTTGAGGCTGACCAGGAAGACCGCCGCCTCGCCGTCCTGGAAGCGGCGGATGACCTCGTCGCGATCGCGGGTCGCGCCGGTCAGGACCACGCACGAGATGCCGGCCTTCACGCACTCCGCCTCGATGAGGCGCAGCATGCTGGTGAACTGGGAGAAGACCAGCGCCTTGCGCCCGCTGTCGGCCAGCTCCTCGAGCATGGCCATCAGCCGCTCGAGCTTGGCCGAGCGCTGCACCCGCCTGGCCTCGGGCAGCTTGACCAGGCGGGGATCGCAGCAGCACTGGCGCAGCACCAGCAGCGCCTGGAGGATCACCATCGAGGAGCCCTGGATGCCCTGCTGGGCCAGCGCCTTGCCGACTCGATCGTCGAGGCTGACCCGCAGGCTCTCGTAGAGATCGCGCTGGGCGGTGTCGAGATCGATCCGCTCGACGATCTCGGTCTTGGGCGGCAGGTCGAGCTCGACCAGCTCCTTGGTGCGGCGCAGGAGGAACGGGCGGATGCGCCGGCGCATGTGGTCGAGCGGCGCCACCTCGCCGTACTTCTCGACCGGGCGGCGGAAGATGGCGTCGAACGAGGTGCGCCGGCCGAGCAGGCCGGGCACCGCCAGATCCATCTGCGACCACAGCTCGCCCAGGTGGTTCTCGATCGGGGTGCCGGTCACGCAGAACCGGCTGACCGCGGCGAGCGACGCGGCGGCGCTGCGCAGCTGGGTTCCGGGGTTCTTGAGCGTCTGGGCCTCGTCGAAGAGCACGCTGGTCCAGCGGACCTCGCGGAACATGTCGATGTCGCGGAGCAGCGTCTGGTAGGACGTGATGACCAGCGGCGCCGCGGTCAGCGCCGCGGCGTCGTCGGCGCGCTCGGAGCCGACGTGGACCGTGGCGGCGAGCGCCGGGGTGAAGCGCGCCGCCTCGCGCTGCCAGGTGCCGACCACGCTGCGCGGCGCCACCACCAGCGCCGGCGCCGCCGCGCCCAGCTCGCCGTCGGCGCGCAGCCCGTCGAGGAAGGCGAGCACCTGGACGGTCTTGCCCAGGCCCATCTCGTCGGCCAGGATGCCGCCGTGGCCGCCGTCGTGGAGGAAGCGCAGCCACCCGAGACCGAGCCGCTGGTAGGGCCGCAGGCTGCCGGCGAAGTCGGCTCCCTCGCCGCGCGGCTCGAGCGCGAGCAGCCCGGTCAGCCGCTCGCGCGCCGCGTCGAGCTGGGCTGATCCGGCGAACCGACCGGGCGCTTCGTCGGCGATGGCGGCGGCGACCGGCGCCGGCACGACCAGCCGGCCATCGCGGTCGAGGCCGGCCAGGTCGAGCTCGACCAGCGGGCGCAGCCAGCGCTGCACGCGATCGGCCGGGACGTGGACCAGCTCGCCGTCCGGCATGCGCACGTTGAGGCCGGCGCCGATCGGCGCGGCGCTGCCGTCGAGCTGGATGACCAGCTGCCCGCCGCGGATCGCCTGCAGCAGGATCGGCAGGAGCGGGATGGTCCGCCCGGCCACGCACACGCCGAGCTCGACCGAGAACCACGCCCGCGAGTCGGCGATCGGCCGGATCCGCTCGACCCACTCGACGTCGGCCAGGGGCGCCTCGTGGGGGAAGCCGTCGGCCAGCTCGCACTCCCAGCCCTCGAGGCGGAGCACCGGCACCATCACGTGGGCGACGTGGCGCGCGTCGGCCAGGAGCTCGAGGCTGCTCGACGCGCCGGCGCCGTGCGGGAGCCCGGCGATCAGCGCCTGGAGGCGCACGTGATGGCGGCCCTCGGCCACCAGGTCGCGCGGGCGCGGGCGATCCGGGTCCCACTCGGCCAGCGGAAACGCCTCGCCCCCGTACACCGCCTCGCCGGCCACGTGCACCGACGGACCGGCGGAGGCGTCCTCGACCACGCACGCGACCATGCGCGGGCGCATCGAGTCGGTCGCCGCGTCGAGCGCGGTCGGCGCGGGCGATGGTGCGCCCGCCGGTGGGGGAGCCAGCTCGTCGTCGCCCGGCGCCCACAGCGGCCCGGCCGCGGCGGTCATGAGCGGGCGGAGGCTGCGCTCGACCGTGGCGCGCATCGAGCCGGGCACCGGCGGTCCGCTCATGAGCCGCAGCACCAGCTCGGCCGGAACGCCGAGGTCGAGCGGGCCGATGAGCGCGGCGGCCGGATCGATGTAGTGGCAGTCGTGGGCCGGCGCGATGACGAGGCTCGAGTCGAGCCCGAGCCGGTACGCGTCCGGATCGGCCGCCGTCGACTGCCAGCGGAGCGCGTCGGTGACCGCCGGACCGTACGCGAGCGGGATCGATCGAGTGGTCTCCCAGAACAGCCGGCCGCTGGCGGCCAGGTCGCGGAGCAGGTCGCCATGGAGGCGGGCCAGCGGCAGCCGGGTCGCGTGCGGCGCGGCGCGGGTGACCGCGCGCAGCATCGCGATCCGGCGCAGGTCGTCGACCTCGATCCAGCCGGGCGGACCGCGGCGCGGGTCGCCGAGGCCGGCGATCACCGCGCCGGCGCCGAGCCCGCCGCGCCGGAGCAGGGCGCAGTGGACCGCGGTGAGGCCGAGCCCACCGTCGACCGCGTCGATGACGTACGCGACCACCCGCTCGGCCGTCGCCGGTGCCCCGCCCTCCCCGTCCTGGCGGCCGAAATCGGCCAGCCACCGGCCAACCGCGACCTGACGGGCCGACTCGAGCCGGTGCGAGGCGTGCTCGCCGTCGCGGGCAAAGGCGATGAGCGCGGTGGCCGCGGCGTGCTTGCAGTCGATCGCGGCCGGGCACGAGCAGTCGCCACGCAGGTAGCTGGTGCCCGGGCTGTAGTGAACCGTGACCACGTAGCCCTCGCTGCCGCGCACCTGGGCCACGACCGGCCAGGGCGGCGGCTTGACCAGGTGCACGCGGCCGCTGCGCGCGTACTCGACCGCGCTCCTCACCGTGCCGGCGTCGAAGAACGACGCGACCAGGCGCAGCGCGGTGTCGGGGATCTCGCGGCTCACGTCGAGCAGGTCCGGATTCCGGTATAGCAGAGCGACCGGACCGCCAGCGACGGTGAGCACCCGTCGAGGAGCGCGGCACATGCCTTGCTTCAGCTCGCCTCGTGGGCGCCGACCACGACAGGAGAGCTCCTCGCGTCGACGACCCGGTCCGGGCCGATCCCGGGGCGATTGCGGGCACCCAGGCCACGCGGGACGGCGGATCCTGACCGCTCGAGGCACCCCACCGGCGCCCGGCGCGGAGTCGCACGCTGAGACGGTCGCGCACGCGAGCGAGCGGGTGGAGGTGCACGAGGTGGTGGTGGTCGGCGGTGGACCGGCGGGCCTCAGCTGCGCGCTCATGCTCGGCCGGATGCGGCGATCGGTCGCGATCTGCGACGCCGGCCGCCAGCGCAACAGCGCCTCGCACGCGATGCACGGATACCTCGGCCGCGAGGGCATCGCGCCGTCCGAGTTCCTCGAGCTGGGCCGCGCCGAGGTCGCGCGCTACCCGAGCGTCAGCTTTCACCGGGGCCTGGTGACCGACGCGGTCGCGGTCGATGGCGGATTTCGGGTGACCATGGAGGGTGGGCCGGTGATGAGCTGCCGGAGGCTGGTCCTGGCCACCGGTGTCGTCGACCAGCTGCCGGCGGTGCCGGGCGCCGAGGCGATCTACGGGGTGGGGCTGCACCACTGCCCCTACTGCGACGGCTGGGAGCTCCGCGATCAGCCGCTGGTCGTGTACGGGCGCGGTGACGCCGACGGAGCGGCGTTCGCGCTGTCGCTCACCCGGTGGAGCCGCGAGCTGGTGCTCTGCACCGACGGCGCGAGCGGGTGCGGCGAGGAGGCCCTGGCCCGCCTGCGCCGCTTCGACATCCCGGTCATGGAGCAGCGGGTGCGCCGCTTCGCCCGGCTGGACGACGGACCGATCGAGGTCCTGCTCGACGACGGCACCTCGCTCCGGTGCGGCGGCGTGTTCTTCAACACGACGCGGCAGCAGCAGAGCGATCTGGCGGCCCGGCTCGGGTGCAAGGAGGCCGGGCCGACCGGCTGCGAGATCGAGAGCGCCACCGGTCGGAGCAGCGTCGACGGTCTGTACGTGATCGGCGACGCGTCGCGGGACGTGCTTCAGGTGATCGTGGCCGCGGCCGAAGGAGCGCGGGCCGCGATCGACATCAACGGCGCGCTGCTCCGCGACGACGGCGTCCTGCCCGCCTGATCGGCTGATCGGCTGATCGATCGCGCGTGCAGACGGGCGGCGCGGCGCTCTCGGCCGCGCCTGCGCAGATTGCGCAGGCCCCGTCTCCGATCGCGCAGCGTCCTGCGCAACCGCCGGCGAGGGCCGTGGCAGGCGCCTCGCGCCGGTGTGGTCGATCCCGCGCGAAGCCGGCGAGTTCTCGCGCGCTGCGGGCGAGCCGGGCCGATGTCGGTGCTCGGCACTCGCCTTGCTCTTTCCAGCTCGGCAGGGCGACCAGACCGGATGCCGCGCCCCAGCCGGCTCACAGGAGACGACCATGAAAGCCAATCGACGATCGAGCAATCCTTCCCTCCTGCTCCTCGCGGTCGCCATCGCCGCGTCCGCCGGGTCCGCGTGCACGATCGGCAGCGACAGCGAGCCGCAACAGGTCAGCCAGGACCTCCCGGCCAGCCAGGTGACTCGAGAGCAGCTCGGCGTCGAGCGCTGGGTGGTGTACGCGGAGTCCGGCAACCTCGGCGTGCGCGTGGTCGGCCTCGACAGCACCGGCTCGTCGCGCGGCGAGCTGACCTTCGCGCTGACCTACCAGGCTGCGGACCGGTACCGCATGACCGCGCAGTTCGGCGAGGAGTCGATGGTGGTCGACCCCGAGGGCGACGTGGTGTCGAGCTCGCTGTCGGGCGACCAGTGGCGCAAGTGGATGGAGGCGGTGCAGGGCGACGTGGACGCCTACCGGCGACGGGCCGGAGGCTGCGGCAACTCGACCGTCGGCGCGATCGGCGCCTGCGCGGCCGGCGCCCTGGCCTGCAGCTCGGTGCTGGGCTGCGTCGCCGGGGCGGCCGCCTGCGCCGTGGCGGTCAACAACGCCTACGGGGAGTGCTTCCCGGAGGAGAAGCCCAAGACCTGCCCGAGCTCGGCCACGGGCGGCGTCTACTACGCCGAGTGCGGCGACGACGGGGAAGGCGACCAGGGCGACAGCGACCAGGGCGACAGCGACCAGGGCGATAGCGACCAGGGCGACAGCGACCAGGGCGATGCCGACCAGGGCGATGCCGACCAGGGCGATGCCGACCAGGGCGACGCCGACCAGGGGGACACCGACCAGGGGGACACCGACCAGGGGGACACCGACCAAGGCGATACCGACCAGGGGGACACCGACCAAGGCGACGCCGGCGACACCGACGACGGGACCGATGACGGCGACGGCGGCGACTTCGGCGATGACGGCGACTTCGGCGATGACGGCGGCGGCGACTTCGGTGACGACGGCGGCGACTTCGGCGATGACGGTGGCGACTTCGGCGATGACGGTGGCGACTTCGGCGATGACGGTGGCGACTTCGGCGATGACGGTGGCGACTTCGGCGATGATGGTGGCGACTTCGGCGATGACGGCGGCGACTTCGGCGACTTCTGATCTGGGGCCGGGGAACGGGCGACGATCGCCGCGCTGGCGGTCGTCGCCCTTCCCTCTTTCACCGTCTCAGCGCCGGGCGCGCGGCGGCGACCGGCGAGCGGCGCCGGGTGAGGCGGGCCGGACACCCACATAGATGGTGTGGGCCCGTCCGCCGCGACCCTCGCGGTGACGCTTCACCGCGAAGCCGGCCGCGGCGAGGCGCTCCTCGAACGGCCGGTCCGGCTCCTCCGACCAGACGGCCAGGATCCCGCCGGGGCCGAGCGCCGTCCACGCCCGCTGCAGGGCGGCGCGGCCGTAGAGAGACGCCGAGGCGCGCCCGGTCGCCTCGTGCGGCCCCTCGTAGAGATCGAGCACGATGGCGTCCACCGACGCCGCCGGCGAGCCCGCGATGACCTCGGCGACGTCGGCCACCAGCACCTTCACCCGCGGGTCGTCGATCGCCCGCCCGGTCAGCCCCGCGATCGGGCCGCGACACCAGTCCACCACGACCCGGTTGAGGTCGACGACGGTGACCTCGGCCGCCGCCGGAAGCGCGTCGAGCGCGGCGCGCAGCGTGTATCCCATGCCGAGGCCGCCCAGGAGCACGCGCGGGCGCCCTCGCCCGGCCAGCGGCGCGCAGGCCAGATGGGCCAGCGCATCCTCGGATCGGTGAGCGTCGCTGGTCATGAGCACCCGCCCGCCGATCGTGATGAGGCAGCTCCGCTCGCCCCGCTGGCGCAGCTCGAGCAGCCCCTCGGGCGTCATGACGCTGTCGATGATCCGCCAGGCCTGCACGGCCGGGTTGCTTACCACGGCGCGCGCGGCGCGGGCAGCGGCCGGTCGGCCGAACCCGGCCGACGCCGGGTCAGGGAAGGACGCAGTCGACCAGGAACAGCACGTCGGCCGGCTTGCCGTTGATCTGGCAGGTCACCGCGACGATCTCGCCGGGCGCGACCTTCTGCTTCTGGGCCGCCGCGCCGCTGTCGCGGAACTTGACCGCGACGTGACCCGGCCCCGGCGCGTCGACCGCCAGCCAGAGCTGGACGCCCGCGTCGCCGCCCAGGTCGACCCGCTTCTGCACCGGGCCGGTGACCATCACGCCGGCGCCGTACTTCTCGAGCAGCTCGGCGCCGCTCAGCGTCGAGTAGGCCCGGTAGAACTCGGCCGCCTGCACCGACGGCACGCCGCCCGGGCCCTGCGGGGCCGCGCTCTGCTCGTCGCCTCGCTCACCGCACCCGCCCGCGGCCAGCCAGACGATGACCGCGACGACGACCCGGTGACTGGCGACTGGTCGCATGGTGGCGCCTGCCGCGAGTTTATACCAACCGCCCCGCCACGCCCGGCGACCGCGGTCGCGTCGAGCCAGTGGTGGAGATCGCGACGCTCGCTCCACGCCGCGCTGCCGAGGCGCGCCGCCAAGTGCGCGTGGTGCCGCGGCGGACGGATGGTCCTCTCCTTGCAGAAAGCCGCTCGATGCAGCTCGTACCCGTCGCGACGAGACTCGTCGTGGTCCTGTCCCTCGGGCTCGCCGCGTGTGGCGACGGCGGCCACACCGACACCGGGCTCGATCCGGACCGCCCGCTGACCGACCTCGCGGTCGACGAGCTGGAGCGGATCTGCCGCGCGCTCTACCAGACCGACCTCGGGCTCGACCAGGAACAGCTCGACAGGTGGAGCTGCTACGTCACCGCGATCGGGCTGCGCGAGGCCTTCCCGCTCCTCTTCGCCGACTGCGAGGGGACCGCCCGCGATTGCCTGGCCGACCCGGGCGCGTCGACCGGCAGCGAGGACTGCGATCTCGACCAGGAGGACGCCGACGAGCTGCCGGCCTGCGCCGCCGAGGTCAGCGTCGGCGACATCGAGCGGTGCATCGACCAGATGAGCGAGCGAGCGCGCGACCTGGCCGACACGCTGTCGTGCGACATCGACCCGGATCTGGTACTGCGCCTGCCGTCGGTGTGCGACGAGATCGACACGCGCTGCCCGGGCCTCCTGGACGAGTGACCCCGCGACCCGCCCTACTCCGGCGCGCCGCACAGGGCGCGCGCCGCCGCGCTCCCCGGTGCACCGGGCCAGCGCGCGTCCGCCTCGGCCAGGGCTCGCCGGCCCTCGCGCGGACGACCCGCCGCGCACAGCGCCTCCGCGCGCAGGAGCGCCGCCTCCCTCGCCATCTGCGGGGCGCGCAGCTCGCGCCGGTGGCGCTCGAGCGCGGCCAGGGCACGCGCGGGCTCGCCGGACTGGAGCGCTCGCCGGGCGCCGGTCAAGAACGCCACCTCGCGGTCCAGATCGGATCCGCCGCGCGACGTATGACGACCCGCGCCCGCGCCGCGGCTGGTCCTGCGAGGCGCGCTCGCGCCGCCGGCCGGGCTCCGGGTCCCGCTCACCGTCGGGGCTGGAGCCACACCCGGCTTCGACCCGTGATTCGCGCCGGCGCCCACGCCCGCAGCCGGCTTCGACCCGCGATTCGCGGCCTCGAACCCGGCCGACGCCGGTGCGCCGTCCTGGCGTCCGCCCCGGCCAAAAAACCAGCCCGCGGCCACGCCACCGACGATCCCGGCGGCCAGGAGGCCCATCAGCCACACCTTCAGCGCCGAGCCTGCCGCCGAGCCGCCCGCCACCGCGGTCGCCGCCCCGTCCCCGCCCGGCTCCGGCCGCAGCTCCGCCCCGCCGGCCGCCGCCGAGATCCGCGCTGCCACCCCGGCGCGGATCCTCGCCCGCGCCGACGGACTCGGTCCGAGCGCCCGCGCCCCCTCCGTCACGACGTCTCGCGTCGCGTGCGACAGCTCGCTCATCGCAGCCCCTCCCCGTCACGAGCGCGCAGCCGCGCGGCGTGTCGCTCCAGGTCGCTCCGGGCCAGGCGCAGCCGGGACCAGGCGGTGTTCTCCTTGATGGCGAGCATCCGCGCGACCTCGCGCACCGGGATCCCCTCGATCTCCACCAGCACGAACACGTCGCGCCGGCCGGGCTCGAGCCGCTCGAGGAGCTCGAGCAGCACGCGTCGCGCCTGCACCTCGCCCGCCTCTTCCTCCGGGCTCGGCGCGGTGGCCTCCCCGTCCGGCACCTCGGCGAACGCTCGCTGGCGTCTCCGCTCGCGAGACACCTTCCGGATGTAGTCGAGCGCGACGTGGCGCGCGATCGCGTAGATCCACGTGGTCAGCTTCGAGCGGCCCTCGAACTCGGCCAGCTTGCCGTGCACGATGACGAAGACGTCCTGCGACGCGTCCTCCAGCCGGGACTCGGGGACGCCGGCTGCCGCCAGGGTGCGCCACACGAACCCGAGCTGTTGCTCGTAGACCGCCTCGAAGTCGAGCGGGATGGCACGTCCGGTCGGCAGGGCATCCGCCACTGCCATGAGTCGTCCCACCCGGTGCCTCTCGTCACGGAATGTCGACCCGCAGGCCCAGGCTGGTGCGGAGCGAGACCGCCTCCGGGCCGGTCAGCGCCACGTCGTTCACCGAGAAGCGCGGATAAACCAGCGGAACCGCCGCCTCCATCTCCAGCACCAGGTCCACCGACCGCGACAGCGACAGCGCCGCGGAGGGGCCCACATGACCGGCCACCCACATGCCGGCGCCGGAGACGTGGGCGTCGCCCGCGCTGGCCAACGCCCGCACCGTCCCGATCTCGAGCCCGCCGCACCACCACAGCCAGCCGGTCACGTAGCAGCCCGATCCGGTGCCGGCGATGAGGTCCACGCGCACCCCCGCCTCCACGCCCGCGTCCAGAAGCATCCCGTGTCGCGCGGTCGCGAAGGTGGCGTCGACGCGCCCGGCCAGATCGCCCGCTCTCACCACGACGCCGACCCGCGCCATCGCGGCCAGCTCGGGCAAGGCGCCGGTCATCACGCCGGCGCGGGCCGCGATCGCCGGTCGCAAGCGCACGGCGGGGCGGCGCTCGACCCTCGCCTCGACCGCGGCCGGTTCCCCGCCCGGTCGATCGCGCCACGGCACCTCCGCATCGCCGACCTGAGCCGATCTCTCCGTCACCGCCGGCGCCGAGCGCTGGGCGCGCAGCGCGATCCCGATGACCAGCGCCGCGGCGCGCGCGACGTCGTCGCAGGTGTCGCCGCGCAGGGTGCGGGGCCCGTCGCCGACATCCAGCTCGACGATCCACTCTCCGTCGGGGAGCCGCCCCGCGCGTGCGCGCGCGGCCCCGTCCGCTGCGCCCGGACCGCCGGCCGCC
>Ga0193753_10000355_pt1 | contig 45874 bp, 59 predicted proteins | sample H1c2metaG_FD_144925 | JGI IMG/M metagenome (GOLD analysis project Ga0193753, IMG submission 144925) | Soil microbial communities from a riparian zone of the East river system, Colorado, United States - H1c2 | ecosystem: Environmental > Terrestrial > Soil > Riparian zone | place: USA: East...
GTCGATGAGGAAGGGTTTCTTCGTATGTAAAGAAATACGTGTATCCTTCCATGGGAATCCCAAAACGCTTAGCAAGGATATCATTTCTCGAGGCGGGAGCTTTCTCTGCACGCTCAACGTCGAGTTGATAAGTCTCATATGAAATTGTCCTTCCCAAATTCGGGTTGGCTTTTGGCCACATTGCTGGATCGGCAACTTCCTCGAGCTCATCTAGTTTGTAATGCCAAATCGAAACATGCGGTGCGAGATATTCACCTTTAAGAATATCAGCTAACTCCATCTTAATCGTATCGCCCGATCCATTACGAACTGTACCTTCTGAACTAATTGCCACAATTAGGTAATCGTCCAGTTTCGACGCACCTTGTTCGATGGCGCCAACGACATCCTCACGAATATCACCAGACAACCATTCATCGATCGTAGAGATCTTAGGCCGTAGACCCTGGAGCTTGTTGATAGCCATAGGCCGTACCTCGAGCAACGAACCCGTAAGGAAATTTTCGACTCCCTTCTTTGTGGAAGCCAATTTCACACGCATAGCTCGAGAGCCAGTTGTGTTCTGCATGGATCCCTCAGTCAGAAACTGAAAAAGAGGTCCACGCGCGCGTGTGATAGCTGTCCGAAAAGGAGACATCACTTCATCTGCTTGCTTCATCGTTGGAGCTGTTGTGACTTGATGAGTTGTCGACGTGTCAACATTCAGGAAATAACTCTGAATGCATTCGGCATACATCGACTTAGCTGCACCTCTAGCGACAATCAGGTATTGTTTCGTCGTTAGACGTTTCTTGATTGTCTTTTTGACGTACTTCCCACCATGTCCAGACGTAAATGGTTGATAGACGCTTCTCTCGACGAAATACCACCACCCAAAAATCTCCTCGGCCCATAGCTTGAATGAGGGGAGGAGATGAAGGTCGCTTCCATCGGTGAGTGTTAGTTCGTTTTCGCAATATCGAACAAATCCCTCTACAGCTTGGTCGTCGTAATAGAAATTGGGGTTAGCGATGAGCGCGTCGATGCGATTCATCTCCATAGCAACTTCTCTGTTAACAGGAACATCGCCTTGGAGGACCGCTTCGCGGAACTGACCATAATAAATCGGTATTGCTTTATTGGACAGAGCCATGCCAACCCTCCTTCCTATTTCAAAGTACTTGCTACTTTCTTCGTAATTGCCTGACTTGCAATGGTTGTAATCTGTTGCTTAGCAACATTCGCTAGAATATCAGTAGCAAACTTTGAACCAGCGCTCTTCTGTCCAGCATTTAGTCTCGAGAACTGCTGTTCGAGATTCATTCTCGTGACAAGATCTTGAAGGTCCTTATTGGAGAGAGCTGCAGAGCCACTCTTCTTCACAACCTTGTGAGCTGCGTTTGCCCGAGTTGCATCTCCCGACGGAGGCATTGTTGCGCCTCTCTTAGAGCGAGAAACTCCCCCTGAAGATCGACGAACACCCCACTTCTGCCCCTTGACACCATGATGGGAAAGAATGCCATTTACTACGTCACTCATACTCATATCCATCATGGCTCTGTCATCTCGATCCTTCAGTTCGAACGTGGGACCTTCGAAATCTCCTGTCCAAATAGCGATCTTGTCAAATGATACGAAAGAAGTACCAGGAAAATCTCGCTTATCTGGTTTTGCAGGACTTGCTGGGAATCCTAGAGTTAGATGTGGAGTCCATTCATCGAACTGTGGTGTTGAATCATATGCTGCTTTAATATTATCATTCTGAAGCATATACGCGCGCGCGAGCGAGATGTTCTTGAATGACCAATGTTCGTTGAAGAAGAGAACATCCGCATCGTCTGGGCCAAGTAAACCTCGGTGATCGACATCCAAACCGAATCGGAAGAGTGAAGTTTCCGCTGTATGTTGGACAAAATCGATAATCTTCTGTAGATTCGGATTCGTTGATTGATTTCCAAGAAATAGAAGAGTCATGTGTGGGATCTTATCGCTAGAGATCTTCCACACGTAGTCATCTTCCTTAGGAATTGCTACGATCGCTGTGCCAACCATGAAAACCTCCTCTCATACTGTGACTTCGATGTCGATCCAATAATTGGCAGCATTAAAATCATTATCTGGATAAGTCATTGGTGTAATGCTCGAATGGAATGAATCTTGCCCACCGAGACCACCAATAGCTCCATCATTATCATACACGAAAATTGGTCCAGACGTAATTCCGCCATAACCCGGTCCAGGAAGATCGAAATTCGACGCATCGTGCTCGGCCCAATAATATCGCGTTGCTGAATAACCAGGCCAGTTACCGTAAACCGCCACTCGATAAACGTGAGTAGTGTCAAGCATAATCGGAGTGTCAAGCTGTTGCCTAATCCAACCAACAACCGCACCTGGATCGTCAAATGTTTCGGCCGGGACAACCAACGTATGTGTATCGGCATCAAACAATCCACATTGCGTTACGAAATGATCACCAGATTGTGTCGGTCCACCACCTAAACTACCTGGACGATTTGGAGCTCGCCAAAAGTAAATAGCTGTGAGAGCACAATCAGCAGTAACACGAAACTGCATGCCCATTGTATAAGGCGATGCATCATCTTCGTATAATGATGGCCCATTAGTAGATGGCCAGGTGCGATAAGTAACTGGAAGTTCGCTTCCAGCTTCCCAAATATTTTGATTGGCAATTCGAAGTGCATCTACGTCTTGGTTAGCTATTCGTCCAAGATCTGCGGATGTCAGATCAATCTCTACCATCACGGCACCCGGAAATATAGATGTAGTGGATTCGAATCACTCGCCGGAGGCCAGTCTGCAGTAGCAACTAGAGTAACCGTGACAGATTCGCCATCAGATCCATCTGCTCCGGTTAGACCTACGTCACCGTCATCACCTTTTGGACCCGTGGGACCGATTGCTCCGGTAGAACCATCTGCTCCGTCTGCTCCGGTTAAGCCTACATCACCATCGTCACCTTTTGGACCCTGTGGGCCTGTTGGGCCTGTTGGGCCTGTGGAACCAGTAGATCCAGTAAGACCTACGTCTCCGTCATCACCCTTATCTCCCTTGGGTCCAGTCGATCCGGTAGCTCCAGTCGGTCCTGTTGGACCAGTTGGACCCGGAACACCCTCGAGCACAGCATCAGCAATCAAAATATTGACGCCATTAACATCAACGAAGTAAGGTAGAGTGAGCCAAGCACTAGTTCCATTACCAAATTTAAATTTATTGGTGTCTGTCTCTATTCCTGGCTCACCCGCGCGAAGAATTGGATTCGCAGTGGCCCAACCAGAAGCAGATCCTCGTCTGAGTTTGAATGTGAACATCACACCTCCTATGGGCCGCCGCCGTCTAGAATTCCGTCATCAAGTTCCTCTGAAATTGGCCAATCTTCGAATTCTCGAACAACATTCAGACGCCACTCGAGTTCTTCGATCTGCTTCTGAACAGCACTAACAAAGTAGCCGGTCGTTGGAGGATCAAAGAGCATTCGAACACGGAGATAAATATAAGTCTTTACTGAATTCAACCTAAGATCGCCCTCAAGGAAGTCGGACCATACAGCCGTAGCATCATCAATGGCAAAGCCGTCAATTGGACCGATGCCCAACTGATTCAGAGTCGAGAAGACCGAGTTGATATGAAGGATGATGTCTGGATCGAATGCTGTATAGCTTTCTTCGATTCCAAGATTCTTCTTTGTGCTGGTCAGAATGCTTTCGGTCATATAATCACCTCCTTAATCGACTCTAGAAATTTACATTGTATTACACAGGATCAGACGTTGTATTGATAGTCACGTCGATACTGTCAATAGCCGCCTTCACCGCAGCATTCACAATTTCTGTAAGCTGTTCTGCCGTTGCCGTTGAATTAGCAGCAAGCGCCTTGATAAGAGCTGTCTGCGCAGCTTCCTGAGCAATCAGCCCAATCAGACGGACACCAGGACTAGTAATTCCCACCAAAGTTGTTGGATTGAATACAGCATTACCTGCTCCCGAAAGCCATTGCGCGAGACGTCTAAGGTCGTCTTGATTGGCTTTGCGGATATCATCGGCATGCTTATTAATTGCGGCCACATCAGCAGCGGACATGTCGTCTCCTACCTCTCCGATTAGTGAATCTGCGAATACGTTGTAGTCGTAACCACCTCGATCAAGAACATATTGAACGCCAACTTTCCCCGCGGGAATCGATGTCGGTTTTCCATTATCTGGATTTGCGATCCAATCTCCACCTTGACGCTCAACTGTGTACGCGTATGCTTTTGTGTAACCGGCCGCATGCATACCCGCTTTCCAAGCCGAGATAGCTGCGCGCGCGCCCTCGGGATCCCGGTCAAAGATACTAGGCTCTACATCGTAGAACACAGGATCGGTTTTGGGATAGGAATATGAAGGAAGGCGAGCAATCATTCCTAAAGCATCTTGGTTACCAAGCGCTGTCGTGAGAGTTCCAGAAGCGTTTAGTGAAGTCCAGATAGCCCACCAACGTCGACCTGATTTTCGAACTGCGGCGACCTCAGCTGGTGTCCACTGATGTGGCGTGTGCCCTCCGGCGTAACCACAAACAACCTTGGCCCAGGCAGGATAACTATCGTGCGGATAAGCGGTGTCAACACCATCAATCATGAAAGGTCCTTTCTACCATAGCCTTGTGTCGCCTCGTTTACGTTCAACGAACGGCTTCCTCAAGAGCGACTCGTCGCCATAGTGAATAGCATTGTGAGTGAGATGGGTTGTTGTAACAAGAAATTCAGGATCGAGAATCCTCTCGTCCCCATCGATAATGTCGTCGGCCGTCATCGGATTCATGTGATGAACGATCACTCGGTCATGGATTTCATAACCTTCAATTCCAAGATCACAGCCATTATCACGAACAATCAGTTGGTTGCGAACGTGCCGCCATTGCGAAGAGGTATAGAACTGTTGGTTGATGTAGCGATCGAAACCGAACGTCGACTGCCCGACCTCTCCTCGAAGAGAGAGATATCGAAACCTCTCTTCAAAGGTTCTCAGTCGTCTCAACTCACGATAGGTTCTAATCATCATACTCGTCTTGCTCCGGTAGATCTTGGCCAGCGTAAGAACGCATAGCATCTAGAGCTGTCTTGTACAATTCCTCCACACGTGCGGCTGAAGCCATTGCTTCAATCTTGGCTTGCATTAATTCGTTCTCTTGAGCCAGTCTTTCTTGCTCAAGACGCTCACGACTCGATCCTAATTTAAGATACAAACTGATTACCTGCGAGGAAGCAGTTCCCTCTCTCATTTGCTTCTCTGCAAGATCGACCGCAAGGGCAACCAACTGATTCTCGCGACCTTCAGGAGTAGTTGCAGGCGGCCTTTTGGGCTTTGCCGGTATGTTATCCTTCCGACGAGCAGGCATCCTGCCTCCTTTCAAGGACTTTTAGATTACTTCTCAGAGCTCAAGATCAATAACATTGTGCCAAAAATCCCGCCGGGGATATTTTTTAGGGTCCGGCGATGCAGGTGGGGGGTGTATTTTGCGACACCCCTCCCCCCTAACCTTTTAATCTCCAGCATCTTTATATATTTGCAGCTGACGAAACTTTTTTATAAATTCCTAAAACATTTTCGTTTACAATTTCATTTATTGCATCGACTATTGCCACACGCTGATCGGCCTCAGACAAATCATCTGAACTCTTCACTACCCTAGCGAGGAGGGAAGGGGTGTGGTATCCAGCAGCTGTATCAAACGACAACCACTCATCGAACTGTGTGAAGGGATCGTAAGGATTATCAACAGTAGTCAACATGTATTCAGTATCATTCAATGGTTGAGTCATCACGATCACCTCACTTCACTATGCTTGACTTAAGGGTGGACAGTGCTACACCTAGAGCGTCAGCTACTTCAGCCTGTGTGTATCCAGACGCAAGCATCTGCTTAGCTCTCTGTTGTTTAATAGAAGTCATAACGAGATTAGCTCTTGGTGTTGCCAACTTCTTTACTTGATCTAGATCTGCGTTGTTCAGTATCTGTGACAACTTGTTGTTACTAATAGCACCCGATTGGATGGCTGCCCACTCATCAGCAGTGATTTGTACTTGTTGCTTCTTAGCACCAGTGCGTGAGCGAGCTTCAGCTAATGCTTGTGCTTTGACTTTCTTTAGATCGGTTGAATCCATATCACTATTAGCTTGTCTCTTGGTAGATACCACAGCATTGGCTAAGATCTGGGCCTGCCGTTCAAGTGGGGCATTCTTCAAGGCTATGTTCAGCTTCGCATTAAGAGAGGTGACTTGTCTAGAGTAGGCGGTCTTTGCAGAGGGTGAGTAAGGCGTAGTACGTGTAGTTACTGCAGCCTTCCTAGCTTCGTTGGCCAAAGTCTTAAGCTTATTGGAATGATCTGCATACACTTTCTCAATAGGGGTACCAGAAGACAGGCTATGTGCATTATCAGTCTCGGCTAGCTTCTTAGACGAGATGGTCTTCTTGACTACCTTACCTGCACGATTGACAAATGTATCACCTGTGTTCTCAAAGACCTTCTTACCTGTTGCCTTATCTATAGGACCACCCTTTGCAGCAGACCGTGCTTTCCTAGTAGGTACTCTAATCTCTGAGGTAGCTCTAGTTACTAGGGTAGAGGCACCTGCTCTAGTGTTACCTTGATACTTCTCTTTAAGATGGCCAATACCATTATCGAGAGCAGACTGCTTATAGTTAAGGTTATGCTTCTCTGCATCGATGACTACCATTGAATGTCGAACTGCTGCAGCAAGCTCGGTGGTATTCGCACCCCTAATAGTCATGTCTGCAATGAGATTGGTTACGTTGCCCATCTCATGTTGTTTCCTACTAGGACTTATCTTTGGCATGCCATCATATGCGGGATAGGAAGATCGAGGATCAAACTTCTTAAGACCCTCAAGTGCAGGAGAAGTCTTGATCTTTCCTGCATTATTGGGTATGACAAGAACCGTATCACCGTCGAAGTCAGCACCAGATAGACGCTCAGCAACCTTGCTGTGGATACCAACCGCATCTCGAGCTTGACCTAGAAGCTTCTTAGCTTCCAGATGATTATTATTTACTCTTAGTTCTGGGATCTCGAATGGGCCACCATGTGGATAGCGAACGAGAACAACCGATTCACCATTCCTATAGTTGGGTGCATAGATCTCTGTCTGCTTCATGCTGTTAATAGGAAGGATAACGTGTGATGCTTGACGCGGTAGAGCGGCAGCCTTTAGGTGAACGGCAGCTGAATCAGCATCATCAGCATACGACTCAAGAAGTTTCTTACGAACAGCAGGGTTAGTGAGACTCATGATTTCATCGAGATCTGCTTTACGCTTCTCATAAGTCATATCGAGTTGTGTTTTCGCAAGCTTTGGACTTTGCTTAGACAAGAACTGGGAAGATAGGTTCCTAGACCAACCTTCCCAATCACCTTCTTCATTCACAACGTTCATTGCGGAAGTAACTCGATCCTTTCCGTCTTTGCCTTTCTCAATTCGCTGACGAACAATAGCTCCGAAGGGATTGTCAGGATCATCCTTTAAAGCTTTCATTGCATCGTTTTTATTACCTGTATTACTTTTGTTCGTATTAAACACAAGATCTGTTCCAGCAGGCAGATCATCCTTGTACATGGCCATGCCTTTAAGATAATGCGTACCATCAACAGCAATACGAACCTGAGCATATCTAGCAGTACCTAGAGATACATCTTTGACGCCCGGGCGGACATAGATAACTCCATCTGCATCTGCGCCACCATCTTCCGCATATCGTATAGCGACCCGTTTGGAGCTAACATTGAGTGGTGGTTGTAAACCAAGAAAGGATCGGCCACCATTGTCTGAGAAATCCGTGATCTGCTTGATCTTACTTTTATCAGAAACAATGTCACGATAAGTAGTGCCAGGAGGTCCAAGTACTTTGACCAGAGTCTTATTGCCAGTACCCAATTGATCGATCTGGACGTTGTGGACTTCATAACCCTTCTCCTTCAACATAGCTACGGCTGTATCCAACTTGGTTCGACTCACACCAACATGATTCTCTACTCCAGAACCGATGTCGATGAAACCTTTCTCAGCTACCTGATCCTTCAGCATGTTCGACGTAGTCTCGAGAATATTGGTCTTATCTTTACGACCAGGTTCAAGCAGGCTACGGACTGAAGATTCATTGATGCTCATACGTTCACCGATGGCTACGTTCGAATATCCTTTATCCTTCAAGCGCTGAGCATTTGCAATACTGGCCTGACGTTGTTCTGTCTTAGCTATAGACTTTGCGGCACGCAACTGAGTTGTTGTTATACCCATCCCTCTAGCGATGTCGGTTTCAGATAATCCTTGTTTGCGAAGGTTATCTACCATATTCAAAAAACTATCGTTAGACGCATGCTCAGGGCCGCCACTGCCCCATGGGTAACGACCAGAGCGACGGAGTACACCATAGTGGACCAGATAATCCTTCTCATCGATAACAGTCACGACAGTGCCTCCAATCGCATCTCAGTGATCCTCTTATCGAACATGATGATCTTACTCATGATATGCGTGATATCGTCTGGGTCAGCAATATAAACTCGAGCTTCGTCATTCTGATAGATACGCATTTCGATCTCGATCTCCATAGGCTTGAACCTATATTCGAGACAGAAGAGAGCAGCGTATACCTCTAGTTGATGTTCTGATGTTGGACTAACACCGGTCTTAAGATCATGAATACGAAGCATGTTTCGTCTGAATGAGATAGCATCAGCTGTGCCAAAACAATTCTCAGAATAATAAAGAGTTTGTTCAGGACTCATTCGATAACCAATAGCATCGTTGACATACATGTTCAAACTCTTCTGACTCTTAGGAAGCTTAACACCTAATCGAATAGCCTGATGAGCTAGAGCATGTAGTTCGCTTCCACGCTGAGCAGCCATAGCAGTTACGAATCGAGCTTCCAGTCTTTCGTCATCATAGTTAATCCAGTGATATACGCTTGGCGAGAGAAACGCGTGTTGGCCTACGCGATCTAAATGCTTGTTGAAGAGCATCCAACACCTCCTCTTCATTTTCGGGATAAATAAAAGCCGCGAAGGACATGTCGTTCAACCGATTAACATACCAATCTTGGTTCGGCTCAGAAGGAGCATTCTCAGAAGCTTTAACTTCGAGTACGGCCCATCTGTCTTCGTAGAGGATTGTTAAATCAGGCATACCCTGTATGTAATCTGTGTCGTTCTTTAGGATTATACAGTCTGGAAAACGACGACGAATTCTCTTAATAAGCTCTGCCTGATAGTATCGCTCTAACATTTACCCTCCTTTTTACGAAAACAAAATGGCTTTATCTCATCCCTTCTATTATATCCTGCGATTGCGACACTAGTTAATATCTACAAGATCATTCTCAACAAAACAGAATCGATATCCTCCTGGAAACACTGCCTCTTTATTGAATACGGCAACCACAATGTCGCCCTCTAATAAACCTAACTTTGTAGCAGCTTCCCATTGAGATGAATAAATTTCTTCTGTATCTTCGTCCATGATTGGTCGAGATGAATAATTGGTTCTTGGACCATTCTTCATTTGCTGATGATACTTAACTGCAAACCATCTCGGCCGCCACATAAGGTTATCTACACAATTATCAAGACGATCGCCGTTAATGTTGGTTGGAGTGTCAAACCATTTATTCATATGTGGTTCTAAGAACGCTTCAGCAACCAATACAGCTACGCTACGACGATGTTGAATACGATCCTTAACAAATAATACACTCGGAATACCTTGTTGATTCATAGTTGGAGTCTTAATCAAATCCGTTACTGTATTTATAATACGACCCATGTCGCTAACTGCATAGTTTTCAAAGCCATAGATATTTAACCATGTCTCTTTTCTCATATTTCATCTACCTTTCAACTAATTGGTAATGGTTACAAAAAATACTTTGATGAGTGTGGCTCTCAGAGTTTACTATTAATATCTAGATATTATTAATAAAGATCAGTAACCAAGGTATAGTGAAAGTTTTTTTCAACCAACACCGTCTATGACAAAACGGGCACCGAAAGAGCTTTTACGATGTCCGATTTAGCCTCATTAAAACTTTCCTTGCAATTTAGGCTCCTCCAAATCACCTTGTCAATCCACGAACTAGATATTAAACAATAGTAATACAAATTGGTATAAGTGGTATTTAATCTGTCTATTCTGCCGCGAGCCTGCTCGAAAGACTTATACGAGTACGTAAGAGAATAAAAGACCATAGAGTCCGTAGCCGTACAATTCCAACCTTCGCTACCTGATAGATATTGAACAAGGTATATCCAACTCCCACTCGAAGGCACTTCTTCGTGCTTGTGGCCATTCCATTCAGCGACCGTTATGCCCGTTTCAGACAGTTTTCTCAACGCTTCTAATTCGTAGTCGAAGGTGTAAAATACAATCAATTTCGGATGAGCATTCATCAATTTCTTGACAGCTTCTACCCGTGACGAATCGGAGTTTGCAATCTTGCGCATGACACGAAACAGATGAGCGATGTCCTTCTGCGGTTCGTTTAGATATGGGTCCCATCGATTCTTCACCGACCTGTCAAATAGTTCTTTGTCGTACTCAACGTTTATAAAAACCTGTTTCCTTGTTGTATGTCGTTCGTACGGCATCTCCACAAGTATCTGATTCCGAATCCTTACAAGTTTTCCTACACCTACATAGCGTTCCACTTTCGGGAACTTCGTCCACGTGCTGTAGACGACATGTTCCCTCTTGAATTCCGTTCGGTTTTTGTAATATCCATTTGCTACAAATACAGGGATGTAATCTAACCATGTATCTCCTGGGGTAGCACTCAGCAATATCCACTGGTTGTGTTTCGCTATTTGTAAAAAGCTTTTTGTCCATGCTCCAGAGCCAACAAGTCTCTGCTCGTCGAAGATAAAGAATGCATCTTTGATCTGCTCGTATTTCTTCATGTTGTTCCACGAGTCCACCTCCATAACACCAGCTACGGTCGCATCCTTAGCCTTCCCGATACCGAAGCCAGCTGCTTCTTTCTCCCAATCAAGACTGTCCCGTTTCTTAGCAGTGGTAATGATATACAAGTTCTCGTACGTTTTCTCTTCTTTGTTCAAATAATAAGCAAGAGCAACACGAGACTTCCCACTACCCACCCCACCGCAAAGGATGCTACCATTTCGTAGTTCTCCCAAAGCTTTCCTCTGATGGGGGTATAGTTCCGGACCCATAAGTTTGCCTTTCTCATCGGAAGTTCGGCCCCCAGAAGCCCATGTTTATTGTCTGACGAGTACCTTTTAATATCGGCGAGACAAAGTGCACCAACCAAGGCTGAAAGACTACGATTGTTCCACGAGCTCTAGGGACGTAGAATTTGTCAGGCCATGAATAAATACCGAGATCTCCACCCATGTATGCTTCTGAGTCACTAAGCATCAATACCGCACTAAGTTTACGATTCTGGCCAGGCACGATATCCATATGCTTCTGATAATCGTTAGGTGGCTCATATGTCTGTAGCCACGCGCCACTATTTCGTAGGTCGTATTTCCACAAACGATCGTTCATCTTCCTGGCAAAGTTCTGCATCGGATCGAGTACCTGATCTAGCGGCTGACCACACTCACGCGTTATAGCGTTACAGTGCGGGAAGTTGTACGTTGCTGTGTCCATGTACTTCCACAAAATTGCATCACACTCTTCGTCAGTCAACCACCATTCACCAATAGCTGCATATGGTAATGTGTTAGGGACCATATATGCGGGTGTTTTGGCATTAAACTCCTCCAACTGCTCAAGGCTTGGAAAAGTAATTAAGTTAGGCATTATCTCTCCTCTAGTAGATATTAACTGCGAAAAACATAAGGTGGGATTGGGCAGTTTAACGCCTTGCCCAGGGCGAGGTATTGCTAGATCTTCCACCAATCGTATCGCATATCTGTCACCCCCTATAGTTGTTGGGCAGTTTAGCGTCATACCCAGGACGTGTCAGTTACTTCTTACGCTTCTTGTTCTTCGGTGAATTCCTGCTATTAACCTTCTTACCAATCCCGAGTAAGCTTAATACTCCTCCACAAAACGCTCCAACAATCTCGAGTGGAGTGATGAAGAATAAGCTAAGCATTAATCAGAACCGCCATCATACAAACGTGCATTAGCCATCTCGATATGCGTCGACGTATCGACGAGCTCGACGGGATCTGCTTCGTTAATACCAGCATTCACCAGAGGAACCGGTCCAGTGTAACCACTTCGAGGCTCATTATTATCCAAGACGTTCTCAATCTCTGCGTTCTCCTCGAGCTCGAAAGCGTTGTTGAATGCCTTCTCCGTGTATACCTTGTAGCCCTTGTTAGCGTAGAGAACCCAATCCCCGGCAAAGGCCTTGGTCTGACGCTCGGTCAGTGGGCTGTGCACTCGCACCTTGATGAACTTATCGGCCTTGTCGGTGATATTGAGATTACCCATGCACCATTCGGCAACCTCTTCCATGTTCTCAGTGGTGACCTGAACACAGTCAACTTCGAAAGGCTTACGAATGGCCTTAACGACGGAAATCATTGTTCCTCATTCCTTTGGAGCATCTCGGACTTCGAAATGATTACATTTAGGATGGACACATTTACGATATTGAGTCGGTCTCGGAAGACCGGTATTAGCCATCCAAGGACCAAACAAATGTTCTCCATTCTTAGGCCAGTTATGACTCATCTAGATATCCTTACGCTCTTTCACAAACAACCGTGCATTAGCCATCTCGATATGTGTTAAATCACGAAGCTGTTTATCAACCCCAGCAATCTCCATAACCCGATCCAATTTGTACCAGAGTCCGGGATCAACCATACCTTCTGGAGGATCGTCGTTCGTATACTCTTCGACCTCTCCAGCAGACAACGACACGTCATGACCAATAGTAATCAACTGCGAAGTTTCTCTGGCTACGAAATCGTAAACGTTCCTTACTGATTCCTTCTTAGCAACTCGTACATTAAGATTAACGCTATACATTAGTTGCCCTTCTTAGTAGACTTCGTGCTCGACGTTCCAGTTGGGCGGATAATCTTCTGTGGAACATGAGGCTTCTTCTGCTCAGAGTGACTCCCCTTGCCAGCACCCTGAACTCGAGCTAACCCACTCTTCTGAGACCGGTTACCACCATGCTTACCTTTGGGCATTACTCGTCAACTCGTCCGGCTCGAGCAGGTAGGTCTTCGAGATCTCCATACTTCAGCTCGAGAGCATCCTCCTCGATTTCCATGTAAAGTGATTTCAGGTAAGCCTTGATACCAGTCTTACCGTTCACAGCCCACTCATACGGTCTGACAATTAGATCGACATTGCGAATGTCTGCCCAGTCCAGAACCTCCACCGAATTCTCGTCAAGATGTGTCCTGCCTCGAGACGTGATCATGACAACCTGAGGAGGGCGACCTCTAAAATTTACCGATACCGACAGATATGCCTGAGCGTTCTGCTCTTCGTCATCCTCACGCGGCTTCAACCATTTGACATTCCAGCCATCGCGTTGCATAGCCTCAGCCACCGGATCATCCAGAAGCACTGCGAAGTTACGATCACCCTCGCGGTTGTACATTCCCTCCTTCCCGGCGAAATTTCGGAAGATGATTCGGACACCCTCCATCAATACTGTGTTATCTTCACGTGGTGGCATTGTTTAACAAATCCTTCCTATCAAAATTCTTACGAAACATCACGCTTTGAGTATTGTAATCAAGTTGAACAAATTCTTCGCACTCAAAACCATTTTCTGCAAGATTTCTAACTGTATTCTCTTTGAGACCGTATACTTTTGCTATTTCTATTACTTTCTTTTGTTCTTCATCAGTCAATAAATAGTGTTCTGGATCTTTAGGAAATTTCATATCTACTCCTTAGTGGTGAACAGCGCGACACACTTCAATCCGCCATCCACAAAATCGTGGTACTCAGTTTCCGAGATACTGGCAACCAACGCCAGATTTCCGAACGGATCGTAGTGTACGAGCGAAGTACCGATCTCCTTACGCACACCATCCACATAAACGACGAGTGGCACCGCAACGTTCTTCATATCGAGTTGCTCCTTAATAATCTCTCCTAGATTACCCTCATTCACATAATTGTTGTAGTCGGCATCGGAAATACTGGCAATCAATGCAAGATTTCCGAATGGGTTGTCTAGCGGTACAGCTACATTATTCATTATTTTTCTCCTCGATATACCGGCTGACGATCTGGCCAATGCCAACAACCAGAAAGTGCATTAATGCAACCCCGATCACCGCTAGCCGCAAGATGTTGATTGAAGAACATCCCAGTCGGATTAAGCACCGCAAGACCAACAACAAGCCCGTCTACCTCAGTAACAACAGCAGCACGACATTCAGGCTTGTATTCGCCTCCGGGTGTCCCATAAGACTTGTAGTGGACAATTCTTCCCACACTTGGCTTTTGCATATCACTCCTTAACGAAATTGGCAAACGACCCGTAATAGTCGATTGCTTCTCTAGCCTGCTCAGCCAGTCTCTCAAAATACGACATGTCTACCATCAAGTCATCACCCAGGTCCTTAGCCATCTCAGCCTCGATCCACAAGTGATTCTTCGTACCACCTACTGCGAAGTGCTTGTCGTCCTTAATCCTATATAGGACAGCACCGCCAAACATAACCGGAACGAAACTACCGGTCTTGCCGACGTGCTGCATCTTCCCTGTCTCCAAAGCAATAGGCTTTTCCTTCTGCTCGAAGTCGAGATACATTACTCCTTGAACAACGCTCTTTGTCTCGCACAAGTCTCGAAACTCAAGTTCGGCATGAGTGAAGAGAGTTTTGAAGACATAGGGATGTTGGAACTGGGAACCAACTGCGGTCCACTCAGAGCCCTTTCGAGCAATATATACTGCGTCATTGACAAGACAGAACTGATCATAGGTTGCTTCGTGCTCGAATTCGTATCCATACTTGCTCCCGAAGTTCATGACAAATTCGATGATCTCTGGCGTTGCATCTGGAATCTTGATCGAATCAGTTTTGATGTGTGCAACCGTGAAGCCTTCTTCTTGTACCGCATTCTTCAAATCAATCATAAAGAGAGCACCACGCTTGGCTACGATATTATCGACGTTACGCTTGTCTCGAAATGGGTTGTCGAATTTAGCCGACGTCAACCCATAAACAATATTGATTATGATCTTTAGTGCGTATGCAAGTTTATCGGCTTGGGTTTCGTCATCGAGGAAAGGTCGAAGAAGTCCTCCAAGACTCTCTCTTGCCACGGTGTAATCTCCACGTTTAATAGCGACTCGAGCATCGAGGAGATCTCTGAACTTGGGGGTGTAGGGACCGAAGGAGTTGAGATTGACGATAGTCGTCGGATGCATCGAAACAACATCCAACACTGCCACGTTATCGTACATACCCGGTTCAGCATAAACATAGCCTCCTTCACCAGGATCCTCTCCTCTATATGTGCTCTTACCCAGGTCGAATTCATACCCAGGAAATTCCTTACTCAGATCAGTGTAGATGAAATCCTTGTGTGCATCTCGATCATCACCGAAGACAATCTTAGCTGTGTGTCGCTGGGTGGTGTCGTTCACAGACAGCCCAGACAACTCAGCCAAGATCTGTCGTGCTACGAAATCCTGTTTACGATCTTCGAGAGTAGCCTCGGTAGCCACTACATCGTTGCAGCAGTACTCAACCACTCGAGGAATATCCTCGTCCTTAACCGGCTCATCCCACGGCAGATCAAGTTCCATATGATGGATACCTAGATCAATCTCGAATTTCTTGAGACCTTGCTTCTTACTGCTGAAATCCCAGATATCGCAATACGACAAATTGTATGCCGCACCGAAATATGCAGACCGCTGGTTGTCGATCAACTTCTGGGATAGCTGGAATAGCTGCTCGTTGTTATAGCCCATAGACGCCGCGTAAAGCATGTGATTGTCATAGCGACGGTTGTTGAACCCCACAAGCTTAAACCCAAACAGAGCCTCAACTTCTGCCGGCTTCGGATTAATCATCCGTACAATGTTTGCATCACCTTGATACTTCCAGCAAATCACAAACAAATTCGGATAGGTCTCGACGTCATAGATGACCAGTCGATCGTCCGTAGCCTTATTAGTACTCTCTTGTACCTCAGAAGCGAACTTTATCCGCTGTACAACCTTAATACACAGCAGAGATTGATTACTACTATTACCTGCGAACGCCAGAATCTTAGGACGAAGATCCGTGACGTCGTATTGCATATCTGATTTATACGCCTCATCTAGAATCTTGGCGATGAAATCGATTGACGGCTTTGTTCCTGGATGGATCTCCTTCCTCAAATTCCGAGCGATCAGATCACGAAGACCTTTCTCACTCTTGATGGTTTGATCGGAGATCATCTTTTTCTCCTTTAATGGGAGTCCTGAGTTAATTGACGCAATGGGCACAGCGTTGCATTTAGTAAGCCGACGTCGCAAAGCCGCATCTCCTCGGTACACCTTAACTTCAATTCCGTCGGAATACTCACTTCGAAGCTCCGAAGTATCGCCGTCATAGATGTAGTGGAGGTGCACTGCGGTTCCGGATTTGCTAAGCTCAGCGTAAGTGGCAGGCCAAGTACTTGCGGCTTCGAGGTTCCGCTCGAGAGATTTGGTACCGTTGATTCCTTTGAGATCAAAGTCGATAACAATGTGGCTTTCAGGTACTTTGACGTAATGTAGTTTCCGGGTGTTAAGCTCAGAAAGTCTAGACTCGACCTTAGCCCATCGTATAGATGGTGTACCGTCGTCCTTAGCATATTGGGCAGGTTCATTAGCGAACTCCGCATCTAGTAATGATTCAGTTTCCTCGATAACCAACGAGAATGTGTTAGCCTCATCAGTTGGTGCTTTGTATTTGTTGGCATTGAAGCCGGAGAACCAGCTCCGAGTAATAACTCCATCGACAATATGACTCGTGTCGAAGTACTCGAAATAGTTTCTTAGTTCTTCACGCATCTTGTATTGTGGTAACGGTCGTTCAACACCAGTGTCGTTGCAATATTCCTTGTACAACGTATATGCCTGCTTGAGTGTCACACCATTTTGTGCTTTGAATATATCGAAGTGTGCCTCGATGAAGTTGTAGAAGATGTCGGTTTGGAACATCATCTCCAGCGGTCGATAAGCGTTGTAGTAATTTTTGCCCATCGATCGGTATACATCAAGACAATGCTGAGCAATTGCGCCCAGTTCAAAATCGATTTGTGCCATGAGAGTGTGATAATGATTTGTCGGGATCTTGACGCCGGTCGGCTGAACATCAACCAACCTCCTGATGATTCCGGATTTGGCGTCGGAGATCTTGACCGGTTGGTTCGTACCCATGAATAGAAACGCATGGGACCTCGAGGTGTAACTCGGCTTGTATTTCTCGTTCATTGTCATCTCTTCATGGGAGATGATCGAATTAAGCTTTGTGTTGTCCTCGATCTTACTCAAATCCCCATCGTGTTGGATCGCAACTAGAGGATTGTTCTTAAACGCTTCTGTGGCGAACGTCCCGTTGTTGCTCCCCAGGGCCTTCGCTTCGAACGTTGTCGTGTATCCGGAAAACAACTTCTCGATAATATTCAGGACGGTTGATTTGCCGGTTCCCGCAGGACCATACAACACCAGAAATTTCTGGATCCTCTTCGAATCCCCCGCTACAATCGAGCCGATAGCCCATTCTATCTTCGCCCTTTCCTCCACGTTGTAGAGAGTCCCTATTAGCTCATCCCAATGATTATGAGTCCCAGGATGAAGGCTATAGTGCAAACGATGACTAGCGTAATCACTCTTCTTAACCTCAGTGTTTTCGAATGTCAATTTCTCATTGAGGTTATGACTATTGTCGCTGATCTTATTGACGAACAACTTGAACTGAGACCAGGAATTACTGTTGAACGATTGGAGGTCTTTGACGATGGTATCTGAACCAAGCTGCTTAGCATGGGTGTATAATTCTTCGTCTACTAGGCGCTGTACATCGTATTCGTCCGTAGACCAAACAGCATTAGCTTCGTCCCAGATAGCATAGAAAGCATGTCCACGAATCATAAGATCTCTCGATCGCTTGATCACAAATTCAGGATATACTTCCCACTTTTTGCTTTTTAATTCCTTCGTTTTAATTCGGTAGAAGTCCATCTACCCTCCTTTCGTTCTAATCTCGTTCAAGTAAATACGCGGAGAGTTGATACCAGATCTCGACATCTCTCTGGTCCTCATGGGGCTCCTTTAACGGAAAGAGCCCCCCGCGTCCACCAAAATCATATGTTCGCCAAATGACTTTGTCTATCACCTCATCTACTTTTCTAGGTTTATACGAAGACCCATCATTACATTTATTAAGTCCTATATTTGTGAGTAATTCCCAGAACCAGGTAGCCGGATCTCTCTCAGCTTCGAAAGATAGCCTTTGTGCTAGCCCTAATAGTAATTCAAGGAAGGAACAACCAAGTCCCATCCAATCTGGATCTACATCCTCGATATGATTCTCTTCGAGGAATCGATAACGCAGATCTCTGCCATCTTCTACTCGGTTGTCGTCGTTAGGAATAATCCAGACAAACTCCTTGACGAAGAGTTGTCTTACTAAGGACCAAAACGTCCAAGATGGATTAGTTTCTTTGACTGACCCGATCCTCGCGTAGAGCCAGGTGAGATACTGCTCGTCAAGCAGCTCGCTCATTCGTCATAATCTCTGAACTTTCGAAGTCGCGGCTTGTCTGAATGCTTTAGTTCATCATCAAAGCCGAGTACCTCTTTAGCGTACTTTCCATCACTTCGGAGGATCTCGATATCAATGGAGAGACGCTCATTACGGACGTAGACAATATTTCTATCGTTTGATCCATGACCAAATCGGAGAAGGTTCGAGGATCCAGCAGTTTTATCTTCGTCTTCTACAACTTGATCACGATCGTCGGCAAGAACACCATCGCCTTCGTAATACGTCAAAGTAACTTGGTTGAAGTCAAGCGCACCCTCGAAATATTCATCATGAGTAATGACATACGGCTCGTCCGGTTTCTCAGTACGACGTTTGAGTTCCTCATCATAGTCGAAATAAGTATCCGGATCGTCACTGCCAAATATGTTCTTGACTTCTTCTTCCTTCGCGATCTCTTCGTCGGCAATGACGATCTTCTCTGCAAGAGCCTGACCCTCTTCGATCAACCTCTTAGCTTCCTCAGATCCATCATCAAGAACCGGATCGAGTAGAGGATGTACTGAAACATACTTCAGGTCTTCAACCTTCTCCTCGTATTGCGATGCCATCTGGTCAAGACTGACACCGTTCTTACTTCGAATTGCGTAGTGGCGCTTGACTTCGGCAATTTCCTGGCTTGCTAGTACTTGGTACTTTGTCTCTAGCTTCTTGTTCGTCATTACGTAGCCGATACTTAGGCCAAATACAAATGACGAAGCCGATGCCACAGTTATTAACACTCTCGGTTCCATCAACTTCTCTTTCCACATCATTACTCCTTACCAAGGATCGCGGCGAATAAGGGCGCCAGACTTGACACCGAACCACTTCTCGAATCGTTTCTTAGCTTGTTCATACGAGAATGCGTAAATATAGATTTCGGAAGCCTGATTCGATGGAAGTGGTGGAAACACGTAACACCAAAATATATTACCGGTTTCGTTCATGCTTCCTCCTAGATCTTGTCGTAGATGATCCCGTCGACATTGAAATCAAGCCAGACACCTTCTCGACCAGCCGCGAACTCGTAGAACGTCTCACAAGCTGGTGAATCGAAGATACCGAAATCGATGTACTGATCTCCTTCAGAGTTCCAGAGCCAGCCAACAACAGCACCTTCTGTTGAATGATCCATACCCAATTCGTCATAGACCTCATTCAAGAACACATGCCCTCGAGCCTTCAGCTTGTCGTTCAAATAGTTCTGCTGGCAACGAAGGAAGAGCAAATTGTATTCCGCGGTCGTATTCCAGTTCTTATTGTTCTGATCGAAGAAACGAGCGTAGACTGACGGCGAACCAGTAGCCTGCTTTACCGTCTTCTTCTTTCCGGTCTCGTCCTTACCATCAGCGACATCCTTGACCTGATAGCGAAGCTCACGCTCCTTATCCTCGCCGAGCTCGTCAACTACACGCTGACGATATTCGTTGAAGCCCTTCTGCAGAGACGCGTACGCCGCGGTAAGAGCAGCATTCCGCTTCGACAGAATATGATGCGAACCGGCCAAGGCGCCTACCGAAGCCACACCAAGAACGATCGAAGGTCCGTAGAGCTTGGTGATCTTGACACCAGTACGAATATAAACGTAAGCAATGTCCTTCTTACGATCATCTTCACTGTACTTCTCGTGCTTGAGATGCTTGGCCGTGTTCAGATCATCCTCGATCTCAGCCATAAGTTCTTCCAACTTCAAAGTTGCTCGGCAGGCCAACACAGTACTTGCAGCTACACCAACTACACCAGCTACGAATAGCAACGTCGGAGAGTGCTTCTGAGCGATAAGAATCTGACGACCAAACTTACGGGATAGATTATCGGGTACAAATTTCATTTAATTCTCCTTAAACTTTTTCGTTCGTAATCTGGATGCAGTCGACACAAGTTACTTTTTCCTCATCCTCGGTAGCCTCATATATATCGTTCGTGCTCTGAATTTCTGCATACGTCCAGCACAAAGGATAGCCATCTGCATAATGTGCAACATGGATCACCTTAGTCGAGGGGTTCGGGCTTGGGGAGGTCGAGCAAATATCCGCCTCGGACACGAGTTACACCTGCTCCCCTGATGTCGCTCCATCCCCATTTGTCATCGGTGAAGCTTCCGGTAATTCCTGTAAGCTCGTAGAGATCTGCGACCGTAGCTGACTCATAGCGACTAACGAGGTCGAAAAGTCGATCGATGACTTCTTCAGCTTCTCCCCGAGTTTCAAGAATAATTTCGTCAAAGTCATGAATTGCTCGCGCTCTGCGGCTGACATTTCGGGGTTCGTCTCGATCACGGTCTCGGTCCCAGGGAGGGCGACTTCCGGAGCTTGAACTTCCGGATCCGTATCGGTTGTAGCTGACGTATCCATTAGGATGACTCCTGTTCCTGTTCCGTCGGTTAGACCTGGCATCACCAAACAACATTCGCTGTACGGCTTCACTTGTGGCATCAGACACCATATCCTTTGCAGCCGGGATAAGAACGTCCATGAATACGTAACTCATGACACCTTTTGTATCCCCACCTACGAATGTTTCTTTGAATCGCTTACCTAAAGACTTCTTTCGACGTACAACTTCTCCCGAGGTTACCCGCTCAACCTTCTTCGGCTCGGCCTTCCCGGGCTTCTTCTCATCCTCTTCACCATCTGTCCTAGCTTTATTACTGTTGCTCGGGTAATCCATAATTCCCTCTATCCTAAATTAGAAAGAATAAGATGCCGGGTTTGGCATCCTACTCTTGAGGTTGTACGTCAGTCTTTCTTGACATTCTCTTTCCACCAGGTGGCGATCTCATCGATCTTGGCATCGGTGTACTTCTTTGATGCGTCAGCCACCATCGATCCGAGGACAACTGATCCGACCACAGTCGTAACCTGTTCGGTTACATTCTCTGGCTGAACGTTGTTCTTGATGATAGTAGTGACGATCTTCGAAGTTCCGGCACCAACAACGAAGCTGATCGCGGTCTTGGCGAGTTCGAGCTTGTTCATGATATTCCTTTCGTAGGGTCTCATTATATGAGCTGTTGTTTGTGCGAGAAGGGGCACATTTTCCTTGGACGGCAACGGCTGTCGTTTAAAATCGGTGTCCGGAATAGAGTCATTCTTCCCCATCGGCTCGACTCTCACCGATTCCCAATCTCGACCCTATGAAAGTTATTCCTGTGTAGCTCTGACTTTTGCGTTGAACGCCTCGAGAAGCTCCTCACGAGACATATCCTTAGCTTCTTTGGGCTTGTCGTCTGGAAGCTCTACCGTCTCTACAGAACGCTCAGGGTTCTTATCCCTGACCTCTGCCATCAACTTGGTAAGATCCTTCGGGAAAATGCCATTGATGAATTCGGAAGCGGCTTCGTCGTTCGTAGCCAGTTCGAAGAACATATTTGAGAAAGCCTCGGTCTGCTGGAACGCGTCTCGTAGTTCGTCGCTCTTGATGAAACGCTTTCCATCGTCCGACCGTACACCGTAGGACATTAGGATGACTTTCTTGAACTCCTGAACAAGTCCATGTCGATCGCCAGTCTCGACGATCTTCTTGAGCATGTCAGAGAGCCCCTCCTTCTCTCCGATCTCCATCTCAATCGCTTCAACCTTGGAAATATTGAAGTAGAAATCCTCAGTGATCTCTTCGCCCTCGAGATTTTCGAACGTAATCGACTTCTTGAGCATTGTTTTCCTTTCAGGTTAGAAAAGATTAGACACCATGTTTCGGGTGCCTAACCTTTGAGTCTCTCAGTTTTACTTGATGACTGCAGACTTCGTAGCCTTGACAGCCTCTTCGACGACGGGCTTCTTGATCAGATACAAGTGCGCGGCAGTGGATAGAGTTGGTAGAGCAACAGCAACTACTGCTCCGACAACTGCTCCAATAACCGGCTTGTTACTGAGCGCGTAAACCTTCGCGTCAAGAGCGATGGCCCTAAGCTGTGCATTCATTTTGGTTCCTTTCGGTTTGAGAGTGTTCTCATTAAGAGACCAGTAATTGTTGCGATTAACAGTTGGACATCTGCTCCAAAGTCTGTGCGTTCTGAATGCAATTGTTGTAATCATTCACGTTATTACTGATGTCGTTGACAGCGCTGTTCACGATGATGGCACCCCAGATACCCAGGGCCAGCGCAATGATACCAATGACGATTCCTGCCTTGCCCATACCGTGCGCACGACTGACCAGTCCAAAGATCAGCGCAATGACGCCACAGATGATGGCAATCACACAGGTAAGCGGGATGAGACCGAAGATGGCTCCGACGACAGCCAGAACGAACGCAGCAATCGCCAAACCCTTGTGGGGCTTTGCTGTGGGGTAGGGCTGCTGGATGAGAGGGACCTGTGAGTACGACATTTTAGTTCCTTTCAATATGCATGAGGTGGTATGAAGAAATGGGATGTCCGAATAGTCGTAACATCCACATTCGCGGTATCCGGACATTTAATACTCCTATTGAAATATACGCATGAATGAGATGTCAAAAACTTTTGTAATAACCTCGGATAGGATCGACGCTGAACTGTATTGTCAAGCATGGTTGTCCATCATCAGCAAGAACTGTCGAGAATATAACCTCGAGCATGTGGTCGGAACTCCACCCCACTTCCTCCGAGAACGAAGTTCCGGGAAGCCCTAGACGATTATAGAAATCTCCGAGTGAGCAGTAGTTGTTGTGGAGGATTTCGTAATTCGTATCGTTCTGAGCCTTCTTGATCTCTTCCATACTGCTCATGAAATATCGACCAGTATATGCATCAAAGCAGAGGATATCGCCTCTCCCTATCAATATCTCTCGCCCTGTCGGAGGATTGGCTAGAACTCGATCCTGAGCAATTTCATCACGAATTGCGCGCTCCTTGTTGTCTCCGAGCTTCTCTACGACTTTCTCTTTGTATTCGGTGAAGGCTTTTTCAGAGATAGAATAAGCCGCTGCCATTGCCGCAGCTCTTCGAGTTCCGATTCGGTTAGCGCCAACGATACAGGCGACAGTGATAACGCCCACTCCCGCGGCTGGGATGTATTCTTTCCAGACAAGTAAGAACATCTCCTTTCGATCGAGAACTATTCGTGGCTCACCTACAGTTTCTCGATACTGTCGATCCTCTTCTACAAGAATTAGATCTGCAGCCTTGAACGTTGCAACACCAGTCAAATACGCAGTTGTGATAGTTCCCGTGACACCGATCGCGGTGAGGACAATAGGAGAATTATCGGCTAGGAACTTTTCGGTCCTCTTGGCGATGCTAATTAAAGTCACGTCTAAACTCCTCTATATCGGCGAAGAATTTATCTTGCTTCTCCTTCGATACTGAATGGCGAATATACTCAACGACACACGCCCCCAAGACGATTAGAATGCAAACAGCATAGAATATACCCACAATCTCGAGGGTGGTTTTCATCGATTACGCATCTCCCTCACGAATATCCAGATCAGCCACAATCCACCGGTTAAGCAGATCATAGCGATGTCAAATAGAAAGTTGAAGAAACCATAGGGCTTCCTACACCGATTGTTGAGTATTAGAACATCCATGTCAGTAGTCGTCTTTCCTTGGATCGTGATTTGGATCGGTGTGAACAGCCGGGTCATAGTGCGGCAATTGTCGATCGAGGATGGCTTGAACCGTCTTACGAGCCGATTCTCGAGAGTACATTTCTCCGGGGATGTAATCGAGATCTAGTTCTACAACAACCTTGATGCGCTTGCGAGCCATGACTACTCCTTCAAATAGTTGAAAAAATAAATGAGAAGTGTCGCTACTTTATTCACGACCGTCGCGCATTGCGACTTCCTTCTCATTATGAGCCGTGTGTTTTCTGCGAATTGCAAAACCTAAAGCCCTTGTGGGGGCTAGAGGCTTGAGTTACTTGATCTTGGTAGCAACGATGTGAACTACAACTCTGCGTGCAGTATCAGCGGCGACGTATGTACTCATGAGCACTACGGCTCCCTTAACTGCGTCCTTAGCCGTCTCACGCGCTAGTTGCACGTACTCGGCTGGAGTAGTCTTGGGTTTGTAGTTCTTCATGAGGGGATCGTCGTCTTTGATAACTTTCACTTGGAGTGAGCGGTTCTTGAACATTTGGTCTCCTTAGATTAGGGTCTCATTATATGCGGCGTAATATCTGCGACATTTATCCGAAATTTGCCCCGGGGGTATTTTAGACCAAAAAATATATATTGCATGTAGAAACGACGAAAAGCTATAAGCTATGTATTTTCTACACAGCCTATAGCTATCGATTCGTCTATTCCTGAGTGATGCGTTTCATCTTGACTTCAGCACGAAATTCAGCGCTTTCGAGGTCACGATATGCGCTCGTTCGTGTCCAACGATTACGAGTATTCCGAAGAGGTTACCCGCAACCATGGCCAACGTGTCCTTGCTCAATCGCTCTGGCCTTTCTATGTGCCTGAGCTTCATAAGTTTTTCTACGTTGTCCACCTGGTTGGTGTACTTCTCATCCGAAACATCTAATCCTTTCAACTGTTCGAGCGCATCTTCGATCGCCTCGTCGAGTGGTGTTTTCGACTGAGGTTTGTTGATGAACATGCGTTCTCCTTAAATAGGGGTCTCATTATAGTCCAAGTTAACTATGCGACCCACTACTCTGGAAGATTCTTATGAACGTTGAACACGACTTCTTCTTTATCCTCTAACTCTTCAGGAGATGAATCAAGAGCGAGCGTAAAGGTCTTTTTCCCAGTATCTGCTGTTTCGACCTCAATTGTCCCATCAAATTTGGAAGAACTATAATTATACGAATTTGTACTTAGCCCTAGGAGAACACCTAGGAACAAATCCACAGCTACAATTGATCCAACTACCTGTGTGACGTTGGGGAATCCCCACATACCAGAAAGAGCAGAATATAACGTTCCTACAGCAGGCAAGAACACCTGCGCAATGAACTTCAATACGTCATAAAACTTATTGCTCAACAGATGATCCTTCACTGGAACTTCTGCAGCATGCGTGGGTGGATTAGCAGGAACAGCAAGATCAGGAAGGCTGGAATCGGTCATAATATCCTCCATTTAATTTTGGGTGACTACACATTCTGTTGACGACGTACACGTTACCGAATATGTTATCGCTGGTGAGGTGAGAGTCGCGGGAATGGTGAATTCAAACGTGAATGGAAAAGCACTGTCGCCGGTATCTCCTTTAGGACCGGTGTCACCAATATCACCCTTTACTCCTTGATCACCAGTCTCGCCGGTATCTCCTTTAGGACCCGTTGGGCCGGGTATCCCTTGGATTCCCTGATCTCCTTCGGAACCAGTATCACCAACGATACCTTTCAAACCCTGTGGACCCACCGAGCCGGGATCACCTTTAGCTCCATTCACACCCGGCAACCCAGGAGCTCCGTTGATACCTGTATCGCCCTTAGGACCAGCTGGACCCTGAGGACCACTCCCCCCGGCAGCTCCTGGAGGACCCTGAGGTCCATCCTTAGCGACTTTCTCTACGTCCTTAGCCGTTGTGCACAGCTGACCAGCTAAATATCCCTGTTTGCATGCGGTTTGGACTTGAATTGCTAAATTTCTGCCAGCATTTACTTGAGTTTGTTTCTTATCCCAAATATACCAAGCTGCCGTTAACGCCGATATACAACTAGTCAGAGCAATAAAACTCAGAATCCAAATAAGCCAGCGAGTTCTGGGGTTTTTACTCTCACTAACGGCTTCACGGACGATTCGGGTATCATGCTCATTCATGTCGTCCATGTTTACCCTTCTCCCGTTCCTCTTGTGGAATGGCTGTAAGGTTTTTTATTTCTCGATAAGCATCTACAAGATCAGAACGTAGATCGGCAATTATTTCGTCTTTGAATTCGATGCGTTCTCGATGAACGCTTTCTAACGCCTTTTGTGCGCTATCGCTTTTTTCTCGTCGACTATTTATTACCGTTACGACAACTAATCCTATTGTTGTTATGATGGTAATAAAAATACCAATGAGGGCAACTTGTACTGTCGGATCCACGCACGGTTCCTCCTATATCTTTTGGGGAATCAGATATACTCGGCAGGAATATCTTCAACCAGGGTTGGAAATTCCCGATAACCTTGTTCGTCTTCCGTCCGAATGAATTCACTTACGCGCATATCTTGAGACAGGCCATAGTCGGCCTCAACCCTAACAACATCCCCGAGATTATAGCTAATTCCGAAAATATAAGGATTAGAGGGAAGAATTTCGAAATCAAACGTACTAGTTTCGGTATTCTTCAATAATTCAGATTGAACTCGTTGTTTATTCATAGAGGTAAGCGTTGCTCCAGCTGCTGTGTCATTATCTGATCCATCAATATAGAGATCGCGTCTGTCTAATCCTTCAGGCGTTGGTGTTAAACCAGGTATAGTATATTGACCTCCACCGTGGATGGTACGAATATAACCAACGTTTTTAGAACCTTTTATCGAGAATAAGTATGACTTTACTTTGATATTACCCAGATTGCTTCGAAAAATAACATCGCTAGTTAAATCGTTTCCGCGGTATAGACTAATAACAAAACCACTATCGGTTCCTTTTGGTCTAATCCCTCGTAACCCATAATTACATTGTTTTAATTCGGCGTAGATAAGTGTATCCAACTGACCTTCTGGAGTAGAACTAATATCATAATTTGGAAAACTTCCCGCAGAAAACTCGTCCGCAAACGTTATTTCGTCGATTCTATCTTCCTCGACAGGATACATAAACGATGGGTCATTAATATGAATCGACATCGCACCATCAATTACTGTTTGGAAGTTAGGAATATTTACTGGTGTAACACCTGGTGATGTTCCAAATCCAGCAAAAGTATTAAGAGTTGTTCGATCCTCAAGAACACATTCCATTGCTCGTCCAGAGACGGTTAATACTTCATTACCATCGTCGTCAATCTCAATAAGATGGTTCTCAACACGCATTGGTTGATCACTTTGCCGAATAGCGCAATACGAACCTTTAGGCATAATGGTCATGAGGGAGTTGATATTTGGGGATTTTAGCTGGAATTCTCCTAGATCATTATATCTCTCTGTCCAGATAAGAGAATCCCAACCTTCAATTGTTCCCTCTGTTCGTCTGGTCGTTTCACTCAAACGGAGCAAATCCATAACCATAATCATACCCCCAAATAGTGTGGAGTATAAACACCATTATTATAATTAAAACTCGTTGACGACATTGCAAAGGAATTTATTCCTCGACGAAGTTGCAACCAGCCAGGATCGAAAACCGTAACATCAAGTAAGCTAGTTTTGATACCGGATCTAACAGAATATACATCTCTTAAACCATCTCGAGTATCTATTTCAAATGTGTCACCACTAAGAAAAGCGTGAACAGTAAATATTTCATCAGTTGGATTGGATCTTATCAAACTGAAAGACGAGAGGTTTGAAGTTAGGGTTATCTGTAAATAAAACCCAGTTGGAACCGAACCAATATTATCGATTGTTAACGTCGTCTTGCTCATTGTAGAAAGATCTAGATCTATAAATTCTGGTGCTGTGAAATATGCATCTTGGCAATCGATAGTAATTTGAACTTCTGGATCCTTTGCAAATGGCACTATTTCCATTTTAGCAACCCAACCAAGAGCAATAGCTGTAAGTGTTGCTCCGTTCCAAATTTGGAATGTAGTTGCTCCGACTGATGGAACAATCATTCCGTATAGAGTTTCTCTCAAACCTTCAACGGTTTCGCCTACAGAATAATCGGGATTCAAACCGACACGAATAACCAACTGCCTTTGTTGTGGTTGGGTTCCTTGAAAAACTCCGCCCTGTGACAAGGTCTTTCCAATATTGACTAAGAAATCAGGGGGACCTAGACCATCGATGCCTTTTAGAATGAATTTATCGGAAGGTAAGACGTCAGTGATCGGTAAATTAACTGTTTCATCGCCAACGAGAGCGTATTTAGTAACAATCATGAGATCTTCAACGCCTCCTTCGCGAGAGAGAGTTGGTTCTTAGTATTCCTATAAATCTCTACCGCAGACAAAGTCTTTGGAGAGATATTAGTCTGATTGAATTCAACAGTAGTCGGACCAGTAGGTGTAGCGTTCGTAGCCTTCTCAACAGGCGATTGCGATCCGGCAGTTATTGATGTTGCTGCAGAAACAGCCTGGTTTCTAGAAACAGTTGGGGAAATTACCCCCGGAGCCAAAATCTTAGGAATTTGTGTGGCAGTTTTCTGAAGATTTGTCAAATCTAACACAGGAGAAATAGTCGGATCCAGATTAATGATTCCAGCCAACATGTCAGGAACTCCAGAGAGAGATTTACCCATGGTGTTGACCAAACCATCAACCATATTTACTGCTGATTTATTAACAACATGAGCTTCTTGATCGATTCCCAATGCAATACCTAGTGGAATCGTTGAACCAATCTCATCAGCGAAAAGCTTCGACGGCACACCAACGTGGAGGAAGTTCTTTACGTTATTTACAACTCCACCTAGACCGCCGGTGATCTTCTTGGTGATTTGCCCAGCGATATCTCCTAGTCCATCGATGATGCCTTCGATCATTGCTACGCCTACACCAAACATGGCAGAAATGATCTGAGGTTCATAGGTTCTAATTGCACCTTGAAGACCTCTGAGGAAATCAAGAATCGTTTTTCCTGCGGCGTTGGCAATCTTCACACCTTGTGTACCAAGGCCAGATATAAAGCTTATAATAGCTGTAACACCAGCCGCGACGATCCTACTAGCATTTCTACCGAGACCACTGACGAAACTGATAATAGCATTAGCGCCAGCAGTAACAATTCTTCCTACATTACTAGATACGGCATTGATGAACGAAGTGATAATGCTGCCAACAGCACCAGCTACTCGTCCAACGTTTCTGCTAATACCCAGCAAGAATTGAACAAGCAGAGTCAAACCAGCAGTAACAATAGTTGGCATTTTCGCTGCCAAAGCAGTAAGGAATTTAACGATGATATCGGCAACTAAAGCAGTAACCTTAGGCATGTTATTCGAAACGCCTTGGAGTAGCTGAATAAGCAACGTTAATCCTGCGGCGATAATTCTAGGCCCGTTTGTTAACAATACCGCGAGCATTGTAGTGATAAGCGTGGTCATTAATAGACCAAATTTAGGAATATTAACCGTGATTGCAGTTAGTACAGATCCGATAATAACGATGAATGCTGCAGTAATAGCTGGACCGTTCTCGCCAATCTTCTTCAAGACGTTAACAAATCCTACTGCTAGTGCTGTTGCGACGGTAGGGATTTGCGCAATGAACGTCTGGAAAGCCTTGAGTAGAACCGCAATACCTTGCGCACCACTCTTGGCAAGAGCAGCTAGACCGTTAGCAAGTGCACCGATACCAATACCGGCCAGAGCCAAACCAGCTCCTAGACCCAGTGCAGCAACGCCCAAGACAAGAAGTCCTGGAATAACAGTTTCTGCACCTAGTCCTGCAAGAACAAGAATCCCAAGTGCTCCAGCAAGGACACCCAAACCCTTTGCAATATTCTTCCATGACATGCCACTCAATTTCTGAATAGCATTCGACAGAAGCGTTATACCCACCGCGGCCAGAGCCAATGAAGCTGCTCCAGAAAGGGTAGATTGCATAAGATGGAGTGCGCCGGCTAGAATCAACAAGGTAGCGGCCATCGTCCCTAGACCCTTACCAATTTGGGTCCAGTTCAGCGATCCCATATTTCCTACAGCCTTGCCGATGCCTAGGAGAGCAACAGCGATGAGATCGAGAGCAGCTGCCTGTAGCACCATACCCTTAGGCATGAGATGCATAACGCCGGCGATAACGATCAACCCTGCGCCAATCCCTACCAGACCCTTGCCCATTTCGGTCCAGTTTAGGGTCGAGAATAATTTGATTGCCAAATATAGAGCATTCAAAGCAATCGAGATCTCGAGTAGTCCAGCTCCTGTTGCAACCATGCCCTTAGGCATCAATCTAGCCGCGAGTGCAACAGCTACGAGAGCTCCAGCGACGCCGGCGAGACCCTTGATCATAGCCTTGGTATTTAGGGTAGAGAAAGCCAACACAGCTAGATACATGATGTTTAGAGCCACTGCTAGTGCCGTAATACCAATACCAGCAGTGATCATCCCACTCGAGTTAGCTGAGAGAGGCTTCGCTGCAATTGACAAGAGGAGAAGAATCCCTGCCAAGCCTGCTAGTCCCTTGGCTAGTTGGCCCCAATCAAGTCCAGAGAGATTCCGCAATGCGAATGTCAGGATCAGTACAGCTGTTGAAAGCAGGATCAACGAGCTGGCAATAATTGGAACTTTCGCAAATCCCGCGGAGCCAGAAATCTTAGTCAATAACGCCATTGCTGCGAGAAGTTCACCAAAGCCCACAGCCATTGCAGCTAAAGCCTTGGATAGCTTTGCAGAGTCGATCAAAGACAGCACCAATACTGATGCAGTAAGGACACCAATGGCGATTGCAATCTTCTCAAGCGTATTGGCCTTGAGTTGAGTTTGCATCGACTTCATTGTGGCGGTTAGACCGTCAAATGTGCCCTTGATTGAGTCAACCAAACCACCGCTGAAATCTAGCTTTAGTCCGTTCTTCAAGAACTTTCGAATCAACAAAGCAAGACCAGCTAGAAGACCAGTGTTTACTACATCCAGAATTCCACTAAATTGAGCCTCACTGAAAGCATTAGCAATAACTTCGCCAATTTTGTTGAATGCTTTCTCGATCGAATCAATTCCTGGTTGGATCTTTGCCTTTACTTTCTGGAAGAAATCAACGACGCGACCCATTGAGCTATTAAGTCCATCTAGGCGCTGTCCAATTCTTGAAACAGAATCAGACATTCCTGTGGCATCGTCTTGATTAAATCCATCGAACAAACCATAAACAGCTTTAGCAACCTCAATTAGGATAGCTAGTGGAACCGCTAGAATATCAGCCAGTTTGTTGAAGAAATCATTTATTTGACCACCCTTCTTCAAGGACTGGTCAAGGGCTACCAGGAAATCACCGATATTAGCAGTGAATGCCGTGATACTCCCAGAACCTGTGAATATAGTTCCAAGAAGAGTTCCAAATACGTTGATAATGCCACGGAGAATCTGTCGACCAATATCAACAACAGCGAACAATCCCGCGAACGTTCTCTTTATATTCTCAGAAGTTTTAACGCCTACTGTGATTTCATCTAGGAAATTCTTGAATCCTACGGTCATATTGTAGAGATCTCGACCGGTTTTGGCCGGGAAGAATTCTCGGAATGCTTCCTTAATCGGAATTAGAACAGCACCAAGAGCTTCGAAGATCTGACTAATACTTTGCAGAAGGACGGCTCGACCGCCGAGCGCTTTCCAATCTCCGAGCACCTTGTTTCTGGCAGTGGCAGACGCATTAACAAATTTGTTAATAGACTGACTCATGCCAGTGAACGTCGCCTTGGCTTCGTCGAAGTTACCGAAGAGAATCTGCCAGGTCTGCGTCCAACCAGAGCCGATGGCTTCCTTCGTTGTATCGATAAGCTGTGATAGGGTCTTAACCTTTGTCGCTGCGTCAGATGCATTCTTAGCCATTTGTTGGATCTGGAGAATCTGATCCTTGCTATAACCCATTGCCTTTAGTTGAGCATCTGACAGATCGCCCGTAAATGTGTTAAGCGTTTGGGTAAGGACCTTACCAGTCAACCAACCACTCTGAAGTGAACCACGGAAAGAGTTCCCAGCTTTAGTCCACTGATCGAACGTGGTATGGATATCCACACCCTTGATCGTCTTTAGATTCTTACCTGTATTGAACAAAGCTTCCTGGAAGGCTTTGCCACCCATACCAGCATTGACAACTGAGTTCCAGTCCTGCAAACCAACTTTGTTAGCTGCAATAGCCTGAGATAACTGGTACATTGCTGTGCTAGCTTGTTCCGAAGTAGATCCCGACAGAGCTGCAATATTAGCAATGCCCTTGATAGATGCAACAGACGTCTTTAGATCCACACCAGCGGCAGTGAATGTACCAATATTCTTGGCCATCTCACTGAAATTGTAAATTGTCTTATCGGAATATGTATTCAGTGTATTTAAAGCTTTATTTACATCGCCAATCTTGGCACCTTCGGATGCTGTATTAGCGAGAATCGTCTGAACAGCGTTTAACTGTGTCTCGTACTCGTGAAAACCTTGTGTGATTGGAGCGATGGTAAGAGACTTTGCAAGAGTTAAACCAGCATTGACAGCTCGATTGGTAATATTTGCCAGAGCAGTTACGCCAATTGTGCCCATTGCCAAAAGTTTGCCAGAAACTCCGGTAATCGAAGTGCTCATACCACTAAGATTGAAACGAGAACCACTAGCTTGAAGTTCGTCGAGACCCTTCTTCGATCCAGAGAAATTCAGGCTGTCTTTCAATTTAGCAAGCGAACTGATGGTGGTGCTTACACCTCGCTCAAATCTGCTGTTCTGGAAATCCATAGAAACAACGCGATCGTCGACACCGCTCATGATGAAGTCACCACCTTCCAAACGTCGTTCGCGATCTGGTCAAATATAGGCTGAATTGCAGGATTGATATAATCTCGACCCTGGACATAGCCACCGGTTCCAGTAGCGTGTCCATATTGAAGAAGAATCGCAATAGGACGACCGTCTTCTAGATGTGAGTTATACCAAATTATTTGATACAATCCACTCTTCTTCTTTATTTCATAACGCCAAGATTCAGCTGTCAATCCACTCTCTCTTGGTGTTGCATTTGAGAGAGCATCAACGCCTCTTTGACCATAATGATCCAACGAAGAAAATATGTCACCTTTACTCATTCGTTGTAGGAAAGCATCCGTTTTCCTGAAGGAGCCTTTCGATGTAAATGTGATCACGGCTCCTCCTTAGTCTAGGCGGTTCTCTTCCACATGTAACAGGTTATGTATGGCTGAAGATTACTATGAGATCCTCCACCACCAGTACCAGCATCGCTAGCAAAGGAATTAGATACAACTCCAGCTCCAGAGTTACCGACCGTTCCAGCACGAAGACCTTGAGTACTTGTTGCACCGCTAGTGCCTGTTCCTACTAGATGTGTATGCGCAGGAATTTGAGCTGCCGTAAGTGTAACTGTTTTTGAACCACCGGTTTCTTCAACCGTATCGAATTCTGTTTGACCTGTGTCAATAGCAACCGGAACTCGGCCGGTTCCCCAAGCAGCCCAAGTACCTCCACCAAGAAGTGTATTTGGGTTAGTTGATACAACGGCCATAAAAATAGATCCTACCGGCCAGGCCATCAAGCCAATCGAAGCTGGTCCAGTCGGCCCAGTTGCTCCAGTAGATCCTGTTGGGCCACGAACATTTCCCGCATTGATCGTTGATGCATCGTGTTTGGTTAGGATTAGGTTGTCACCTACAACATCGCCATCAACAACCGATGCTGCTTCTATTGCTTCCATTCGGGCGGCCGTGAGACCGGTTACGGTAGCCATTTATGCTCCCATCGGATCATCGGTTGTTGTAATTGTATAAGTATCAGCATCTAAATATGTTGCATCGACTTGGGTAATTTGGAATGTTGTGGAATCTAGCATAGTTATGAGACTATCAGGACCTGTAGCTTTCCACGTTCCATTGCCGTTATCAATAATTTCAATCAAATGTGTACTGGTGAGCCAAACTTGCAGTTGTTCGAATGGCGGCAAACTAGGTTCTACACCATCTGTTCCATAGAGAATAATTTCCAAAGATTCTAGATAATCTGGATCAAATATAGTAGAATCAATAATAAAATGCATTGTTGGAAAATTATTAACAATTTGAATTGGAACACCAAGTATGGTCCAGCTTAATTTAGTTGTTTCTGGGGAATCATTAATAGTTTCATAATTTCGATCATCTGCATCTGCTGTTAAATTATATAGAATGTGAATTTTATAGCCTTCATCACCATTCAACTGAGTTCTATATGACATCCCAAATATTTCTTTTCGTTGAGAAGTCAATGAGAATCCAGGAACTAAATCCTTCTCTCCTATACATTGAAGAAATTCATGAGGAGCCGAAAGAGCTTGAATAGCTCCTTTAAAATCTCTAGAAGAAGCATAATCTATATATTTTACCCCATCATAATACAAAGGTTCTGTATCTGCACCAACTTGGGAATCTGTGACGGAAACAAGTCCGTTCCAGACAATCCCAGAGCCACTAGGAGGATAAAAAACTCCATGACTAACTCCACTTTCGTACTTTCGTTCAGTTAGTTCATCCCAATCCAAGCGTGTCATGTTAGCCTCCTATCCCTTGGTTCCAAGTCTAGCTCGATTTTGTGCATTCAACTCACGATTCCTAGCTGCCATTTCGGATCGACTCATTTTCTTCGGAGCGGCGTTCTTTATGTTACAAATCCGAATTAGAGTGAACAATCTATTAAGATGCCAATTCTCACACATAATAGGTATCTGAAACGTAATCATCCAATAATAAATCAATTCGGAGGTAATGATTTCCTGACTCTTAGGTTGTCCTCGTTGCTCTGAAAACCAGGTAGCCGTCATTTTAGCGTCTATGTATTCATTTATTTTCGAAAGGTTGTCTTCAGAGAGTCTGGAGAAAACGTCCGAAGGAATTTCCGGGTTAATCAACATAGTTTTGATATACCCGAGAATTTCTTCGGAGGATTTCTCCCCCGGAGCCAAAAACGGCTTCTCGTAAATCGACTCCCATTTTGACAAAGAGACCAGAGAATGCTCGAGCTCTACGACAAGATCTCCGACGGTTACGAATTCTTGAGTTGAATCGTCGAAAAAGTCGTTTCCTGGAACAATAATCTTGAGCATTCTCTGGTCTCCTCACATTTTAGTAGTCAAACAACCAATCCGTGTCGCCACTCAGAACATATGCGGTCGAAGAAGGCGAAGCTTCGATAACCGCGGTCTGTCCAACAGTCATGGCGGGCTGTGCACCGGGAGTCTTCACAACTCCGTTGATACGCCACACAACACCAGTGACCGTCGGAAGAGTAACAACATGTGTGCCAGCAACATATGTCGGCTGATTGGCAGCAGTACCAAGATCGACGACGGTAACACCAGCGCCAAAGATAGCATAGACTGCCGCCGGCAAAGGCAACTGCGGATCTCCAGAAGCGCCATAGAGAAGCGCTTCGAGAGTGGCCAATTTCGTTGGATCGACCTCCGTGGAATCAAGAGTGACCACGGCAGTCGGCTTATAGTCGACACCATTGAGAGTTCCAACGGCTATCGGAATCGTAGTAAGATCCCAACTGAACGAAATCGCCTCAGGCGAATCGTTAATGGTCGCATATGCCTTCTCCGACGGAGAAGCTGTAGCACCATAAATCAGATGCAACTTGTATCCGTGATCATTTCCTTCGAGATCGTTCCCTAGCTTGGTTCGATAGCACAAGCCGAAAGAATCCCGAGTTTGCTGACCGAGTGTCATACCTGGAGTCGGAACTCCCATACCATCATATGGAGCGAACTCGTCAGGATACGTAAACGCCTCGATAGTGGCACCAAACTCTTCAATGCTGTAAAGATTCAAATACTTGATGTTATCAGCGTAAACAGGAGAAGCTTCCGCACCGGTCGGAGACTCGGTAACAGTCGTCAGACCATTCCAAGCCACGCCATCTACGTAAGCACCCAGATCGTCGGGCATGTATAGGACACCGTGGTCGACACCGGTCTCATAGAGACGGTCGCCGACACTATCCCAAACAAGAGGAGCCATTATCAGATCCTTTCTAGAAGAACAAGTTGAAGACGTCGTGGTTTAGATCGTCTGCCGTGTAAAACCTATTGAATACACACATAGGTAGGTCAGCGATCTTATCGGGAATCGCACTATCGGGATCTCGATCAACTGCTGTCACCATATATCGCTTTGTATAACTATATGGATCATTGTCAGCGAACTCAGTATTCGCGAAATCACGATGATAAATGATACACGGATACTGTAATTGCACATTAGCTGGAGGTTGGAAATATACATAGTCAGTACCCAAAATCGTCTTCAGAATCGTCTGAAGTTTAGACCGTGGGGCCATTATAAACACCACCCAACCTCAGAAGAAGACGAGGACTCTGCACTTCGACATCTGAAACTGTCCACAAAGTCCCCGCCCATCGAATATAGCGAATGGCAAAGAAATGTTCGTTGGCATAAGCATCGGCAACAATGCTAATCGAGTTATTTACAGAGAGATCGTCGTTAAGGCTTTCTCCTTCTCGAAGTTGACGAGTGTTTCGAACAACATCGCCATAATATTTTACTTCAGTGATATTATCGATCCAAACACCAGAACCAGAAGGATTTTCTACGGTCTCTCCATAACCGATTTCACCGTAGAACTTTGCCATTTGCGATCAGCTGTTCTAGGCAGCTGGCCGCGTGAACGACCACTCGTCATCAACATTGTTGGCAAGATAGTGACCCGACGTCGGAGTTGCAACAACGGTCAACGTAGCACCAGCAGCCAGAGCAGTCTGAGCACCAGTCGACAAGGTCGCACCGGTAACACCGTTCTTGTAAACCACACCAGTGGTAGCAACAATAGTTACCACACCAGTAGCTTCAACGAACGTCGGAGCAGCCGGAGTCACCAGAGTATCCGTAGCAGCGGCTGCACGAACTACGACAGCCGAACGAATCTTGGTGAGAGCACCTGACAAGCGGGTCTCGAGCAGGTACTTGTACTTGTTGTAATCGATATCAAAATCGTCGAAGAATGCGACGTCGCCACCCTTGTCAGCACCCAGGGTATAGTCATTCAGGTTGACGAGAATACCAACAATAGTCGGCTCGTCTTCCATAACCTCGACCGTGACGATGGAGGAAACGCCCATCTCAGCGGCGAGATCCGCCTGTGTACGGTAAAGTCGGCGACCCAACGTATCACGCTGCAACATCATCGACGTGATAGTCGTAAGCGTGGTGTAGAAAGTCGGTGAACCGCTACCCTTGTAGAAGCGCATGGCACCAACAATGGCATCCACAATTTCGCTCGGGCTTGAACTAGCGTCCAACACGTTGACAGTGATTGTCGCAGCATAGAGATCGTCATCGTTCGCGATCGAACGAATACCAGCACCCTCGGTAGAGCCGACCGGATCCTTGATCTTGTCTTCGTCGTCAACAGCACGACCATCACCAATCAGGATCGCGCGCGCGAGTTCCTCGTCAAGCATGAGACGCATCTCACCCTTGAGCCAAGACACCACGTCGAAGTCGGTAATATCGATGATGTCATCGCGATCGAGCGACTGCTTCTTGTAGATCGTAGCTGGGGTCGTAACTCGCTTACTAACTGAGAAGAACTCTTCCTTCTTCAGGTTTCCCTTGATGTAACCCTTGGCCCGCGCGTCTTCGAACGTCAGGTCAGCAACCAGGTTCTTGACTCGAGAAAACGGAGAGTGCTTGGCTCCATTGATAACGCCGGCGACCCACTCAGTACGACGCTTGTCGAAGTCCGGAGTGGCACTCACCGCCTTGGCGTCGGGGAACATCACATCGATGTTCTCAATACCGTGCTTCAGAGCATAGGATTCGACAGCTGCCTTCAGGCTTCCACCCTTGATCGCGTCAGCCACGATGCCCTTGACGTCCTCATGGCTAAGGACGTGCTTCTCCGGCTCCTTGGTCTTGTCGCTCTGATCGAAGACGTTTCGGGTCATTTCGCTTCCTTCCTTGTGGTTGAGGTCGCCCTCATCCTTCTTATCGGAGTGATTTGCAGAGGAGCTGTTGGCGCCCTCGAGGGCGGCTCCGATCATATAGTGCACGACATCCTTCTGCTCATCGCTGAGAGAATCGTAAACATCCTGGATAGTCGGATCAGCACTATTGCTAGCGTGCTCTACCGTTGAATCCTTTGAATCGTCCTGCTTCTCATCCTTCTTGTCTTCGTCTTTCTTATCGCCCGCGTCGTCTGACTTAGGCTCGGGCTGATCTTCATGCTCGAGAGTGAGACCGGTGTAAATGATAGCCTCATCTTCTAGAGTCTCAACATCTCCATCTGAATGCGCAACTTGAACATAATCAATTTCTGCACCAGGGTTTGCACCAGCGAGAACAAGACTGACTTCACGAATAACGCCATGAAGAACCTTCTTCGACTTCTCAAGAAGACTGTTCGCGTAAATCGAAAGTTTGGTAATGTCCTTGTGCTCAACTAGAGTCTTGGCATTCTTACCCTGAGCGGTACTATTGAAATACCCGTAACCATAGATGCCATCTGCACGAGCCTCAAGCACCGTGTGTCCGAGAACATTTGCAGGATCGTTGTGCCCATGCTGCCAAACCAAAGGAACCGTTAAACCGTCCATGTCCTTGAACGCTTCGGGCGTAATGGTTCGTCCGTCAGAGCACTTGAGTCCAGCCTTTGTAACGTAGCCGCTGAAATCAGCTCCCATTTTGACTGTCTCCTTCCTAAATTACTGGAGTAGCCTGCCCCGACGGAGCTGGCTGTTGTGGCATGTTACTATTTATAAGCTGATCAGCTTTCGGATCCTTAGAAGGCTTCCATCCAAGAACACCTCTGATCTCGTTTGCAGAAACGACCTCATTACGAGTAAGCTTATCTACAATTTCAGCAAAATCCTTAATCGGAATGAGCTTGAATGGATCTCGGAAGTAGGCAATCGACTGAAGCTGTGTCCTCGCTGTTTGCGTAAGGAACGTTCGCTTCATAGCTTCTGTAATAGCAGCTAGGATCGGCTCGACTGTTCGGTTAATGTAATTTAGCATGGCCGCTTCATCAGCCGTGCCATTCATAACCTCTTCGGTTAATCCTAATTGGCCGTAAAGCATCTTAGTCAAGTACTCGATTTGAGCAAGAAGATTGTTTTCAGCCGGTCGATTCAGCTGAGTGATCTTTTCCGTTCCATCCGTATAGGCGATGCCGTATTGGCTGCCCTTTAGTTGGAATTCGATGTCGGTTCGGCGTTGTTCTGCCTGCTGACGTCTTGCTTCAGATTTGATCACATACGGAAGTTGGATAATAAGGTCAAGTTTTCCAGAAGCAGATTGCTCATCAATCGCATCGAGGAAATTGAGCTTCCGAATCAACCTCTGAAGAGTTGAGTTCGGCTCATTCATCACCGAATAGAGAGGATTCTCGATGATCGCAACTATGCGCTTCTCAAGAGTGATTTCTTCACGGCGACCAAGTAGTTCGTTATATAGATTTACTCGAACGTGTCTTGGATACCAAGCAACAATCTCTCCTACTCGCATAGTCTTGATGTCGAAGCTTCCTGACAACTCAGGATTAAGAGTAGTATCAACAGGAACAACAGCTATACAACCCTTATCGATAAGAGACATTGTTACATCTTGCCGAAAAGCCCTTGCTGCTTGATCGACGTTAGCTTCGACACTTAGACAATTATTAAGGCCGCTTTTGATCTCCTCTGTAAATCGTCCTTCATCATCCAAACGGACATGTTGGATATTTACAGAAGCTACATCGATTCCGATCCGTGTATAAATAGAGGAGATGATGGAACGTTCGCTCGACCAATTAAGTCTTACGCGGTCCGGTCGTGACCCATAACTGGCACCATAATCACCAGTCCAGGATCGAAGCCGAGTATCTACGTCTTGGTTAACAAAAGCGTTCCACGCGTGCTTCAACCGCGAACCGAAACCAGCCATATGTCACCTCCTTTCATTAAATAGCTGTCGGAATGATGTTTATTCAAATGCTTCCTTATTTGCTTTGTAAGCGATATAAGCGTCCATCAAAGCGGCAACATTATCAATCTTTTCTTCCTGTCGCTTCTTCAAGAGCTTTCTGTTACCATTCGTATCTTCGAGAGTAATCGCATTTCCCATAGCAAACGTCATAAGTGCTTGATCAAAGATGAGTGCGCGCTCTTCACTTAGAATCTTCAACTCGCCAAGAGGAACCGATTCAGATTTTGCACCTTGAATGACCTTCTCGATACCAAAAGGCCCATTCTCTGCCTCCCAACGAGTCACAAATTCTTTAGCATTGTATGGGTCGAAACCCAGAGTGCGAACATCATACTCTGATGTAGTAATGAACTGATCAAGGTCTTCATAAACCTCCATCATATCAAGAACGTTTCCCTCTAGGACATGCAAACTACCCTCAGCCGTGAATTCATCATATTTAGATCGCATTGCGCCAGGTAATTTCATCAACGTCAATGATGTGATGTAACTACGAGTCTTGACTCCGTATGCTCCGTTGGCTAACGGGAAGAGAAAGGTGAAAGCACAGAAATCGTCACCCTGGGAAAGGTCTGCTCCAAGTGAGCATGGCAGTTGCCAGAATTCTCTTGGTCGATGAGGAAGGGTTTCTTCGTATGTAAAGAAATACGTGTATCCTTCCATGGGAATCCCAAAACGCTTAGCAAGGATATCATTTCTCGAGGCGGGAGCTTTCTCTGCACGCTCAACGTCGAGTTGGTAAGTCTCATATGAAATTGTCCTCCCCAGATTCGGGTTGGCTTTTGCCCACATTGCTGGATCGGCGACTTCCTCCAGCTCATCTAGTTTGTAATGCCAGATAGAAACATGCGGAGCAAGATATTCACCCTTGAGGATATCAGCGAGCTCCATTTTAATGGTATCTCCTGATCCATTACGAACTGTACCTTCTGAGCTAATTGCTACAATTAAGTAATCGTCTAGTTTCGACGCACCTTGTTCGATGGCGCCAACGACATCCTCACGAATATCACCAGACAACCATTCATCGATCGTAGAGATCTTAGGCCGTAAACCTTGGAGCTTGTTGATAGCCATAGGCCGTACCTCGAGCAATGAACCCGTGAGGAAATTTTCGACTCCTTTCTTCGTGGAAGCCAATTTCACACGCATAGCTCGAGAGCCAGTTGTGTTCTGCATGGATCCCTCAGTTAGGAATTGAAAAAGAGGTCCACGCGCGCGAGTGATAGCTGTCCGAAAAGGAGACATTACTTCGTCTGCTTGCTTCATTGTTGGAGCAGTTGTGACTTGGTGAGTCGTCGACGTATCAACATTCAGAAAATAACTCTGAATACATTCGGCGTACATCGATTTGGCTGCACCTCTAGCGACAATCAAGTACTGCTTAGTCGTTAGACGTTTCTTGATTGTCTTTTTGACGTACTTCCCACCATGTCCAGACGTAAACGGTTGATAGACGCTTCTCTCGACGAAATACCACCACCCAAAAATCTCCTCGGCCCATAGCTTGAATGAGGGGAGGAGATGGAGGTCGCTTCCATCGGTGAGTGTTAGTTCGTTTTCGCAATATCGAACAAATCCTTCAACAGCTTGGTCATCGTAATAGAAATTAGGGTTAGCGATGAGCGCGTCGATGCGGTTCATCTCCATAGCAACTTCTCTATTAACAGGAACATCGCCTTGGAGGACCGCTTCGCGGAACTGACCATAGTAAATCGGTATTGCTTTATTGGACAGAGCCATGCCAACCCTCCTTCCTATTTCAAAGTACTTGCTACCTTCTTCGTAATTGCCTGACTTGCGATCGTTGTGATCTGTTGCTTGGCAACGTTTGCTAGAATATCAGTAGCAAATTTTGAACCAGCACTCTTCTGTCCAGCATTTAACCTAGAAAACTGCTGTTCGAGATTCATTCTCGTAACAAGATCTTGAAGATCCTTGTTGGAGAGAGCTGCAGAGCCACTTTTCTTAACAACCTTGTGAGCTGCGTTTGCCCGAGTTGCATCTCCCGACGGAGGCGTTGTTGCGCCTCTCTTAGATCGAGAAACTCCTCCTGAAGAGCGACGAACACCCCACTTTTGCCCTTTGACACCATGATGGGAAAGAATTCCTTCAACTACGTCACTCATGCTCATGTCCATATCCCACTCTTTCTCTTTCAGTTCAAACGTGGGACCTTCGAAATCTCCTGTCCAAATAGCAATCTTGTCGAATGATACAAAAGAAGTACCAGGAAAATCTCGCTTATCTGGTTTTGCAGGACTTGCTGGGAATCCTAGAGTTAGATGTGGAGTCCACTCATCGAACTGCGGTGTTGAATCATATGCTGCTTTAATATTGTCATTCTGAAGCATATACGCGCGCGCGCGCGAGATGTTCTTAAATGACCAACGTTCGTTGAAGAAGAGAACATCTGCATCGTCTGGGCCGAGTAAACCTCGGTGGTCGACGTCCAAGCCGAATCGGAAGAGTGAGGTTTCCGCCGTATGTTGAACAAAATCGATAATCTTCTGTAGATTCGGATTCTTTGACTGATCTCCGAGAAATAGAAGCGTCATGTGTGGAATCTTATCGTTAGAGATCTTCCACACGTAGTCATCTTCTTTAGGAATTGCTACGATCGCTGTGCCAACCATGAAAACCTCCTCTCAGACGGTGACTTCGATGTCGATCCAATAATTGGCTGCGTGGAACGAGCTGGTCGGAAACGTAACATCCCCGGCCGCAGTAGTAAAGCTATCCTGGTCGCCAGCTGTTGCTTCAGCGGCGCTATCAGCATGGATAATCCCGCTTGTTACGCCAGATGCACCATCTCCAACGTCCCAGTAGAACGCCGTTGCCGAATATCCGGTCGGTGCACCAAAGACACACACTTTATAAATATGGGCGGTATCAATCAGGATTGGCGTTGCTAGTGTATGTTTGATCCAACCGACATTCGTGCCCGGTGCGTCAATGGTCTCTGCGGGAGATATCAGCAGGTGTGAATCAGAATCAAAAATCCCGCAACGAGTCGCGAATGGATTAAAAGCAGTAGTATCGGTGCCATTAAAAGCACGTGGTGCACGCCAGAAGTAGATGGCCGTGACGGCGCAAGCTACAGTCACACGAAATTGCATGCCCATCGAATATGTCGATGGATCGTTTTCCCACTGACCTGGACCATCGGTCGCTGGCCAAACTCGATAAGTAGTTGGCGGTTCGCTATCGGGTGTCCAGATGTTTTGATTTGCAATTATAAGTGCGTCTACATCTTGATTCGCAACTCGCCCGAGATCTGCTGATGATAAATCAATCTCTACCATCACGGCACCCGGAAGTATAGATGAAGCGGGTTCGAATCACTCGCAGGAGGCCAGTCTAGTGTCGGAACAAGTGTAACAGTGATCGATTCGCCATCTGCTCCAGTTAGACCTACGTCTCCGTCGTCGCCTTTAGGACCCGTTGGCCCTGTGGCACCGGTAGATCCATCCGCTCCATCTGGTCCAGTGAGGCCCACATCTCCATCATCACCCTTTGGTCCTGTTGGACCTGTATTTCCCGTATCTCCTTTAGTTCCAGTAGACCCCGTAGCCCCAGTAGGTCCTGTATTTCCAATCGGTCCTTGGATACCCTGAGACCCCGTAGCTCCTGTGTCACCAGTATCTCCCTTCGGACCCGGAACTCCCTCTAGAACAGCGTCAGCAATCAAAACGTTGACGCCATTAACATCGACGAAGTAAGGTAGAGTGAGCCAAGCACTAGTTCCATTACCAAGTTTAAATTTGTTGGTATCTGTCTCTATTCCTGGCTCACCCGCGCGAAGAATCGGATTCGCAGTGGCCCAACCAGAGGCAGAACCTCGTCTAAGTTTGAATGTGAACATCACACCTCCTATGGGCCGCCGCCGTCTAGAATTCCATCATCAAGTTCCTCTGAAATTGGCCAATCTTCAAATTCTCGAACCACATTCAAACGCCATTCGAGCTCTTCGATCTGCTTCTGAACAGCACTGACAAAGTAGCCGGTCGTTGGAGGATCAAAGAGCATACGAACACGGAGATAGATGTAAGTCTTTACCGAATTAAGTCTAAGATCGCCTTCGAGGAAGTAGGACCATACAGCCGTAGCATCGTCAATGGCAAAGCCGTCAATTGGACCGATACCCAACTGATTCAGAGTCGAGAAGACCGAGTTGATATGAAGGATAATATCTGGATCAAAGGCTGTATAGCTTTCTTCGATTCCAAGATTCTTCTTTGTGCTGGTCAAAATGCTTTCGGTCATATAGTCACCTCCTTAATCGACTCTAGTAATGTATGTTAATTACGGCTGCACGTCGATGTGTACATTTTCCAGAGCAGCAATTGCGGCCTGCTCTGCAATCTGCTTAATCTGAGCATAATCAATAACCTGACCACCACTTGAAAGTTGACCAACTGCGTTTCCGAGTGCTGCAACTTGAGCACTGAGAGAAGCGAACTTCGGGTACATATACTTATCACGGAAAGTGTTAAGATCTCCTACAACGCCACCCTCCCTGAACTGATTTACGATGTCGTCAACAACGGCTTTACGTTCGGCTGGAGTCATGGGTGGATCTCCTATCGGTATTTTAATTAGAAGTGAATCTGAGAATACGTTGTAATCGTAGCCGCCTCGATCGAGGACATATTGAACGCCAACTTTCCCCGCAGGGATCGAAGTCGGTTTTCCATTATCTGGATTTGCGATCCAATCTCCACCTTGACGCTCAACGGTGTACGCGTATGCTTTCGTGTAACCGGCCGCATGCATGTTCGCTTTCCAAGCCGAGATAGCTGCGCGCGCGCCCGCGGGATCTCGATCAAAGATTGCTGGCTCAATATCGTAGAACACAGGATCGGTTTTGGGATAGGCATATGTAGGAAGACGAGCAATCATTCCTAAAGCATCTTGCTTACCAAGCGCTGTCGTGAGAGTCCCAGAAGCATTTAGTGAAGTCCAGATAGCCCACCAATGGCGACCAGATCTTCGAACTGCGGCAACCTCAGCTGCTGTCCACTGATGTGGTGTATGCCCTCCAGCATAACCACAAACGACCTTAGCCCAAGCGGGATAACTATCGTGTGCATAAGCAGTGTCAACACCATCAATCATGAAAGATCCTTTCTACCATAGCCTTGTGTCATCTTGCTTACGTTCAACGAACGGTTTCCTCAAGAGCGACTCGTCACCATAGTGAATAGCATTGTGAGTGAGATGGGTTGTTGTAACGAGAAACTCAGGATCGAGAATCCTCTCGTCCCCATCGATGATGTCATCGGCCGTCATTGGGTTCATGTGATGAACGATCACTCGGTCATGAATTTCATAACCTTCAATTCCAAGATCACAGCCGTTATCACGAACAATCAGTTGGTTGCGAACGTGCCGCCATTGCGAAGAGGTATAGAACTGTTGGTTGATGTAGCGATCGAAACCGAACGTCGACTGCCCGACCTCTCCTCGAAGAGAGAGATATCGAA
>Ga0193753_10000356_pt1 | contig 45823 bp, 45 predicted proteins | sample H1c2metaG_FD_144925 | JGI IMG/M metagenome (GOLD analysis project Ga0193753, IMG submission 144925) | Soil microbial communities from a riparian zone of the East river system, Colorado, United States - H1c2 | ecosystem: Environmental > Terrestrial > Soil > Riparian zone | place: USA: East...
CACCTTTTATGTTGAGCACTTGGCGCGAGGCCTGATCCCCGATTGCGCCGATGCCGGCGCACGGGAATGGCGCGGTTACGCCCGCACCTTTTTGAGCGCGGTACTGCGGTACTGCCGCTTTTCCGGCACCCGGCAGGCCGTCGATCTATGGAACTTGGCCATGGTCGCGCCGGCGGAGGAACTTCGGTCCATCGTCGCCGGCACGCCCGCGCAGCCTTTTCTCGATCCCGACAACGCCCGAATGTTCGGATCGATTCGCGCCGTGATGGGTTCCGCCATCGCCGCATTCGAATATATTGCGCGCCAGCGTGCGGTGCCTTTTTCGGTGCGCGAGTGGGTGAGGGACCGAGCCTATCCCAGTCTATTGTTCATTCCCTACCGAGCCGGTCAGATAGCCGCTTTGCGATCGCTGATCGCCACCTGGATGCATCTCGCGATCTTTGAGGCCATGAGCCAGTCGCAACATGACGATCAAAGGCTGTGGTTCGTCATCGACGAACTGGATGCGCTGGGTGCCATCGACGGACTGAAAGATGCGCTCGCCCGGCTGCGGAAATTTGGTTGCCGTTGCGTCTTAGGTTTCCAGTCGGCCGCGCAGGTTTCCGGTACTTACGGCGACGCCGACGCGCACACGATTTTAGAAAACTGCGGCACGACGCTCATTTTACGTTGCTCAGGCAGTGAACACGGCGGTACCTCGCAGTTCGCGTCGCGGCTGATCGGAGAGCGCGAAGTGCTCAGGCGTCAGGTGTCCCGCGGCAAAGATCGCGAGAATGCGTTCTCGAGCCGCGGCGTTCGCCGATCCCGCAGCATCACCGATCAGCGTGTAACGGAGACCGCGGTCATGGCCTCCGAGCTGGAACAGTTGCCGGACCTTTGCGGCTACCTCAAGGGCGCCTCTTCGGCGATGTGGCTGAAAGTCAAACTTGCGAGAGGCTAGCCATGCACATACCCGACGCCAACCTTCGTTCACCCAGCTACTACATTGCGCAAACGCAGGCGCAGTGCGCGCATTGCGGCCAGCGGGGCCGTGTTCTCGCCCTGGCGTTGCCGCCCAATCACGAAATACTGGTGGATGGCAGATGGCAAACCGCGGGTGCCAATGCCTTCATATTCTATGTTGCGGAGCTGCCTCAGGCCGTAAGCCGCCGTCTGATCGATCTATCGCCGGGTTTTCGCCCGGCGCGCGGCGAGAACCAATCGAACCTGTATTGGGCGAATCATTGCAAACATTGCGATCGGATGTTCAGCGAGGACGATCTGCACTGCGAGCCTGGCGGTTTCATGCCGACCCAGGTTGAAGAGGCCGAAGCGATCCACCTGTCGCACGTGCGCCAAGGTTTCAGCGCGATCGCGGCCGGGTATGCACTCGATCCGGAATTCTTCGGACTCATGAAAAAGCGTTAGCGGGCAGATGGCCGTCTATTTTTTAAATCTCAAGACTTTCGGCCGCAGCGAAGGCAGCAGCGCAGTGAGTGCCGCGGCCTATCGATCCGGGGAACGCATTCGAGACGAGCGCACCGGCAGAACCTACGACCATAGTGAGCGGCGCGACGTGCTGCACAAGGAAATCATTCTGCCCCGGGAATTTGCGGCGGATGACCTGGCTTGGGCCAAGGATCGCAGCACTCTTTGGAACGGTGCGGAGCAGGCAGAAGTAAGAAAAAATGCGCGGGTGGCACGCGAATACCTGGTAGCGCTGCCCGCGGAACTCTCCGCCGAGGACCGCATTCTTCTGGTCGCGGACTTCTCGCACGACCTGGTCGAGCGCTATCGGTTCGCGCTCGATGTCGCGATTCACGCGCCCAGGGATTTTCCCGGCAGCGATCCGCGCAATTTCCACGCGCATCTGCTCGCGACCACGCGCGAGGCAACGCTCGAAGGCTTGGGCGCCAAAACCACGCTCGAGTGGAACGACACGAAGCGCCGCGAGGCTGGTCTGGGCCCCGTGATCGGAGAACTGCTGCACGTGCGGCAACGCTGGGCGATGTCGGCCAATGCCGCGCTGGCGCAGGCGCATGTCGCGGCGCGGATCGATCATCGAACGCTGCAGGCGCAAGCCATCGACCGCGAGCCCCGCCCACAGATTCCGCGCGCGGCCTTCGAGATGGAGCGGCATGGGTATCGCAGCGTGGTTGCGGAGCGCATTCGAGAAGAGCATCAGGCGAGAGTCGACGCGCGCCAGCAGCTGCAGCACGCGGCGCAACCGTCGGCGCCGAAAAGTCATCGGGAGGTCCAAGCAGAGTCCGTCAAGGCCTGGCTTGAATATCGAAAAGCGCTCGCCGAAACGGCGGTCTCCGATGCGCCGTCCAAGCGAGAGAACGATCACTCGCTATGATCGAGGCGCTCGCTTTCGCCTCTTGCTACGTCTATTCACCCTCAGGCAATGGCATGATCTGCGCGCGGTCCAGGTTGTTGCGCGCTCTTCTCAAGGAAGGCGATGCGCGCTTCATGACCCAGTACGCCGTGCGCGTGCGCGAACAGGCGCTTCTCCCCGCGCGGCTCAGCGGTTTCTTTCTCGCCGGCGACGTCCTGGTGCCGGTGCCCCGGAGTGCGCCGAAGACCGGGGGTACCTGGGTGGCTGCAGAACTTGCGCAAGCCCTCGTGGAGCAGGGCCTGGGAGCGATGACGTGGCCTGGACTGCGTCGGATCTGCGCGGTGCGAAAATCGGCAACTTCCGCGCCAGGAGCGCGCCCCAGCGTCGCGTCGCACTACGATTCATTTCGAATGGAGCCACCGGCGTTTCGTCCGGCGGGCGTCGTACTCATCGACGATGTAGTGACCAAAGGGCGAACTCTTCTGGCGGCTGCATCCCGAGTGCGCGACGCCATCCCCGGCGTGGAAATCAGGGCCTTCGCGCTACTGCGGACCCTGGGGCGGGTCACCGGCGTGAATCATCTGCTGGAACCCTGCAGGGGAGAAATCAGATGGGCTCGCGGCGACGCGTTGCGCGATCCATAATGCAAAGAACTTGCGCGTCGATGCCAAAACTCCGCCGGCCAGCCGTCCGCTGCAGAATCTGCCGCTGAGCGACATCGCCGATCGCTTGAGGCGGGCGTGCGCCGCGGGCGACGGCCCCAGCGGCGCGCACTGTATTCACGAGCTCTGGATGCGCGGAGCAATGTCCATTAACATTGAGCGCGCGCTCGAACAGCTGTGGACCTGCGCGGCGCCCTCGATTCCTGAATGGCTGCCGATGCGCTATGTCGACTGGCTGCCTGCGGTCTACGAAACTTCGCTTGGATTCCAAGCCTCTGCCAAGGGGCGGTCGAACATCTACTTGGTGCTCTTGGACTACAGCGACCGGGATGGGTCGTATGGTATTTACGTTGGCATGAGCAAGTACAGCCCGGCGCAGCGTTTCGACCAGCACAAGGCGGGTATTCGTGCGGCGGGAAGCGTTTTGAAACGAGGCCTTGAAGTACTCACGGGACCGACCATGCATTTGCAATACATCAAGCGCAGCGAGGCTGCACGCATCGAAGTACAGCTCGCGGAGGCGCTCGGCGAGGCTGGCCTCCTGGTCAAGGGCGGGCACTGAATGATTCTGATCGGCATGTTCGATTCGCCTTTCGTGCGGCGCGTGGCGATCAGCATGAATCTGCTGAAGCTGCCCTTTGAGCACCGCAATTGGTCGGTCGGCAAGGATTTCGAGCTGATTCGCCAATTCAACCCCTTGGGCCGCGTGCCCGCCTTGGTTCAGGCCGACGGCGATACGCTGATCGAGTCCGGCGCGATTTTGGATTTCCTGGACGAAGTCGCAGGGCCCGAGCGGGCGCTGCTGCCGCGCTCGGGGGATCTGCGCCGAGACGCGCTGCGCGTCATCGCGGTTGCGATCGGCGGGGCGGAAAAAGGCGTGACGCAGGTGTATGAAACCGCATTCCGGCCGCCCGAGAAGCGCTATCGACCTTGGGTCGAGCGCTGCCATACCCAGACCCACGCGGCACTTGCCGAGCTGGACCGGCTGTGCCAGGTGCGCGGTGATAAATGGCTCGTCGGCAATCGCATCTCACAGGCTGATATCACCGCAACCTGCGCCTATACTTTTTTGAGCGAAGCGTTGGGATTCAATCGAGAGGCGCTGGCTTACCCCGCACTGGCCGCGGTCGCCGCGCGTTGCGAAGCCCTGCCGGAATTCAGTTCCGTCAAAGCCGATTGGTTCGCGCCGGCCGACTCTTAGGGTTTACAATCGCCCGATGGTCGTCGTCCACCATCTCAACAACTCCCGGTCGCAGAGGATTTTGTGGTTGCTCGAGGAGCTTGGCGTGCCCTACGAGGTTAAGCGCTATGAGCGGGACGCCAAGACCATGCTCGCGCCGGCCTCGCTGCTGGCGATTCATCCGCTGGGGAAATCGCCGGTGATTGTCGATGGCGACGTCACTGTGGCGGAATCCGGTGCCATCATCGAGTACTTGGTGGGTAAGTACGGCGACGGACGCTTGATGCCTCCCGCGGGCACGGCGCAGCGGCTGCGCTACACCTACTGGCTGCACTATGCGGAAGGCTCGGCCATGACGCCGCTGTTGTTCAAGCTGGTGTTCGATCGGATCGCTTCGAACCCCACGCCCTGGCCGATCAGTGCGATCTCCCGCCGCATCGCCGCGACCGTGACCAATTCCTTCATCGCACCCAACTTGAAGCGCCACTTGGATTACATCGAAGCCGAGCTTGGCGCGCACACCTGGTTCGCCGGCGAGCAATTCACCGCGGCCGATATGCAGATGAGTTTCCCCCTGGAAATCGCCGTGACGCGCGCGGGGCTGAACGCCAGCCGTCCCAAATCAATGGCCTTTCTAGACCGCATTCACGCGCTCGACGCCTATAAGCGCGCACTGGAGCGCGGCGGGAAATACGACTATTAGCGAACTGGCTGGGAATCGATAAACAAAGAATAGGGGGATTGCTATGCGGAAGTCCTACGGGGGAGCGGCAGTATTGGGCGCTCTGTTGTTCATGGCCGGCTGCGGTCAATCGGCGCCGCCGGCGCCAAAGGCCAAGCCACCATCGCCCGCGAGCCAGGCGTGGACCAAGCTCACCAATGCCTTCATCGAGCAATACATGCAGGCTCAGCCCGCCTTTGCCGTGCAATCCGGTCGGCACGAATTCGACGGGCAGCTCGCCGATGTGAGCGCCCACGGTATCAAGCGCGAGATCGCGCGTCTGCATGATTGGCGCGAGCAGCTCGCGGCTGTCGATCCGACAACCTTGCAGCCGCGCGAGCGATTCGACCGCGAATACTTGCTGGCTGTAGTGGACAAGGACCTGTTCTGGATCGAGAAGGCTCGCTTCCCGTTCAGCAATCCTGCCTGGTATCTGGGTCAGATCGATCCTGATGTGTACTTGAGCCGCAACTATGCGCCGATCGACAAGCGCATGAAGGCGTACATCAGGTATGCCCAAGGCATTCCAAGAATTGCCGCCTCCATCAAGGAGAATCTCAAGGCACCCATGCCGAAAACCTACGTCGAGCTGGGAATCGATCAATTCGGCGGACTCGCCGAGTTCTATAGCAAGAATGTCGCGGCTGTATTTGCGCAGGTATCGGACCCTGACTTGCAAAAGCAGCTCAAAGATGCCGATACGGCGGCTGCACAGGTCATGACGGCATTGAAGGAAATCTTGATCAGCGAACGCAAGAACGCCAACGACAAGTATGCGTTCGGCGCGGACCTGTTTGCGCAGATGGTCAAGCAAACCGAACAGGTTGACTTGCCCGTCGCAGATATCGAGGCGGCGGGCCGCGCCGATCTCGACAGCAATACGGCGGCGTTGAAGGCGGAGTGCAGCAGCTACGCGCCGAAAGTCTCCTTGGCCCAGTGCGTCGCGAAAATGGCGGCAAACAAGCCCAAGGGCGGGCCGGTCGAAGACGCGCGCAACCAGCTCAAGATGCTCAAGGAATTCATCACGCAAAACAATGTGGTCTCGATTCCAACCAACGACGAAGCCCTGGTGGCGGAAGCCCCGCCCTACAATCGAGCCAATGCCGCCTTCATCAACACCGCAGGTCCCTACGACAAGGGCGTGGCATCGGTATACAACATTGCACCGCCGGATCCGAAATGGAGCAAGGCCGAGCAGGCGTCGTACATTCCCGGCGAGGCGGCGCTGCTATTCACCTCGGTGCACGAAGTCTGGCCGGGACACTTCCTGCAGTTTCTGCATTCGAATGCGAATCCGGACAAGCTGGAAGGGTTGTGGGTGGGATACGCCTTCGCCGAAGGCTGGGCGCATTACTGTGAAGCGATGATGGTGGACATGGGTCTGGCGAAGGGCGATCCCGAGCGGCACATCGGCCAGCTCAGCGAGGCGCTCCTGCGCGATGTGCGCTTACTATCGGCCATCGGCCTTCACACGCACGGAATGACCGTCGCGCAATCCGAGAAGATGTTCAGAGAGCAGGCTTTTCAGGATCCCGGCAATGCGCGGCAACAGGCGGCGCGCGGCACGTACGATCCGGCCTACTTGAATTACACACTGGGCAAATTGATGATTCGCAAGCTGCGCACAGATTGGCTCGCCAAGTCCGCACCGGCGGGTGCGGCACCTGCAGCGGACGATCACAGCCGTTGGCACGAATTCCACGACAAGTTCCTGTCGTATGGCGGACCGCCGATTCCCTTGTTGCGCAAGGAAATGCTCGGGGAGGGCGGCAGCCTATTGTGAGAGGTCGGATTGTGAGAGTTCGGTGGGCGGCGAGCTGCCGATGCCGACGATGATTCCGCTGTCCGCCCAAGCTCCCAACAGGCTTGCGGCGGCGGCGGGAATTTCTGCCTCCGGCACGAGGGCGCTCAAGCTTTCGCAAATCTGCGCAAAATTGCCGCCGGCTTGTGCCGCATCGAGCGCCGCCGATTCAACGGCATTCAGCGACCGAAAATAATTCTGCAGGTCTTGGCGCCACAGCAGCCACGGTAGCGGCGCAGCCGCGAGTTCGGGCGGCGGCGGGGTCTCATCAACGCTCATCGCCTTCCAAACGGCCGCGGTGTTCCAGCTGAAGGTAAGGCGCCGCAGCGAGGGATGAAAGTGCAATGTGAGCGAGCCCCACGCGGAAGCCTCCACGGCGGATAGCGCCGCGCGCTGCAAGGGCTCCGCATCGGCCGCATCGAACACCTCCGCCAGAGTCCACTCGAGCAGCGCGACCTCCGCGAGAATGGGTGCATCGGCAAAGGGTGCGCATTCACTCAGGAACTCCGGCAGTTCCCGGCCATACCAGCGAATCGAGCGAAACACCGAGGGGTGCGCCGCGACGTAGGCCTCGCCCATTTCAACCCATGCCTCATCGCCGAGCAGGCCGTGCAGCACAGGATAGGTTTCGTGAAGGGCATCGATGAGCCGCACTTGATAGGCATTGCGATAAATCGCCAGACGATCCCGCGCGGGAAGCGGCGGCGCATCCACGATGGCAGCCGTCACGCCGCTGGTCTCGCCCAACAAGTGCCGCTGCAGATCCCGTTGCAGTTCGCGCAGGGGCGGCTTCTCGCGCAGGAGCAAATTCTCGCACAGGAGCAGATTTTCGCCCAGGGGGAGCTTCGCACTCATCAGGCCGCCTGCCGTGAATGCCGCGCAGCAAGCTCGCGCGCCACGTCGAGTTCGGCCACCAATTCATTCAATTCAGGAATGTTGTCGTCGCGCTCAATCATGGTCGGCACCTCGCCAAAAAGGCGCAGGGCCTCGCGATACAAATCCCACACCGGTTCGACGATGGGGTGGTCATGCGTATCGATCAGGTGGCCGCCCATATTGCTGTGACCGGCGAGATGAAACTGACGCACTCGGGACTTCGGCATGGCCTGCAGGTATTTGACGGGGTCGAAACCGTGATTGACGCTGCTGACATATATATTGTTGACGTCGAGCAGAATGTGGCAATCCGCGCGCGAGGCGACCTCGCGGAAGAATTCCCATTCGCTCATTTCATCGGCGTGGAAGCTCAAATAGCTGGAAACATTTTCCAGCAGGATCTGCCTGCCGAGGGCATCCTGCACTTGGCCCACGCGGCCAACCACCGAGTTCAATGCTTCTTCCGTGTAGGGAAGCGGCAGCAAGTCGTGCACATTCCGCCCCTCGACGCCGGTCCAGCATAGGTGATCGGAAATCCAGTGCGGCTCGATGCGCGCCGCCAAACTGCGCACCAGCGCCAAGTACTCGAAATCGATGGGGTCGGTGCTGCCGATGGAGAGCGACACCCCGTGCATCACCAATGGAAATCGTTCGCGAATGCGTTCGAGATACGCAAGCGGCTTACCGCCGGGAACCAGGTAATTTTCGGTGATGACTTCGAGCCAATCGATCGCGTGAGGCTCGTTGAGGATGGCCTCATAGTGGGGAGTTCGCAGGCCAAGGCCGAAGCCGGAGAGTTTCATCAAGATGGGGCCGGGCTTTCACCCGGCCCCCAATGCTTCAGCGCTTACTTCGCGGGGGCAGCCTTGGCTTTCGCAGCGGTGCAAGCTTCTTTGGTCATGGACACATAGCCCTGACCCTTGCAGCTGTTCATGCCTTTGCAGCTATTCTTTGCCGACTTGCACTCGGAGGTCCCCTTGCAGGAATTGACGCCTTCACACTTCACAGTGGCGGCATCCGCTGCGAATGCAGTGGTGCTGATGACGGAGGTGAACAGCATGGCGGCGGCGGCAGCCATGGCGGCGCTCGACAGTTTATTGCTCTGCATTTTTGATTCCTCGATAGTTATATAACGCAGCGGAATTGCTGCTCATGTAACAGACCCGGCCAACGGGGCCATTATTACTCAATTATCTAAGCTGATGCCCATTTCAATCGGGCGTGGGCACGCGCCGCAGGGCGGCACGGAGCGTCAAAGATGACGGTTTCTTAATTTTCCGGTTTTCCCCATGCTTGAGCCTATCGCGTAGGACTTGCCGCCAGGGCGATGGCCTGCCTGACCTGTGCGAATTGTTCCGCGGCGCGGTCGAGCCAAGCAAGGCCTCGGCGGATCTCGTGACCATGCAGCTCGCGCGCCTGGTTCAACACCGCGGCGCGCAATGCCCGGTCATAGGCATACTCAGGGGCTTTCGAGTACCGGCGCATGTCCGGGCCGTCGATTATCGTCCTTACTTCCGCAGCGTTTGCGTCGATGCCGAAGTGGCGAAAGATCCCCAGCAGGCTCGACGGATCGACCAGGAACTCGTCGAAGTTCACGCGCACGACGCGCTCGCCGGCACTGCCGGCCGCCGCCGCCAATCCCGACATCTCGCAAACCCAGGCCAATGCCAGCCTCTCGCCTTCGCTCAGCGACGCGGCGCTCCAGACGTCGCGCCCAAGCCGCTTGTGGAGACGGCGTAAGCGGCTCGGCGCCAGGATTTTTGCCTCCTCGCGCGAATTTGGGCCGCCGAGAATCGTCGAGATGTAACTTTCAGGCGAGACATACATGAGTACCGCCCGCGGCCTGGGCGCGCGCGCCAAGAGCGCTTCACTGAGCTCGGAAACGAAACTCGTCGCCTTGATCACCGCAAGCTGGCCGCCATCAAAGGTACGCGAGAATAATTTGAGCATGCTGCTCAAGCGGCGCTCGATATCGTCTCCGCTCCACGTCGCAGGCATGCCTGCGGGCTCGCTCATGATTTGGGCAAAAGTGCGCAATATCCCAGGCTCGCGCAGGGCGAATGCGCCGGGGTGGGCGCCGATGAGGCGTGAGAGCAGGGTCGAACCGACATGGCCGATGTGGAAGATCAGTCCGCAGCGCTCTTTGAGCCCGGCCGATTCGACCGCTTCGGCGACATTGCGCCACGGCAGCGTGCGTATCTGGGTCTGCGGCGTCAGGATACGGCCGTCGAGAAAGCTGGCTTTTTCATATTCGGCCCGGGTGAGGTCGACGAATGAAACGCTGTCGCTGCGCGGGTCCAGCAGGTGCGGAAACATTTGCGGAGAGCGCACCAAGGATTCCTGTATGCCGTTCATGCGCTGCAGTCTCGCACCGGTGCGTGGTTTTCGCGAGCCGCCGTTATACTGGGCGCATGAGCAACGAGATGAAGAAATCGCACGAGCCCCTGCTGGCTCAGGCGTTGCTGCTCGATCGCCAGGGACACGCGCCTGAGGCGATCGCCGCCTATCAGCAACTGCTGTCGGACTGGCCCGCACTGCCGGACGCTTGGTACAACCTGGCGGCGCTGCAGCGAAAACAGCGGCAGTTCGATGCGGCGCTGACCTCCTATCAGAGTGCGCTTGACCGCGGTATCAAGCGCCCCGAGGAGGTTCATTTAAATCGAGGCGTGATCTTCAGCGACTACTTGCGCCAGGACGACGCTGCGGAACTCGAACTAAAAAAGGCCCTCGCCCTCAATCCGAATTATGTTCCCGCGCTCATCAACCTGGCGAATCTTCACGAGGATCTCGGCCGACGGGAATTGGCCGCGCGCGTCTATGTGCGCCTGCTGGCGATCGATCCCGGCTCGCCCCAGGCGCTGGCGCGCTACGCGCAGCTCAAGACTTTCACGGATCCCGAGGATCCGCTGATCGAACAGATGCGGCAGGCTTTGGCACAGCCTCGCTTAAGTCTGTCAGATCGCGCCGGCCTGGAGTTTTCGCTCGGCCGCGCGCTGGATGGCTGCCAGTCCTATGCCGCAGCGTTCGAGGTATATACCGCGGCAAATCGCCACAGCCGCGAGGGCGCGCCGCCCGGCACCGGGATTTACGATCGCGCGCTGGCGGAGCAATTGACCGATCGGCTCATCGCCGCTTTTCCGACGCCATCAAGGCCGGGTTCGACGCCCGCGGCCGCGTCCGGCAATGACCGGCCACGTCCGATATTCATCTGCGGCATGTACCGATCGGGATCGACCCTGACCGAACAACTATTGGCCGGCCACCCGCTCCTCGCGGCCGGGGGCGAGTTGGATTTCCTGCCGAACGCGGTTCAAGACGCGCTCGCGCCATTTCCGGAATCGATGGCGGCGGTCCTGCCGCAGCGGCTGAAGTTCCTGGCGGCGGAATACGCGCAAGCTTTGGGCTCCATGTTTCCTGGAGCGCCTTATGTCACGGACAAGCGGCCGGAAAATTACCTGAACATCGGTTTGATCAAGGCATTGTTTCCGGAAGCGAAAATCATCCACACCTCGCGCAATGTCCTCGACAACTGCTTGTCCATTTTCTTCCTGCATCTCGATCAGCGCATGAGCTATGCCCTGAATCTGATGGACATCGGCCATCACTACCTCCAGTACTTGCGCCTGATGAGGCATTGGAAAGCCTTGTACGGTGCCGATATCGTGGACTGCGATTACGACCGGTTGGTGAAGGAGCCCCGGACCGTCATGGAAGCCTTGCTCGAGTTTCTGGGCCTCGAGTGGGATGAGCGTTGCCTCGCAGTTCCCGCCGTCGGCCGTTCGGTCAAGACCGCCAGCGTCTGGCAGGTTAGAGAGCCGCTGTACCTGCGCTCATCGGGAAGGGCGCAGCACTACGAGAAAGAACTGGCAGAGCTTCGACGCTATCTGGAACTATACTCGGCGCCTACAGGGCCATAGGACCAGCCATGTTCTTGCAGATCCCCAATCTACTCGCGCCGGCCGAAGTGCAGAGCATTGCTCAAATTGCGCGGCAGGCAAAGTTCATCGACGGCAGACGCTCCAACCCGCATAACGTCGTCAAGCAGAATGTGATTGCCGATCAAAGCGACACGCTGGCGCAAAACGCGTCGCAAATCGCGCTGCTCGCACTGCAGCGCAGTGAAGAGGCCAGAAATTTCGTTTTCCCGCGGCGAATGCCGGCACCGACGCTGTCTCGCTATGCGGTTGGAATGAAATACGGACCGCACACCGACGCGGCATTCCTGCCGGTTGCTGCCGAGCCGCTGCGCTCGGATGTCTCCTGCACCATATTCATAAGCCAACCGGACGAATACCAGGGCGGGGAGTTGGTCATTCATCTGGGCACCGAGGCCCTCAGCATCAAGGGCCCCGCAGGATCCGCCATTTTTTATCCATCAACGACGGTGCATCAGGTCGTGCCGGTAACCGCCGGCGAGCGCATTGTCATGATCACGTTTATCGAAAGCCAAATTCCGGATCAATTGCAGCGAGAAATGCTGTATTCCCTGGGCGAAGTGCGCGCGCTCGAGGGCCTGAAGATGGAGTGGCAAAATCGTACGCAAATCGAATTTGTCATCGCCAATTTGCACCGCATGTGGGCGAGATAGCGTTGCCCGGCGCCCTTGTTGCGTCATAGCAACAGTATTTGGGGGCTCAAAAGCGATGTTTTTTGCCGACTGCCACCAAACTTCGCCGCACGGCAGCCTGTCACGATGAGAATTTCGCCTGAATTTCCTTGTCAGACACGGTTTGACCCGCTGATCAGCGAATCTCTTTCGCGATGCGACTTGGCAACACATTTACGGCATGTTGTAATTGGCCGATAGATTGAGGCGGCACTGCAAAGTGCTGCCTCTAAATATTTTTAACCAGGGAATTCAACCAGGGAGTAGATCACGATGGGAAAGAATCGGATTTTGCAGCACGCGGTTCACGCCGTCCTCACCGCAGCCGCGGCGAGCGCAGCTGTTCCGGCCGCTTACGCGCAAACCGCACCGCCCGCGGCGGCCGGTGGGGCGTCAGAACTTCAAGAAGTGGTCGTTACCGGAACACGCATTCAAAGCGCGAACCTGATATCCGCCAGCCCGATCACCACGGTCACAAATCTTGATATTCAACAGTCGGGTCTGACCCGCGTTGAAGACATCCTGAACAATCTACCGCAGGTGTTTGCCGGCCAGGGCAGCAACATGTCCAACGGCGCGGATGGCACCTCGACCCTGGATTTGCATGACTTAGGTCCCCAACGCACCCTGGTGTTGGTCAACGGCAAGCGGCTGGCCCCCGGCGCTCCGGACGGCCGCAACTTCACGGACATCAACCAGATTCCCGCCGAGCTCATCGAAAAGGTCGACGTGCTGACTGGTGGTGCTTCCTCGACATACGGCGCGGATGCCGTATCGGGCGTCGTGAACTTCATCATGAACACCCACTACGAAGGCGTGAAAATCGACGCCCAGTACGGCTTGTTCAACCACAATAACCATGAGGATCTCTATCAAGGTATCGTGGCCAACGCCGGTTTTCCTGTGCCCACCGGCACCGTGAATTCTGGATTTCAGAAGAATTTCTCATTCGTTGCGGGTTCGAATTTCGCAGACGGCGCGGGCAATGCCACGGTGTACGCGACTTTCGACAAGCAGGCCCAGAACATCGGCGGGCAATTCGACTACAGCGCCTGCAGCCTAGGGCATGCCGCGAGCGGTGCAGTTTGCGGCGGATCCGGCACGAGTGCGGGTGGTACTTTCATCGCCTACAACAGCCCCGGTCCTGGAAAAGTCTTCCCGAATCAAACCGTCGATCCGAAGACCGGCATTTTTCGCGCCGCCACGCCGGGCGACAATTTCAATTTCGGCGCGCTGAACTTCTTCCAACGCCCCGCCGAGCGCTGGACGGCCGGCTCCTTCGTCAACTATGACGTGAACGAGCACGTGAACGTGTACAACGAATTCATGTTCATGAGGAACGAGACGACGGGCGGCATTGCGCCGGGCGGCGACTTCGACAACAACCTACTTGGCGTGAATTGCGGCCCGGTCGGCCCCGGCTTGGCGGGCAACCCGCTGATCACGGCGCAGGAGCGGGGTGTTCTGTGTTCCCATGCTGCTCTGAGCGCCCAGGGTCAGCCCGACGACGGCATTCTGAGCTACTACCTCGGGCGACGAAACATCGAGGGCGGTTTGCGTTTGACGGACTTTACGAATACCGATTTCCACGAGGTTATCGGCGTCAAGGGCGATTTCCTGAGCGCTTGGAAGTACGACGCCTTTGCTCAAGTCGGCATCACTGACCAGCAACAGCTCAATTTGAACAATTTTTCGGCCTCAAAACTCGCGTTGGCGGAAAACCCCGTGACGAACGCTGCCGGCAACATCGTTTGCGGACCCCCTGCCCCTGCGAATTGCGTGCCCTACAATCCTTGGGTGCCGGGCGGCGTGACTGCGGCGCAGCTCAATTACTTATCGACTCCGGCGTTACAGCAGGGAAGTGCTCGGGAGTATGTCGTTCATGCGGACGTGACCGGGGATCTCGGCAAGTATGGCGCTCAGACCCCATGGGCGAAGAGCGGCCTGCAAGTCAATCTGGGCGGCGAATATCGTTCGGAAAGCGCCACGTTGCAGCCGGACGAAGAAAACCTATTGGGCGACATCGCGGGCGGTGCGGGAGCGTTGCTGCCGCTGGCCGGCAATTTCCACGTCGCTGAGGTTTTCACTGAGTTCAACGCGCCCATCATGGACGGAATGCCGTTCGCCGAGCAGTTGACCCTCAACGGCGGCTACCGGTATTCGAAGTACACCCTTGGGTTCTCCACCAATACCTACAAGTTTGGTGTCGAATGGGCACCCATCAGGGACGTTCGCTTCCGCGCGAGCTTCAACCAGGCGGTACGCGCACCCAACATTGCGGAGCTCTTTACCACCGCGACCATAGGTCCGGGCGGCAGCATCGACCCATGTTGGGGTCCGGCGCCGACATTGACCGCGGCGCAGTGCGCGCGCACGGGAGTCACCGCGGGGCAGTATGGCAACCTCGGTGTGAACCCGGCCAGTCAGTTCAACGTCCAGACGGGCGGCAACGCCGATCTGCATGCTGAAAAGGCACATACCTGGTCCTACGGCGTCGTATTCCAGCCTACGTTCCTGCCGAACTTCTCGGCCACGCTTGACTACTACGACATCAGGATCACCGGCGCCATCCAGTCGCAATCGGGAGTCTCGATCATCACGAATTGCGCATTGACCGGAAATGCGGACCAATGCGGCGCGATTCACCGTAACCCGGCTAACGGCTCTCTATGGCTGACCAATGCTGGTTACGTCGCTACGCTGTCTCAGAACAGCGGTTTGGTGCAGGACAAGGGTGTGGACATCAATCTGCACTATGCCCTGAACATGGATGGATTCGGCAAGCTGACGTTCAACTTGCAAGGCACGGATACCATCGAAAATACCACCCAGCCGCAGACCTCTGTGCCGGATCCGACCTCGGGGGCGTTGGTGCCCGGAGATTCGTATAATTGCGCCGGCTTCGAAGGTGTGACCTGCACCAACCCGTTGCCGCACTGGCGTCACGTCTTCAGCACGGATTGGGCGACGCCGTGGCAGGGTTTGGGTCTACACGCTCAGTGGCGTTATATCGGCCGTACCCAGGTTGATGCGTTGAGCCAGAGTCCGCTGCTGTCTTCGCCTTCAACGGTGTATCCGGGCTACGATCATGTTCCGAGCTACAGCTACCTCGACCTTTCTGCATCGGTCGCGGTCAATTCAAACGTTTCGGTCCGCGTCGGCGCCAACAACGTGCTGGACAAAGACCCGCCGATCATCCTGTCGGCAAATTGCCCGGTTGGCCCCTGCAACAACAACACGTGGACGCAGACCTACGATCCGACCGGTCGGTTCTTGTATGTGCATTTAGAGGCGAAGTTCTAAATAGAAGTGAAGTTCTAAACGCAAGTTTTGAAACTCGGACGGCGGGCTTTAAGCCCGCCGTTTTTTTTGGTGCGCCCGACAGGGCGCTGGTTGCATTAAAATTGAATCAATGGGCATTGAGCGGGTCATAGATAGTAGCGAGCTGTCGTGTGAGGGTAGGTCATGAGCGAAGCGGCGAGCCGCCGTTTTTTTGTCACGGGGTTGACTGCACTGTCGGCCATTTCTTTCATCGACAAAGGCTCTGCAGCGACCTTGTCCGGGCCGGCGCAAAGTAGCGACGTGTCGATCGAAAATTTCTCGCCGGCCGGCAAAAGCCAAGGCGTCGTGCGGGTTGCAAAGATCGTGAAGACCGACGCTGAATGGCGTGCGCAGCTCTCGCCGCTCGCCTACCGCGTTGCGCGCCAGGCGGACACCGAAGTCCCCTTTAGCGGTGAATATGACCACAATAATACCGATGGCCTGTACCACTGCGTGGGTTGCGACACTGTGTTATACGACTCGAGGACCAAATTCGATTCGCGCACCGGTTGGCCGAGCTTCTGGGAACCGATATCGAAGAGGAATATCGTCAAGAGCGGCGACAAGAGTCAGGGGATGCAGCGTGAGGCGATCTCCTGCCGTCGCTGCGATGCTCATTTGGGCCATGTATTCAATGATGGCCCGAAGCCTACGGGTTTGCGTTATTGCATGAATTCGGTGGCGTTGCACTTTGCGGCCCGCGCCTAGGAGCCGATATGTCATTTTGGAAACTGGAAACTCCGCGACTCACGGCGCTGCTGGGTGCGACGGTCATGGGAGCTCTTCTGTGGCATTCTCCGTTGTTCGGGGCCGAGGCGCCGGTGATCATCGCACCGCCTGCCGTTGACAATCCAAAGGCAACGGGCCCCATGCAGACTGCGGTATTGGCGGGCGGTTGTTTTTGGGGCGTGCAAGGGGTGTTCGAGCACGTCCGGGGTGTGCGGAAGGCAATTGCCGGTTATGCGGGCGGTGAAAGATCGACGGCGGAGTACAAGAGGGTCGGCACCGGGGGCACCGGTCACGCCGAATCGGTCAAGATAATCTTCGACCCCGCAAAGATTTCCTACGGCCAGATATTACAAATCGCATTTTCGGTGGTGCACGATCCGACTCAGCTGAATCGACAGGGTCCCGATGTCGGCACGCAATATCGTTCCGTGATTTTCTACGCCGACGACGATCAGAAGCGCATAGCCGAGGCGTACATCGCTCAATTGGATCAGGCCCATGTATTTGCGAGACCGATCGTTACCCAGGTAACTCCTCTCAAAGGGTTCTATGAGGCGGAGGGATATCATCAGGACTATTTGATACACAATCCAACCGACCCCTACATCGCCACGTATGACGTTCCCAAGGTCGAGAATTTCAAGCGTACGTTTCCGGAGCTGTATAGCGGCCAACCGGTGTTGGCGCACAATTAGCGCTAGCTCGGACCCGTTGCGGTCCGCCTGAGCGCTGCGCCGATGACTTTCCCGTAACGGGATTCCTGCACGAAGCCGATCACGCGAAGATTGCCAGGGTCCACACCGGCTTTCACCGGCACTCGAAAATCTTGGCTGAACTGACCGCCCGGTGTCAGCGCACCCAACTTGACGAGTTCGAGCAGGACGGCCACATGCGTGAGCGTCTGGCCGCGATTTTCCCCGCGCAGCACCTTCGACTCGAAATGATCCAGGGCCAGCCCGAGAAAAACGTCGCTCTTATGTCCTTGTGTATTGCCGTCGGCCGTTACCTTGCCGCTCAGGTAGGCCGGTGTGCCGGGTTCTATCCTGAGCGAGTCGATACTCACCGGAATCTTGGGGGAGGCCGCCGCATCCTTCAGCAGTTGCGCGATTTTTGGCCGGTCGCTTAAGCGTATCTCTGAAGTGCCATCGACGATGAACTGAGGCGTGTAGGGCTCGGCGCGCCCAAGGGCGCGCTCGTAACCGCGCTGACGGTCGGTGAGCGGCGCCGAGGAGAACGGGTCGCGCCAACCCTGGTTATCCCAGTAGTCGACATGCTCGCCAAGCATGATCAGCTGAGCTCCCGGAACCGGTTGAGACTCATCCAATATCCGAAGGAAGGCATCGGCGGAAGGACAAGAGGAACACCCTTCTGCCGTGAACAGCTCGATGAGTACGGGCGATGCGGAGCGTTGCGCATCGGTCGCCGAGGCAATTCCACCGCTCACCGCCGAGAGCGTCGCAAGGAGGACCATCATGGCCTTTATCGTTCCAGCGGGCATCTTGAACACCTTGAGTTTCGAATTGACGTTCCGCATGACGGTATCAGCGTACTCCGGACCCAGTCCCCAGCAAAGGGAAAAAAGCTGAAATCGCCACTGGACTCCTCAAGCTGTTCGCAACTGGACTCCTCACGCGTTGCGCATCAGGCGGTTCGCAAAGCACAGGGTTACATCCAAGACGGAAAGCGCTGGACGGTGGACATCTACTGGATGCGGCGCACTCGGTGAGAGACCTTTGAGGGCGTCACCATCAAGAAAGAACCCAGGGTGGCGCGCTGAATGGTCACGGTATCGCCGGCGGCCAGCAACCGATCCGGCGCGTCCTCGATCTCCCAAAGCTGCCCGTTGTCGAGCGACACGCGGCTGCGGCCGCTGGGGCCGGTAGACAGTCCGGCAACCTTCGCCGTGAGGGCCGTGGGCTTTGCCGGCTTTGCCGGCGCGCTCGCCGCCTGCTGCACGGGGCTCAAGCCGAAGTCTGCAGTGGTCGGCTGCACCGCCGGCGCAGTCTGCACAGAAGCCGCTGCGGCCGGCCGCGGCGGGGGTGTCGCAGAGCCTTGCTCCGCGAGCCTTTCGAAGCAAGCAAGCCGATCCTTGGTGCTCGCTACGGCGTGGCAGGATGCAATCGCCGCACGCAGATCCGCGGCATCATCGGCAACCCCGCTGCCCGCGGCACACACACCGAGAATTGCAGCGCCCACGACGCTGCAACGCAATCGCGATGACCTCATGGCGACTTCTCCGGTTCGAGCTGGTAGTAATCGGCGACCAGCTCGGTGGCCGCGCGCGTCATTTCACGTTCGGCCTCGCTCAAGAACGGATTCCAGATGTCAAAGATGAGAATGGCGCGAGGGGCGTCGGAGTTGTTCCAGACCTCATGCTCAATAGTGTCGTCGAATACCCATGCCTTTCCAACCTCAAACTCGCGGGTCGTGTCTCCGACTCGAAAGCCGCAATCCGGCGGAACGATCAGCGGCAAATGGACGGTGACACGGGTATTGGTGACGCCGTGGTGGGGCGGTATCCTGGTTCCAGGATCGAGAATCGAGAAGAATACCGTGGGCGCACGGGCGGCGACCTCGCATCGCGGGACTCCGGCAAGGGCTGCCATGGTTCGCGGGCAACGCGCGATATGCGCCTGATGCGGCGTGCCTTGGTTCCAGAGGAAATAAGCGCTCCAACGCCGCGAGTGGTTGAGTTCTTTCCATTGATCGATGGGTAGTCCATCCGGGTAGTCGATGTAAGGCTGCAGGCCAGCCCGGTCGGCGATCAGGACATTGGTCAATTCGGCGCGTATGTCGTCGGTGGCCGCTTCGACCGCATCCAGCCACGGGAAATCGCCGCGCTCGAAGAATTCCAGTGCGGGGATCTCGGGAAAGTACATGAACGTCGGGCGCGGAAAATACGCGGAACGCCGGCCGCTGAGCATCTCCAGGCACTTGTCCACCCTCGATTGCGTTTTGCCGCCGTGGCGCACACGAATCCCGGCCAGCCTCTCCTCGAGGGCCGCGCCGAGCGCCGATTGATCGGCGGCAACGACCTCCTTCGCATGCTTGAGCAGATCCTGGACCGTCGGCGGCGCGACGGCACCCGGTCGAATGGTCAGCAGCGCATTTTGGTATGCGCGCGCGGCGTTGCGGGTATCGCCGAGATCTTCCAATAGGCTGGCTTTCTGCAGCAGCGAGGCCAGATGACGCGGCTCGATGCTGAGAGCACGCTCCAACGCTTCGCGTTCCTCCTGGCGCCGGCCGAGCATCCGCAGGCTGCCGGCAAGATTCGACCACAGCTGCGCACGGCCCGGATCGGTCTGGGCGGCCCGGCTGAACATCGAGTAGGCTTTTTCGTATTCGCTGCGGCCCATCATGACCACTCCCAATTCGTTGAGCACGGCGGGATGGCCTGGAGCGCGCTCCGCGACCCGCACCAGCAGCTGCTCGGATTCGGCGCTGCGGCCCGCGGCCGACGCTTCCCGATAGGCCTGCAGTGTGCGGACGATCGTGGCCTCGTCCAACACCGCGGGATTGGGCTGATTCATGGAGTGCTCCTCGACGGCCGGACTGCCGGCCAAAGTCACGATTCTACCTGGCCGATCCGGCACCGGATTGACAAATGAGCCGACGCCGCTTCATCGTAGGACATGGCTTCGATTGCGGACGTAAATTTAAAACTGATGTCGGCGTCCGCACTGCTGGATGCGGACCCGGCTGCCGCGGCCCGGGCGGCCCGCGAGATTCTCAGCCATGATCCGGACAGCGCGGCGGCGAGCCTGCTGCTCGCCACCGCGGCCCGCAAACTGGGCAATTCTGCGCTTGCGCTCGAGGTGCTGGAAGCGTTGGCACGCTCGCAACCGGCGGCAGGATTCATTCGGCTGGAATTGGCGGGCGCGTACCGCGAGGCCGGCCGCGGTGCCGAGTCGGTGGCCGCCTTGCGCGAGGCCCTGTCGATCGAACCGGCACTGGCGGAGGGTTGGCGTGAACTCTCCTTGCAGCTCGCCGCTGCCGGCGATGCACACGGCGCCGACGTGGCCTACGAGCGCTACGCCGCCCTCGCACCCCAGCCCTGGCAGCTGGCGGAACCCTCGGTCGCGCTCGCCGACAACCGGGTTGCCGCTGCCGAGGCCATGCTGCGGCGGATCTTGCGCGACTCGCCTCAGGATGTGGCTGCGATGCGCATGCTCGCCGACGCACTGGCGCGGCGCGAAGCCTATGCGGAAGCCGAGCGGCTGCTGCGCCAAGCGCTCGACCTGACGCCCGGCTACTCCGCGGCTCGGCATGACCTTGCTCGTCTGTTGCTGACGCAACAAAAGCCGGTTGAAATCTTGCCTTTGGTCGAGCGCTTGTTGCAGCTCGATCCGAAGAACGCGGTTTACCGGGACCTGTTGGCATCGGTGTTCAGCATGACCGGGCAACACGCGCAGGCCCTCGAGACCTTGGGCGCGCTCGTCGCCGAGCCGAATGCCGGCTACGCAGAGTGGCTGAATTATGGCCACGAGCTCAAGGCGGCGGGTCGATCGCAGGAGAGCATTGCTGCGTATCGCAGCGCCATGGCCTTTGACCCTGCCAGGGGCGATGCCTACTGGAGCCTGGCAAACCTCAAGACGTTTCGTTTCGACGCGGCCGAAATCGACGCCATGCGCTCGGCTTTGCAGCGCGAAGATCTCAAGCCCGGTGCTCGCGTGGACCTCGAGTTCTCCCTCGGCAAAGCGCTCGAAGACGAGTGCCGATTCGCGGAATCCTTCGAACACTACGCCGCCGGCAATGCACTGCGCCGCAAGGGGGTCAACTACGATGCCGGCAAGATCTCGTTGCATGTCCAGCGCTCCAAGGAAATCTACACGCCGCAGTTCTTCGCCGATCGTGCGCATTTCGGCTCGCAGTCGGAGGATCCGATTTTCGTCATAGGGTTGCCGCGCGCCGGCTCGACGTTGCTGGAGCAGATACTGGCGAGTCATTCGCGGGTCGAAGGGACACACGAGCTGGCGGAGATGGTGGCGATCGCACACGGACTGGCGACGAAGAACGGCGAGGCGGATGAGGACCGGTTTTTTTTTGAGGCGCTGGGCTCGCTGGATGCCGCGCAAGTCGGGGCGCTGGCGGATCGATATCTCGCGGAGACCAGGGTTTACCGCCGCGCCGGCGCACCGCGGTTCGTCGACAAGATGCCGAACAATTTCCTGCACGTCGGCCTCATCCACTTGATGTTTCCGCGCGCCGCGATCATCGATGCGCGCCGCCATCCGATCGGCGGTTGTTTCTCGGCCTTCAAGCAGCATTTCGCGTCGGGGCAACTGTTCACGTACGACCAAGGGGACTTGGCGCGCTTCTACCGTGACTACGTCGAGCTGATGGCGCATTACGATGCGGTGTTGCCGGGCCGGGTTCATCGCGTCTACTACGAGCGGGTGGTCGCCGATCTGTCGGGCGAGGTGCACCGCTTGCTGGAATACTGCGGATTGCCGTTCGAGGATCGGTGCCTGCGTTTCTATGAGACCCGCCGCGGTGTCCAGACGGCCAGCTCCGAACAGGTGCGCCAACCGATCTATGCGGAGGGTGTGGATCAATGGCGCCATTTCGAGCCCTGGCTTGGGCCCTTGAAGCAGGCCCTCGGCAGCTTGGTCGAGCGCTATCCGGAGACAAAATGATGTTTCGACCGCCTGAGCTCATGATCATGTTTGCCGTGCCTTTCTCGTTCTCCGTACACCCGGAACAGCAACGGCTGAATGAGGGGCTCAAGCGCTACATCTTCAAGCACGAAAAGGACGGCGGCGGATCCAACCCGCGACCAATCACTCAGCGCAACGGCGCGGTGTACGAAAGCCATTTCGATCTGTTTCGCGTGAACGATCCGGCGATTCAGGAGCTGAAGGCCTTTTGCTGGAATCAGCTCCTGTCGTTGATAGCCGGATTGAACGGCTATGACTTGGCGACCGTCAATCGTTTGGAAATCTCCAATGACAGTTGGTTTCATGTTACTCGCCGCGGCGGCTTTTTCGGCCTGCACAATCATCCGAATGCTTCTTGGAGCGGCGTGTACTGCATCGATCCGGGCAGGAGCGATCCGGGCAATGAGGGCAGCGGCCTGTTGAGCTTCGTCAGTCCGATGCTCATGAGCGGCATGCATCAGGACGCCGGCAACATGAAAATGAAACGGCCGTACGCAAGTGGGCTGACGCAATTGACGCTCGTGCCGGGCCAGCTGGTGATGTTCCCCTCCTGGGTGCTGCATGACGTCAAGCCGTTTGAGGGCGAAGGCGAGCGCATCACCATTGCCTTTAACTGCTGGTTCAGATTGCCGGACCCTTAAAAAAGCCCCGGGCGAATCCCGGGGCTCGCTTGACCATCGATGCGCGCCGGCATCCGCTCGGTGCGACGAGCTCAGGGGCCTCCCACGATTCTCAAGCTGACGCGGCGGTTTTGCTGCCGACCCTCGCGGGTTGCATTGGAGGCGACCGGCTGATCTTGACCATAGCCCTTGGCCGTCATGGAGTTGGTGACCCCGTGCTCGCTCAAGTACCGCATCACGCTTTCCGCACGGCGCTGCGACAGCACTTGATTGTGCGGCTTGCTGCCGGTGCTGTCCGTGTGGCCGCGGACTTCGATCGCCATTTGGGGATACCGCTTCAGCGTCGCGATGCCGTAGTTGAGAGTCTCGACCGAATCGGGCAGCAGCTCCGCAGAATCCGTCGCGAAGTGCACTCGCTCCAGCTTGATCTCGTCCTTGATGGTGCAGCCGAGCGCATCGACCCGGTCGCCCTTGGGCGTGTTCGGACACTTGTCGATCGAGTCCGGCACACCATCGCCGTCGCTATCGAGCGGTTCCGGCGGCGGGGGAGGCGGTGGCGGGGGAGGCGGCGGTGGCGGGGGAGGCGGCAGCTCCCGTGCGACCGGCGGCGGGGGCGGCGTCGGTGCGCCGAACATGATTTGAAAGCCGGCACCGACCAGCACGTCGCCGGGATTGTGCGGGATGAACGCAGTGTTTGAAATGAACTCCTTGCGATACTTGGCCTCTGCGCGGAACTGCAGTCGCCAAGAACCGGTCTGGTCGCCGAGACCGACCAAGGCGCCGCCGCCGGCTTCCGCCAGCCACGCATCGTTGTTTTGGGCAACCTTTCCGACGTTGTCCGACATCCCGCCCGTGCCGATCAATGCGTACGGCCTGATCATCGAAGTGACGGGGAGAAACTTGTACAACACGTCGAGTGATGTGGCGGTGAGTTTTTCGCTCGAGCCCGCGCCGTCGATTCTGAAGGACCCTGTGTTTACGGAAATTTCAGCCGCAAAATTGCGTGCGAAGTCGTAGCCCAGCGAGACTTGATAGCCTGCGCGGTTATTGGATATACGATCGCTGTCCAAAAAATTCCACTGGGCGAGCGGCGACAGGTACCAGGCTCCCGTGTCGTCGTAGGCATCTGCGGCCATTGCGCTGCCGGCGCCGGCCGCCGTTACCAAGATTCCGAAGATCAGTCGTTTCATCTATCGCCTCCAAATATTGATTAGCGCAAATACAACAAGGCTGGTCTTTCGCACACCAGCAATGATTTTGAAGCGTTGTTTATGCGCTACAGACGAGAAAACGTCTGTAGGCGGATGTCGCGTTCGGTTGTCCACCGAGCCTCGCCCTTTTCTAGGGATTAACCCTATTCGACGGGCTTACTGAGCCTTCTTGAGACTGGCGTGAAGAACGCTGTCGCCGATTTTTATACCAAAACGTTCGCTGGCTCCGCCCTTCAACTCGAGTACGGCGTACTCAGGCGTCGGCGGCCCGATGATAGCGGTGGATCGCGGTGTCGCGTTCGCAGCGATGTAGTCGATCTTTCCCTGTGCGTTCAGAAACAAAAGATCGAGCGAGATGTAGGTGTTTTTCATCCACATGCTGACAGGCCGGTTTTCGGGGAACAAAAACAGCATGCCGGCGTGTTCATCGATTTCCTGAACGAACATGAGGCCTTGCTCTTCCCGTTGCCGCGTGTCGGCCGTCCAAATTTTGAAGTTGATCACCTTGCCGGTGCGCGTCTTGATGGCGAGCAGGCTCTGAGGAAACGCGGACAAGGGTTCCGGCGCCGCGCCATCGGGCGGCGCGGCATTTGCGGCCAGCAAACAACCCGTCATCACGAGGATTGAGATTACCCAGGTAGTCTTTTGCCTCATATGCATCATTTCTGTTCCGTGTTGAAATTGACGGGTCCCGCAAACTCGAAGGTGCTCACCAACACGTCGCTCTTGCCGCGTACCGCGTGAGCCGGTTGCGTGCAGAAGCCGCGGGCTTCGATTCGGTACGATCGGGCTTCAGCGAGGGGCCGCTGCGTCAGTGAATCGACGGTACAGCGGGAATCGCCCAGCGTACCGAATATCCGGCTCGTACCTTGTACGATGATCGTCAAGTTGGTTTTGATCTCGCGCGCTGACGAGCCTTCGTTGACGCCCGTCAAGCCGAACACCAGCAGCAGATTGGGTTTAGCCCCCGGGACGCGCTGAAAACTCAACCGCACACCGGGTGGCTTCTCGCGAAACTCACCTTCACAGCGGGTTCCGCTGTTGGGCCAATCGATATTCGCATCGACCGCGCCTGCCAGCTTGGCGCGCAGGTACCCGTCGCCCGAAGTCAGGCACATGACCGCGGTGCTCGTGACCGGGGCGCCCGGCGCGGCCGCATCGCTCGTCGCAGCACCCACAAATCCAATGATGATCAAGGCCTGTGTCGCGAAAGTCGGTATCATTTCCTCCATGTTGCCACGGCTGCCGAAGATTTTGTTGCTCCTCGCGGGATCACTCTCCACCGCTTTCAGTTTCGTCAGCGGCTGCTCTCTGGTCGCGCCCAAATTTACGCGGCCGAACATAACCGTCGTCAGCATCGAGATGCGCGGCGGCAATCTTCTGCAGCAGAGTTTCGCAGTCAAGCTCAACATTCAAAATCCCAACGACCGCGCGCTTCCGGTGCGCGGCCTGCACACGGAATTGAACGTGGGCGGCGAGCAGATCGCGAGCGGCGTCAGCGATCATGCCGTCATCGTGCCCGCATTCGGCGACTCCGAATTCGACATGACGATCACCGCCAATCTCGCCTTGGCATTGCTTAAACTCACCGATAAGGCCAATCAACATGCCGATTCGATCGACTACGACCTCACGGGCGAGGCCAGCATCGATTTGCCGTTTCTGAGAAGCCTGCCGTTTCATCAAAGCGGCGCTTTTACAATCCCCGGAAGATTATAACCATTTGAAATAACAAGTTTTTTTGACCCAGGCGCCCGACCTTGGAGCGGCGCAGGGTCTGGTAAACTTGTCGATTAAACAACAGCGCGGTAGCTCATGCCGCGTGCCAAGGGTCTCATGGCAGCCTCGCCTTACGAACAATTGGAACAAGAGTTTCGCCGCCTGCATGCGTTTCGCGGCGCGCTGTCGCTGCTGCGCTGGGACGCCGCGGTGATGATGCCGCGCGGCAGCGCGGATGTTCGCGGCGAACAATTGGCGGCGCTGGAAACCGAGCACCACGCCTTGCTGACGACGCCCAAGGTGGCCCGCCTGATCGAGCGTGCGGAGGCCGGAGCCTCGCAGATGGAGGATTGGCCGCTGGCAAATCTGCGCGAGATGCGCAGGCAGCGCGATCACGCGATCGCGACACCGCCGTCGCTCATTTCGCGGCTCGCGAAAGCCACGGCGCGCGCGGAAGTTTTTTGGGTGGAGGCTAAAAAGGCGAACGACTTTAAATTGCTTGCGCCGCACCTGGAAGAAGTGGTCCATCTGGTGCGCGACAAGGCGGCGTTGCTCGGGCAGGCGCGAGGCTTGGCTCCCTACGATGCCCTGGTCGATGGCTTTACGCCGGGCATCTCCGCCGCGGACATCGATACCATTTTCAAGGCTCTGTCGCGCAAGCTGCCGGGCCTCATCAATCAGGCCATCGAAGTTCAAGCGGCGCATGCCCCGATCCCCTTGAGCGGAAAATTCAGCGCCTCGCGCCAGCGTTCGCTTGCCGTGGAGGTCCTCAAGGCGTTGGGCTTCCCGTTCGATCGGGGACGGCTCGATGAGAGCGAACACCCCTTCACCGAGGGCGTTCCCGGCGACATCCGTGTCACCACGCGATTCGACCCCGTCGATCCATTTTCGGGGCTCTTGGGCGCCGTGCATGAAACCGGTCATGCAATGTACGACCTGGGGTTGCCGATGCAGTGGCGTGATCAGCCGGTCGGGCGGGATCGGGGACTGGCGCTCGAGGAGAGCCAGTCCTTGTTGTTCGAAATGAACCTCTGCCGCAGCCGCTCCTTCGTCAAGTACCTGCGGCCGCTGTTGGAGAAGTACCTGCAAGTCAGCGGTCCCGAGTGGCAGGAGGCGAACCTATACCGCCTGCTGATCCGCGTGCGGCGCAGCTGCATTCGCATGGACGCCGACGAGCTGACTTATCCCGTGCACATCATGCTGCGCTACGATCTGGAAAAGAAAATGCTCGAAGGCTCGCTGCCCGTGGCTGACTTGCCGGAAGCCTGGAATGCCAACCTCGAACAACGCCTGAACATTCGCCCGCCCAATGATGTCGAGGGCTGCCTGCAGGATATTCATTGGGCCGTCGGTCATTTCGGCTACTTCCCGTCGTACGCCCTGGGGGCGGTCATCGCGGGTCAACTCAACGAAGCCATGCGCGCGGCGCGTCCGGCCCTCGACGAGGAAATCGCGGCGGGACAATTTGGCGGCGTGATGGAATGGCTGCGCGACAACGTGCATGGCATCGGCGCGCGGCTGCCGGTGCAGGAACTGATCAAGCAAGCGACCGGCAAGCCGCTCACCGCAGCAGCCTACCTAAGATATCTGGAATCCAAGTATCTCGAAGTGCCGTGAGCAACACTTTCAAAAAACTTCAGGCGCAGCTGCGCGGTTCGGTCGGAAAGGCAATCGCGGACTATTCGATGATTGCCCACGGCGATCATGTCATGGTGTGCCTGTCCGGCGGCAAGGATTCGTACACCTTGCTCGACATGCTGCTGAGCTTGCAGCGCAGCGCCCCAGTGAGTTTCGAGATCACCGCCGTCAATCTCGACCAGAAGCAGCCGGGCTTTCCCGCCGAGGTGCTGCCGGGGTATCTGGAAAAACTCGGCGTGCGCTACCGCATCATCGAGCAAAACACCTACGCGGTCGTGAAGCGCGTCATTCCGGAGGGCAAGACGATGTGCGGCCTGTGTTCGCGGCTGCGCCGCGGTGCACTGTATCGCTTCGCGGCCGAGAACGGCATCAGCAAAATAGCCCTCGGACATCATCGCGACGACATCGTCGAGACGCTGTTCTTGAACATGTTCTTCGGCGGCAAGCTGAAGGCGATGCCGCCGAAACTGCTGAGCGAGGACCGCCGCCACATCGTGATCCGGCCGCTGTGCTACGTGCCGGAGAGAATGATCGCGCGCTACGCCGCAGCTCGCGCGTTTCCCATCATTCCCTGCACGCTGTGCGGATCGCAGCCGAACATGCAGCGCATGGCCGTCAAGAACATGCTGCGCCAATGGGAGCAGGACTTTCCGGGCCGCGTCGAGGCGATTTTCTCCAGCATCTGCAATGTGGCCGGCTCGCAGCTGGCGGACAACGCCTTGTTCGACTTCGCCGGACTCGAGGGCCGCCGCGTCATCGAGGCAATGAACGAAGCGGACGAAGAACAGCTCGCGGAAGAACTTGCGATGGGGATTCCCTGACATGTCCCTCGTGCGACGGTCCCGCAAACGCACCGTCGCGTTGCAGAGCCTGTCGGACGATCAGCTGCTCGACTTGCGATTTTGCGACCTGAAGTTGCGGATTCGGGGCACCGAGCTTGCGCGTGCGATCGAGCGTCTGTACCGCGAATTGTCGATGCGCGGCATCCGCTTTCGCCCGCATTGCTGGTTGGCCCAGGAGTGGTTTTCGCCCGACGGCATTCCCGGCATCGCGATTCCTTTCTATTTGGCGCACAAGCGGCTGATCAGTCTCGAGCGGCGCCTCATGCGCGAGGTGGAGGGAGGCAATCGCAACTGGCTGATGCGCATACTGCGCCACGAGGCCGGACATGCCATCGATACAGCCTACCGGCTGCGGCGGCTCAAGTCATGGCGCGCAGCCTTCGGGCCTGCCTCGCTGCCCTATCCGGACACCTATCGGCCGCGGCCCGGCAGTCGGCGCTTCGTACAGCACCTCGGCGCGTGGTACGCCCAAGCGCACCCCACCGAAGATTTTGCCGAGACGTTTGCCGTGTGGCTCAAGCCCAATTCGCCGTGGCGCCGGGAGTATGTCGGCTGGCCTGCCTACGCCAAGCTGCAGTACATCGATCAGCTCGCCGAGGACATCGGCGCGCTCAAGCCGGCCATCGCCGACCGCAGCACCATCGAGGACGTGACGTACGAGTCCGGCACCCTGCGCGAGCACTATGAGCAGAAGCTCGCGCGCTATCGCCTGCCGCGGCGCTCGGGCGCCGACGAGTTGCTGCTGAAGGTGTTCGCGACGACGCCGCGCAATCGCGCCGCGCCGAAAGCGGCGAGTGTATTGCGCGAGATGCGCGCGCCATTGCGTCAGCAGATCCAGCGATCGGGCGCGTTCAGCGAGTATCTTGTGCACCAAGTGCTGCGCTTGATGATCGCACGCTGCGAAGCCTTGAATCTGTACGTGCGCGGATCCCGGAGGGAACTCAGGGCCGAGTTGCTGTGGGTGGTCGCGCGCCTGGCGGAATCCTACGAAGAACGCAAGCTGCCGCGGGTGGCGTTATGAGAGAGGCGCCGTGAAGAAGGTGCGCGCCTTGGTGCTGGTCCACTCCACGCTGGTGCCGCCGGAGTCGCTCAAGGGATCGACCGAAAAAGAAATCGAGGAATGGCGTACCGAGTACGACGTGATATCGCATCTGAAGAAGGCGGGGCACGAGGTCATGCCGCTGGGCCTGAGCGACAGCCTGTCGGAGTTGCGCCGCGCCATCACGGAGTGGAAGCCGAGCATCGTTTTCAATCTGCTCGAGGAATTCGACGGCATCGTGACCTACGATCAGCACGTCGTGGCATTTCTGGAGCTCATGCATCAGCCCTACACCGGCTGCAATCCGCGCGGCATGCTTCTGTCGCGCGACAAGGTGCTATCGAAACAGTTGCTGTCCTATCATCGCGTCCCCACGCCGCAATTCATGGTGTTTCCACGCGGCAAGAAACTGCGCATCCCGAAGAATCTGCGCTTCCCGTTGTTCGTGAAGTCCTCCACCGAAGATGCCTCGCTGGGCATCGCGCAGGCATCCGTGGTCGGCGACCCGAAGCAGCTCGCCGAGCGCATCGCTTTCATCCACGAGCAGACGCATTCCGACGCGCTGGTGGAGGAGTACATCGAAGGCCGCGAGCTGTACGTAGGTGTGATGGGCAACGATCGGCTCAAAGTGCTGCCCGTGTGGGAAATGACTTTCGGGTCGCTGCCGGAAAACCTGCCCGCTATCGCCACCCGCAAGGTGAAATGGGACCGCGGCTATCAACAGCGGTACGGCATCACCACGGCGGCCGCAACCGAGCTGCCTGACGGCACCGTGGCGCGCCTGGAGCAACTCTCGAAGCGCATTTTTCGCGCGCTGCATTTGACCGGCTACGCGCGCATGGACTTTCGCCTGCGCGCCGACGGCGAACTGTTCGTGCTGGAGGCGAATGCCAATCCGAACATTTCGGCCGCGGAGGACTTTGCGGCTTCCGCGCTCAAGGCCGGCATGAGCTATGACGACCTGCTGCACCGGATCATGCAACTCGGCGAGAACTACCCCGCGGCGTGGCGCGCCATGGAACCTTGAAATCCGTCCGTGCCTGATTGGCTCGAACGGTGCTCAAGGCCGTGCCCAGCGATTGAGCCATGCCAGCACGGTGTCGTACCACTCGATACTGTCGGCAGGCTTGAGCACCCAGTGATTCTCGTTGGGAAAGTACAGCAGTTCGCTTGGTATGCCCCGCCGCTGAAGGGCGGTAAACACGGATAGTCCTTGAGAGTCCGGCACCCTGTAATCCTGCTGGCCGTGAATCACGAGAGTCGGCGTTTTCCACTTGGCCACATGGTCGATCGGATTGAACTTGGCGTAACTCCCCGGATTCTCATATTCAGGGCCGGAAAATTCGTGCTCCGGGAACCAAAGCTCTTCGGTTGAGTAGTACATGGTACGGTTATCGAAGATACCGTCGTGGCTGACCAAGCACTTGAAACGGTCCGGCCACTGCCCGGCGATCCAATTGATCATGAAGCCGCCGTAGGATCCGCCCAGCGCGCAAGCATGCTCGCCATCGAGCCACGGGTTGGCCTTGAGTGCTACGTCCAAGCCGAGCTTCAAGTCCTCGAGCGGCTTGCCGCCCCAATCGCCGCTGATGGAGTCGGTGAAAGCCTGGCCGTAGCCGGTGGAGCCGTGAAAATCGACCATGACCACGGCGAAGCCTGCGCCGGCGAAGGCCTGCGGGTTCCAGCGCCAGCTCCAGGCGTTGCCGAAGCTGCCCTGCGGACCGCCGTGGATCAGGAACGCCACCGGATATTTGCGGTCCGACTTGAAGTCCGCCGGCTTGATCACGTAGCCGAATACATTCTCATTGTTCCAGCCTGGAAAGCTGAATTGCTGATATTCGCCGAACTTGCGCTGCTCCATGAGCGCCTGGTTCAGATGAGTCCACTGCGTCGGTTTGCCGCCGGTGAATCCGATGGAATAAAGGTCGGCCGGGGCACCCAAGTTGCTGGCGGTATAGAACACTTTCGAGGCGCCGACGCTGAATCCCTCGACCTCGCCTGCGCCGGTGATGGCCGAGGCGCGTCCGCTCGCGACATCAACCGCCCACAGCGGGCGTTGGCCCAAATGATCGGCCGTCGCAAACAGAGTCTTGCCGTCGCGCGACCACGCAAAACTGCCGATCGATCGGTCCCAGCTCTGCGTGAGCGCACGCCGTGCGCCCGATTGCAGGTTGAGGAGTACCAGATGAAATCGGTCGGCTTCGAAGCCGGGTCGATCCATCGCCAGGTAGGCGAGCTGCAAGCCGTCGGGCGAGAAGGCGGGTTGGGCATCCCACGCCCTGTTGTCGGCGGTGAGATTCTTCGGCGGCGTGCCGCCGTCCGAGGCCACTTGAAAAACGTCGAAATTTGTCGACCAGGCTTCACCCTCAGTGCCGCGGACCGAGAAGGCGACCTGGGCGCCGTCGGGACTGAAGGCATAATCCTCGCGGCCTCCAAACGGCTTGCCGGGGACGTCGCCCATGCCGCCCGTCAGATTCACCGGTGTGCCTTGCGCGACGCCGCCGTCGTTCAAAGCCAGAGCGAAAACCTGCGAGCGCCGGCCGTCGCTCCACGTGTCCCAGTGTCTGACGAACAGCTGCTTGTGCAAGACGCCGGTTGCCGGAGCCTTGGCTGCCGCGTCAAGGCGCTGCTTGGTGCAGGAGAGGTCCGCGCAGTCCTGGAAAACCTCGAGGCTCACCAAGATCCGATCCGACTTGGGCGAGACGCGAAAGCTGCCCACATCGAGCGGCAGATTGGTGACCTGGATCGAATCGGGAACGGGTGTATCGCCGCGCGGCCCGGTGCCGACCGAGCTGATTCGCCAGACTTGCATCGTGCCGCTGCGATTGGACAGGAAGTAAATGAATTTGCCGTCCTTGCTCCAATCAGGAGAATTGGAATTCGGACCGCCGTCGGTCAGACGCAGCGGCGTTGCACCGCGCTTGCCGGTGTCGAGCATCCATACGCTGGTACGGCCCTTGTTCGCCTCCATGTCGGCGGTGCGCTGGGTGAACGCGACGCGCTTGCCGTCCGGAGCCACTGCGACGTCCGAGATTCGCTCCATGCGCACCATGTCCTGAACGCTGAAGGGCAGCGCCGGTTCTTGTGCAGGGGCGGCGGCCGCGATTGCTGAGGCGGCCCATACCAGGCTCAAGGCTAAAGCGAAGCGTTCTGCGAACATGGCTGCTCTCTTGGTGGAGGTACGAACTGATTATACGCCCCGCGGTGCCTCAGGCGCCGAGCTGGTCGACATCGGGCAGCGGGTGGCCTTCCTTTGCCGCAGCATCCCGCCAATCGCGCAGCAACGGATCCTCGAGCGCGCGACTCAGGTATGTCTGCGATGCCGCGCTCAACGCGGCGCCGTAGCTGCGAAAGCGAAACCACACCGGCGCGAACATTGCATCGGCGATGCTGAAATCGCCGAACAGCCAGGTGCCGCCGGCCCCGAAGTCCCTGCGGCATTCCGACCAGATTTCATCGATTCGAGCGATATCCGCCTGCAACTCCGGCGTGAGCGGCACGCGCCGATTCATCGCGCGCACATTCATCGGACACTGGTTGCGCAAGGCCTGGAAGCCGGAGTGCATTTCCGCAGCCACCGAGCGGGCGTGGGCGCGCGCGATCCGATTGCCCGGCAGGCCGCGCCCCGTCGACTCGGCGGCATATTCGCAAATCGCGATCGAGTCCCAGATCTTGACGCCGTCGTCGATGAGCAAGGGAACGCGCCGCGACGGCGACAGGGCCGCAATTTGGTCCTGGTAGTCGCTTGCATCGAAATAAACGATTTGTTCTTGGAACTCAAAGCCCGCTTTGCGCAAGAATAGCCAAGGCCGCAGCGACCAGCTGGAGTAGTTTTTGCTGCCGATCAGTAGGGTGGCCACGGCGCGATTCTAACAGCGGAAGATTGTCCCAGGGTTTTCAATGAACGCAGAGTTGGTGTTGAGTTTCGACCTGGACGATACCCTGTGGGCCGTCGAGCCCGTGATACTCGCGGCTGAAGGCGCGATGCTTGCATGGCTCAATGAGCGGCATCCGCAAATGATGCGCGGCCACGACCGCGAGTCGCTGCGTGCGATGCGCGCAAGGCTGGCCGAACAATATCCGGAGCGCAGCCACGATATGACATTTCTGCGCCATCGCGCCCTGGCGGAGATGTTTGCCCAGGCGGGGCACGATGCAAATCACGCCGACGAGGCGTTCGAGGTTTTCTTCGCCGCCCGCAACCGCGTCACGTTGTACGACGAAGTCGAGGCGTCGCTCGAGCGCTTGAGCTCGCGCCACCGATTATTTGCACTCAGCAACGGCAACGCCGATTTGCACCGCTGCGGAATCGCCCGTTGGTTCGAAGGCCACATTACTGCGATCTCGGCAGGCGCAGCCAAGCCGGACGCTCGCATATTCAAACGTTTGCTGGACGAGGCCGGCGTCGGCGCGGCACAGGTGCTGCACATCGGCGATGATCCGCTGCTCGATGTCGTCGGCGCGACGCAGGCGGGATTGCAGGCCGCCTGGCTCAACCGAAATGCCAAGCCATGGCCCAAGCATCTGCCGCCGCCGGCGCGCACCATCAAAACGCTCGAGGAAATCTCTTAGCAGCCTAGGGAGGCGATTGCTGATTGTTAAATGCCTGGAAATATAGGTATTTTCTGACTCCAGTTCGCGCTTTTTACATTCACTTAAGCGTAGCGTTGTCGATAGGATGGTGTCAGTCCGAAAAAGGATGCCATATGCAAGCGTCGACTGCGGGGCCTCTAGTTGCGGTAAGTTCGCTGCGGGAATTCTTTCGTGACGCATTTCACAGCGCCAGTGAAAATCAACATTTGGACATCGACGAGCAGGCCGAACAATACGTCGTCAACCTGCTGACGATGTTCTCGCGGGCCGACGCACTGTACGAGCGCACTCCGGACGGCCTGCGCATCAGGCCGCTGGCCCACATGTTGGCGGATGCGCTCGAGGCGCCAAGCGCCAGCGCGCGACAGCGCGGGCTGCAGCGTCTCGGCGATGTGTCGCTGTTCGTGGCTGGATTCTTCGCGCGCAGCTTCGCGCGCAAGCTGATCGACATCGACTATCACATTGCCATGGGCGGCAATGCCTACAGTTCTCTGGCCGATACCCTGCAGCGCACCCTGTCGGGCCGCTGCGTCGCGGCGGTGTACGCGCAGCTGGCGCAGAAATTCCAGGGATTGGTCGATGCCCTGAATGAAGTGAGCGACATGTCCTACCGCTACAGTGACGCCGACATCCTGCGTCTCTACGAAATCTGGATGAAAACGGGCAGTCCGCGGGCGCGCGGATTGCTGCGCCAGTTGGGCGTGCAGCCGGTCGCCGCCGCGGGCGCGCGCCGCGAGCATTAGGAAAGCAGATGGTGCTGCGCGGCCTGCAATCCCTGCTCGGTCGCCTCTACGACGTCGAACTGCCTTACGACGTATACGATTTCCTCGTCACGGACCGGCGCTCGGTGGCGGGTGGCGAGCGGCTGAATGAACGGCGGGAACTCGACGAGGAGCTACTGCTGGCTGAAACCGCGGATGGGGCCGGCGTGGCCTTGTACGTCGATCCCGCAGTCTTGGCCCGCCTGGAAGCGGCTGATCCGCATCGTGCGCTGACGGAAAGCAATTTGGCGGACTACTGCACGGCGCTCGAAGGCGTCAGCCACTTCGTGTATTCGATATGGGGTCTGCAGCGCGATCTGCCCGTGTCGCTGTTGGAGCTGGAAACCCAGGCCGAGGTGGACAAATACGCCATCACCGTCTTTCTCCTGGCCGAGCAAATGGGCGGCGACTCATATCCTGAGCAGGTGCATGCGCGCCTGTTCGATCGCGTCAGCTTCGATGCACGCCTCGAGCCGGAGCAGTACGAACGCTACCGCACGGCGCACACACTCGCCGCGCATTATTGCCGGCGGTTGGAACGGCGCTTCGTGAATCGGGGAGTTGCGAGAATCGAGGCGATGGTGCGCGAATTGCGCAGTTTCTATCGCTTGCGGCACGCTGCAAAGCTGCGCCACGCTTTAGCCTGATTGGTGCGGCACGAATTGACAGCCCGGGGGCGAAGCTGCCCGCGGCCGTCATTCCTGCGGTTCTTCGTCCTTGTTGGATTCCGCCTGCTTTTTCAATTTCAACCATTCGCTCAGCTTGCGCAAATCCTTTTTCGCCGGCGGCGCCTTCTTGCCCAGCCGGCCGCTGTCGTACGGGTCGTAGCCCTTTTTCGTTCCGAGCGGGTTGCTGCGCACGGTCTCGAACGGCGTCGGCGAATCGTCGGCGATCGACAAAGCCGGATGCTCGAGCTTCTGCAGGCGCTGGGTCGAGACCTCCAGGCCAAAGGCGCCGGTCGTCACTGCCCACTCCCAAACGGCATTGCCGCGCTCGTCGAATTTGACGCGCCCGGTCGATTTACTGCTGCCCTCGGCCTGAGGGGACGGCTCCGCCGGCTCGCCGGAGGCGGGCTTGGAGGTCGGTTTTGGCTTCTCGTTGCTCACGATACCTTTGTATGCGATGCAGGAGTTAAGTCAAGCCAGAGCCTTCTAAAAGCGGCGCGGCGTCACATTTGCATGTAGCGCGGCGTCACACTTGCAGGCGGAACTGAGCCCGCAGCAAAGCCATGGCTGTTTTACCGTCATTCCACTCGCCGCGCAGGACATGGCCGATGGCCTGGTCCAACGGCAGCCATTGGAGCTCCAATTCTTCGTCGGCGAGTGGAATGACTGCGCCCACGTTCAGATCTCGCGCAAGATACAGATGGATGATCTCGGTAAAAATGCTCGGCGCCGGAATGTACAAACCCAACGGCGTCCAGCGTTTGGCCGAGACGCCGGTTTCTTCCTGCAACTCCCGCACGGCGCACACTTCCGGCGGCTCGCCCGCATCGAGTTTTCCGGCGGGAATCTCCCACAAGAAATCTTGGACGCCGTGGCGGTACTGGCGCACCAAACAGACCCGATTCGCGCCATCGATCGCGACCACCGCCGCAGCACCGGGATGGCGCACGTAATCGAAATCGTATTCGCGGCCGTTCGAATAGCGCAGGCGCTCGGTGGAAACTTTGATGACGCGGCCATCGTGCGCCGGGATGCTGGCCACGACCTTCGGTTTCAACATGAATGGATTCCTCGGACTTGTGTGATCTGTCTCCTCGCGCAACGCCCACCGACGCGCGATGCTCCGTGGCAGTTTAGCGCATGTTGCGTCTGGATCTGGATATACGTACAGTACTGAGCGCCTATGATGAAAGCCAAGCAAAACGCCTTTGACGCGCTCAATGCCGCCCAGCGCCGTGCGGCGACCTTTGGCAGCCCCGTTCCGGACAAGGGTGTGAGTGCCGGACCCTTGTTGATTTTGGCGGGCGCAGGCACCGGCAAGACCAACACCCTGGCGCATCGAACCGCGCACCTGGTGCTGAACGGCACCGATCCGTCGCGAATCCTCATGCTGACGTTCACGCGCCGCGCGGCGCAGGAAATGATCAAGCGCACCCAGACCATCGTCGCGGAAGTCATGTCGGATCGCGGCAAGGCGGGCGATCGCAGCGTCGTGTCGCGCTTGCTCTGGGGCGGAACCTTCCATTCGGTCGGCTGCCGCATTTTGCGCCTCTACGCCAAACATCTTGGACTCGACCCGAGCTTCACCGTGCTGGACCGCTCCGACGCGGCGGACATCATGGATGTCATACGCAGCGAGTTGGGGTACTCCGGCAGGCCGAAGCGCTTTCCTCGCAAGGACACCTGCCTCGCCATCTATTCATATCGCGTCAATACGCGGCTGTCGCTCAAACAGACGCTCGAGGAGCAATTTCCCTGGTGCAAGGAGTGGGAGGCCGATCTGACCCGGCTGTACCGGGAGTACGTTGCGCGCAAGCAGAAGATTCGCGCCCTGGACTTCGATGATTTGCTGCTTTACTGGCATGTGATGATGCAGACGCCCGCATTGGCACAGAGCCTGTCAAAGAATTTCGATCATGTATTGGTCGATGAATACCAGGACACCAGCAGCCTGCAGGGCGACATCGTCCAGGCGCTCAAGCCCGACGGCAGGGGCATCACCGTGGTGGGCGACGATGCGCAGGCGATTTATTCTTTCCGCGCCGCCGCGGTCGAGAACATCTTGGGCTTCGCTGATCGCTATAAGCCGAAGGCCGAGATCATCGTGCTGTCGCAGAATTACCGCTCGACGCAGCAAATATTGGATTCTGCCAATGCGCTGATGGCTGACGGCGCGCGCCAGCACCGGAAGACATTGATGGGCCTGCGTCAATCGACACAGAAGCCCTTCTATGTGGCACTGGACGATGCGCAGGCGCAGGCCGAATACATCTGCGGCAAGATTTTGCACACGCGCGAGATCGGCGGCTCATTGAAGCGTCACGCGATATTGTTCCGCAGCTCGCATCACAGCGATGTGCTGGAAGTCGAACTGACCAAGAAGAATATTCCGTTCGTGAAATACGGCGGGCTCAAATTTCTGGAAGCGGCGCACGTCAAGGACATGATGTCGGTGCTGCGCTGGGCGGACAATCCGCGCAACGCGGTGGCGGGATTCCGCGTCTTGAAGCTGCAGGCGGGCTTCGGACCTGCGAACGCAAAAGCGGCGCTGGAACATTTCGAGGCGCGCGGTTTCGAGGCCAAGGCTCTGGCGGATTTCGACGCGCCGCAACCGGTCAAGATGGAATGGAAGCGCTTCTGCGCCCTGTTCGAAAAGCTCGCGGACCCGGCCACGCCGTGGCCCGGCCAGATCGGCTTGGTGAAGGATTGGTACAAGCCGCAGCTCGAGCGAATTTACGATTCGGGCTGGACGCGCATGGGCGACCTGGAGCAGTTGGAGAGCCTGGGCGTGCAGCAGCCGAGTCGCGAGCGATTCCTCACGGAACTGACCTTGGATCCACCGGTGGCCTCGAGCGATCAATCGCAGGGAGCGTCGAAGGATGAGGACTACGTGATCCTATCCACCATTCACTCGGCCAAGGGCCAGGAGTGGGATATCGTTTACGTGCTGAACGTCTCGGATGGAAATTTCCCCTCGGAGTTCTCGACCGGCAAACCGGAGATGATCGAGGAAGAGCGCCGCCTGCTGTATGTGGCGATGACCCGCGCGCGCAACGAATTGCATCTGTGCGCGCCGCTGAAGTTCGCCGTGACTCAACAGGCCAAGAATGGCGATGCGCATGTGTATGGCGCCAAGAGCCGGTTCATGACCGACCGGGTTATGGAGAGTCTGGAAAAGATCTCCGTCCGAACCACCATCGGCGTGGAAAATCTAAAGGCCGACGAAGCGGCAACGGTCGACGTTGTCGCGCAACTCAAAGAAATGTGGTGAGCGCCCCGCGGGTAGCGACGCTACCCGTTGGCCCTTACCAACGGCGTGATCCGCCGCCGCCTCCACCACCCCCGCCGCCTCCACCACCGCCGCCACCGGGCTTTCGCGGAGCGCGTTCCTGCGCCTCATTCACGCGCAGCGGCCGGCCTCCCATTTGGAAGCCGTTGGTCTGCTGTATGGCGTTTTGCGCTTCGCCCGCCGCCATGTCGACGAATGCGAATCCGCGCGGTCGGCCCGTCTCGCGGTCATTGATGAGTTTGACGGATTCGACTTTGCCGTGGCGCTCGAAAATTGCGCGCACTTCGTCTTCGGTTGCGGTGAATGGCAGGTTGCCAACGTAGATCGTCGTCATTCAACTAATCTCACTGACAGAAGTTTCAACATCCAGAGACCCGCGCGAGCTGCAGCGTCGAGCTCTGTACCATGGGCCGCGCACTAATTTGAATTAGGGAAACGACCTAATGGCGATGCTACCCTGTGAGATAATTGTTGGCAAACCACTAGATATACCAGGGGAAAGGCGCGCTATTCGACCTCGAGATACGCGTAGCCGTTGAGTTCGTTTTCATAGAAACGCTTGACCGCCTGTGCCTCGCTCAAGGACATCCGGCCCTCCTGCACGGCCCGTTCGCAATCGCGGGCGATTCCCGGATACAGCTCGTCGGTGTCGTACTCCATGTACTCCAGCACCTTGTTGGCGGTGTCGCCCTTGACGATTTCCTCTATCCACCAGCCGCCGTCCTCCTGCAGCCGGATGTGGACCACATGGGTGTCGCCGAACAGGTTGTGCAAATCGCCCAGGGTTTCCTGATAGGCCCCCACCAGGAATGCCGCCAGGTAGTACGGTTCGCCCGGATTGAGTTCATGCACTTCCAGGGTGCGTTTGGTAATCCGCGGGTGCACGAACTTGTCGATTTTGCCGTCTGAATCGCAGGTGATGTCGGCCAGCACGGCATTGCGTGTCGGCCGTTCGCCCAAACGCTGGATGGGCATGATGGGGAACACCTGGCCGATGGCCCAACTGTCCGGCAGCGACTGGAAAATGGAGAAATTGCAGAAATAAATGTCGCTCAGCATGTCCTCGATGTTGTCGAGCTCTTCCGGAACCCGGTCCAGCTTGCGGCAGTAGTCGCGGATCTTGGCGCAGGTCGCCCAGTACAGCCGTTCCGCCAAGCCGCGAAATTCCAAGCTCAAATAGCCGAGATTGAACATCTGCAGGGCCTGTTCACGTGCCTGCAGGGCGTCGTGATAACACTCGACCAACCGCCGTTCGTTCACGGATCGATAGCTGTCGAACAAATCGAGCACCGGTTGCGGCAGTTCTTCCGTGCCTCGATAGTCCTCATCGGGACGGCCGGACACCTTGAATTGGTCCAACTTGGATGACCCCAAGGTATCGAAGACCAGCAGGCTGTGGTGCGCAGCGATGGCACGGCCTGACTCGCTGATGATCATCGGATGCGGCACGTCGCGCGCATCGCAGACGCTCTTGATGCGATAGACCACATCGCCGGCATATTCGTTCAGGGTGTAGTTCATCGAGGACTCGTAATTCGTCCCGCTGCCGTCGTAGTCGACGCCCAGGCCGCCGCCGATGTCGATGTACTGTAGGCCCGCACCCATGATCTTGAGCTCGGCGTACACGTGGGCCAGCTCGTTGATGGCGTCCTTTACGCGCCGGATGTCTTGCAGCTGGCTGCCGGGGTGGCAATGAACCAGCTGCAGGCAGTCGAGCATGTTGCGCTCCTTGAGGAGTGCATGCAGATCCAGGATCTCGCTGATAAAGAGGCCGAATTTGGACTTCTCACCCGCCGACTCGCGCCAGCGTCCGGCGCCCTCACTCGCGAGCTTGACGCGCACGCCGATCTTGGGCCGCACGCCGTACTTCTCGGCATGCTTCAAAATCAGGTGGATTTCCTCGAAGTTCTCGACCACCGGAATGATGGTGCGGCCGAGCTTTGTGGCGATGATGACCGCTTCGATGTAGCTGTCGTCCTTGAAGCCGTTGCATACGACGAGGCGCTCTGGCGCATTCTCGGTGATGGACATGACCGCGAGCAGTTCGGGCTTGGAGCCGACTTCCAGGCCGAATCCGAATTCCTTGCCGTAGCGGTACACCTCTTCCACGACCAGCCGCTGCTGATTGACCTTGATGGGGAACACGGCGGCGTAGCGATTTTTGTAATCGTTCTCCGAGATGGCCGTGGCGAATGCGTCCGCAAGATGGCGCAGCCGATGCGCCAGAATATCGGAGAAACGGATCACCACCGGCGTATGCAGATCACGCGCCTTGAGTCCTTGTACGACGTCGTACAGGTCGATTTCGCGGCTCGCGTCCAGGTTTGGCCGGATCACCACATGGCCGTCGGCATTGATCGAGAAGTATCCCTTGCCCCAGGCCTCGACCTGGTACAGATCCAACGACTCGGCGACCTTCCAGACATTTGGGGTGTTAAGCACTTTGGCGGGCGTGTTCATGAGGCGCGCACGATAACAAATTGTGGCTGCATGTAAATGACGGGCTACTAATTGACGGGTTACGCGCCTCGGGCGATGGGGCGCGTCGGATCGCGGATCCACTCGCTCCAGGAACCGGCATAGAGTTTGGCGCCGCTCAAGCCCGCGAGTTCCAAGCTCAGCAGGTTGTGGCAGGCCGTGACGCCCGATCCGCACATCGCCGCCACCCGTTCGGGCTGTCGACCGGCGAGGCGCTCCAGCCACAGCCGCCGCAATTCCGGCGCCGGCAGAAAGCGCCCGTCCGCGCCGAGATTGGCTGAAAAAGGCTGATTCACCGCTCCTCTGATATGTCCCGCGACGCTGTCGATGGGCTCGACCGACCCGGCGAACCGCTCCGGGGCGCGCGCATCGATCAAGAGAAAGCCGGGATCTTGCAGGCGTGCCGCGACTTCCGCGGCATCGATCACAGCGGCGGCGTTGACCTGCGGCGCATGGCTGTCGTTGCGTTCAGGCGCGGAGGGCAGGGGCTTAGCCTCGCCGGCTTCCAACCGCCCGCCAATGCCGATCCAGGCTTTGATGCCGCCGTCCAGCACCGCCACCGCGTCATGCCCCATCCAACGCAGCAGCCACCAGCCCCTGGCCGCAAACGCCCCGGCGCTATCGTCATAGGCGATCACTTGCGTGGAGCGGCCTATCCTCAAGCGCTGCAAAGTCGCGGCGAAATCGGCAGGCGCCGGCAGCGGATGGCGTCCGGAGGTCGTGCTGATCGGCGCTGACAAATCCCGGTTGAGGTCGGCGTAACGCGCCCGCGGGATATGCCCTTGAAGAAAGCTAAGACGGCCGCCTTCGGGATCGGCGAGATCGAAGCGGCAGTCGATGATGGCGAGGTCGGGCTCGTCCAGGCAGCCGCGAAGGTCGGCGGCGCCGATTAAGGTGGTAAATGTCATCAATCGAGCTTAGCGCGATGTTAGGAGCCTGTCTGAGTATTCAGCGTGAGCCGCTAGTTGAACTTCATCCGCTACAATCCGCAGTATGGCACTCACTCTTTATTGGGGAAGCGGCAGTCCCTTCTCGTGGCGAGTCCTCTTGGCGCTGGAGCACAAGGGGCTCAAATACGAGTCCCAACTCCTGCACTTCGACAAGCAGGAGCAGCAGTCGCCGCAGATGTTGAAGATGAATCCCCGCGGCCGCGTTCCGGTGCTGAGGGACGGCGACTACGTGGTGTTCGAATCGGTGGCCATCCTCTATTACCTGGACCTCAAATACCCGCAGCCGCCGATTTTTGGGCTCACCCCGGAAGAGGCCGGCGTCATCATGCGCGTCATTTGCGAGTTCCAATCCTACGCGGAGCCTTCGGTTCAAAAGATCGTCAGTGCCATTTTTGCGGATCAAGTGGCCGCCGATATCGACAATCTCACCGACGCCATGCACCTGGTCGGCCGCGAGGCGCGTACGATCGAAGGCCGCTTGAGCAAGGAAGAATGGATCGTCGGAACCAATTATTCCGCGCTCGACATGGTGATCTTCCCCTGGATACAAATTTTGCGACGGGCGCTCGATCGCAGTGCCGCCGCCGAGCTTGGCGCCCGCTTCTTGCCGATGGAGCGCAACTATCCCGCGCTGGCGCGCTGGATCCACCGCATCGAATCGCTTCCCGGGTACGATCGTACCTATCCGCCGCATTGGCGGGACGTTTGAATCAATAGGAAAACAACATGGCAGAAACGTTATGAGCAAGCATGAAGTGCATGTGAAATTCGCGGGCAGGATCGTCATGGTCGGTTTCGGCAGCATCGGACAAGGTGTCTTGCCTTTGATCTTGCGTCACATAGGCACTTCGGTGGATCGCATCACGATCGTCACGGCGGAGGACAAGGGCAGCAAGGAAGCCCAGGAATTCGGCGTGAAATTCGTCAAGACCGCCCTAACGCCCGAGAATTACCGCAAGGTGTTGGAGCCTATTTTAAGCGCGGGCGATTTCTTGTTGAATTTGTCGGTCGATGTCTCGAGCGTGGCGCTCGTCCAGCTGGCGCGCGAACGGGGTGCCTTGTATTTGGATACGTGCATCGAGCCGTGGGCCGGCGGCTACACGGATCCGAACATGCCGGTCGAAGCGCGCAGCAACTACGCGATGCGCTTGGGTGCGCTCGAGCTGCGCAAGGGGCATGAAAAGTCGCCCACCGCCGTGCTCACCCACGGCGCCAATCCCGGCCTGGTCTCGCACCTCGTGAAGCAGGCGCTTTTGAATATCGCCAAGGACACGGGCGTCAAGACGGGCATCCCCGAGAGCCGTGCCGGCTGGGCGTCGCTGGCGCAGGCGCTGGGCATCAAGGTCATTCACGTTGCGGAGCGCGACACGCAAGTCGCCAACGTGCCGAAGCAACCCAACGAGTTCGTCAATACCTGGTCGGTCGACGGCTTCGTCAGCGAGGGCGCGCAGCCGGCGGAACTCGGCTGGGGCACGCACGAGAAGCATTTTCCGGTTGATGGGGGGCGCCACAAAACCGGCTCGCGCTGCGCCATATACTTGAATCGGCCCGGCGCCAGCACACGGGTCCGCACCTGGACGCCGGCGGCCGGCTACTTCCACGGATTTTTGATCACGCATTCGGAAGCGATTTCTCTCGCGGACTACTACACCGTGATGGACGGAGAGCGCCTGGTCTACCGGCCCACCAGCCACTATGCCTACCATCCCAGCGACAACGCCGTCCTGTCGGTGCACGAACTGGCCGGCCGCAATTGGCATCTGCAGGATCGCAAACGCATCATGATGGACGAGATCACGGAAGGCATGGACGAACTCGGCGTGCTGCTCGCGGGACATGCGAAAAATGCCTATTGGTACGGCTCGCAGCTGTCCATCGGCCAGGCGCGCGCTTTGGCGCCGTACAACAGCGCAACCAGCCTGCAGGTGACCGCAGCCGCGCTCGCCGGCATGATCTGGGCCATGGAGAATCCGGAGCGCGGCGTGGTCGAACCGGACGACATGGACTACCAGCGGCCGCTCGAGATTTGCCGGCCCTACTTAGGACCTGTGGTGGGGCGGTACACCGAATGGACTCCGTTGCATCAGCGCGGCGAATTGTTCGCCGAAGATCTGGATCAATCGGATCCCTGGCAGTTCAAGAACATTCGGGTGGTTTGAGCGTATAGCTGACCGCGGCGACCGTAATGGTCGCCGCTCCTCCGGGCAGTTCCACCGTGACCTCGTCGTCGAGACGTTTGCCCAGCAAGCAGCGTCCCAGCGGCGAATCCATGCTCACGTAGCCGCCGTCCATGTCGAATTCGTCCGGGCCGACGATGCGATGCCAGCGCAGGTCGCCGGCCGCGGTTGCAATCTGCACCCATGCGCCAAAGAAGATGCGCTTGGGATCGCGGCGCCCCGCATCGGCCAACGGATCGACGATCACCATGCCTTCGAGCCGCTTGCGCAAAAAGCGCACGCGCCGGTCGATTTCGTGCAGGCGCTTCTTGCCGTAGGTGTACTCGGCATTCTCCGAGCGGTCGCCCTGAGCCGCGGCCTCGGAAACGGCCTGCGTTACGCGCGGGCGCTCCTCATGCCATAGCTGATCGAGTTCGTCTTGCAGCCGCTTGGCGCCCTCGGGGGTGACGTACTTTGAGCCGGGCGGCGTGGGCGGGCGATATCTTGACACGGTGCAATATTCTTTGGTCGAAACTCAAGGACGTGAATTGGTTCTTGCGGGATTACAGCCGACTGAGCAGTTGTTCACAGATTGCAGAAGCCTCGAATCATAAGCTCTGTACCCATGAGCGCTAAATACTACACCCACTTCATTGCGCAATCGGAAGACGCCATCGAGTACAACGAATACCGCGGCGTGGTTGAGCTGCTCGGTCAAGCGGCCAGTGTGGAAGGCGATCGCGATATTGCGCGCATGCTGGCGCGCAGCTTCGACCTCGATGAGACCGATATCCAAGTCCTGCAGTGGCACCAACTGCACTAAGGCAACCGATCCCCTAGCGGGCTTTACTTCCCTTCATTGAAGTCCGCCTCTCATGCCCCGAGCTAACACTCGGGGCTTTTTTTTACCAAGTGGTAGACTCCAGCCCACGCCTAACCAAAAAGGGCAGGAGGGGAAGATGGGTAAATTTGCTTTCGCGTTGGTGGCGGCTGCCGGGCTGCTCCTGTCAGGTTGCGGCTACAACAAGATTCAGTCGACCGACGAACAGACCAAGGCGGCTTGGTCGGAAGTACTCAATCAATACCAACGGCGCGCGGACCTCATCCCCAATTTGGTGAAGACGGTACAAGGGTATGCTGCGCAGGAGCAGACCGTGCTGCTCGGCGTCACCGAAGCGCGAGCCAAGGTCGGTTCCATCCAGGCGACGCCGGAGTTGGTGAACGACGCCGCAGCCATGGCGAAATTTCAAGCGGCGCAGTCGCAACTGACCAGCGCTTTGTCGAGACTCTTGGTGGTGACGGAGAACTATCCGCAGCTGAAGTCCGACCAAAATTTCCGCGATCTGCAAGCGCAGCTCGAGGGCACCGAGAATCGCATTACCGTGGCGCGCAATCGCTACATTCAGTCGGTACAAACCTACAATCTGGCGATCCGCTCCTTCCCCTCGAATCTCACCGCGATGATGTTCGGCTACAAAACCAAGGCGAATTTTTCCGTGGAGAATGAGGCCGCGATTTCCAAACCGCCGTCGGTCGACTTTGCCCCGCCGCCGGCGCAAGCGCCGGCAACTCAGCCGGCACCGGCTGCGCCCGCGCACTAAACCGTGCGCATTGCCCGCCTGGGGGCAGGTCTGGTCCTGCTGTTCAGCGTTACGCTCGCCGGCGCCGAAGTTGCCGTGCCGCAGCTCGCCGCGCAGGTTACCGACCTCACCGGCACCCTCTCAGGCGGGGCCGTGGCGCGCATCGAGGCCAAGCTCGCGGACCTCGAAGCCAAGAAGGGCAGCCAGCTGGCGGTGCTCATTGTGCCCACGACTCAGCCGGAAGAGATCGAACAGTTCGGTATTCGCGTGGCGGAAGCGTGGAAGCTCGGCCGTAAAGGCGTCGACGATGGTGCGATCTTTATCGTCGCGAAGGACGATCGGCACGTGCGCATCGAAGTTGGGCAGGGTTTGGAGGGCGCGCTGCCGGATGCCATTGCGAATCGCATCATCA